>Ga0070691_10000376_pt1 | contig 16187 bp, 15 predicted proteins | sample KBSK1101metaG_FD_64673 | JGI IMG/M metagenome (GOLD analysis project Ga0070691, IMG submission 64673) | Corn, switchgrass and miscanthus rhizosphere microbial communities from Kellogg Biological Station, Michigan, USA - KBS K1-10-1 metaG | ecosystem: Host-associated > Plants > Roots >... | reverse complement strand
AGCTCCGCATGCGCGGGCTCCTGGGCGACGGGTGCCTCGACGGCGGGTGCCGGCGCTTCCTCGGCGGGTGCAGATGCAACGGGCTCGACCGGTGCGGGGACGGCCTCGACGGCGGCGACGGGCTCGGGGTTAGCAGCCTCGGCCTGAGCGAGCGGCTCGGGCTGCGGTTGAAGTTCGTTGTCCATGGTGGACCGTCGCGTTTCGCGAGTTTTCGCGCGATTCCCTAGATGTCCGATCGCGAGAGGCTCGGATCGATGAGCGGGATGTGCGCCGCCGGATCGAGGCTCTTCTGGAGATGCGCGGGGAGTTCGTCGAGCATCACCTCGAGGGTCGGCCGGACGATCGCGCGCAGCAGATGGCCGCCGCTGACGCGCCCGCCGCGGTGGCCGACGGTGACGTGCGCGTGCACGATCGGATCGTCGCCGTCGAGCGCGATGTCGCCGAGCACCGAGAGCACTTCGACCTGCTCCTGGATCGGGATCGGCTCGTACCGACGCTCTTCCCAGACGAAATAGCCGAGGGTCGCTTCGACGAAGCCGCCCACCGCGGTGAAGCGCGCGGCGCTGACCTTCTGATCGACGGCGAACTGCTTGAGCAGCGACGTGACCTCGTCGCCGGTCTGGAAGACGAGCGCGAACGTGCGCAATGCGGAACCGGTCTGGATCTCGATGAAGCGCACGCGGCTACTTCATATCGTCGAGGACGTTTTGCATCGGCGCGACGTCGATCTTGAGCAGTCCGCCCTTGGGGTGGTCGAGATCGACGATCGTGAAGACGGTCGCCGCGAAGATCACGCAGAAGATCAGCGAGAGCGCGCGATTGGGCGAGCGCACGCGCCCGAAGGTGAGCCCCAGCAGGCCGGCGCCGACGAACGTGCACAGGACGACGATGCCTAGGATCGGCGCCGGGACGTGGTTGTTGATGGCGGCCGTCTGGAAGTCGGTGATGTCGCCCATCTTGTCGACCGTCTCGGCGAGCGAGAGATACGCGACGTTGTGCGGATCGCTGCGGACGTCGGCCGAGGCCATCTCCCACAGCCGCTCGTGGATCGCGCGGGCCCGCTTGGTGTTCGGCCCGTCGTCCCAGGCGTAGGTGGTCTCCGAGAGCGCGCCGACGCGCGCGGCCGCATAGTCGTGCATCAACGTCTGTTCGATCGTGCGACGCGCGACCGGGAGGAAGTCCATGTGCGCGTAGGCCGAGCCGATGGCGTCGGCCTCTTGCACGACCAGCGCGCGACGCGCTTCGAATCGTTCGGCCGCGAACGAGAACGAGAACGCCAGGATCAAGACGATCAATCCGAAGATCGCGGTCTGCCCGAGCCCGAAGGCGTTCTCGTCGCGATCGGTGTCCTTGTCGCGAGGGCGCGCGGCGTAGACGTAGCCGCCCCACAGCGCGAGCAGCGAGAGCACCAGGACGACCACGAGAAAGAAGAGGGCCGGTTCTGAGGCGAGCACGTCGGTCATAGACGTAAGCGTACGACCCATCGGGGCGGAGCGCCTTGCCGATACTGGGAATAGCCAAGCTATGGAACACGAACACGACCCGAACAGACCTGCCGAGATGTGCGACGAGCACCTGCGCCAACACGGCGCCACGATCGTCGCCGAGCTGCTCAACCGCGACCTGCTGGTGATCGGCACGCCGAACCACGCGGGCGACGGGCTCTCGCTCCAGCACGTGCTCTCGATGGGGGTCGGCGACGAGAAGGTCTACATCGCCATCGACGACGGTCACGGCCACGACCACGGCGATCACGAGGGCCACGACCACGACCACGAGGGACACGACCACGGCCACGAGGGGCACGACCACCCGCATTGATCGTGGTCCCTTGACGAACCGGTAGGACCGGCCGAGGGTCGGTGGAAGAGCAGACGAGCGTCGGCTCGTCACGGGCCCCGCGACTAGGGGGGTCCTGATGAGCCGCTTCTCGCTTTTCTTTGCCGCGCTCTCGCTCGCCGCGTTGGCGTGCTCGGCCGCGATCGCCGCCGGCGTCGCGCCGGCTCCGACGATTCTGGCCAACGACAATCGCGTACCGGCCGGCGTGACGGTCGGTCGCGAGCGGCACGTCTCGCTCGAAGCGCGCTGGGGCTCCTGGTATCCGGACGGCCCGAAGGGTGCGTCGGTGCCGATCGAAGCGTTCGCGCAGTCCGGCGCCGCGCCGCAGATCCCGGGGCCGGCGATTCGCGTCGCCGCGGGGACGGTCGTCGTCGTGCGCGTGAGCAACGCGATCGCGGGGTCGACGTTGCAGGTGCACGGACTGATGGATCGCCCGACGGTGCGCGATCGTGCGTTCGCCGTTCCGTTCGGCGCGACGCGCCAAGTGCGGTTCCGCGCGGGCGCGCCCGGCACGTACTACTACTGGGGCTCGACCACCGGGAAGGGTGCCGGCGCGCGCACCGGCGTCGACTCGCAGCTCAACGGCGCGATCGTCGTCGATCCGCCCGGCACGAAGCCGAGCGCGAACGACCGTATCTTCGTCATCGGCCAGTGGGACAACGTCCACAAGCCCAAGGGCGCGCTCGATTTCGACTACGAGATCAGCACGATCAACGGACGATCGTGGCCGCATACCGAGCGGCTCTCGTACGACGTCGGGCAGACCGTGCGTTGGCATCTGATCAACACGTCGTACGGATCGCATCCGCTGCATCTTCACGCGTTCTATTTCACGGTCGACGCGCGCGGCAACGGGATCGAAGATACGCACTATCCCGTCGCGGACCGGGACCGGCGGGTGACCGAGTTGATCGAACCCGGACGCACCTTCGCGATGTCCTGGGTCGCGACGCGTCCGGGGAACTGGCTGTTCCACTGCCACCTGGTCTATCACGCGATGGACCACGCGCCGCTTGCGTACACGCTGACGGGCGGCCCGCGCATGACGCCCGCGATGATCGATGGGATGACGCGTCACGCGAGCATGGGCGGTCTTGTGCTGGGCGTGACGGTAGCCGGAAAGCAGGCTACGACCGTCGCCGCCGCGCCGGTCCGTCACATCGGGCTCTCGGTCGAGACGGTGGCCGGAAGCACGTTCGGCACGCCGTCGTTCCGCTACGTGCTGCACGAGAACGGCGCGACGATCGCGTCGCCCGGGGCGGTCGGTCCGCCGCTGGTGCTGGTGCGCGGCGTTCCGGTCGCGATCGACGTGACCAACCGCTTGGACGAGCCGACCTCGGTCCATTGGCACGGTATCGAGTTGCAGAACAGTCTCTACGACGGCGTGGTCGGGTTCGGTGGGATCGGCACCAAGCACACGCCGATGATCATGCCCGGGCAGACGTTCGAGGCCGATCTGACGCCCCCGCGGGCCGGCACGTTCATCTATCACACCCACATGGACGATGCCGAGCAACTGCGCGGCGGCCTCGCCGGGGCGCTCGTCGTCGTGCCGCCCGGCGCGCCGTTCGATCCGTCGACGGATCACATCTTCGCGATCACCACCCAGCACGCACCGGCCGATGAGATCAAGATCTTCGTCAACGGCATGGCGGCGCCGGCGCCGCTCGTGGTGAAGGCCGGCGTCCGGCAGCGGCTGCGGTTCTTCAACATGACGACGTTCTGGACCAACGCGACGCTCTCGCTCTCGTCCGGTGGAAAGACGGTCGCGTGGACGCCGGTCGCCGTCGACGGCGCGGATATTCCGCTCGCCCGGCGCGCGTCGCAGGCCGCCGTCGACACGATCACGATCGGACAGACGCGCGACTTCACGTTCGTGCCGGGGCGCGGCCAGACGCTCCTGCAGATCTGGCCGGACCCGAGCATGCCGCCGGTCTCGATCGCGGTGAACGCGATCTAATCGCCGGCTGGTAACAGTCCGCCCCCTTCGTGCGTTGGTGCCCGTATGCACGTTCCCATGGGGAGGCACCGGTGAAAGTCTGGGCTCTGGTCACTATGCTCTGCTGTTCCGCCTTGTACGCGCAGCCGGCTCTCGCGTCGCGGAATCTTTTCGACGCGAGCGTGCCGCGAGCGCGGCAGATCCAACTCGCGACGAGCGCGGCGCCGGCGGAGATATCGCGCGCGGCGACCGTCTACGTCTTGGGCGCGCGCGGCTTCGAACGGGCGCGCACGGGCAGCAACGGGTTCAGTTGCCTGGTCGATCGGGCGGTCGTGAGCGGCGTCGGCATGTCGCTCGAGCCGAAGTGCTTCGATGCCGAGGGGACGCGCTCGCTGCTGCCTGTGAGCATGCGAACGGAGGAGTTACGCGCCGAAGGCAAGCCGGAGTCGCAGATCGATGCGGACATCTTGGCGGGCTATGCGAGCGGGCGGTTTCACGCACCTCGCAAGCCGGGGCTGATTTACATGATGTCGCCGTACAACGTCTTGGCGCGGGGCCCGAACAACACCGACTTCGGCCACGTGGCTGGGCACCTGATGTTCTATGCGCCTTATATGACGCCAGCCGATCTGGGCTACAAGGTCGCGGTTCCCGGCATGCTGCCGATCCTCGCCGATCCGGGGAAGCCCTATACGATGATGATCGTGGTACCGCGCCGCCAGCTCTCGCACTGAACGAGAAAACGCTCCGGACCTTGCGTCCGGAGCGTTTCGGAGTGGTAGCCCCAGCGGAATTCGAATCCGCGTTACCGCCGTGAGAGGGCGGTGTCCTAGGCCTCTAGACGATAGGGCCGTGGCTCCCGGTCAGAGATTCGAACTCCAATAACAGGCTTCAGAGGCCTGCGTCTTACCGTTAGACGAACCGGGAATAGCGACGGAAGCCTATACTACAGGTACTACCTCGATTCTTGCAAGCGCCTTTGCGCGTTTATTAAGCCCGCCGTAGGTATCGGTCTGGCTATGGCAATTCGGACAGAGCATGCGCAGGTTCTCGAGCCGGTTGTCGTTGTTGACGCCGTTGATGTGGTCGAGGTGGCACATTAGCCGGCGACCGAGCCACTCGGATATGCCGCAAATCGAGCAGCGGTTTTGTAGGAGCCCTGCTTCCAGGAGGCGGGTTTTCACATTGTTACGGGATTTGGCTTCGGCCAGGATTCGCGCGATCGGCCACGCCCGAGCCCGTGCCCGCAGCTCACCGCGGGCGACCGCCTTCGACCAGGCCGCCGAGCAGAACCCGAAGCGTTCTCGGCACTCAAGATAACTGTGGCCCTCGTTGTAGTACGCTTGCACGGCGGTCCAGTCGTGCCGACGACGCCGGTCAGAGAAACACGTCTCGTTCGCTTGCAACCTGCCGCGTTGGATCGCCTTGTTCCATGCGCCGTGCGTGAACCCGAACCTCAGGCGGCATTCGACGAATCCATGGCCCTCGTCGTAGAACGCCTGAATCGCCTTCCAATCGTAGATGTACTTCGGCATACCGCAATTATATCGAACATACGTTCGCCTGTCTGTAGACGAAATGTGAACGGGTATAAGCCGACCGCGAGGCGCATTAGGCTTCCTCGCTTTGCTCCGTGAAAGAGGTCTTCGTGCAGGCTATCGTGCTCGTCGGTGGTGAGGGAACCCGGCTGCGGCCATTGACGTACGGTACGCCCAAGCCGATGGTCCCGATCGCCAACGTGCCGTTCCTGGCCCGCACCATGGAGCGGCTCTACGAGGCCGGCATCCGCGACGTCATCCTGCCGGCGGGCTACCTGCCCCAAGCCATCATCGACTACTTCGGCGACGGCTCGAAGCTCGGCCTCAAGATCACCTACGTGATCGAGGACGAGGCCATGGGCACGGCCGGCGCGCTCAAGAACGTCGAGCAGCATGTGACCGGCCCGTTCTTCGTCCTCAACGGCGACGTCCTGACCAGCCTGGACTTGCGTGCCATGATGGCCTTCCATAAGGAGAAGGGCGGCCTGGGCGCGCTCCACCTGATCAAGGTCGAGGACCCGTCCGCCTTCGGCTGCGTCGTCCACGACGCCGACCTGAAGATCTCCGCGTTCGTCGAGAAGCCGCCCAAGGGCACCGAACCGACCGACGAGGTGAACGCCGGCACGTATCTGTTCGACCGGGCCGTGCTCGATATGATCCCGGCCGGCCGCAACGTTTCGATCGAACGCGAGACATTCCCGAAGATCCTGGCCGAAGGCCATGCGCTCTACGCCTACACCACTGCGGATTACTGGATCGACCTCGGCCGCCCCGAGCATTACCTGGCCGCACATCGCGACATCCTCTCGGGCGAGATGCCGCTGCAGCTCGAACCGGGCCTGACCGGCAACGGCGCCGCGAGCGCGCACGGCACCATCATCGCGCCGGTGCACATCGACGCGAACGTCACCATCGCCGCGAGCGCGACGGTCGGACCGAACGTCGTGTTAGCCGAGGGTTGTACGATCGGCGAGCGAGCGACCGTGCGCGAATCCGTCCTCTGGGACGGCGTGAACGTGGGCGACGACGTGACCATCGACGAGACCATCATCGCCAGCCGGGCGCGGATCGGCGCCGGCTCCACGATCAAGCGCGGGAGCGTGATCGGCCACGATGCGATCGTCGCGCCGGGCACCGTTCTCGAGGAGAATGCCCGCTTCGGGGAGCCTCCGAAGTAGGAAATTCCCTCGTAATCCTGCCGGAAAGCGAGCCATTGCAAGGTTTGTCCTGCAACTTTCCCGGGAACGATGCTATCATGTGAAGCGAAGGCGGCCCCTCGGTAGCCTTTCGGTTCGCTGTCCCCTTGGCGAACATCTGGAGAACCTTAAATCGTGATAGCAGCCGTACCGCACAGAGATGAATTTCCGTCGGTTCCGCGCGCGCTCTTCCTGGGGTCGTTCCCGCCGCGCGAGTGCGGCATCGCGACCTTCACGAAGGACGTCGTGGATTCGTACGATCGCGCCTTCGGTACGCACAGCGAAATAATTGCGGTCGACGAAGCGGGCGGCGACGTCCGCCGCTATCCGCCCCAAGTGATCGCCCGCCTCCAGCAGAACGATCGCGGGTCGTACAGCGAAGTCGCGGCGTTCGTGAACCAGCATCCGACCGATCTGCTCAACGTCCAGCACGAGTACGGCCTGTTCGGCGGCGATCGCGGCGAGTGGCTCGTGGATCTGTTGCGCCAGGTCGAGAAGCCGGTCGTCCTGACGATGCACACCGTCCTGCCGGAACCGGACGAAGGCATGCTGCGCATCACGCGCTCGCTCTGCGATTTCGCGTCGGCCGTCGTCTCGCTCAGCGAGACCGGGCGCAACCTGCTCGAGAACGTCTACAAGATCAATCCGGTCAAGCTGCGCACGATCCACCACGGCGTGCCCGACGTCCCGTTCCGTCCGACCGATGCGGCCAAGGCCTCGTTCGGCATCGGCCAGCGCTTGGTGATCTCGACGTTCGGCTTGATCAATCGCGGCAAGGGGCTCGAGTACGCGATCGAAGCCATGCGCGACGTCGTCAAGCACCATCCCGAAGCGCTCTACCTGATCCTGGGCGAGACCCACCCGGTCGTGCGCCGCCAGGAGGGCGAGTCGTATCGCGAGTCGCTCCAAGCGATGGTCGCCGAATACGGCCTGACCAACAACGTTCGCTTGATCGACAAGTATCTCGAGTTCGACGAACTCGTCTCATATCTCGAAGCGACCGACGTCTACCTGACGCCGTACCTCAACCCCGTCCAGATCGTGAGCGGTACGCTCGCGTACGCGATGGGCTGCGGCAAGGCGATCGTCTCGACGCCGTATCTCTACGCCGAAGAGCTGCTCTCGAACCACCGCGGCTTCCTGTGCAAGTTCCGCGATAGCGAGACGATCGCCAAATGGCTGATCGCGCTCTTCGACGACCCGGCCCTGCGCCGCGCGACCGAGCGTCGCGCCTACCGCTTCGGCCGTCAGATGACCTGGCCGCACGTAGCCGCGGATTACGGACGCTTGTTCTGCGAACTCGCGCCGCCGCAGCACGTCTACAGCCTGGTGGGTTCTGCGTAAGCGCGCGCACGAGCTGCCGACGCTCGATCACCTCGTCACGCTGAGCGACGACGTAGGCGTGATCCAGCACGCCGTCGAGGACATCCCGAACCGTTCGACCGGCTACTGCACGGACGACGTCGCGCGCGCGTTCATCGTGGCGATCGCGCGCCTGCGCCTGTTCCCCGACGATAAGGAGGCCGAGCGCGTGGCCTCGACCTCGCTCTCGTTCTTGCACGACGCGCAGCTCGAAGACGGCACGTTCCACAACTTCATGTCGCACGCGCGCCTCTGGCTCGACGAGGTCGGCACGCCGGATTCCATCGGACGCGCCGTCTGGGCGCTCGGCTACGGCATGCGCTACGCGCACAAGGAGTCGTGGCGCCGCCAATGTGCCCGCATGGTCGAACGCGCCCTGCCCGCCGTCGCGGAGCTGCACTACCTGCGCTCGTCCGCCTACGCGGCGCTGGGCCTGACCTATGCGATCGCCGCCCTCCCCGACTTCCACAGCGCGCGCGTCGAGCTGACCACCATCGCGGGGAATCTGCGGGCCGCCTATCTGGCCACCCGCGGCGAGAACTGGGAGTGGTTCGAGGATTGGATGACCTACGACAACGCCCGCTTGCCCGAGGCGTTGATCCGCGCCGGTATGGCGCTGCACGACGACGAGTCGATCGCGATCGGTCTGCGGGCCTTCGCCTTCTACGTCAAGGTCACGGTCGAGAACGGCATCTACGTGCCGATCGGCAACGACGGCTGGTACTTCCGGGGCGGGAACCGCGCGCGCTACGCGCAGCAGCCGCTCGAGGCGACCGCGCTCATCGACGCCGCCCACGCCGCCTTCGACGCGACCGGCGACCCGGCGTACTCGGCGCTCGCGCGGGTCGGGCTGGAATGGTTCTACGGCCGGAACTCCCGCACGATGCTCCTGGCGCGCGGCGGCGGCTGCTGCGACGGGCTCGACGAGTCGGGCGTCAACCTGAACATGGGCGCCGAATCCACCCTGGCGTTCCTGGCTGCCGCCTACGCCCTGGCCGACCGCGAACCGGCCGCGCTACGCGTCGCGCGTTAGCGCCAAAACGGGGTGCCGAGGCCGTTTTAGGCCCGATGGCGAATAGATAGGCGAAATGATCCTAGCCACCGAGCATCTGAACGACGTACAATCCGCGGCCGTCGCCAACACCGACGGTCCTTGTCTGATTTTTGCGGGAGCCGGCAGCGGCAAGACGCGCGTGCTCACGCACCGCATCGCGAAACTCCTCGAAGACGGGGTCGCACCCGACCGCATCCTGGCCGTGACCTTCACCAATAAGGCCGCCGGCGAGATGAAAGCGCGCCTCGAGCGCATGGTCGGCGCGGCCGCCCGCGACCTGTGGGTCGGCACGTTCCACTCGATGTGCGTGCGCATGCTGCGCCGCGACGGCTCCAAGATCGGCATCGGTTCGAACTTCGTCATCATCGACGACGCGGACCAGCGCGCGGTCATCAAAGATATCCTCGAAGACCTCGACTACGACGAGCGTCAGCTCGCGCCGGGCGCCTGCCTGAGCGAGATATCGAAGGCCAAGAACGCGCTGATCTGGCCGGAGCAGTTCCACGAGAAGACGACCTCGTTCTTGGGCGAGAAGATCGGCAACGTATACGCCGAGTACGAACGCCGTCTGGCCGAGTCGAACAGCCTCGACTTCGACGACCTGATCGTGCGCACGATCGACCTGCTCGAAAAAGACAAGCCGACCCGCACCAAGTACCAAGAGAAGTTCAAGTACGTCCTGGTCGACGAGTATCAAGACGTCAACCAGGCGCAGTACCGCCTGATCCGCCTGCTCGGCGACAAGCACAAGAACGTGACGGTCGTCGGCGACGACGATCAGTCGATCTACTCGTGGCGCGGCAGCGACTACAAGATGATCCTGCGCTTCGAGGAGGACTTCCCCGGCGCGGCCGTCTTCAAGCTCGAAGAGAACTACCGCAGCACGCAGACCATCCTGGATGCGGCCAACGCGCTCGTCTCGAACAACAAGACGCGCGCCGAGAAGAAGCTCTTCACCAGCCGCGGCGTCGGCGATCCGATCGTGGCCTTCCCGGCGACGACCGAACGCGACGAAGCCCGCTACGTGGTCGAGCGCGTCAAATCGCTGGTCCGCGACGGCTCCGCCTATCGCGACTTCCTGGTGCTCTATCGCACCAACGCGCAATCGCGCGTGTTCGAAGAGGCCCTGATCGCGGACGGGATCCCGTATCGCGTCGTCGGCGGCGTCGGGTTCTATCAGCGCGCCGAGATCAAAGACGTGATCGCGTACCTGCGCTACATCGCCAACCCGGCCGATTCGATCGCGTTCAAGCGCATCATCAACGTCCCGCGTCGCGGCATCGGTCAGCAGACGCTGGCCGCGCTGATCGCGGCCGCCAACGCGGCCAAGAAGCCGCTGGGCGAGGCCGCCGCCGACGGCGAGCTGCTCCGCCGCGCGGTGCCCAAGAAGCTCAAGGAACTCGAGCGCTTCGCCGAGCTGATCGCCAACCTGCGCGCGAGCGCCGGCGGCATCCGCTTGAGCGACCTGCTCGCGGCCGTGATGGAAGAGTCCGGCTACGTCCGCGAACTGCAGTCCGAAGAGACGCACGACGCGCGCGCCCGCCTGGAGAATCTGCAAGAGCTCGTCGGCGTGGCCCGCGAGTACGAAGAGAACGACGCCGAGCCGAGCCTCGAAGGCTTCCTCGCCAACGTCGCGCTGATCAGCGACCTCGACGCGCTCGATCCGGACGCGTCCTACGTCACCTTGATGACGATGCACGGCGCCAAGGGTCTGGAGTTCGGACACGTCTTCCTGACCGGCTTGGAAGAAGGCGTCTTCCCGCACACCCGCGCGCTCACCGATCAGACCGAGCTGGAAGAAGAACGCCGCCTGGCCTACGTCGCGGTCACCCGCGCGTGCGACACGCTGGTGCTCTCGTTCGCGCAGCGCCGCACCATCTACGGCAACACCTACGCCTATCCGCGCTCGCGTTTCCTCGAAGAGATGCCCGGCATCCAGGTGCTCGAGACCGAGGCGATCACGATGCCGCGTCCGGCCGGCGGTCGCTGGCGCGAAGTCGCCATCCACGAGAGCGCCGGAGCCGGCCTCACGATGGATCTGCAGGCAGGCGATAAGGTCAAGCATCCCAAGTGGGGCGAAGGCACGATCGAGAGCGTCGTCGGCGGCGGCGGCGACGGCCTGGTGACCATCGACTTCCCGAACGTCGGCCAGAAGATGCTCATGCTCAAATACGCCCCGCTGGAGAAAATCGGCTAAACCGGCGCCCTTTCCACGAGGGCTTCGTTGCCGAAGTCCTCATTTGCTAAAGCAAACTTCGGACTCCGGCGCCTCGCCCTCGTGAAAAGTGCATCCGGTTAACTTGACGACAAGCAAGCTAACTGGGATACTGCCTTTTAATCTCATGATCAATGTAGCGATCGCGGGCGTGCACGGACGACTGGGCACCATCGCGCGGACGGCCGTTGAAGCGGCGGACGATTGTACGTTCGTCGGCGGGTTCGCGCGCGTCGGCAACGCGAGCCAGAAGACGTTCGACGACCTCGGCTCGCTCTTGGCGACCGCCAAGCCCGACGTATTGCTGGACGTCACCACCCACCCGATCTCGGTCGAGGTCTCGATGCGCGCCCTTGCGGCCGGGGTTCCGGTCGTGGTCGGCGCGACCGGCTGGACGGATGCGGAACGTGCCGCGCTCGGCGCCGAGGCCGAACGGCGCGGCATCGGTGCGCTGGTCGTGCCGAACTTCGCGCTCGGGGCGGTCCTGATGATGCGCTTTGCCGAGATGGCCGCCAAGTATTTCCCGACGGTCGAGATCGTCGAACTGCACCACGATAAGAAGAAGGACGCGCCCAGCGGCACGGCCCGTTCGACCGCCGAGCGGATCGTGGCGGCCGGCGGACCGGCCGAGGTGCCGATCCACAGCGTACGCCTGCGCGGCCTGGTCGCGCATCAAGAGGTCCTGCTCGGCAACGACGGCGAGCTGTTGACGCTGCGTCACGACGCGCTCTCGCGCGACGCGTTCTCGGCCGGCATCGTGGCCGCGGTGCGCGCGGTCGGGAGCCTGCGCGGGCTGGTCGTCGGATTGGACGGGATCCTCGGATGAAGTTGGCAGTCGTCGGCGCGACCGGCGTGGTCGGAGAGACCATCCTGCGGGTCCTCGACGAGCGCGGCATCGACGCGGCCGCGGTCGGACGCTTCGCCTCGCGCGATCGCGAGGGCGTGCGCGCCACCACCGATGAAGCCCTGGCCGAATACGACTGCGTGTTCTTCGCCAGCAGCGAGGACGCGAGCGAACGCTACGTGCCTGCGCTGGTCGCGCGCGGCGCGTTCGCGATCGACAACTCGTCGACGTATCGGATGCAGGCCGGCGTGCCGCTGATCGTGCCCGAGGTCAACGCCGACGCGGCGTTGCCCGAGCATCGCATCTATCCGGTCGGCAACTGCACCGCCATCGTGCTGTGCGTCGCGCTGGCGCCGATCCGCGACGCGGCCGGCCTGCGCAGCGTGCGGGTCGCGACCTATCAAGCCGCCAGCGGCGCCGGCCGCGCGGGCCTGGACGAACTGCTCGCGGGCGAACGCGCGGTCGCGGCCGGCGAAGCGGAGACGCACGCGGTCTTCCCCGCGCTTCTCGCGCGCAACGTGGTACCGCAGGTCGGATCGTTCGACGACGACGGCTGGTCCGGTGAAGAGAACAAGGTCGCCGAGGAGACGCGCAAGATGCTCGGCCTGCCGGAGCTGTTCGTCTCGGCCACGACCGTACGCGTGCCGGTCCGGACGGCGCACAGCGAAGCGATCTTCGTCGAGACGGAACGCGATACGACCGTCGAGGAACTCGCGGCCGCGTTCGAACGCGCGCCCGGCGTGGTCTTCCATCGCACCGGCATCGTGACGCCGCGCGACGTGGAAGGCACCGATCTGGTGCACGTAGCGCGCCTGCGCGCCGAGAGTCAATCGAGACGCCACTTCGCCTTGTGGGCGGTCGGCGACCAACTCCGCAAGGGCGCCGCGACCAACGCGGTCCAGATCCTCCAACTCCTCGCCTCGAAGGGATACATCGCGCCATGACGGCCGTACGACAGGTAGCGGTGCTCAAGTTCGGCGGCACGTCGGTCGCCACGCCCGAGTTCCGGGCGCAGGCGATCGCGCGCATCCGCGACGCCCGCGACGGCGGTTTCGCGACGGTCGCGGTCGTCTCGGCGATGGGCCGGGTGAACGATCCGTACGCGACCGATACGCTGCTGGCGCTCGGCGGCGGGACCAGCGCGACGCGCAACGCCGATCTGCTGATCACGTGCGGCGAGACGATCGCGGCGGCGGTGCTGGCGAGCGAGCTGTGCGAGCACGGCATCGAGGCGATCGCGCTGACCGGCGCGCAGGCCGGCATCATCACCAACGCGACCCACGGCGACGCGACCATCCAGAGCGTCGATCCGCACGCGGTGCTGGTGCTGCTCGATCGCGGCATCGTGCCGGTGATCGCGGGCTTCCAGGGCGCGACCGAGGACGGCGTGGTGACGACGCTCGGCCGCGGCGGGACGGATCTCTCGGCGATCGCGGTCGGCCACGCGCTCGGCGCGGAGCGCGTCGACATCTATACCGACGTGAGCGGCGCGATGACCGCCGATCCGCGCCGGATCGAGGGCGCGCACACGATCGAGCGCGCCTCGCTCGACGAGATGACGGAACTCGCGGAGCATGGCGCCAAAGTGATGCATCGCAAGGCCGCCGACTACGCGCGCCGCACGAACACCGCCTACTCGATCAAGGGTCTGACCACCGACGTCGGGACGCTGGTCGACGATTCGTTCGACCGGCATCGCCCGGTGACGGGCGTGACCGCATCGGGCGGCGTCACCTGGGTGCGCGCCATCCGCGGCGACATCGAGAACCAAGAGGCGCGGATGCAGTTGGAGCTGGAGATGTTCCGGCGCGTCGCCGAGGCGAACATCTCGATCGACCAGGTGACGATCAATCAGGCCGGCGTCTGTTTCGTGGTCGAAGGCGATCGCGGCAACGACGTGCGCCGCCTGCTCGGCGACCTGAACCTGGCCGTGCGCGTGCGCGAGGGCTGCTCGAAGCTCTCGGTGGTCGGCGCCGGCATGCGCTACGCGCCGGGCGTGATCCGGGATATCGTGACGGCGCTCTCGAGCGTCAACGTGGAGATCATCCACGCGACCGATTCGAACATCACGGTCTCGGTCCTGATCCCGCAGGAAGACGCGGTCCGCGCCGAGCAGGCCGTCCACGACATGTTCCACCTCTCTACGGAAGCGTAGGAATGGCCACGACCTTCGGCACGCTGCTGACGGCGATGATCACGCCGTTCGACGAGCGCGGCGCGCTCGATCTGGACGAGTCGGCGCGCATCGCGCAGTATCTGGTCGACCGCGGGAACGACGGCCTGATCGTGGCCGGCTCGACCGGCGAGGGCCAGACGCTCTCGGACCCGGAGCGCGGCTCGCTGATCGCCGCGGTGAAGAACGCGGTCGACGGCCGCGCCTGCGTGGTGGCCAACGCCGGCACCAACGACACGCGGACCTCGGTCGCGGCGACGCAGGCCGCGCAAGGCGCGGGTGCCGACGCGATCCTCGCGGTCGTCCCGTACTACAACAAGCCGACGCAGAGCGGTATGCTCGCGCACTTCGGCGCGATCGCGCAGTCGACCGATCTGCCGATCGTGATCTATAACATCCCGGGCCGGACCGGCACCAACATGCTGCCCGAGACGCTGCTCGAGCTCGCGCGCCGTCACGACAACGTGCTCGGCGTCAAAGAGTCGAGCGGCGATCTCAAGCAGATCGCGACCATCGCGCGGGATCGCGCGGCCGGGTTCCAACTGCTGTGCGGCGACGACCATCTGTTCTTGCCGGCGCTCGCGGTCGGAGCCGACGGTCTGATCGGAGTCGCGACGCACCTGTGCTCGCGCGAGTTTCGCGCGATGTTCGACGCCTATCGCGCCGGCCACGTGGCCGAGGCGACCCGCATCCATCTCGCGGAGTTGGAACTGATCGACGCGCTGTTCGCGACCACCAACCCGATCGCGGTCAAGTGGGCCATGGTGCAGATGGGCTTCGATGCGGGTGCGTGCCGCCTGCCGCTCGATGCGATGCCGGAAGCCGTTGCGGATCGCGTGCGCCCGTTGCTCGCGCGCTATCGGTAGGTAGCGTGAAGATACTTGGCTGCCGGCTCGACCCGATCGACGCCGATGCGGCGACCGACGCGATCTTCGGCTTCGTGCGCGACAGAGCGGGCGCGCAGGTCGTGACGCTCGGCACCGAGATGGTCGTCTACGCGCAGACCGACGAACGATTCCGTGCCGCCGTCAACGCGTGCGCGCTCTCGTTGTGCGATACGGTCGGGCTGTTGACGGTCGCGCGCAAGCGCGGCGCGACCTTGACCGAACGCGTGACCGGCGTCGAGCTGATCGAGCACCTGTGCGCGCGCGCCGCCGCGGAGGCCTTGATGGGCACGGGGAACGCGAGCGTCTACCTGTTCGGCGCGGCCGACGGAGTGGCGGCCGAAGCGGCCGCGGCGTTGGAAGCGCGGTATCCGGGGTTGCGCGTCGCCGGAACGCGGAGCGGTTTCTTCAAACCCGAGGAGAGCGCGTCGATCGCCGAGGCGATCCGCGCGAGCGGAGCGGATCTGCTCTTCGTCGGGCTCGGTTCGCCGCGCCAGGAGTTCTGGCTCGCCGAGCATCTGAAGGCCAGCGGCGCGGGCGCCGGCATCGGCGTCGGCGGCTCGTTCGACGTGATCGCCGGAAAGGTCGAGCGCGCGCCCGAGGCGTGGCGCAAGCTCAACCTGGAATGGCTCTACCGCTTGGTGAAAGAGCCGAAGCGTTGGCGGAGGCAGTTGGCGTTGCCGCGGTTCGTCTGGCTGATCGCGCGCGACCGGTCCGGTAAGAATTCGAAGGGAAACATTTCGTGAAAGCGATGATCCTCGCGGGCGGGCTCTCGACCCGGCTCTATCCGCTCACCAAGCAAGTGCCCAAGCCGTTGGTGCCGGTGGTCGGCGAGCCGAACGCCGTGCATCTGATCCAGTATCTGCACGCGTACGGCTTCGACGAGATCGCGATCAACGTGCACTATCTGCCCGACGCGATCCTGGCGACCCTCGGCGACGGCTCGCAGTTCGACGTGAAGCTGACCTATCTGCACGAAGACGTGCTGCTCGGCTCGGCCGGCGCGGTCAAGCAGATGGAGGCGTATTTCGCCGACGAGACCTTCGTGGTGGTCGGCTGCGATCTGCTGACGGATATCCCGCTCGATCGGCTGATCGCGTATCACAAGATGCGCGAGGCGCTCGCGACCATCGCGCTGGTCAA
>Ga0070691_10000374_pt1 | contig 16193 bp, 12 predicted proteins | sample KBSK1101metaG_FD_64673 | JGI IMG/M metagenome (GOLD analysis project Ga0070691, IMG submission 64673) | Corn, switchgrass and miscanthus rhizosphere microbial communities from Kellogg Biological Station, Michigan, USA - KBS K1-10-1 metaG | ecosystem: Host-associated > Plants > Roots >... | reverse complement strand
AGACCCGTCGGCTGCTACCGTCACCAGCACCGCCCAACCGCCGTGATCCGATACGCCGATGATGCCGCCGTCGCGAGCGCGATCGCCCTTCATCACGTTCTTCGACATGCCGCTTTCTTCGTTGAGGGGGCTCAAGGTCATGCGCCCGACGTACAGGAGGCGATTTGCGCCGCCGTCGAAGGCGCCAAACGTCGCGCAGCGCGATAAGGAGGGATTTTTGTGAAACGTCTCGCTTCGTTCGGCTGTATCGTCGCTATTCTCCTGACAGCCATGCCGGCCACCGCGCGTGCGAGCATCGCCGTGGTCAAAGGCGAGCTCTATAACCAGTCCGATGCCTGTGTGTGGATCACCTACTACTGGTCGTACAAGTCGGAGGCGCATTGGCGTATCGGGGCCTCCGGCTGGGTCGCGCCGGGACACCGGGATGCGCGTTTCAGCGAGATCTTCAACTTCCCGAGCCTCGGCCCCCAGGTTCGGATCCGCACGCAGGTGATGTCGACCGCCAACGGTGCGTGTACGGGCGACACGGGGCGGCCGGATATCCAGCTGCAGTTCAACTTCAGTCCGAAAGGCCTGAGCAAGACCGAATACTGCAAGGCGGGTGCGAAACTGGTCGGATCGAGGTCCGCCGGATACCGGCTCGAGTCGTGGAGCAGCTTCGACCCTTCCGGGGAGTGCTCCTGAACGGTAGCTCGCTCGAGGCGCCACTCCTCGAATTCTAATCTTCGTGAGTAGACTACGCGGCGCGCGTCAACGAAGCGCGTCGTGTGGCTACTTCTTCATCACGATATTGGAATAGGGAGGCCCCTTGAAATCATCCGTTCGGCATATCCTCGCCGCACTTATGGTCGCGGCGATCGTCGTTGGGCTGACGCCCGCGGCAAAGGTCTCTGCACAGGTGCAGACCACGGGCACGATATCCGGTAAGGTCGTCGACGGGGCGGGCCATCCGCTTGGCGGTGCCCGCATCATCGTCAACGGTCCGGTCAACGTCGAGACGACCTCGAAGCCCGACGGCACGTACGCCGTCGCCGTGCCGGCGGGTCTTTACAACGTCACCATCACGGCGTCGGGATTCGACGCGAGCCGTCAGGACAATGTGGCGATCGTCACCGGCGGGAATGTTGCCCTAGCGACGACGCTCTCCCAGGAATCGTTATCGACGATCGCCCACGTCTCTGTGGGCTCGTCGACGTCGGTCTCCAGTTCGGCGGCCTCCTCGGCGATCATGTCGGCGGTGACCATCCGCAGCCAGGGGCAGGACCAGGTCGTCAATCTGCTCGACCAGATCCCGGGCGTCGAAGTCGATCGCGTGGGCGGCGGATCGAACGAGCCCGGAGCGAACACGGCGCTCGCGATCCGCGGCGCACAGCCGTACGAGTCGCAGGTGCTCGTCGACGGCCATCCGGTCAACACCATCGGCAACGGCTCCTTCGGCTTCAACGCGACGTTCATCAACGCGGTTCTGCTGGGCGGAATCGAGGTCAGCAACGGTCCGGGCAGCCTTCCCAATACGGTCGCCGACGCCGTCGGCGGCACGGTCAACTTCCAGACCCATCCGATCACCTCCAAGTACAGCGCCGAGTTGATGTCCCAATCCGACTCGTTCGGCGGCTGGACGTACGGCGCGCGGGTCTCGGATACGATCGGGAAGATCGGCTTCCTGGCCGCCGTGGCGCGCAATACCACGCCGGGCTACATGAATCCGACGAACATCTTCGGATTCGGGCGCGCATCGTTCTTCTCGCCGTATACGTCGCCGACGATTCCGTTCACCGGGAACGGTCAGGTGTATCCATCGGGCCAGAACTACGTCGGCGTCTTGAACTACTCGTATCCGGCGACTTCGGATTTCTCCAACGACGGACAGGTCTTCAAGCTCTCGTACGACTTCTCGCCGACGACCTCGCTCGAGCTCAGCAGCTTCTCGACGCAGACGTGGCTCGACGAGACCGGCAACAACGTCGGCTGGATCTACGCGAAGATCGTGCCGTGCATCGATACGTTCGGCGGGACGGTTCCCGCGAGCTGCGGCCCGAGCCCGAACTTCGACTACAACTATACGAATCAGAAATATCTCGGCTACGTCGGGCAGACCGTTCCGATCAACCTCTACGCGGGGTATCCGAACACGTTCGAGACCGACACCGAGCCGATCTTCACCGGATCGTTCCGTACGGTCATCGGGAAGGGCACGCTCCTGGCGCGCGCCTACGGCGGTAGCATCAATCGCGACATCATCCAAAACGAGGCGCCGGACGCCATCGGCCCGTGTTATTCGCCGGATTGCCCGTGGGTCGGCAGCAGCCCGGCGCTTTCGACCGAGGCCGGGCTCAACTTCGCCGACGACAACGGTTATGCCGGCGAACCCTACTACGAACTGACCACCGATACGCTGCACGGCTTCGATGCGCAGTACGTGCTCGATCTGGGCGATCGCGGCGACGTGACGTTCGGGTACGACACGCACAGCGATAACTTCAACTACACCGAGGCCTATTCCAGCGGCTGGTTCTGGGGCGGGAGCGGAACCCCAGGCGATCCGTATTTCGGGTGTGGATACCCCGGTCAGACCGAAGCGCAGATCCAACAGTGCGCGTACGGCATCGCGTATCATCCGCAGGCCTTGATCGCGGTCCGCAGCACGACGGAGAGCCTTCGCGGCGATTACCAGATCGCGCGACATCTCCAGCTGGGCTTCGGCGGCTATCTGTCGGACACGACCTTCGTGGGAGCGCGGTTCGATCCGCGCCTGGGTCTGACGTGGCGACCGATCAACAAGCTGAGCATCCGGGCGTCGGCGGGCAGCGCATACTCCGTCCCGTATCAGGGCATCATCAGCCCGACGTCGCGCGTCGGTACGGCCGGCTGCCCGAAGAACACGTTCTGTCCGGCCTCGGCCTTCAAACCCGAGACGTCGACCAGTTACGATGTCGGCGCCGACTACAAGTACGGTCGCGACAGCATCGTTTCGGCGGACTTCTACCAGACGACGGTCTACAACCGCTACGCGACGTTCGAACAGGGCATCAGCGGCACGTTCGACGGCACGCCGTATACGTCGGTGCTCGCACCGACCTCCCAGGGGCAGTTGTTCAACGAAGGCTTCGAGGTCAACGTGCTGCATCAACCGCGCGTGGGCTTCGGATACCACCTTGCGATCGATCTGCTCCGCGATTACGCCTACGATCAGAACCCGGCGGCACTCGCCTCGAGCGGCGAGTTTTTTCTCGGGCCGCTTCCCGATAACGGCGTGCAGCTTCCGAGCTATCCGTTCAGTAAAGAGCGGCTCGACCTGACGTACACGCTGGCGAATGCCACCAAGCTCCGGTTGAGCGGCACGAGCTACGGCGCGAACAACGCGTTCGGCCGCTCGGGCTTCACCCTGTACGACGGCGCGCTCGATCTGCCGGTGAACGACGGCGTGAAGGTCACGCTCGGCATGAGCAATATCCTCGGAAAGGACAATGGGGCTACCGGTGGTCTGTATTTCGGCGGCTACACGTATCAGGCGTTAGGCGGCGGCATCGGACCGAGCAACCTGGAGTACGTGCCGCCGCGCACGCTCTACGTCCAGTTCGACGCGACCGTCGGGCACTAGCGCCCGCGAAGAAGGCTCGGCTTCTGGCCGCGGTTGCTACCGGTGCGGGCAACCCGGCCAGCAGCACGGCCGGCGCATCCCTTTGCGCATCTTATCCAGACCGACGGCGATCCGCCGTTTCCGAGTGACGTCCTTCTTCGCGGACGTGACCCAGCAAATCCATTCGTTACGGGCGAGCGGGGTGATGTCGTCCCACACGCTCTTGGCGATAGAGTCGGAGTCGATCGCTTTTCGGAGATCCGCTGGCAGCCGGTGCACGGGGCCGAGCTTTTGTTCAGCCATTGCGATGGGTACTCGTGGCAGAGATGCTATTTCTCAACGGCTGCCTCCCAGCCATCGTACTCGCCTCCGTATCGACGTGCCAACAGCGTCATCGCTGCGGCGGCCTTACGAATCATCGCTGATGTCGGAACGGCCGTGACGTGCGAAATGACGGACCAGCGGTCTTCCGTTGTGCCATCCGTCAGCTTCCCAAGCGGCGAATGTCCTTATGAACATCCGCTCGTGGCGCCGCAGCTATCGCACTTCTCGCACGAGCCGTTGCGGACCATGGTCATCTGGCCGCATTCGCTGCACGAGTTGCCGGTGTAGCCTTTGGCCTTGGCGGCGCTGACGATCGCGGCTTTCTCGCCGCTGCTCGTCGCCGTGCCGACGCGGGCAGGTGCCGCGACCGTCGCGACGGCCGAGGCGGCTTGCGGTTGCGACGGCGCTTGCGCGGTCGCGCCGGTGCGGCCGGGATGCAAGTGCTCGCTGACCGGGTGCAGGCGCTCGTTCACGCCGACCGGGCGGACGCGGACCTCGCCTTCCTCTTCGGCGATGAACTCGGGCGCCTTGACGTCCGGCCCCATCGCGTCCATCTCCATCGAGGGCTGGACGTGCGCCAGTTCGTAACGGCCGAGATACGAGACGGCCAGTTCGCGGAAGATGTAGTCCAGGATCGAGGTCGCCATCTTGATGTGATCGTGGCCTTGGACCGGTCCGTTCGGCTCGAAGCGCGTGAACGTGAACGCTTCGACGAACTCCTCGAGCGGCACGCCGTGCTGCAAGCCGAGCGAGATCGCGATCGCGAAGTTGTTCATCAACGAGCGGAAAGCCGCGCCCTCTTTGTGCATGTCGATGAAGATCTCGCCGAGCTGGCCGCCTTCGTACTCGCCGGTGCGCAGGTAGACCTTATGCCCGCCGATGATGGCCTTCTGGGTGTAGCCGCTGCGGCGCTCCGGCATGCGGTTGCGCTTGGCGATGTAGCGGTAGACGATCTTCTCGGCGACCTGGAGCGGTTGCAGATACGGCTGCGTCGTGGTCATGATGTCGTCGTCGCCGGTGTCGCCGCCCAGGTCGTAGCTCGCGGCCAACGGCTGCGAGAGCTTCGACCCGTCGCGGTAGAGGGCGACGGCCTTGACCATGCGCTCCCAGGCGTAGCGGTAGGCTTCCTTGACGTCGGCGATCGAGGCCGTCTGCGGGAAGTTGATGGTCTTGGAGATGGCGCCGCTGATGAACGGCTGGGCGGCCGCCATCATGTCGACGTGCGCGAGCGGGCGGATGTACCGCGAGCCGTACTTACCGCACGGGGTGGCGCAGTCGAAGACCGGCAGATGCTCGTCGTTGAGATACGGCGCGCCTTCGAGCGTCATGCGACCGCAGATGTGGGCCGAGGCCTCTTCGATCTGCTGGTTGGTGAAGCCGAGGCCGTCGCGCAGGATCGAGAAGTTCCAGTCGTTGGTCTGGTCTTCGCTCAGGCCGAGCACGTCTTTGCAGAACTCGTCGCCGAGCACGTACTTGTTGAAGACGAACGGGAGCTCGAAGGCGGCCAACAGCGAGCCCTCGATCTTTGCCAGGACGTCGTCGGTGAAGCCCTTCGCCTTGAGCGTCGCGCGATTCACGTGCGGCGCGCCGTCGAGCGTACCGGTGCCGGTGGCGTACGTCTCGATCGCCGCGATCTCTTCGTTCGTGTAGCCGAGACTGCGCAGCGCCGGCTCGACCGACTGATTGACGATCTTGAAGTAGCCGCCACCCGCGAGCTTCTTGAACTTGACGAGCGCGAAGTCGGGCTCGATGCCGGTGGTGTCGCAGTCCATCACCAGGCCGATCGTGCCGGTCGGCGCGATGACGGTGACCTGCGCGTTGCGATAGCCGGCGACCTCGCCGATCGCAAGCGCGTCGTCCCACGACTTGCGGGCCAGTGCCCAGGCGTTCTCGGTGAAGAGCGTCGGCGCGTGCGTGATCGGCGCGATCGAAAGGCCTTCGTACTCGCCGGTCTTGGCTTGATACGAGGCGCGGCGGTGGTTGCGGATGACGCGCAACATGTGCGCGGCGTTCTCGGTGTAGCGCGGGAACGCTCCGAGCTGCTGGGCGAGTTCGGCCGACGTGCGATAGGCGACGCCGGTCATGAGCGACGTGATCGCTCCGCACCAGCCGAACGCCTCTTCACCGTCGTAGGGCAGGCCCATCCGCATCAGCAACGTGCCGAGGTTGGCGTAGCCGAGTCCGAGGGTGCGGAAGTCGTAGGACTTCTGCGCGATCACCTGCGATGGGAACTGCGCCATCAGCACGCTGATCTCGAGGGTGAACGTCCAGATGCGACACGCCTCGGCGAAGCGCGCGGCGTCGAACTGTCCCTGCTCGTTCTCGAACGTGACGAGATTGAGCGAGGCAAGATTGCAGTTGTGCGCGACGAGCCCTTCGGCGATCACCGAATGGGTCGCGGGTTCGGTGATGTCGTAAACCGTAGCCGTACCGTCAGGAACGATACTCGTCACCTTCGGCGCCCGCGGATTCTTGAGCGCGCCGACAAACTCACGCGAGAGGATCTCCTCGGTGCGGGCCTGCTTATCAGTCGAGCACGGGAAGCCGACCAGCGTGAGGTATCTACGGGCTTGCTGATTGGACAGATGAAGCTGTCCCTGAGCATTCGTGCGCCCGGCTGGGTGGAACCACGAAATCCGCGAGGTCATGCCGAGATCGCTCAAGAGCAACTGTACCGAGCGGAGCATTTCAGGGCTAGACGACGCCAGCATCACCTCGGGTTCGGTTCCGGAGACGTTATCGCGGATGCAGCCATCGGCCGAGAAGAGGCCCTGGAGATATGCGACCTTCAAGTCCCCCGGAACATTGTGGACGGCCTGAGGGACGTTCTTCGACGTCGCGGTCCCCTGGCTAAAACCAAAAGTATTCTCGAGATGCTTGACAAGCGATGATTGGCGGCTCGACGTCTGCATGACGCCGTTCGTTTGCGTAGAGGTCGACGACATCCGCGGAGCGCTTCCGTAGGTTCCGGTCGCTTCGGCTTTAAGGGAGTTGAATTCGGCCGTCAATATTTCGGCGGTGTCGCGTTCGCGTGGCCCGAAGACGAGGGCAGCCGTATCCTTGGAGAAGACGCCGTCGCCCGACATCCAGCCGAGCATACGCCAACGCATGACGCTCGCCGTCGGCGACGTGAATGAGACATGTTCGCCCGATTCGCGAATCGAGATGCGATCGACGTTCGGGACGAGTTGGTCGACCCGCTTCCAGGCGCCCTCGTGGGTTAGGAATTTATGGTCGGCGGTCGTGCGGATCTCGCGACCGTCGGCGAGATGCATTTTGTAGACCTCGCGCTCGCCGATCCTCGTGACGTGTGCCGCGCGATGGGTCGTCATCCGACGATGGTCGGTCTCGCTCGCGATATCGGTCGCTACGATCGCCTGAACACCCGCTTCCTGCGCGCGATAGAGCTCTTCGATCGTACGCAGGCCATCGGGCGTGCTGATGCGCGTCTCCGGTGCAAAGCACGCCGTATCGTCGAGGAACATGTACTCGGAGCAATTATGGACCACGAGTCCGTTCGCCACGAAGTGGTGCGTGTCGGGTTCGGTCAAGTCGAAGACCGGCTTCTCGCCAAGTGGGGTCAGCGATACCAGGCGCTCCGTCATCGCATCCGCGTACGGTCTCACGCCGAAGTTTAGGTTTGCGAGAGCCGCCGACTTCGGGGACTTGGCGTGGAATCCGATCTCTCGCTCGAAGGCGACGCGCGAGGACCTGGAGATCCGCAAGTCGTGCGATTGAAGGACGGGGTATTCTTTGTGTCCGCCCTTTCCGTCGGGGCAGAGCGAGGTCAGATCGCCGCTACGGCGATTCTTGTAGATCTTCGACTTTACGCCGAACGAGAGAAGAAGGTGTTGGGTCTGCTCGAGGAGCGCAAGCGAGGTCGAACCGAGTGAGACGTACTGCGAATTCTCGCCGTAGTTCGCAACCGTGCCGTCCGCCGTAAACACGCCGCGGAGCATAGCCGCAATTGATTGGCGATCGAGCGAATACACCGCATCGGTGAATGACTTGAGGGCACTACCAGAGCCAAGGTTGGCATAGCGCTCGAACAGGTCAACAATCGTCCGATTCGCCACGCTGACGCGCGAGCCGCCGGCCGTAGGTGCCGTTACGGTCGTCGTACGGCGCGATCGCCCGTCGTTTGCCGTGCGTGCCTTTTCTGCATTGAGCGCAGCGGCGATATCTTCGAGAATCGGAGCTTCACAGGCCGCCATCGTGATGATGAGCGAGTCTTGAGCGCCTTCACGTGAGTTGTGCGCGATGCAACCATCCCCGACCGCAGTGCCGATTGCGAATGCAAGGCCTTCATCGAGGGCGGTGCTACCGAATCCGGACCCCGATAAAACGATATCGTCCTTCGGCGTTAGTTCGCTGGCAACGACGTCGCCGCGATTCGCGGTAAGCACTTTGTGATCGGCAGTCAGCTCGAGTGAGTACCCAGCGGCGGTCTCGAGACGGTAGACTTCCTTGGTTCCCGTTGGGAAAATGCTGTTGACGAAGTGGGGCTTGCCGTCCGCGCCGATGATGAATGCGGCTTTGCCGACGAGCTCTCCAATTCGCTGAGGGCCATCGGCCGTCGCGACGAGCGTATCTGCCGTCACGCACGGGTTGCTCGCGTTGATGCGGCCGTCGGCGGGGCAGGTGTGCCACTCGTTGATGGTCGTGTCGTACTGCAGGCCCGGATCGGCGCACTGCCAGGCCGCGACCGCGATCTTCTCCCAGAGATCTTCGGTCGAGACCGAACGCGCGACGCCGCCATTGGTGCGATTGAGCAGGTTGAAGTTCTCGCCGGCGTCGAGCGCGCGGAAGAACTCGTTGTTGACGCGCACCGAGTTGTTCGAGTTCTGACCCGAGACGGTGCCGTAGGCTTCGCCGTCCCAATTGACGTCGTACGTGTCGATCTCGAGGCCCGTGTAGCCCTGCTTCGCGAAGTCGAGCGCGTACTGGATGTTGCCTTGCGGAATGCCGGCGTTGAGCGCACTACGAAGCGCGGTCTTGAGTCCGGGGTTGAGGGCCGGATCGAGGCGCGCCTCGAGCGGCAGATCGCCACTCGTCGCGGCCGTCATGATCGCGCTCAGATGCTTCTGCGCCGAGATCGAGCCTGCGACCAGGTCGGAGACTTTCTGCTCTTCCTTGACCTTCCAGGTGATGAACTGTTCGACGTCCGGATGATCGATATCGAGCACGACCATCTTGGCCGCGCGACGCGTGGTGCCACCCGACTTGATCGCCCCGGCCGCGCGATCGCCGACGCGCAAGAACGACATCAAGCCGCTCGACGTCCCGCCGCCCGAGAGCTTCTCGCCACCGCCGCGGATCTGCGAGAAGTTCGACCCGGTGCCAGAACCGAATTTGAAGATGCGTGCTTCACGGACCCACAGATCCATGATGCCGCCCTCGTTCACCAGATCATCGCTCACGCTCTGGATAAAGCACGCGTGGGGAGCTGGATGCTCGTAGGCGCTGGTCGAGCGGGTGAGTTCTTTCGACTTGGCGTCGATGAAGTAGTGGCCTTGCGCCGGGCCGCTGATGCCGTACGCCCAATGCAGGCCGGTGTTGAACCACTGCGGCGAATTGGGGGCGCCGACCTGACGCGCCAGCATGTTCGACATCTCGTCGTAGTAGGCGCGAGCGTCGTCCTCGGTATCGAAGTAGTCGTGCTTCCAGCCCCAATAGGTCCAGCAGCCCGCCAGACGATTGAAGACGTCGCGAGCGTCGCGCTCGGCGCCGAACTTCGCGTCAGGGGCGGCCTCGCTGCGCCAAAGCCACTCGGGAACGCCGTCCTCTTCGATCGCCACCAGCGCGTCCGGGACGCCCGCCTTGCGACAGTACTTCTGCGCGAGGACGTCGACCGCGACCTGACTCCACGCCTTGGGGACCATCATGTCCTTGGCTTCGAAGATCACCGACCCGTCGGGGTTCACGATCTTCGAGGTGCGCGGCTCGAAAGCGACGCCGTGGTAGGGTTCGCCGGGAGCGGAGTAAGAACGGCGGAATTTCATTGGACGAGGGCTCCTCGGAATCGCAGCAGCAGGCAGGAAAGAACGGGCTTCGGAGTCGCTAATCGAACACCTGTTCGACGACGCGGCGCAAGGACCAGTAGGGCCTCTTATTGTGCCACACTCGTCCGATTACCACAAGATATTGGGGTCGGCCGCGTGGATTCCTTGTGATTCCCCTGAGGATAATCGACAAATATCTGAGGATTGAGGGTGGATGGTGGTCCCCCACGAGGGAACCCCTGTGGATAGACCCGAGGATAGTGCGAACAACTGCCCAACAGGAGCCCGACATGTTCGGCCCGGATCGGTTCGCCCCACGCCTCAAAGACGTCTCGCTCGATGAGCTCGAGGCGGCCGGAATCCGCGGCCTGATCGTCGACTTGGACAACACCCTGCTGGGCTTCCGGGAGACGGAGCTAGCAAGCGAGCACCTGGCCTGGGTGGCCGAGGCCCACGACCGGGGAATGCAGATCGTGATGGTCTCGAACAACTTCAGCGAGCGGGTCCGCTCGGTGGCGGCCCAGATCGGCGTGCTCGGCTGCGTGCCGAACGCCCTCAAGCCCCTCCCATTCGGCTTTCTGCGGGCGAAGAAGATGCTCGGCTTGGCCCGTCGCAACATCGCGGTCGTCGGCGATCAGCTCTTCACCGACGTGCTCGGCGGCAAGGTCTGCGGCCACTACACGATCCTGACCGAGCCGATCGAGGCCAAGGATTTCCCGCTCACCAAGATCTTCCGGTTCTTCGAACGCCTGATGCTGCCGGCGCGGAGGACGCCGTGAAGCTCGCGCTCATCGGCGATCCGGTCGCGCATAGCCGCAGCCCGCGGCTGCATCGCACCTTCTTGGACGAGGCCGGCATCGACGGCGACTACGTCTCGATCCGGGTCCCGCGGGACAACGCGATCGACGTTCTGCGGCGCATGCGGCTCGACGGCTACACCGGATGCAACGTGACGTATCCGCTCAAAGAAGAAGCGTTGCGCGCGTGCGACGTGGTGGATGAAGAAGCGCAGCGTATCGGCGCGGTCAACACCATCCTGTTCGGCATGGAGATCCGCGGCGCGAACACCGACGGTATCGGCGCGCGCAGCGCGCTCGAAGCGGCGCTCGAAGAGCCGCTCGCGCTCAAGCGCGTCGGCGTGCTCGGAACCGGCGCGACGGCGCGCGCGATCCTCTCGGCCCTGCAAGAGTGCGACGCGTATGCGTTCGTCTGGGGTCGCGACGACGAGAAGGTCGCGGATATGCACGCGCGTTTCGAATGCGACGCGTGGCCGGCCGACAATCCGCCCGAGATCACCATCAACACGCTACCGCCGGACGTCGTGCTTCCGTTCGACTTGATCGAGCAGCTCCAGACGACCGACTTCGTGATGGACGCGAACTACGGCGATCGCGCGACGCTCGCGAAACAACTGCGCCGCGAGGTCATCCCCGGCGACGCGATGCTCGAGGCGCAAGCACGCGCGTCCTTCGACTACTGGCTCGCCCACGTGGAGCGCGTCGGGAATTAAAAACGCCCGCCATTTCGGCGAGCGATCATCGGATAAGATCCGGAGAGGGGGAGATTCGAACTCCCGAGACGCTTTCACGTCTGCTCGCTTTCCAAGCGAGTGCATTCGACCACTCTGCCACCTCTCCAAGACGCGCAACGGCCCCCGGGCCGATTGGCTTTCCGGGGGCCGATTCCTTGGGTCGGACGTCGACTAGGGTTGGCCCGGAGCTTCCCCGGTGTGATAGCCGCAATCCTTATGATTGCCGTTGTCCTGCTGGTTGCGCGTGTCGTCGTTGCCGTAGTGGTTCCCGTTGTCGGTCTTGTTCGCGCAGTTGTCGGTCGGGCCACCGCCGCTGGCGATCGCGACGTAGAACACATACGTCGATCCGCCCGCGTACGTCAGTCCCGGGGAGGTCGCCGGGAAGTCGAGATTCCCACCGTCGACCAGGGCGGGGCCGGTGACCTGAGTGGTGACGCCATTGGAATAGACCACGATGACGCAGTTCGAGACCGGAAGACCGGTGGGCTGGGGCGTCGGCGGCGGGCTCGGAGAGACGGCTTCGGCACTGCGGCGCTCGCCCGCGGCACCGACGGGCACCGGCGTCTGGATAGCCGTGCACGCCATCGGGATGTCGAGTTCGTTCGTCGAGGCCGTCACATCGGCTTGTGGACGGAACAGGGTCGGAAGCGCGACCAGTGTGGTGAGGAAGTCGATCTCCGTGCCGCTGACCGTCAGCGCCAAGGGCGCGATGATCTGATAGGTCGTCGCGGTCGTTGCGCCGTCGTCGGCGTTCGCCTTTGAGGCGACCTTCGCCGGGCCGGCCGCAGACGTGGAGCCGAGCCCCGACGACGGGACGGTTCCACCACCGCCGCAGGCGACGGCGCTCGCGAGCAGAGCGAGCCCTGCAAAAAGCGTGAGGGTCCGACGGGTCAGGGAATGTGCCACGAAAACGGTCCTTCCTAAAGGTGCACGCCCATCCGTGGCGCGCCCGTTTCCTTCTGCCGCGAGAAGGCCAGGCCTTTCGAGAACTGTCAAGGTAGCGCGAAGAAGTGATGAAGGACCGGTCAGGACGCCTCGAGCCGGGTCGATGCCGGCGCCGCCGCCTCGAGCATCTGCTCGAAATCGGCAGGCGGGAGGGCCCGCGCGTAGAGGAAGCCCTGAGCGTACTCGCAGCCGCAGTCGCGCAGGAAGTCGGCCTGGGCCTGGGTCTCGACGCCCTCGGCGTGGACCGTCATGCCGAGCGAGTGGGCCATCGCGATGATGGCGGTGACGATGGCCAGGTCGTTCTCGTCGCTCGGGATGTCCCGGACGAACGACTTGTCGATCTTGAGTTTATCGATCGGGAGTTTCTTGAGATACGAGAGCGACGAGTAGCCGGTCCCGAAGTCGTCGAGCGCGAGCGAGATGCCGAGCGATTTGAGCTGGCGCATGATGCCGATCGATTCCTCGGCGTCGTGCATCGCGACCGTCTCGGTGATCTCGAACTCGAGATGCATGCCGGCGAGGCGCGCGAAGTGCAACGCCTCCTCGATCGACTTCGTCAGGTTGTGGTGTGCGAACTGACGCGCCGAGAGATTGACGGCGAGCTTGAAGCGCGGTCCGAAGCGATCGTGCCAGCGGCGCATCTGTTCGGCCGCTCCGCGCAGGACGAAATCGCCGAGATTGATGATGAAGCCCGAGGCCTCGGCCTGTCCGATGAACGTGTCGGGCGATGCGTACGCCGGATCGCGCTGTTCCCAACGCAAGAGCGCTTCGCAGCCGACGATCTCGTCGGTCGCAAGCGAGACGACCGGTTGATAGAAGATGCGGAACTCGTCGTTCGAGAGCGCATTGGAGAGGCGTTGATGGATCGGCAGTCGGTAGCTCACACCGCTCGAGGCCTTCCCTCCCGCCGCCGCGCGTCCCTTGCGACAGGGAGGTCGCTTGGATCAATCCGTAAGGTCGGCGAGACGGCTGAAGTAGGCGATCCGGGCCGCCTCTTCGGCCAGATCCGTCAGCACGAAGGCGCGCTCGAGCGTCTGCGCGACCGTCGAGACGCCGTGCCGCTCCATCACCACCGTATCGAAGCCGCGCGCGAACTCGGCGGCGCATAGATCTGCGAGCTCGCGCGTCCCGGGATCGCGATAGGCCGTCCAAGCGACCGGGCCGAGCGTCTCGCGCGCGCCGACGGTGTCACGCGGGAAGATCGAACCGACCTTCGACCAGACCACGCAGAACGTCGGATGGGTATGCACGACGCAGCCCGCGTCGGGGCGTGCGGAATAGGCGGCGATGTGGAGCGGGAGTTCGGTGGTCGGATGCTGTCGCGGGTCGCGCGGCGTGCCGCTGGGATCGACGCGCACGATCTGCGCGTCCGCTATGTCGCGAAGTGAGATGCCGGACGGCGTCACCAGGATGTCGCCGTCGTCCAGGCGGAGGGAAAGGTTGCCGCTCGAACCGGCGACGAGCCGGCGATCCCACAGGAGCCGGCCGTAGCGCACGATCTCCGCGCGTGCGCGCGAATCGTTCTGGGTCACACCCCGGCGGGATGCCAGATGGTCTTGACCTCGCAGTACTGTGCGATATCGTCGAGGCTCTGCGCGGACGGCGCCGACCATTCTTCGGCCGAGCGTTTCGGCCAGACCCGGACCCGCTTGACGTTGTCGGCGGCGCTGCGCTGCAAGGCGACGGTCAACTCGGCATCGGCGTTCTCGAAGCCGAGCGCGTTGACGTCCATGTGCTTGGCCAGGATCGGGCCGAGTTCGGCGCGCTGTCCTGTGAGGATGTTCACGACGCCGGCCGGCAGATCGCTGGTTGCCAGCGCTTCGGCGAAGATGATGGCGGTGCGCGGGTCGGTCTCGGACGCGACTGCGACGACCGCGTTGCCGGCGACCAGCGCCGGGACGACGACCGAGACCAGACCGAGCAGGCCCAGCTTGTCGGGTGCCATCACGCCGACCACGCCGGTCGCTTCGACCGTCGAGAAGTTGAAATGGGGTCCCGCGACCGGGTTTCGGCTCGAGAGCAGGGCTGAGTACTTGTCGCACCAGCCGGCGTACCATACGATGCGGTCGATGGCCGCGTCGATCTCGTCCTTGGGGAACTCTTCGCGGCGGGCTTCCATCATCTCGGCGAGGCGGTAGAGGATCAAGCCGCGCAGTGCGGGCGCGGTCTTGGACCACTTGCCCTGGGCTCCGCGGGCGGCGACGACCGCATCCCGGACGTCCTTGCGGGACGCGCGCGCGATATTCGCGCCGAAGGCCTTGCCGTCCCAAAGCGGGTCGCTCCGGCCCGACTCCGAGCGCACGAATGCCCCGCCGATGAAAAGCTTGTACATCTTGCGGACATCGAGCCGCACGTCCTCATGTTTTGCCACCCGGCCCGTTACGACGGAGACGGCCGGAAGGCCTCGCGAAAGTGGGTAGAGTAGGGCGAGAACAGCACTCTCCGCCGATCGAGGATGTACCGTGGCAGCAGCTAAAACCAAGCCGTTTTTGTCGGACGTCAAAGAGCTTCGCCGCCGGGCGCGGGCCAATATCTCCAAGGGAGCCGTCACGTCCAGCTACGGGGCAGACGCCAAAGTGGTCTGCGACGTCCTCAACCAGGCGCTGGCCACGGAGATCGTGTGCGTCCTGCGCTACAAGCGGCACTTCTATACGGCCAAGGGTATGAACAAGGACGCGGTCGCCGCCGAGTTCCTGCAGCATGCGAACGAGGAACAGGGACACGCAGACCTGATAGCCGAGCGCATCACCCAACTCGGGTACGATCCGGATTTCAACCCCGAAGGGCTGGCGACGCGCAGCCACTCGCAGTACGTCGTCGGCAAGAACTTGGCCGACATGGTGAAGGAGAACTTGGTCGCCGAACGGATCGCGATCGAATCCTACACCGAGATCATCCGGTTCCTCGGCGAAAAAGATCCGACCTCGCGCCGCATGATGGAGAGCATCTTAGCGGTGGAAGAAGAGCACGCCAACGACATGCTCGACCTGCTCGATCAGTACGCGTAGCCATCCGCGAGCTGATCTTGGTGCGCCACGGGCGCACGGAATGGAACGCCGCGCGCCGCTTCCAAGGACAGAGCGATATCCCGCTCTCCGAGGAAGGCCGCGCGCAGGCGGGTGCGACCGCCGCCGCCCTCGCTAGCGTACCGCTCGAGGCGATCGTCTCGAGCGATCTTTCGCGCGCGCTCGAGACCGCCCGGGCTATCGCCGCGCTCCACGGCCTCGAAGTCGCGAGCGATCCGCGCCTGCGCGAGTTCGCGTTCGGCGAGTGGGAAGGTCTGACGTGGGACGAGATCGTCGCCCGCTTTCCGGTCGCCAGGGACATGGCGTTCTCATCGGTGCGCGCCTACCAGCCGACCGGCGGCGAACGCTTCGACGCCGTCCGTGCCCGGGTCGGCGACGTGCTCGAGGCGCATCGCCACCGTGAGGGGACGGTCGCGTTCGTGACGCACGCAGGCGCCCTGCACGCATTGCTCGACATCCTGGTGAGCGACGACGTCGACCTGAGCAGTGTGCGGCTCACGCCCGCTTCGATCACCCGCATCGCGATGGATTCACCACGACCGCGACTAATGAGCTTGGACGATGTTCGCCATCTCGATTGATCCCGTCTCGCGCGAAGCGGGCCGCGCCGCCCGCGAGCGGATCGACAACCTGACCAAACCCGTCGGCAGCCTCGGGCGGCTCGAAGATCTCGCCGAACGTCTCGCGTCGATCGCGGGCGGGACGCCGCCGTCGAACTACGAGCGGCGCGCGATCCTCGTCGGCGCCGGCGATCACGGCGTGACGGCCGAAGGCGTGAGCGCCTA
>Ga0070691_10000373_pt1 | contig 16200 bp, 12 predicted proteins | sample KBSK1101metaG_FD_64673 | JGI IMG/M metagenome (GOLD analysis project Ga0070691, IMG submission 64673) | Corn, switchgrass and miscanthus rhizosphere microbial communities from Kellogg Biological Station, Michigan, USA - KBS K1-10-1 metaG | ecosystem: Host-associated > Plants > Roots >... | reverse complement strand
GCTCGCGCGGCGCACATTCATGAAGACGTCGTCGCCTGTCGGGCGCTTGAGATCAAAATAATTGTTCAGCTCGTTCGCGCCGACATGAAATCCGTTCGGCTGCGTCTCCGTGAGGAAGGGCTTCGAGAACTCGAATCGCAGTGCGTCACCCTGCGGGTCGCGCTCGCCGCCGGCAGCGAGGGTGAGCGGGCCTCCGAACGCGCCATTCTGAATGACATCGGCGCCGAATCCGTTGCGGTATCCAAACCCCCGCTGTCCGCTCACCTCGAGCGTGAGGCCGTGGCCGTCGAAGTTCTCCGTTCCGACGAGGACCGCCGCGACTTGCGTCCCCTGAAAGCTTCCTCCGAGCAGGGCCGGCACCTCGTCCACCGTCTCCACCACGAGACGAACGCGTCCCGGGCCATCCGGCACGGCCTGAACCGTTGCGGATGAGATGAACCGTTGCGCGCGGAGCAGCCGCTCCGACTCGCGGCGGTCGAGCTCGGTACACCGCTCACCTTCCTTCATCCGCAGATACGCGCGGATGACTTCAGGTCGCGTCGGCGTCTCGTGCATGCCAGCGAAGCCGCTCGCCGCATGCCACGCGTCGGCCGCGAAACTCGACCCGGCGAGATAGCTGTGGATGTCGATGCCGGTGATCACCTGACCGTTGCAGGCAACATGCGGCGGCGTCCCCTGGGCGCCGAGAACGGCCGCGGGGATCATCGCGCTGAGCAGCAGCGTGGCGATGCGCACCCCCAAGGTTGCCACCCGGACACGCAAGGCGGAACTACCCAATTCGCGTACCTTGGATGGGGCAGCTGCGGCTGCCCCCAACGCTTTCCGCACCCCCTGTGTCCAACCTGCCGAGACGATGCTGAGAGCCGCGATCGCGACCTCGCCGGACGGTACCGACGATGAACGTTCGCTGATCGCCCTCGCGGCGGTCGGCGACCGCGCGGCATCGCGCGCGCTGTACGACAGGCATGCGGCCCGGGTGCATCGTCTCACGTATCGGGTGTGCGGGGATCCGGATCTGGCGGAAGACCTGACACAGGAAGTGTTCGTCAAGGTTTTCCGCTCGCTGGCCCAGTTCAGGGGCGATTCCGCCTTTTCGACCTGGGTACACCGCATCGCGGTCACCGTTTCGCTCAATGCAATGCGAAAGGTGAAGCGCCTGCGGGAGCGGGAGGCGGATCTCGACGAAGCGCAGCTGCACGAGGCGGATGCAGACGCGGTCGATCCGGATTTGCGGGCACGGCTGGCGGCGGCCATCGAGGCGCTGCCGGACAGCGTCCGGATCGCGCTGGTGATGCATGCCATCGAGGGCTACACGCACGCCGAGATCGGGCAGGCGCTGGGCATCGCAGAAGGGACGAGCAAGGCCAAGGTGTTCGACGCACGGGCACGGCTGAAAAAAGCGCTCGGAGATTTCCTGGAGGAGCAGTGACGATGGACGACGAAAAACTGGACGAACTTCTCGCTGACGCCGTGCGCAGCTACCGGCCTCCGCCGGCCGCTCCGCTCGATGCGATCTGGTCGCGGGTCGAAGCCGAAGCGTTCGCCAAGCCGCGGCCGGCACGCGCCCCCGGATGGCGCACGTTTGGCGGCGCGATCGCGGCGACGCTCGTGTTCGGCGTGCTGATCGGGCGCGCCACCGCAACGCGCGGAGCCGCCGTGACGGCAGCGCCGTCGCCGGCGCCGGTGCGCCTCGCATCCAGCGCGCCAGCCGATCCGTATCAGCGCAGCACGCAGGAGTTCCTCGGCCGGACCGCGGCGCTGCTCGTCGCGCTTCCGTCCAAGGACCGTCCCGGCACCAACGACGGCAAGCTCGCGGGCCAGGCCCAGCAGCTGCTTGGCACGACGCGGCTGCTGCTCGATTCACCGGTCGGCCGCGACCAGCGCATGAAGGACCTGCTCGAGGATCTCGAGCTCGTGCTCGCACAGGTTGCGCGGCTGCAGCCGCAGCGGCCCGGCGAGTCACTCACCCTGATCAACGAAGCGCTCGAGGAGCGCGACGTCGTGCCGCGCATCCGCTCGGCCGTCGCCGACCTCTCGGGCAGCGACCACTAAGGAGATCACATGTACCGCAAAGTTCTCGCCCTGATGCTCGTCGCGGCGCCGATGATGGCGCAAACACCGGCCGCGCCCGCGCCGGCACCACTTCCTCCAGCGACCCCGGCGCCCGCCACCGCGCCGTCGCCGGCCGGGGCGCCCATCGCAAGCCCGATGTACCCCGACGATTACGATCGCGCCGCAGCCAAGGCGGCGCGAGCAGACATGCAGGACGCGCGAACGGAGGCGCAGAAGGCTCGTGCCGCGGCGCGCGCTGCTGATGCGGACGCCCGGGCCGTCGAGATGGCCACCGAGCGAGCCTCCGAGCGCGCCTATGCGCAAGAAGCGCGCGCTGCGGCACTTCCCGCGCTCGCGGCGGCGAAGTCGATGAATTTCAACTTCGACATGAAGCCGGTCATCGCGCCGATGGCGCTGAACTTCGGCCAGGGATTCGGCGAGGGCTTCGGCGTCAGCTATGGACCGGCGGTTGCCGGCGGATATTCGCCGCGCGCGCCGCAAGGCTGGGCGCCGCAGGATCCCGCGGACTCCGCGTGGCGCCAGGCGCAGCAGGCCATGAACCGCGGCGACTACCGCCGCGCGGCGGGCTTGTTCAAGGACATTCCCGCGAAGCAGCCGAACTCCGTCTATGCGTCGGATGCGCTGTACTGGGAGGCGTTCTCGCTCTACCGCGTCGGCGGCACCACGGAACTTCAGGAAGCGCTCTCCGTGCTCGACCAGCGCAAGTCGAAGTATCCGTCGGGCCGCACGCGCGGCGATGCAGACCCTGGCCTGGCCACGCGCATCGCCGGCGTGCTCTCGGCGCGCGGGTTTGGCAACGGGGATCTCGTGAAGCGCGCGCTGACGGAAGGCAACGGCGCCTGCGACAACGAAGACCAGAGCGTGCGCGCCGAAGCGCTCAACGCGCTGCGTCAGACGGACCCGGACGAGGCAATGGCACAGGCGAAGAAGATCCTCGACCGAAAGGACGAGTGCTCGGTGCAGCTCCGCCGCAGCGCGCTGTGGATGATCGCCAACAAGAAGGACGCCGCCGCGACCGCCACGCTCGTGAACGTCGCGAAGAACGATCCGTCGATCGAGCTGCGCTCCGAGGCCATCGGATTCCTGGGATCGATGGGAACCGATGACGCACTCTCGGCGCTCGAGGAGATGCTGAAGTCGGACGACGACCGCGTGCAGCGGTCCGCCGTGCGCGCGCTGACCAACTATCCGAGCCCGCGCGCCCGTACCGCGATGCGTTCGCTCATCGAGAACAACAGCGCCAACGAGCAGCTGCGCGCCACGGCGCTCGACGCCTTCAACAGCGATCGGTCGACCCTCGACGACGCAACGTGGCTTCGGAGCATCTATCCGAAGGTGGACAACCCGCGCATCAAGGCGCGCATCGTCGCCGCGGTCGCGCGCATCGGCGGCGACCAGAACGAACAATGGCTGATGTCGCTCGCGAAGAACGAAGACGAATCGGTGGAAGTCCGGCAGAACGCGCTCCGCTACGTCCTGCGGAACACCGACATTTCGAATCTCGTCAAGTTCTACGACGGCGTCTCGGCCCGCCCGCTTCGCGAGGAGGTCGTGAACGCGCTCGGCGATCGCAAGGAGCCCGAGGCGACCGACAAGCTGATCGATATCGCCCGCAGCGGCACCGATCCGCAGGTGCGGCGCGACGCCATCAACCAGCTTGCGCGCAAGAAGGACGCGCGGTCTGAGAAGCTCTTCATGGATCTCCTCTCGGGCGATACACAGCCCAAGAAGCCATGAAGCCCGCGATGCGGGTCGCGTCCCTGGCGGCGATCGGCGCGATGCTCGCGCCGATCGCCTGCACGGCACAGTCCGCGCTCGAGCGACGCATTGCGTCAGCCGGTGACAACCCGGCACAGTTCACGTTCGCGGCGCGCGCCGGCGTGTGCGGCAACGGCCGGACGTATTTCCGCACGGATGATGACTCGTGGTACGGCACGATCTATTCCAACGGCGACGGCATGCGCATGGACGAGTGCGTGAACGGGCCGGTGCGCGTCGTGATCACGCGCGCGGGGAAGGATGTCGTTCGCGTGGAGACCTATGTCGGTCCGAAGGCGGCTGACTCTCCGCCCGCACAGGATCTCGGCGCCGTCTCGACGAAGGACGCCGTGGCGTACCTGCTGAACATCGCCTCGACCACCGACGGCAAGCCCGCGCGTGACGCGCTCACACCCGCGATGCTCGCCGACAGCAGCGTCGTCACGCCGAAACTGCTCGAGATCGCGAAAGATCAGTCGCGCAGCCGAGACATCCGCAGGAGCGCGATCAGCTGGCTCGCGCGGCGGCGCGACGAACCGGGCGGAGTGGGCGCATCGGGAATCTCCAAGGCGCTCGACCAGCTCGTGCGCGACCGCACCGAGAGCGAGACGATCCGTCAGCAGGCGCTCGGCACGATCTCGCGCTTCGATCGCGGCGAGGGAATTCCGACGCTGATGGGGTTCGCCGGCGACCAGGACAAGTGGCTCGCCAGGCAGTCGTTCCAGACGCTCGCGCGTTCGGGCGATCCGCGCGCGCGGCAGTTCGTGCGCGAACAGCTGAAGCGCGCCGATCTCGATGAAGACATGCGCGCCGAGGCGATCCGCGGAATCGGGGACGACTACGCGACGAGCGCCGACATCAAGATGCTGCGCGATTTGTATCCGTCGCTCAACAGCGACAACACGCGCGACGCGGTCATGCAGGCCGTCGCGAACGCCGGCGGGGCGGAGAATGCGAACTGGCTGCTCGACATCGCGAAGTCGAAGACCGAGCCGTCAGGCCGCAGGCGGCGCGCGGTGTCGCTGCTGTCGAGGTACGACGATGCGAGGGTGAAGGAGGAGCTGAAGGGGCTGATAAATCCGTAAGCTGGACTGGGGACTGGGGACTGGGGACTGGAGGCGTGCAATCACCTTCCAGTCCCCAGTCCCCAGTCAGTATTTCACCGTCGTCGGATCCACCTCATCGCTCCACCGCAATATCCCGCCCGCGAGATTCTTCACGCGCGTGAACCCCGCCGCCTGCAGCTGACGCACCGCGGTTGCGCTGCGCACGCCGCTCCGGCATTGCACGACGATGTCGCGATCTCGATTCAGGGAAGGAATCGCGGCGGGGAACTGACCCAGCGGAATCAGCCGCGCGCCCGGGATGCGCGCGATGTCCCACTCGTGCGGCTCGCGGACGTCGATCAAGTCCACATCGCCCTTCTTGAGCCGCGCCGCCAATTCGACCGGCGTGATCTCGGCGATCGCATCGTTTTGCTTCGATTCCCTGGCCCCAGTCTCCAGTCCCCCGTCTCCAGTCCGCAGCCCGCAGAACGCCTCATAATCAATCAGCTTCGTAATCTCGCGCGTCCCGCACGCAGGGCACGCGGGGTTCTTCCGCACCTTCACCGTGCGGAACTGCGCGCCGAGCGCGTCCACGAGCAACAGGCGCCCGACGAGCGGCTCACCGATGCCGACGATGAGTTTCACCGCCTCCGTGGCCTGGATCATTCCGATCAGGCCCGGAAGCACGCCGAGCACGCCGCCCTCGGCGCAGTTCGGGACCATCCCGGGTGGCGGCGGCTCGGGAAAGAGGCACCGGTAGCACGGTCCGTCTTTGGCGGAGAAGACCGACGCCTGCCCTTCGAACCGGAACACGCTGCCGTAGACGTTCGGCTTGCCAAGCATCACGCAGGCATCGTTGACGAGGTAGCGCGTGGGGAAGTTGTCGGTGCCGTCGAGCACGAGATCGTACTCGCGGATGATGTCGAGCGCGTTCTGCGACGTGAGCGTCGTCTCGTATGTCTTGAGTTCGACGTGCGGATTGAGGTCCGCAATGCGGTCGCGCGCGGAGTCGATCTTCGGCCGGCCGACGTCCTTCGTGCCGTGGAGGACCTGGCGCTGGAGATTCGTGACGTCCACGACGTCGAAGTCCACGAGGCCGAGGTGTCCGACGCCCGCGGCCGCGAGGTAGAGCGCGGCGGGCGATCCGAGGCCGCCCGCGCCGACCAGCAGGACCCGCGCGGCCTTCAGCCGCTTCTGTCCTTCGAGGCCGACATCGGGGATGATGAGGTGCCGGGCGTACCTGCTGACTTCGTCACGCGAAAGATCGGGTAGCATCTAAGAAAACCTTGCAAGTCCTGCGAATCACGCGCAACGAGCGCGTCAGCGGGGAGTCAGGCGGAGCGGTACGGGGTCGCTGAGCACCGCGAGCATCATCTTGTCGAACAGCGCGGCGGCGGCGGAACCCGTCTTGTAGGGATTCGAGTTGGCCAGCGAGAGCACGTACACATCGTTGTCGCGCTGCTGGATCTTCACGCCGATCGCCGGTCCCGGCCGGGCGGCTGCCTTCGCCCACGCGGCAGGAGTGAAGATGTGAATCACGAGCAGCGTCTTCGGCTCGACTTTCCAGGCCGGGTCGGGCTTGAATCGGAAGTCGAGAACGAAATGCGAGCCGAGTTCGGCGGTGGCGTGCGGCGTGCCGGTATAGTGGCCGGCCCATACCGGCGGGAAGTCAACCGCGAATTTCCCCTCGGGGCTCACGAACCGGTCGAACGTCTGGGCGGCGCCGGCGACGACGTCGGCGGGCGTGACGTCGGGCGTTTTGCCGCCCGGGCGCTCGCCGCAGGCGGATGCCGCAATCGTGAGCGCGAGGGCGCAGCACATGGGAAGGTTCGTCGGTCGCGTCGAGAGCACCGTAGTCGCAGGCGTGAGGGATAGCGGGAACCTATCGTGGCGCGGAAGGGGACGCTACACCGGGATCGCCCGGCGCCGGGAAACACATATGGATTGTGGCTAATGGCTCTTGGTTGTTGGTGCGCGGTCGAGCGCACACCACCCGCGCGCTGTTGCCGGTCAACGCATCGCGGCAGCGTGGCTCAATTGCGCCCACCGAGTTGACAGTGCGAGTGGTATCGGCCAATTGCTTGGAGCCGGATTCGGGGCGCCGTTTTGTGATGGCCAATTTCTTGATGGCGAGCGCACACGTCGGGAGTCCACGTCCTCCAGGATGCCTCAAGATGAAACCAATGTCACGTGTCAACAGGGTCGCGCGCTTCTCCGGGGCTATCGCGTTCGCGCTTTTCGTCGCTCCTCGTGCCGGTCATCCGCAAGTCGCGTACGACTCGCCAAAGGGGCGAGTCGAAGTCCTTGGCCTCCACCGCTGGACGCTCAAGATGCTGCAGGATTCGGTCCGTCATTACGTACCCGGACAGGAGCTGAGTGATCACGCGTGCATGGTCACACTGCGCGATTCATTGCGTTTCCCGGACGCGTATGTGGAATACTACTTTACTCAAGTCGACAGCGGCCCGATGCACGTGCTCCTCTCAATCAAGGTTGTCGAGCCGCAAGACTCGAACCTTGTGCACTGGGACACGCATCCGCGCAAGCAATTCTCGTCGTTGTTGCCAGAGTACGCGTCGCTCGTGCTCGCCGCCTCCGACACCAGTGGCACCATCTACCCGGGTCGCATTCTTCAGGGTCTGGAAACCTATCATGCGGATTCGGTGTATCGCCGGGCCGTGTTCGCCGGGGCGCCGGCAGGCGCCATTGCGGATGCGCGCAGAGTCTGGGAATTCCTGAATGCTCACCACGCTGAATCAGATCGTCAGCGTGCGATGAAGATCCTAAAGACGAATGGATTCTACGCCAACCGTCTGGTGGCAAGCGCGGTTTTGTCAAACTTCGCATCGAACGATTCGACATGGTGGACACTGGTCCGCACATTGCGCGACCCTCAAGATCCGGTTCGCAGCGTCGCACGCAGCGCGATCGAACACATGGCGCCGCGTGCGATTGATTGGACGCCGGCTGAAACTGATCTGCGGCTCATTTTGGGCGGCACCAACCTTGGCGCGATGGCAACCGTACTTACGATGCTCGATCGGACGAGCGTGAGTCCCGATTTGGCCTCGCCTCTCCTGCGGGGCAATTCAGACTGGCTACTGGCAACACTCGCATCCGAACATCCAATCTCACATCCCGCCGCGCACCGCCTTCTCGTTCGACTCAATCACGGGGTCGACCTCGGTCAAATCCGCGCCAATTGGGTTCGCTGGGCGGCAGGTCTCTGATTTCTGAACGCTCCTCTTCGTCGGAGGTTCGCCCGCATCGGACTTACATCGATGCGCTCAAGTCATCCCGCCGACAATCACCACCAACAGCGGCCGTTCCGTTCAGAACCCGATATCCTGGTAGAGCGTCATCGCGTTCCGCGCATCGATCCGCTCCTACGGCGTCCACACGTTGTTGCTCCGGTCGATGTCCACCAGGCGGTGGTCCGGATCCAGCTCGATCCTGGTGAGCTTCTTCCCGACGAACGAATACCGCCTCAGGTACCGCACCGTGTTCGTGCTCCACACTTCCGCCGGATAACTGAAATCCTGCGTTGATCCATCGCTGAACGTGAATCGCGCGCGAATCGGCAATACGCCACGGGCACGATTGCCGTACGCGACCAGCACCATGCTCGTATCGCCGATGTTCGCCATGCGCACGCCGTCGATCGCCTGATCGAAGCGCACGTTCTCCACGAACCACTCGCGCCAGAACCAGTCGAGGCGGTGGCCTGACGCATCTTCCATCGTGCGGAAGAAATCCGCCGGCGCCGGGTGCTTGTATGCCCAGCGCGTGATGTACGTCCTGAACGCATCGTCGAACGCTTCCGGTCCGAGTATCTCCTGGCGCAGCAGCTGCAGGCCCGCCGACGGCTTGATGTACGCGGCAATGCCCAACAGCGGCTCCGAGATCCGGTCCGGCGGCGTCATCATCGGCCCGTCCTCGTTCGCCCTCATCGCGCCCTCGACCTCGCCGCGCTCGACCGCCGCGCGCTGCATCTGGTCGCCCACATCGGGAAAACGCCGCGCTTCCGAGAACGTGTTGATGAACGTATTGAATCCCTCGTCCTGCCACATGTACATCCGCTCGTTCGACCCCACGATCATCGGGAACCAGTCGTGCCCGATCTCGTGCGTGATCACGTTGTACAGGTCGTGCTTGTCGTTGCTGTGTGCCTCCATCGCGAGCATCGGATACTCCATCCCGCTCACGGGCCCCTCAACCACCGAAATCTGCGGCCACGGATACGGAAACCAGCGCTCCGAATATTCCTGGATCGACATCCTCGCCATGTCCGCCGACTCCACCCACAAGTCCGCGGCACTCGGCCGGTAATACCCGAACGCGTAAGCGCCCTTGTAGTTCGTCGCGTCCCACTGGTAATCCGGCGACGCAGCGAACACGGCGTCGCGCACGTCGCGCGCGCGGAACCGCCACGTGAGCATCCCGGTCTTCGTCGGGCGCGCGGCGCCGCTCTTGAGCTCCGCGGCCGTGATGATGCGCACCACCTTGTCGCTCTTCGCCGCTTCGTCCAGCCGCGACAGCTCCGTCGGCGTCAGCACATCCTTCGAGTTCTCCAGCGTACCCGTGCCGGCAACGATGTAACCGGCGGGCACCGTGACGGCGACGCTGTAATCACCGTAGTCGAGATAGAACTCGCCCTGCCCGATGTACGGATCGTTGTTCCAGCCGCGGAGGTCGTCATACACGGCCGCGCGCGGATACCACTGCGCGATTTCATACAGCGCGCCGTCGCGCCCCATGCGGTCCGCGCCGTGCTCCGGAACCACGAAGTTCCACGCGATCTCCAGCGTCGCCATCTTCCCCGGCGCGAGCGCCTCGGCAAGCGGCACCTTCATCATCGTCTCGCCTTCGCGGATCGTGATCGGCACGCGCTTGCGCGAGTTGCCGCTGCCCAGCACCTGCTCCACGCGCGTGACGTGATCGCCGCCCTCGAAGTTCCCGGGGTTCCAGCGCGAGCCCTGCGTGTAGACCTCGGAGCTCAGCGAATTCTTCCGGAACGCATTCTGCTCGAGGTACATCCAGATGTACGTCAGCGTGTCGGGCGAGTTGTTCGTGTAGCGGAACGTCATCTCGCCGGAAATCGTCTTGGCTGCCGTGTCGAGCGTGGCCCGGAGATCATAGTCCGCGCGGTTCTGCCAGTAGTGCGCCCCGGGCGCTCCGCTCGCCGTCCGCGTCGCCGACGGCGTGGGAAAAACGAGCGGCGCAAAGATTGATGTATCCGCCACACCGGTGCGGTCGAACTTCACGGTCGGGACCTGCTGCTGCGCGCTTGCCGGCGACGCAATCGCGGCAATCAAAATGGCGGTGAGAATCCTGGAGAGGTGGCGCACGGTCGTCGAGACTCCTGCGTTTCGGGAGAGCACTACGGTGTGACGGAAGCCCGCATCCCCGCGAGCGACGCGACAATCAACAGGGCCCACTGTGGCCCTTTATACCCATCGGGCGTGTCTTCGAACTTTTCGTCGAGCGAGTGAGCGCCCGATCCGTTTCCTCCGCCGCCGATCGTAATCGCGGGGATGCCGAGGCTCATCGGCAGGTTCGAGTCGGTGCTCGATGCGCCGGTGCCCATCTTCGCCACGCCGAGCGCTTTGCCGGCGTCGAGCGCGGTGCGGACGATCGGAGACTCTTCCGTCTGGATTTTCTCGCCGATCGGGCGGATGCCGATCGTGTCGTACTTCACGGTGATCTTCGCCCTGGAGTTCGGCCACCGCGCGTTCTCCGCGGCGACGCCGGCGTCAATCGCGCGCTTGATGCGCACTTCGGCCGTGTCGAGGTTCTCCAGCGACTCCGACCGCATGTCCACTTCCATGTCCGCGTCGCCGGCGATGGAGTTGACGGACGTCCCGCCGTGCACCACGCCCACGGTGTACGTCGTCTTCGGCGTCGCCGGGACCTGCACGTCCGAGATCAGCGCGATCGCGCGTCCCATCGCGTGGATCGCGCTGGGAATCGTGCCGAACGCGCCGTAGCTGTGCCCGCCGGGGCCGTGGAACTTCACGTCGTAGCGCTTGCTGCCGACGGCGCGGTCCGTGACGTGCAGTCCGAGCCCGTCGACGGAGATGAAGTAATCCACCTTGCCCTTGTAGCCGTGCGTGAGAAGCTCGCGCACGCCGCGCAGGTTTCCCTCGCCTTCCTCGCCGACATTGCCGACGAGGATGATGCGTCCCGTCGTCTCGATCTTTCCTTCATTCAGCGCCTTGGCGACGGCGAGCACCACCGCGAGTCCGCGACAATCGTCGCCAATGCCCGGCGCAGCGAACTTGGTGCCGTCACGCTTCACCTTCACATCCGTTCCCTCGGGGAATACCGTGTCGAGGTGCCCTGCGAGCATGACGGTCGGCCCGCTTCCCGCGCCGGCTCGCTCGGCGATTACATTCCCCGCAGTATCGATGCGCGTCCCCGGATACCCCAGCGCGATGAGGCGCTTCTTGAACTCGGCCGCGCGCGCCTGCTCGTGAAAGTCTGGCGCCGGGATCTCGCAAATGGACACTTGCTGATCGAGCATCCACGAATTTCCGGCCTGGATCTCCGCGAGCGCGTGCTTGATGGAGGGCTGGTCGGCTGGGATCGCGCCCTGGCCGGCAGCGAGCGCCGGAACGAAACCGAGGCAGAGCAGCGTGTGGCGGAGGCGGAGCGGGTGCATATTCGGCGAAGGCTGGGAAGGTAGGGAGACCGGGGAATGAACGAGGAGGGATGGATCGTGGAAGGTATCGCGAACGCCCGCGGATCGCACCGATGAATGGATCCGCATCGGCAGGCTCTGCGGCATACCCGTGGCTGGCTCACTACGACGCCGGCGTGCCGACGACGCTCGCGCCCTACCCGCGCCGCACGCTGCTCGACTACGCCGCCGACAGCCTGCGCGAACGCCCGCAGCATCCCGCGTTTCTCTTCAAGGGACGCGCATTCACCCTTGCCGAGCTGGAACGCAGTTCAGATGCCTTCGCAGCGGCGCTCGCGTCGCTCGGCGTGAAGCGCGGCGACCGCGTGGCGGCGATGCTGCCCAACTGCCCGCAATTCTTCATAGCCGAGTTCGCGGCGTGGAAGCTCGGCGCGATTTTCGCGCCGCTGAATCCCATCTATACGGAAGAGGAGCTGGCCGGACCGCTGACGACGATCGATGCGGCCATCTGCGTGACGCTCGGCCCGTTTTACGAGCGGCTGAAGAAAGTCCAGCCGCACACGCCGGTGAAGCGGATCGTCACGACGAACATCAAGGAGTGGTTTCCGCCGCTCCTGAAGATCGTGTTCACGTTGTTCGCCGAGAAGAAGGGCGGCTACCGCGTGGCGCACCGCGACGGCGATCTCGACCTCGCCGCGCTGCTCACGCAGTTCGACGGCAAGAAATCATCGGAGGCGCCGCCGGCGCCCGAGGACACGGCGATCCTCCTGATGAGCGGCGGCACGACCGGCGCGCCCAAGTGCGTGATGGGGCAGCATCAGGGGATGGTCATGAGCGGCCTGCAGCTCAAGGCGTGGCTCGGCGACAAGGTGGAGGAGTGGAAGAGCGTGTATATGATGCCGCTCCCGCTCTTTCACTCGTACGGCGCGTGCGCGGTGCAGTCCATCTGCTTCATTGGTCACAATCCGATATCGCTGATTCCGAATCCGCGCGACCTCAACGACATTGTGCACACGATCGCCAAGGTGCAGCCGACGGGCTTCGCGGGCGTGCCGACGCTGTACAACGGGTTGCTCAACCACCCGCAGGTGAAGAGCGGAAAGGTGAGCTTCCACTCGCTGAAGGTGTGCGCGAGCGGTGCGGCGCCGCTGCTTGCTGAGACGAAAAAACGTTTTGAAGAAGTGACCGGTGCGAAGATTCTCGAGGGGTACGGGCTCACGGAGTCGCTGATCGCGGCATGCGTGAATCCGGTGAACGGCCCGTCGAAGATCGGCTCCGTGGGAATGCCGGTGCCGGATGTGTTCGTGCGGATCGTGGATGCCGATGACCCGTTCAAGCTGATCGAGAGCGGGAAAGAAGGTGAGATGCTGCTGCGGGGCCCGCAGATCATGAAAGGGTACTGGCGCAATCCAGAGGAGAGCGCCGTGATGATCTTCAAGGATGCCGATGGTGTCGTATGGCTCCGCACCGGCGACCTCGCTTATATGGATGCGGACGGCTACGTCTTTCTGGTCGATCGCAAGAAGGATCTCATCAAGGCGAACGGCATGCAGGTCTGGCCGCGCGAGCTTGAGGAGGCGATCGCGACGTACCCCGGCGTGATGGAAGTCGGCGTGCGCGGATTCCAGGATCCGGCGCACGGCGAGATCGCGGTGGCGTTCGTCGTGATGAAACCCGGCGCGAGTGCGACGGAGCACGACATCCGCGAGTACTGCAAGAAGCATCTCGCGTTTTACAAGGTTCCGGCGAAAGTCGTGTTTCGAACCGAACTCCCCAAATCGCTCATCGGCAAGGTGCTGCGCCGCATGCTCACGCTCGACGAGAAGGCGGAGAGTGCAAGGGCGTAGCAGGATTGCGATCGTCGCGGCGGCGGTTGCGTGTGTTGCGTGCGCGCCACACCCGTCCGCTGCGCCCGCGGCCGCGCCCCGCGGGCTGCAGCAGTCGCTGGTGCTCATCTCGATCGACGGATTCCGCTGGGACTACTTCAATCGCGCGGGCACGGGCAACCTGCACACCCTCGCGTCGCACGGCGTGCATGCGGAGCGGATGGTGCCGTCGTTCCCATCCGTGACCTTTCCGAACCACTACACGATCGTCACCGGCCTGTATCCGGAACATCACGGCATCATCAGCAACAACATGGTGGATCCGGTGCTCGGCAAGTTCGGCATCGGCGACAACCCCGCCGTGCGCGACGCGCGCTGGTGGGGTGGCGAGCCGATCTGGAATACGGCCGAGCTCCAGCACGAGCGCGCCGCTCCGGTCTCGTGGCCGGGTTCAGAGGCGCCGATCGGCGGAATGCGGCCGAGCTGGTGGAAGAAATTCGACGCGAAGGAATCGCGCGCCGACAAAGTGCGCGAGGTGCTCGCCTTGCTCGCGCTCCCTGCCGACAGCGCGCCGCGGCTGATCACGCAGTACTTCTCCGAAGTCGATCACGCCGGGCATCTCTTCGGCCCCGACTCGCCGCAGACCGACAGCGCGATCGCCCAGGTGGACAGCGCGGTCGGCGCGATCGTCGACGGCATCGCGCGCGTGCACCTCGACGGACGGGTGAACGTCATCGTGGTCGCCGATCACGGGATGGCCGCGATCAGTCCGTCGCGCGTCGTGTTCCTGGACGACTATGTCTCGCTCGACAGCGTGGATGTCATCGACTGGGGGGCATACGGGCTGGTCGCGCCAAAGCCCGGACACGAGCGCTACGCATACGACCGGCTCCGCGGCGCGAACCCGCACCTGACGGTCTACCGAAAATCGCAAATTCCTGCGCGGTTTCACTACGACTCCAACCCGCGGATTCCCGCGATTCTCGCGCTCGCCGACGAGGGGTGGACGGTCAGCTCACATGCGCGGTTCGACCGGAATCCTTCGCGCGCAGGGGGAGGGGAGCACGGCTACGACAACTTGCTTCCCGACATGGGCGCGCTGTTCATCGCGTCCGGGCCCGCGTTCAAGGCCGGGCTCGTCGTGAAGCCGTTCCAGAACATCCACGTCTACGACCTCATGGCGCACGTCCTCGGCTTGCGCCCGGCTCCCAACGACGGCTCGCTCGATTCGACGAGCGCGATGCTGCGGGTGCCGCCTAAAACTCGCGCCGCTTCATCTCCTTGAAGAACTTGTCGCGCTCGAGTTCGTTTTCGTCGACGCCGCGCTGAGGCGCGGTCTTGTCGTACGTCTTGCCCGGCTCCGCCTTGGGCTTGGGCATCTTGGTGAGCTTCTTCACCAGGTTCTGGATCTTCTTGTCGTCGTACAGCGTCATCCGTCCTCCGCCGTTGTGATGCGGGCACGCTACCCCTCACCTTTAATGTACGCGGGACAGGGGCCAATTGCTCCCGCAGCAGCGTGATCCGGACCGGTGAGCCAGCCGCAATGAACGAACCCGAAGCGCCCGCTCGAGCTTTCGGCGACTTGATTGTGCTGTTTGCGCTCGGCGCCGGAGCGTTCGCGTGCGTGCTTCTCGTCGTGCCGTACCGGTCGTTCGATCTCGACCGGTTTTTCGCGCCAAAGGAACTCGCGCTGCACATCGCCGCGCTCGTGGCCGGCGTGAGCGCCATCGCGGGCGCGCGCAAACTTCCAGTCGGCCCCGCCGACGCCGCGCTCGGCATCTGGGTCGTGCTGTCCGCGTTGTCGGCGCTCTTCGCGGCCAACTACCCGATGGCGTTTCGCGCGCTCGCCGTCACGGTGAGCGGCGCGGCGGTGTTCTGGTCCGCCAGACGGCTCGCCGCCGCACGGCTGGCACCGGTGCTCGTGCAGGTGCTCGCACTCGCCGTGGTCGCGGGCGCCATCACCGCGCTCGCGCAGGCCTACGGAATCAGGATGGAATTTGCCGCGCTCAACCGCGCACCCGGCGGCATGTTCGGCAACCGCAACTTCATGGCGCACCTCACGGCGGCCGGGGTTCCGCTCCTTCTCTGGTGTATTGCGAGTGCGCGCGGGCGCACCTCGGCGCTCTTCTGGACGATTGCGCTGGGTGTCTGCGCGGCGGCGCTCGTGCTCTCGCGCACGCGCGCCGCGTGGCTGGCGCTCGCCGTGTGCACGGTCATTGGGGGCGTGGTCGTGATGAGCGGGCCCTCGCTTGTCGAGCACGCCGACGCGCGGCGCCGGCTCAAGCGCGCGGCGATTGCCGTTACGACCGGCGTGCTGCTCGCGGTGATCCTGCCCAACACACTCGACTGGCGAAGCGACAGCCCATATCTCGACTCCGTTCGCGGCGTCGTGGACTTCCGCGGCGGCAGCGGCCGCGGGCGGCTGGCACAGTACGCAAACTCACTGCACATGGCCGCATCGCATCCGATTTTTGGCGTAGGGACCGGCAACTGGGCCGTGATGTACCCGCGGTATGCGCCACCCGGGGATCCGTCGCTCTCGGACGCGACGGGAATGGCCGCGAATCCTTGGCCGAGCAGCGACTGGATTGCGGCGGTTTCGGAGCGCGGCCCCGCCGGGTTCGTGGCGCTGGCGGCGTTTGTGGTGCTGTTGCTCGGCGCTGCGACAAAGGCGCGCTACGAGACGGCCCGACCTCCGCACGAGCGCCTCGCCGCGGTCGCCGGCGGCGGCGTCTTGCTCATTGCGGCCATCGAAGGAGCGTTCGACGCGGTCCTGCTGCTACCGACTCCGCTGATCGTCGTGCTCGCCGCGGCCGGAGCGCTGATCCCTCGCGGACAGGCGAGCCGCACATTCACG
>Ga0070691_10000366_pt1 | contig 16350 bp, 21 predicted proteins | sample KBSK1101metaG_FD_64673 | JGI IMG/M metagenome (GOLD analysis project Ga0070691, IMG submission 64673) | Corn, switchgrass and miscanthus rhizosphere microbial communities from Kellogg Biological Station, Michigan, USA - KBS K1-10-1 metaG | ecosystem: Host-associated > Plants > Roots >... | reverse complement strand
CTACCCCCCGTGAACATGTCCTTCCCCTGCCACCTTCGTTCGTGGCCGTATGGCCAGATGCTGGGAGGATTCGATGACGAGATAGCTCTCCTCCTTGTTCTCGAGCACGTACGCCCGTGTCGTCGCGCTCAGACGCACACGCGTCGTGACCTTCCAGAAGACCCCATCCTGCGGGGCAATTCGGGGACCACCGGCCCAGAATCGCAGCCATCCGTAACGCCGCGCCAGCAGCAATCCTCCGATGATTGCTCCAAGCACGAGCAACGTGACAAGAACCGCCCAAGCCAGCGATCCCGCAGGCACTGCAGCGTTTGTCCGGTAAGGAATATCTGCAGCAGCAGGCACAACTGCAGCAAAGGGCGCAACTATCGCGTTCATCAAACGATTTCGACGATCTTGAAGCCAAAATGATCTTCAAGCGCCACGAGGTGCCCCTTGGCGATTATTTTGCCATTCAAATGCAAGGCAACCGGAGCATCGAGTTCGGTTTCGAGCTTGAGCGAACTGCCCACTTTCAACGCGAATAATTCCTCGACCGTCGCCGTGGTCTTGCCAAGTACGACCTCCAGGTGCACAGGGACGTGGCCCAGCATTGCCAAGTCGCGTTTGACGACCGCTGGACCCGGGGCCGCATCCGGATCACCGACTTGCGAGTATTCAATGGATTCCATCAGCGTTGCGTTCATCGGTTTTGCCCTGTGGGTAGTGCAGCAGCAATGATTGCGAATTGGCTTCCAGCCCGCGCAAGACTTGCATTGAAAACGTGGCGATCACCGGCGCGAAGTGCAACCGGATCTCCAATCGTGCGTTCACTCATCAGTACTTCGCCCACCCGCAGGTCAGCAATGTCACTGGCGTTGACAGAACCAAAGTCGAGTACGGCAGAAAGCATCACCGGAAGTTGTGCCAACGACTCCGAACGACCCGGCAGTTCATCGGTAACTCGGACTCGCTCTGGGCACATCAGGTCTATTACTGCCCGATCCATGCCGAGTACCAGATCGAAGCCATCGAAGGAAATTCGCAGCCCGAGGCCACCCCATACAGGCTCGAGAATTGTGCCGGGCCACGCATCTTTCCAAGTGATCGGTGACGCACGCAGGTGGCGAGCCCGTGCAGCAAGACGAACAAGCAGGTCCCGCATGGCAAAACTCGCCAATTCGGCGGCCACACCATCACTTGACCCCGCATCAGCCGAGGCCAAGCGACCACCGAAGTCGTCGATCCGCCCCCGGGGGAGCGCGGCCAGCAAGTGCCCATCTCCCGCTTCCACCGCCCACGTCGCGTACTCATCGTGTGGAAGCGATATGAGCGAGGTTTCTTCGAAGCTGGTTTCGGATGCTTCGTGCTGCAGGCACCAATCCCGCAACCATGCATCGAAACAGGATGATGCGATGTCACGCACCGCCCTTTTTCGTGTTGCGCCCAACCATGCGTATCGTTGCGACATCAACTACTCCGTGTGCTGTCGTAGAGGTCCTGCAGCATGCTGTTGGTCACCGTCATTACCCGCGAGCTGGCCTGATAGCCACGTTGAATCACGATCATGTCGGCCAGTTCCTGGGTGAGGTCGACGTTTGACATTTCGAGGCTCCCACCCGTGATTTGTCCGAATATCCCGTCGCCTGCGCCGCCGACCTTCCTCACCTGATCTGTCGGTGCCTCATACAGGCGGCCATTCAACATTTGCAGCGAGGTCTCGTCGGGAAACGCGGCCAGCGCCACGCGAGGCCCCTGCTTGGTCTCCTGATCGCTGTAAGTCAGCTGAAGAATGCCCTGTTGATCGAAGGTATAGGACGCAACGCCGATGACGCCGTGACCATCCTTGGGGGAAGCTGTGAGATCGGAAGTTACGCCCGAATAATCGGTAGTACCACTGGTCGTGCCCGGCGCTCCGAAATTGAACGTGACGTCTTGGGTGCCACTACCCATCGACAGGGACAAGTTGATCTTGTTGTACCCGGTCTGGATCGAACCATCCGTGTTGAAGCGGATCTCGCCGTTACCTACGGCCGTGCCCGTGGAATCGGTGAAGGAAACCAACCAGCTTCCGGGAGTTGTCGCAGTGTTGTTGGTCAGCGTGGCGCTGTAGGTGTGGGCGGTGCCCGCCGAATCGTAGACGGTGATGCTCGTGATCGGCGTGGTCGAGTCCTGCGGCGAGATGTTCCCGGTGACGTTCACCGTCGTCGTCGCACTCGCCGGCAACGTCAGCAGCGGACTGACGTTGATGTCCGTCAGGTTGCCGTTGTCATCGATGCCCTGGACCCGATAGGAATCCACGCTGTCCACGAGATAGCCGTTTGCGTCAAAGGTGAACTGGCCGGCTCGCGAATAGTAGAAGTGCCCTGTGACCGGATCTTTCAGGATGAACAACCCTTCTCCATTGATCGCGAGGTCGGTGGCGATCCCTGTCTGCTCGATTTGTCCTTCCGTCGTGTCGATCCCGCTCCCCGTGATGCGAGTTCCGAACCTGTCCATGACGTTTTCAAAATACGAATCGCTTCCCCTGAACCCCGGGGTGTTCATGTTGGCAATGTTGTTGCTGATGGTGTCCAGGTTCTTTGAAAACGCGAACAGGCCGGACAAGCTGTTGAAGAGTGCCTGCAACATATTTCCCTCCTAGGGAGTGACTTGCTGGACCTGCGATAGACGAACGCCAGTAACCACGTTGCTGCCAGACGTTGACACCGAAAGCGATGCACCGTTTGCGTCGAACTGAATAGCGGTCACCGTGCCATTTGAACTGGACGACCCATCCGGGCCGGAAAACCGTATCGTGTGATTGAGCAGCCCTAGCGCGGCATCCGTTCCATCAAGGGTGAGCAGGTTGTTCACGCCTTCAACGGTTTGCTGCTGCTCCTCGATTCCAACAAATTGCGCCAACTCGGTCAGAAACTGTCCGTTGTCCACGGGCTGCATCGGATCCTGGAATTGCAACTCGCTCACGAACAGCTTGATGAAATCCTGCTCGTTGATGTTGGAATTGGCGGGAAGTGAGGAATCCTGCGTCTGCAATACGCTACCGATGGCATCAACCGACATTTCAATGCTCCCTTTTCGGAACTACGGCGCACCAGACCTCGCGCCCATTGATCACGACACGGTCGATCGGAACGCCTTCCTGCCGGCCGTGCCACCTCAACCTCTCGACAACCGGCTCGACATCGCCAGCCTGCAGACGGTAGTCACGCAACCAGACCGTGCTCTGACCATCGCCGTCGCGCGTCAGCCTCATCAGGCGCTCGGCCCAAAAATGGTCCGCAAGCACGACCGCATTCGATTCCGTCACCGCCACGTCCGGATCGGAATCCGGTTTGGAGGCCTCACTGGTGCTGACAATCGACTGGGGCGATGCATCGAACAGGAAATTCGAAGTCACATCGCCCCCATCCAGGCCCGACTCGATCATCGACGACGCTGCATTCTTACCCGAATGGGCGATATCAGCGCCCAATCCGATCCCGGCAGCTGGTTCAGAAGATGTGTTCCCATCGCAGTCCTGCGCATCGACCATGGACAGATATCCGCTTGCGACGAGGTGCTCCGGATACACCCGCGACCACGTCAACGTTCCGGACAGCAGCCCGATTGATGGAGTAGACGTGCCTTCCAGAGCGGCCCTCGCAACGAGTGCCGACCCTGAACCTCTGGAGACTTCTGCACTGGCCGACTCGATCGGCTGAACGATGGCACCCGCACTCATCATCGGTTTCTCGCCTTCTTCCGAAGGCGATCCAAGATTCTTTGCCTGGGATGCCGTGGCGACGGAACCCTTCGTCTGGGCACCTTGGTCAACTATTGCCCGACCCGATTCTTTTTGTGGCTTCGCACGAAGCTTCTCGGCGAAATCCTCTCGCTGTCTTGACGGCACATGTGTCGTCTGAGGCGATCTATTTAACTGGCCGGACAGGATCCTATTCATGGGAAGTCCTCCTTAGGCCTCGCAACACCCACAACTCCACCAGCCCCTCCGCATCTTTGCGTTCCCCAGTCAATCGATAAGCTCGGGCGGCCTCGTCCGCGCGTAGAGATGCCCTGTCGCGATAATGACTCTTGCGAGTCAAGTCATCGGCACGCACGGCCCGCGCCTCTTCTCGTTCTTTCAACGCCTGATGCTCGCTCGCCAGCGTGACCTGCTGGGCGCTTGCCAGATCCTGATAGAGAGCGGTGCGCGAGAGATCCAGCCTCTCGCTGGCAACCAGTGCCATCAATCCCTGCTCGGTGCTTTGCAAGCGCGTGGCGCTCGCCTCTGCAAGCAACCGTTGTTCGCTCTCACGCGCCAAGGCATGAGACAGACTTTGCTTCGCTTGCACCTCGCGCACACGCGCGATGCGTTCCACCAGTGCTGTCGTATTACGGCGATCTACGCTCATGCTCGAAGGCCCTCCACCCGAACGATCCGACCAAGCCAGGCCATGGCATCGGACCTGGACATGCGCTCATCCGGTGTCTGCTGCAGGAACTCCTTCAACTCGGGGAGCATCTTCACGGCTTTGTCGAGCACGGCATCATGGCCGGGCTGATAAGCACCCATGCTGATCAGGTCGCGCGCGCGCTCATGCGCGGCAAGCAACGCGCGCGTATCACGCGCCAGATCGCCTTCAACCCTTGTGGCAAGCCGCGGCATGAGGCGACTGATGCTCCGCAGCACGTCCACCGCCGGAAATTGACCCTGATCCGCCAAGTCGCGGGACAGCACGATGTGCCCATCGAGGATGGCTCGCATATGATCAGCTACCGGCTCGTTCATGTCGTCTCCTTCGACCAGGATGCTGTAGATGGCGGAGATTGATCCGCTGCCCCGTACATTTCCGCAACGTTCGAGGAATCGCGGCAGTTGGGTGAATACGGAAGGTGGATAACCCCGCGCAGTGGGAGGCTCCCCCGCGGCGATCCCGATCTCGCGCTGGGCCATGGCGAAACGGGTCATCGAGTCCAGAATCAGCAGAACGTGCTTTCCGCAGTCCCGGAAATATTCGGCGGCTGCATGCGCTGCATGGACCGCGTGCACGCGCGCCAGTGGAGACTGATCCGCTGTCGCTGCAATCACCACGGAACGAGCGAGCCCCTCCGCTTTGAGCGTGTGCGTGATGAAATCACCCACCTCACGACCGCGTTCGCCAATCAACGCGACCACGATCACGTCTGCTCGTGCGTGGGCGGTCAGCATGCCGAGCAATGTACTTTTCCCGATTCCGCTGCCCGCAAAAATGCCGACGCGCTGACCACGCCCAATGGTCAGAAACGAGTCGATGGACCGCACTCCCGTTTCCATCACCTCGTTGATCTCGCCGCGTTGCAAGGGATTGATGGGCTCGCGATGGAGTGGCACGCGACCCGTACAATGAACTGCACCTCTGCCATCGATCGGGCCGCCGAACGCATCGACGACACGCCCAAGCAGTCCGTCACCTACGGGCACATCCATACGCCGATCGAGGGCGCGGATCTGGGCTCCCATCGAAACCTGATGCATGCGTGCAAGGGGCATCAGCACCACACGCTCATCACGGAACCCGACAATCTGTGCCGTGATGGGCTCCACCGCCGACCCATCGCGAATCTCGCACAATTCTCCCAGTGCGGCTTCCGGGCCATGCGCCTCCAGAACGGTCCCATTGCAGGCGAGTAGCCGTCCGCAGCGCACGCGCAACGAGGTTGTTCCCAACGTTTCCAGGTAGCGGGTAGCAACATTCATGGCTCTTGCCCATGACGGCCGAGTGTTGCGAGCAACGCTTGCAACAGCGCACGAAGTTGGACTTCAACACCAGTGTCGATACCGCCCAAGGGTGTCTCGATGACGCAGTCACCCGGTTCAAGTGCGGGATCAATGACGATCGGCAATGCCAAGCCACCCTCCTCCAGCGAGGCTTGATCGGCTTGGGAAATCCGCACACGGGTAGCCTCCAGATGCATGCTTTCCAGAGCTTCCCGGCACAGCGCGGCGACCAGATCATGATCCGCATGCATGCGCCCGATAAGACGGCAAATGGATGCATAAGCGATCGTGACCGCCACCGCCTCCATCTGGGGCTCGAGTTTCTCCTGCGCATGGGCGAACTGCGCGGAAAGAGATGCCAACGCATCGCGCCAACGTTCTTCCCCTTCCCGCGCGGCGCCTTCTGCGTCATGTGCGGATTCCTGTGCCTCCTGCAAGGCAGCGCGTGCCTCCCGATCCCCGTCTGCAAAGCCTTCTTCAAACCCTTCCAGATAAGCCTTTCGATATGTCTCGGGCTGCGACGCCTCTTCCTCGGCGTCCACAGGATTTGCTTCCTCTACGGGCAACCACGCTCGTGCGCCCGCTTCCATTTCAAATGCCTGGGCAGAAAGGCGATGCATCAATGCACCTCCCTCGATGGCTTCGTTTCTTGCTCACCACGCTCGCGCACCAAACGCATCAGGGTCTCAGAGAGCTTGGGTGGGAGCTTCGGCAACGTCAGCAACTCTGCTCGCACGGCATTCGCTTTCGCTGGCGTACTGTTGGCCGCAAACATTTCCATGTGGTCCGGTGCGCATGCCGCCAGCACGCGCGCGCACCAGGCAGGCGATAGTCCGTGCGTCCCTGCCAGCAGCCGATCGGGTGCCGGAGGATGCAAGGGCGGTGCCTCCCCGGAGATTCGCACCGCCTCGCGTGCAATGTCTGAATCCGGAACCTTCATCGATGCGATCTGATCGATCAGTCGCCGGAGGTCGTACCGCCAGCTCGGTTGCAGTCTTTCGAGCAGCCACATCCGGTCATCGGGATGCAAACCCGCCAGCACCACGGCCGCTTTTCTCAACCCGAAAACACTCACGGCACTTGATCCGGTTGCTTGATCCACTGCACAAGTTGTTCAAGGGTTGCTTCCCGCTCGGCCGTGGTCAGCCGACGTGGGCGCCGCCCGCGCATGCAGGATCCCGCAAGTATCCCGAGCAGCAGCATCACGCCCATCACGGCATAAACCCACCGAGGTAGAAGCCAAATACCTGTGATTTTCGCAACCCGATGTGCAGCTGGTAGAGACGGCACCGGTTTCGTTACACCGGTCTTTGCATCACCTGCTGCAATGCGCTGCGCCTGTGGAGTCCACGGAGCCATCGCAGCGATGTCGATACGATCGCCACGAGAAGGATCGAGCCCGATGCCCGCCGCAATGACATCGCTGAGCTGCTTGATGTCATAGGGCGTCAAGGTGCCGGGGACCACCACACCTACGCTGATTCGCTGAATGTGTCCCGGTGCCTGCTCAATCTCCTCCTGCACCTTGCCATGCGCATATTCCACGTCCCGGCTGGTGACGGCAGGGCCTCCTCCCTGGCCACTTGCCGCCCCTTGGCTTTCCGCGGCGTGCCTGGAATCGGTCTTTTCATGCACTACGACTCCGCGTCCGTCTTTGCCCTGGGCAAGCAAGTGTTCCTGAACACGCTTCACCCGGTCGTAATTCAACTGCACGGCCACGGATACCGTGAAATCGTCCCGGTGCAATGCACGCGTCAGCATGTCGCTGACTTGGGTCCGCAAAGCCTGTGAGAGCTTCGCCGATTCATCGACCTGCTCGCCGATCTGGATCGCGTCATCCCCCGCGACGCCGGCACCTGAAAGGACTGTTCCATCCTGATCCAGCACCGTCACCGAGCCTGGTTGCAATCCATCGACGGCAGAAGCCACCAGACGTTGAATGCCGACCACTTGCCGCGCCCCGAGATGCGCGTCGGGACGCAGGTGCAAGGTCACCGAGCCCTTGGAGGGGCTCTGGTCCTTTTCAAACAAGCCAGCGTGATGAATGGCCAGATGCACGCGTGCTGATTGCACCTCCTGCATCGACTCGATAGTCCGCTCGAGCTCTCCCTGCAATGCGCGTTGATAATTGACCCGCTGCGCGAATTCCGTCACGCCATAGTCGGAATCCTTGAAAGCCTCGAAACCGATGCTGCCGCCCTTGGGTATGCCCTCCGCAGCCAACTTCATGCGCAACGAATACACCTGATCGGCAGGAACCAGAACGGTCTTGTCACCGTCGCCGAAACGGTACGGAACACCCCAGCCGGACAACGCTGTCCCAACCTCGCTCGCATCAGCAGGCCGGAGGTTCTGGGCCAGTGCCACGTAATCCGGACGTAGCGCCCACCACCCACTCACAGACATGATGGTCAGGATTGCGATCAATCCCACCGCAAACAAAATCTTGGCCCGTGTCGACAGACCCAATAGAAAGGAACGCATATCGCTCATGGCTTATCAGATCTGCATCTGGAACAGCTGCTGATAGGACTCGACCAACCGGTCGCGTACCTGGACTGCAAACTGCAGACTCAACTGCGCCTGAGTCATCACGATCATGACATCGTGCAAAGGAATGGCTTCTCCAGCCGCGACACCACGCAACACTTCATCGCTGGCATTCAGATCGGTGCTGAGGGTTTTCAACCCCTCTCCGACTGCCCTGCTGAAATCGGTGGCCGGCGCCTTGGGCGCGGGTGCCATTTCAAGAATCTCCGGCATGGCCGGAATGCCTGCAATCGGTGGGATCATGGCGTTGCTCCAATATTGAGTGCATCCAATTCCGAACTACGCAGCACATTGAAGGCACGTACGTTGGCTTCGTATGCGCGGCTGGCGGAAATCAGGATGCTCATCTCCGCCACCATGTCGATGGCGGGGTAATGCACCATTCCCTTCGAATCCGCCATGGGACTTGTCGGATCATGAACTGCGCGTTCGGCCTGCCGCACCTTCGCTGCGAAACCTTGCGAAACCTGGCCAGGTGGAATGGGAGTGTCGGCAATTTCGATGGCACGCGCGGCCGCTTCCAGCCTGGCGCGCTCGATATCAAGGCCTTGGCGAGAGATGGATAGGATGGGATCAGCGTTCATGGCATCACTTCCCGGCGATGGCGAGTTGCATCAGTGCGAAACGCCGCGTCAAACCCGTTGCGAGAGCCCGGTAGGCCACGCTGTCGGTGTTGAGTCCGGCGATCTGGTCATCCAGCAAACTCGTGCCGGCACCTGCCTGTCCAAGAGAACCGATGTTCGCGCGCAGGGTCTGCGGCGTAATCATTTCCAATTGCCCTGGATCACCCTTCGGATCCCGCGCGGCACTCTCCAATGCGTCAATCGCCCCCGAGAAGTCCGCGCGCTCCAACTGGGCGCCCGGGATATCGGCCCTGGCAATATTGGTGCTTGCAACCTCCATCCTGACCTGATTGAGATCGAGTGCGACTCGTACTGCTTCGAGCGTAAGATCCATGTTGGCCCCCTATTGAATGATCAGTTCGCCGCGCAAGGCGCCAGCCGCCTTGATCGACTGCAGAATGGAAATGATGTCGCGCGTCGTGAGGCGAATAGAACGAAGCGCTGCAATCAACTCCGTCACCGTGGTGCCGTCGCGTAGCGTGACCTGCTTGACCGCCGGATCGTTCACCTTGATGCGAGATTCCGGCACCACCGCCGTTGCGACGGAGGGCGATGGTGCGAAATAGCCGCCTTCTGGCTGGGAGACGAGGTAATCGGTTTGTATCTGGATACGCAAGTCGCCCTGCGAAATGGTCACGGCCCCGATCCGTACATCGCCACCCGCGACCACGGTCCCGGTACGTTCGTTGACTACCACCCGTGCGGATTCATCCGGTGAAACCGGAACACTTTCGATCGCCGCAATGGCTTGTACGAGGTTCGTCGGTGCCGTGTCGAAATTCACACTGATCTTTCCGGCGTTGTCTGCCACGGCGTGTGCACCTGGCACATTGCGATCGAGGGAATCGACGACTCGCTCGGCCGTAATGAAGTCCGGCTGATAAAGCACGACGTCGATGCGCCGACCATCGCCGGCAAGCCGGGACGCGGGCTCCAGTTCCACGGTCGCGCCGTTCGGAACGCGTCCTACCGTTGGGTGGTTGCGCTGGTCGCGGCTGCCGAAGGAATCAACCACGTAACCACCGACCGAGACGGCGCCCTGCGCCAAAGCATAGAGTTTTCCATCGGGCCCATCCATGGGCGTCAGCAACAACGTCCCGCCATTGAGGCTGCGTGCATCCCCAATGGAAGAGACCCCGACATCGAGTTTCTGCCCTGGCTCAGCAAAAGCGGGCAACGTCGCGGTAACCATCACCGCAGCCACGTTGCGGGTGGAGAGATCGTCCGGATTGATGTTCACGCCAAAGTGGCTCAAGGCATTGGCCACGGACTGCACTGTCACGCGATTCTTGGTGCTGTCACCAGAGCCGGAAAGTCCGATGACGATGCCGTACCCGGTAAGCGCGTTATCACGTACCCCTTCGACGCGCGCGATATCTTTCAGGCGCACACCCTGCGCCTGTGCCACAGCGCACGCAACGATCAACGCCACACCCATGACATGGGCGACGAGACGTCTCATAGCACCCTCAGCCATTTCAGAAAACGGTAAACAATGCTTTGGCGCTGCGATTCGGACACGTCTCCGTGGCCGGTAAACTCGATCCGTGCGTCGCTGATACGGTTGGATGGAATGATGTTGGAAGCGAGGATGTCCTCTTCGCGCACCAAGCCCTCCAAGGCTATGCGCTGCTTTTCACCGTTGACGACAACGGTCTGCTCGCCACGCACACGCAACAGCCCATCACTTTCTATTCCTACCACGCGAACGGTGAGCTGGGCGCTGAGTGCGCCCGTACGCGAGGTCTCGCCCTGGCCCTGATCCGATCCGGTCAGGCCGATCGCATAGGGATAGGTGCGATGGGGTGTCTGCCCCTGAGCTCCGATTTGCACGGCATTCGCATTGCCTGTGTTTGCGGTGGCACTGGCACTCGCGGTCTCGACAACAATTACCGTGAGGGTGTCGCCGATCTGATGGGCGCGTCGATCCGCCACCAAACCGCGATAATTATTCGGTTGGATCATGGAATCGGCACGAGGCGCAGGCTTTGCTTCCTGCGCAATTGCCCCTGCGCATACAAGGGTTGCCAGGAGAACGAGCGATATGCGTTGGGATCGATCAGCGCGCAATGTCAACCACTCCCTTTCCCGCGACCTTGGCCGACACAGGCGAGGCGGCACCTTCCACCAAAACCGGCACAACGTCTCCGATTTCACCCGTTCCAAGCGCTCTTCCCAGTGTCTCCATGCGGATCGACCCGTAGCGGACATGCACGACCACCTGGCTCTGCTTGTCGACATCCGGAACCGGCTCGAAATCACCCTCAAGAAGGGGCCATCCGGCTTGCACGCCACGCTTCAGGCGATCGCCCGTCACGGCCGCCAAGGCGTCGATTGGCTGGCCATTCGCTTTGGCAATATCCACAGTCGCCTTGTGGACCTTGAGTTGGCTCATCGCCGTGCCGGCTGGCGCTGCTTGGGCATACACCCAGGCCGAACGCAACGCGGACACTGCGAACCAGACTGTTTCGGAACGCACGGGTTTGTCATTCACCAGCACCATCACGGGCACGGCCACACGCGCACGGGGCCACCGCCCGACGACAGGATGTGTCTGCAGACGCACCGAACCCAGAGGCACCGTCGCATCCAACGGTGTACCCAGCACACGCACCGTAACGGCCACACCTGTGCCTGCGGCTGGCAAAGCCTTGCGCGCCGCTTCAACCAAACGTCCCGTCGTGACCGTTTGCGCATGAATGGCTGCGGCCTGAACGGCGGCCGCAGGTCCGATGGCGGCCAAGAGGACGATGGATGAAATCAATCTCATTGGCGCAGGTTGTTGATGGTGTCGAGAATCTGGTCGGCCGCCTGCAATACACGGGCGTTCAGCTGGTACGCGCGTTGCGCCAGTACCAGATTCGTCATTTCCTGCACCATGTCTACATTGGACTGCTCGAGCATTCCTTGCATCAGCGTCCCGAACCCGTCGTCGCCGGGTTTGCCGATACTGGGGTCCCCTGATTGCTCGGTTGGCACATAGGCATTGCCGCCTACGAGTTGCAATGCTTCGGGCGATGCGAATGTAGACAACTGGATCTGCCCGAGGATGGTCGGATTGACATCCGTCCCCAAGGTTGCAGCTACCTGGCCTGTCGTATCGATCGTGACGTTCTTCGCATCGGGCGGAATCTGGATGCCATCTGCAAGGCGATTGCCATCCACCGTCGCGAGATAGCCATCCTGATCCACGTGCAGTTGCCCCGCGCGCGTAAAGACATGATCCCCTGCGGTGGTTTCGACTTCGAGGAAACCTGGACCCTCGACGGCGAGATCCAGAGGATTGCCGGTCTGCTTGAGTGTCCCCTCGGTGAACTCGGGCCGCGTCGCCAAGGTCTCGAGCCCGGCACCCGCCCTGTCGTTTTGAATACCCTGCTGGACCTGGGCCGGCGTCACGGTTGCCACGTCGGCAAAGCTTACGCGTGAGGCTTTGAAACCCGGTGTCTGCATGTTTGCCAGGTTGTTCGAGATCGTGTCGATCTGTGCCTGCTCCCCCTGCAAACCGGAAGCCGCGATGTAGAGTGCATCGACCATGGATGTTTCCCCCTTCAGTTGTTATCGCCCAAGTGATTGATGCCGGTTTGCAGCGCTTCGTCATAGGCTTGCATCGCGTGTTGCAACGACTGCGCGTGCCGCGTGACTTCGATCAGTCGCACCATCTCGCTGCCGGGATCCACATTCGACTGTTCTACGGCACCCACTTCGAGGGTCCCTTGCCACGGAGTGGTGGCACCTGAGTAGCCATACAGACCGTCGCCTTCCGCCACGAGATTGTGCGAGTCACTGACCGTGACAACGCGCAACCGGTCAACCATGCGCCCCCGATCTTCAATCTGACCATCGGAAAGAATTCTTGTGGTGGCACCCGACACCGTGATCGGACCCTCACCGCCCAATACCGGATAGCCTGCTGCATTGACCAGTTGGCCCTGACCGTCAACGTGGAATTCACCATTGCGCGTCAGCATTGTTTGACCACCGACCTCCACCACGAAGAACGCATTGCCCTGGACCGCCAAATCCAGCGGCCGTCCCGTGTGTTTTAGGGAGCCTGCCACGAGATTCAGAACGGTCTCCGTGGACAGGTTCGCCGCAAAATCGCGCGAAAGATGCTGAGCCAGGTATCCCGGCGTTTGCATGTTGGCGACGTTCTGACTAATAAGCCCCAATGCATCGACGTCGTGGCTGAGCGACCGGGCGATACCTGCAATGGTGTTGTCCATGATTAGGTTTCCTCTCAGGCGGCTGCGGCTGTGGTTGCGGCGGCGACCGCCGCAATCGTTCCCACTGCACGCACGACTGCGGTGGTGGGAACTTCGTTGATTCCGAGAACGGTTATGTGCGGCAAGGAGCGCTGCACGAGTTGCCTGACATGGCGCCTGATCTGGGAAGGGCACAACAGCACGGGCAACAGATTGCGGCCCATCATCGCTTCGGCTTGGCTGGCCAGATTCGACAGCAACGCATCGAGTTGTCCGACGTCGTTGACGAGCAGTGCGCCGCCGTCGCGTGAACGCACCGCACTGAGGATCGCGCGCTCGAGCTCCGGGGCAAGCGTCAGAACGTGCAACTCGCCCTGCGCGTTGCTGACCTTCTGGCAAATGGCGGGGCCAAGCCGCTCACGCACCCGCTCGACCAGTTCGTCGGTTTGCTTCAGCGTCTTGCCGGCGTCCACCAATACCTCAAGGACTGCTTCCAGATTCCGGATACTGACCTGCTCGCGCAACAATTGCTGGAGCACCTTCTGGATGTCGGTATACGACATCACCCCCGGAACGAGCTCGTCCGCCAGTGACGCCTGCTGTTCCCTCACGCGCTGTACGAGCCTCTCCGTTTCTGCCCGGGTCAGGAGATCCGGTGCATGCCGTTTGACGATTTCACCGAGATGGGTAATCAGTACCGTTTCCGGGTCCACCAGCGTGTAGCCAGCTCCGCGCGCGAACTGCCGCTGGTCGGGGCTGATCCACAATGCAGGCAACCCGTAAGCCGGATCACGCGTTTCTTGTCCGTCGAGCTTGGCGTGCTTACCGGAAGGATTGATCGCAAGAATCGCATCGAGCCGCAACTCACCATGCCCGGCGCGTGAACCCTGCACGAAAATCTCGTAGGCGTGCTCGCCGACGGGCCGATTCTGGAGAATCTGTACACGCGGCAGCACAAAGCCTTGTTCCTGTGCAAACTGTTTGCGAAACGCGCCAACTCGCTCGCTCACATCCACCGAACGGTCACGGAACCCCGTCACCAGTGCAGCACCCAGACGCAACTCGACCGGATCTACCTTCAGCAATCGATAAAGATCTTCCTCCGGTTGCGGCGGTGCCACCTCGGGAGGCGCCTCGTCTCCCTTCTCGACGTTTTTCGCGCGGTCACGCGCAACCAACACGGCCGCACCAATCACCGCCGCGAGCACGAGGGCAACAGGAAACGCCGGCAGGCCCGGCAGTACCAGCAGACCACTCAATGCCAATGCAACGATCAACAGGGTACGAGCATTGGACAGCACCTGGCGCCCAATCTCCGTGCCCAACTGGGCGTCGGTCGCGGCGCGGGTAATGATGATGCCGGTCGCCACCGCCACCACCAGCGAAGGGATTTGAGTCACGATCCCGTCGCCCACCGTGAGCAGCGTGTAGCGATGCGCGGCGTCACTCCACCCCATGCCCTGCTGCACCATGCCAACCGCCAGACCACCAACGATATCGATCAGGATGATCACGATCCCGGCTATGGCATCGCCCTTGACGAACTTGGTCGCACCATCCATCGCGCCGTAGAAGTTCGCCTCCTTCTCGATCTGCGCACGGCGACGACGGGCCTCGTGCTCATCGATCAGGCCCATGTTCATGTCGGCGTCGATGCTCATCTGCTTGCCGGGCATGCTGTCCAGCGTGAAGCGCGCCGCGACTTCCGCCACACGCTGCGCGCCGCTGGTCACCACCACGTATTGCACGACCACCAGGATTAGGAACACCACCAGACCCACGACATAGTTACCGCCGACCATGTACGTGCCGACCCCGTGGATCACCCGTCCGGCATCACCGTGACCCAGGATCAGCCGCGTCGCCGAGATGTTCAGGGCGAGCCGGAACAGGGTCGTGATCAGGAGCAGCGACGGGAAGGTGGAGAAACTCAGCGGCGTGTCGGTAAAGAACGTGATCAGCAATACCAGCAGCGCGACGCTGAGATTGAGAATCAGCAGAAAGTCCAGCAACGCGGGCGGAATGGGGGTGAAGAGGATCACCAGGATCCCGATCATGCCGAGCACCAGCGCGACATCGCGCCGTCCCGTCCAGAGTTGGCCGAACAGTTCCCTCATGTGCGAATCCGATTGCCGGGGCGTGCCATCAGCCAGCGATACACCGGCGCCAAGGATTCGAACAGGTGCACCGGCACCGGTTGATCGATGCCACATTCACGAAATAATGCCCGCGCCAGCTCCGGCGAACGCAACATCGGCACGCCGCTGCGCCGGGCCAATGTTCGCATTCGCGCGGCAACACGATCGCTGCCCTTGGCCAGCACGACCGGTGCGAGCATGGTCCTTGGCCGATAGCGCAGAGCCACCGCCAGATGCGTCGGATTGGTCATCACGACGTCCGCCTCAGGTACGCGGCGGATCGATCGCGAGCGCTTGAGCATTTCGATTCCAAGACGCCGCCGCCTGGAACGTATCGTGGGATCGCCTTCGCGCCGCTTGGCCTCGTCCTTGAGATCGCGGCGGCTCATGCGCATCTGACGGATGTACTCGCGTCGCGAAAACAACACGTCGATGAGTGCCAACAGCAATAGGGTTGCAAGTACCCAGGTTGCGACCTTGGCGAACACGCCGAGCAGCAATCCAGGCACGCCGGAAGGACTCGACTGCGCGAACGCGGCCACCGTGGTTGCCATATGCCCATAAGCAATCCAAACGAACGCTGCCAAGGCACCGAACTTGATGGTCAGCTTTGCGAGTTCCCACAGCGTGCGAACGCCAAACAGCCGTTTCACCGCCTGTGCCGGATTCATTCGCGTGAAGTCCGGCTTCAAGGGATATCCGCTGAAGACACCGCCGGTCTGAAGAACATTCCCCGCAACTGCAGTCACGACCACTGCCAACGCAGCGGGAACGAGGGCCTGCCACGCAGGCGCAAAAGCAGCTCCCACCCAATGCATCAGCGCCCGGCTCGGCACCGGAGCATTTCCGGCGAGCAGCAGGCAATTGCGCATCGCCACCAGCCAAGCTGATGCCAAACTCTTCGCGCCTACGATCAACGCAATCGAGAAGGCGATCATCACCAGAACGCCTCCCAGTTCCGCGCTGCGAGGCACCTGTCCACGCTCGCGCGCCTCCTGCAGGCGGAAGGGCGTGGGCTGTTCGGTCTTGGATTGTTCCTGGTCGGCCATCTTCTCAGTGCACCAAACCTGTGGATACCACGTCAAAAGCCTGCTCGAATACGCGCCCGATCAGTCGTG
>Ga0070691_10000364_pt1 | contig 16361 bp, 17 predicted proteins | sample KBSK1101metaG_FD_64673 | JGI IMG/M metagenome (GOLD analysis project Ga0070691, IMG submission 64673) | Corn, switchgrass and miscanthus rhizosphere microbial communities from Kellogg Biological Station, Michigan, USA - KBS K1-10-1 metaG | ecosystem: Host-associated > Plants > Roots >... | reverse complement strand
GTGAGCACCAGGCGCGCATTGCTTTCCGGTCTGACACAAGATCAGGCGAGGGAACTTGAGGAACGCTGGCGTTTCTGGCTGCGCGACGAACAGCATGCCCCGGAAGGCTCCTGGCGAATCTGGCTCTTCCTGGGCGGTCGCGGCGCGGGCAAGACGCTCGCCGGCGCGCACTGGCTCGCGAGCAACATCTGGGCCGGGCACATGCGCCGCGTCGGCCTCATCGGCGCGACGCATCACGATGCCCGCTCCGTGATGGTCGAAGGCGAATCCGGTTTGCTGCAACTCTGCAAGGATGTGACCTATGAGCCGACCAACCGGCGCCTCACCTTTCCGTCCGGCGCGATTGTCAGCGTGCTCTCGGCCGATGAGCCGGACAGCCTGCGCGGTCCGCAATTCGACGGACTCTGGCTTGACGAATTCGCCAAGTGGCCCGAACCGCAGGCGGCGCTCGACATGGCGCTGATGTGCCTTCGCCTCGGCGCCGATCCGCGCATGGCGATCACCACGACGCCGCGCGCGATTCCCAGCGTCAAGGCGTTGCTGGCATCGCCCGATGTCGTCGTCACGCGCAGTGCGACGGAGGCGAACGCCGGCAATCTCGCGCCGGGATTTCTCGACACGATGCGCGCGCGCTATTTGGGCTCGCGCCTTGGGCGCCAGGAACTCGACGGCGAGGTCATCGAAGACAATGACGCGGCCTTGTGGCGGCGAAGCTGGATCGATGCCCATCGCCTGCGCGAGGCACCGGAACTTTCGCGCATCGTCGTCGCGGTCGATCCGCCGGTCAGTACCAACGGCGATGAATGCGGCATCGTGGTGGCGGGCCTTGCCGAGAACGGCCACGTCTATGTGCTCGCCGATTGTTCCGCCGATGGCCTGACGCCGGCAGGTTGGGCGGGGCGCGTCGCCGACGCGTTCGAGACACATGAAGCGGACCTCGTCGTCGCGGAAGTCAATCAGGGCGGCGACATGGTGCGCGCCATGCTGCACGACGTCGTGCCCGACGTGCGCGTGAAGATGGTGCGCGCGACCAGGAGCAAGCGCGTGCGCGCCTCGCCCTTCACGGTGGCGTATGAAACCGGCCGCGTGCATCACGTGGGAAGTTTTCCGGCGCTCGAAGATCAGATGTGCAGCTATGACGGAACCGGAAAGAGTCCGGACCGCATGGATGCGCTGGTCTGGGCGCTCTCAGAACTGATCCCGCCGGTCAGACGCGCCAGGCCGAAAGTGCGCGCACTCTAGGGCTTGCCGCGGATCGGATACGTTGCCAGTACGTCCTGGCACTGCCGGATGATTGTGGGCAGGAATGACTGATCGATGTCGAACATGTAGGTGTGACGTTCTGCCATGTGATCAGGCGTGATGCGAACCTCGCCCGTGAAGTGGCCGAGATTGTCGCTCTTGCGAAAACTGAGGTCGAGATTGGGCTCGGTGCATCGCAGCTCGACGACTTGGGCCGATCCTTGCAGGCATGCGCTGCAGCTTTGCGCGAAACCATGGATTTCGGGCGAGGTCAGGATTGCACCGTGCGCCTCGACCGTGCGGCAGCGGACTGTAACGTTGAGCCAGTTGCCGTCCCAATAGTCATAAACTTCGGGAAACTGTCGATTGTGTACCCAGATCTTCAGGTGTCCAACTTCGATATCGGGCTGCGATCGAATTTCGCGGTCTGTCATGACCAGAACATAACGCAAGTTGGCGGAGCAAGTAATTGCCGCCGCTGCGGCGCGCAACGCCAAGGGTGCGAATGCTCTAGCCCCCATCGTCATGGGGGCGGCCCGGCGCCGCCCATCCATCGCGTCCGCGTCAGCGGGCGCAAAAGAGTCCATTCGGCGCGTCGACACGCGCCTGATGGGTGGCCGGCTCCTTGGCCGGCCATGACAATAATATTGAGAAGGAAACCATGCTCAACTTCTTCTTCCGCAAGGCGGTGGAGACCAAGGCGCAGCCGCCGCTCGTGGCGCTGCAACTCGTCCAGCCCGCAAGTCTTGGCGCGCGCGACTATCCATCGCTCGCACGCGAAGCGATTCTCGCGAACGCCGTCGCCTATCGCTGCGTGCGCATGATCGCCGAAGGCTGCGCGTCGGTGCCCTGGCGCCTCTATGACGGCGCGACGGAACTCGCCGAGCATCCGCTGCTCGCGCTCCTCGCTGCACCGAACCGCCAGGAAGACGGCACCAGCTTCTTCGAGCGCTGGTATTCCTTCCTGCAATCGGCCGGCAATGCCTATCTCCAGGCCGCGACTTCGGGCAACGAGATCCTGGCGCTCTACAATCTTCGCCCCGATCGCGTCAGCGTCGTGCCGGGCGCCAATGGCTGGCCGGCAGCCTACGACTACACGGTTGACAACAGGACCACGCGCATCGTTCGCGATGCGAGCGGCTTCACGCCCATCCTGCACACGACGCTGTTTCATCCGCTCGACGATTATTACGGCCTCTCGCCGATCGCCGCGGCGGCGAACGCGATCGAGATCCACAATGGCGGCTCGAACTGGACGAAGGCGCTGCTCGACAATGCCGCCAGGCCCTCCGGCGCGCTGGTCTATAAGGGACCGGACGGCGCACCCGGACTCAGCGACGAGCAGTTCGGCCGTTTGAAGCGCGAACTGGAAGATGCCTATCAGGGTTCGGCGGGCGCCGGGCGGCCGATGGTGCTCGAAGGCGGGCTCGACTGGAAGGCGATGAGCTATTCGCCGGCCGATCTCGATTTCGCCAGTTCGCGCAATCTCGCCGCGCGCGAGATCGCGCTCGCCTTCGGCGTGCCGCCGCTCTTGATGGGCATTCCGGGCGACAACACCTTTGCGAATTACAAGGAAGCGAACCTGACCTTCTGGCGTCAGACGGTTCTGCCGCTCGTGGCGCGCACCGCCTCGGCCCTGACGCGCTGGCTCGGTCCCAGCTTCGGCGAGACGTTGCGGCTTTCGTACAACGCCGACGCCGTGGTCGCGCTCGCGGAAGAACGCGAAACGCTGTGGGACAAGCTGAACGGGGCGAACTTTCTCACGCTCAACGAAAAACGCGCTGCGGCGGGCTACGGCCCCGTCGCCGGCGGGGATGTGATGGGATGACGATGACCGGAACGCCGCAGCCCGTGCTGTGGAAGAGGATTCCAGCCGCCCTTGTGGCGGCTTTTTTGTTGCAGACGGCCGGCGCCTTGTTCTGGGCCGGTTCGGCGGCCGAACGCATAGCGTCACTCGAGCGGGCATTGGCGCGCGACCAGAGCGCGATCGAACGCGTCGCCGTCCTGGAAGAGCAGGTCGCCGAGATCAGACGTTCGTTGAACCGGATCGAGAACAAGCTCGATCGCGGTCCGCAACGCTAGAGACATAACCACAGTTGTCATGGCCCACCGGAGTGTGGGCCACCAGGTGGGCCAGGCGCACATCATTTGAGATGTGCGCGTTGTCAGCTTGGTGGCCCGCAGTCGCGGGCCATGACAGTCGAAGAGGGCTTCTTATATGACCGTCATCCAGCACGTCGGGCCAAGGCTCCGGCGCAGGAACACGCCTGCGCTCATCGAAGCGCTCGGCCACGACGAGTTCGAAGGCTATGCCTCGCTCTTCAACGTGCCCGACGGAGGCGGCGACGTCGTCGCACCCGGGGCGTTCGCCCGTTCCTTGAGAAAGCGCCCGCCGGAGCGCGTGCGCATGCTCTATCAGCATTTCGCGCATGAGCCGATCGGGGTTTGGGAAGAGATCCGCGAGGACCAGCGCGGCCTCTATGTGCGCGGCCGGCTGATCCAGGATGTCGAACGCGCGCGCGACGTGACCGCGCTGATCAACAAAGGCGCGCTCAACGGTCTGTCCATCGGCTTTCGCACCATTCGCGCCAGCCGCGACCGCGCGAGCGGCATCCGCAAGCTGCTCGAAATCGAGCTCTGGGAGATTTCCATCGTGACCTTTCCGCTTCTGCCTGGAAGCGAGGTCACCGGCGTCGGCGTCAAGAACACGCTCGCCAACGGATTGCGCCGCGCGAGTGCCGCATTCGGTTACCGGAAATTTGTTTCACCGCCTCGCTGACCCGCGAGGCTCACCAAGGAGAAGAAGTATGGAATTGGAAACCAAGGACGTCGAGATCAAATCCGCTTTCGACGATTTTCTGCGCGCCTTCGAGGCCTTCAAGGGCGCCAACGACGAACGGCTCGCGGCGCTCGAACGCCGCTCGGCCGACGTCTTGAGCGAGGAAAAAGTAGAGCGCATCAACCGCGCACTCGACGAGCACAAGCGCGCACTGGATGATCTGACCATCGCGCAGGCCAGGCCCGCGCTCGGCGCCGAGACCAAAGCGCCGCGCGAGACATTGGCGCGGAAGTCCGCCTTCGACCGTTACGTGCGAAAGGGCGACACCGCCGGCCTCGATCAGTTGGAGCTGAAGGCGATGAGCGCGGGTGTGCCCGCCGACGGCGGCTTCACCGTGCCGCTCGAGATCGAGCAGACGATCGATCGCATCCTCGCCAAGGCGTCGCCGATCCGCGGCATCGCGACGGTGCGCCAGATCGGCAGCAACGTCTATCGCAAGCCCATCGCTATCCAGGGTGCGGCGACAGGCTGGGTCGCCGAGACCGATGCACGCGTTGCGACGGCGGCTCCGACGCTGGCCGCGATCGATTATCCGGCGATGGAGCTCTACGCCATGCCGGCCGCGACCGCGACCTTGCTCGACGACTCGCAAGTCGACATCGAACAGTGGCTCGCCGGCGAAGTGCAGATCGTCTTCGCCGAGCAGGAAGGCGCGGCCTTCGTCTCGGGCAACGGCACGACGCAGCCCAAGGGCTTCTTGTCCGAGACCGTCGTCGCCGACGCGTCGTGGAGCTGGGGCAAGCTCGGCTACATCGCGTCGGGCGCCGATGGCGCCTTCGCGACGAGCAATCCATCGGACGCGCTCGTCACGCTCGCCTATGCGCCGAAACAGGGTTATCGCGCCAACGGCACCTTCGTGATGAACCGCAAGACCGAAAGCGTGATCCGCAAGTTCAAGGACAATGTCGGCAACTATATCTGGCAGCCGGGCGCAGCGGCCGGCCAGCCGCCGACCTTGTTCGGCTATCCGGTGGCGGAAGCCGAGGACATGCCCGACATCGCGTCCGGCTCGTTCTCGATCGCGTTCGGCGATTTCGCGCGCGGCTATCTCGTCGTCGATCGCGTCGGCATCCGCACGCTGCGCGATCCTTATTCCGCCAAGCCTTACGTGCTGTTCTACACCACCAAGCGCGTCGGCGGCGGCGTGCAGAATTTCGAAGCCATCAAGCTGATGAAGTTCAGCGCGTCGTAACAACGGATCCCCCTCACCCGGAGAAGCTTCGCTTCTCCGACCTCTCCCGTTCACGGGAGAGGTCGACGCGCAGCGTGGGGTGAGGGGATTTCGCTTTGCTCAAAGGAACTCCATGTCTCTGTCTCTCATCACGCCGCCGGTGGGCGAGCCGGTCACGCTCGCCGACGCCAAGGCGCATCTCAGAATCGACACGCCGGACGACGACGCGCTGATCACGGCGCTCATCAGCGCCGCGCGCGCCCGCGCCGAATGGCACACCGGCCGCGCGTTCATGACGCAAAGCTGGATCCTCTGGCTCGATTCCTGGCCCGAGAACGGCATCGTGGAGATTCCGCTGCCGCCGCTCGCCACCGTCAGCGCCGTCACGCTCTATGCGCGCGACGACACGGCGACGCTGCTCGATCCGGCGCGCTTCGTCGTCGACCTGGCGGGCGGGCGCATTGCGCTGCGCCAATCGACGATACTGCCGCCCTTGCTGCGCGTCATCGATGCGATCCAGGTCGCGTTCACCGCCGGTTATGGCGACGCGACGGCCGTGCCGCAGCCGCTCAAGACGGCGATCCTCGAGACGGTCGTCTTTCTCTACGAGCATCGCGGCGATGCGCCGGCCGACTTGCCGCAGGGCGTTCAGGCGCTGCTCGCACCCTATCGGGTGTTCAAACTATGATCGCGCTGCTCAATCAGCGCGTGACGCTCTTCGCACGCACGCTCGCGCCCGATGGCGCCGGCGGCTTCGACGAAAGTTGGACATCGTTCGCGCATGTCTGGATCGCGCTCGCGCCGGTTTCCGCGACGGATACGCTGAACGCCGGTCATCTGGAATCGCGCGTGCGCCACAAGATCACGTTGCGCTGGCGCTCCGATCTCGCCGCCGGACAGCGCGTCCAGGTCGGGGCGCGCATTTTTCGCGTGCATGCGGTCCTCGACGAAGGTCCGCGTGCGCGGTTCATCATCTTGCAGTGCGAGGAATTGCCATGAGCGCAGCCTGGGCCTTGCAGCAGGCGGTCTATCAATCGCTTTCTGCCGACGAGAATATCAAGGACATCGTCGACGATCCGCCGCGCATCTTCGATTCGGTGCCGCGCGGCGCAGCTTTTCCCTACATCGTCATCGGCGACGACAAGGAGACGGATTTCAGCACAGCGACGGAACGCGGCAGCGAGCATCTTCTGACCGTGCACATCTGGTCGCGCGCGCCAGGCTTGAAGCAGTCGTGCGTCGCCGCCAATGCGGTGGCCGCCGCACTCGACGGCGCCGCGCTCGCCGTCGCGGGCTTCTCGCTGATCGATCTGCGCTGGCAGGCAACCGACACGACGCGCGAGAGCGACGGCGAAACCATCCATACGGAGCTGCGCTTCCGCGCGGTGCTGGAGGAAACCGCTTAGGCGTCATGGCCGAGCGCCTCCCATGTCATGGCCTACCGGAGTGTGGGCCACCCAGTTGACGCAGTGCGCCTTTCGGAAAGGGTTCGCGCGGCTTGGGGCCATGATAGTTGAGGCGGCCATGACGCTTTAATCTTGGATCAATGGAGGAAGAATCATGACAGCCCAAAAAGGCAAAGACCTGCTCGTCAAGATCGGCGACGGCGCCACGCCGGAGAATTTCACCACGGTCGCAGGCTTGCGCGCCACGACGCTCGCCTTCAACGCGCAGAGTGTCGACATCACATCCGCCGACTCGACGGATCTGTGGCGAGAGCTGCTTGCCGGCGGTGGCGCCAAGACCGCGACGATTTCTGGCTCCGGCGTGTTCAAGGATCAGGCGTCCGACGCGGCGCTGCGCACCGCCTTCTTCGCGCAGTCGCTGCCGAACTTCCAGATCGTGATTCCGAGCTTCGGCGTCGTCAGCGGCCCGTTCAAGATCGCCTCGCTGCAATATGAAGGGCCGTTCGACAGCGAGGTGAAGATCACGCTGTCGCTGTCGTCGGCGGGGGCGATCGCGTTCGCGGCGATCTAGTGCACCGATCTCCTAAGGAAAACCACCATGCCCAATCATATTCGCGGCGAGGCCGAGCTGTGCGCCGGCGGCCGCTCCTATCGCCTCCTCCTCACGCTCGGCGCACTCGCCGAGATCGAAGACGGTCTCGGTCTTGAAAATCTCTCCGAAGTGTCGACGCGATTGAAGACGGTGCGCGCCGCCGATCTCGCCATCGTCGCGGCGGCGCTTTTGCGCGGCGGCGGCCACGACCTCTCGCCCGCCGATGTGCTCAGGCTCCCCTGCGACCTCGGCGCGCTCGTGCACGCCTTGACGCACGCCTTCGACGCGGCGGGACTCGCGAACGGCGAAGGCGGCGAACGCGTCCCTTTCGCTGGAGCGACTGGCTCGCGCTCGGGTTAGGCCGGCTTCGCCTCAGCCCCCGCGATTTCTGGTCGCTCTCTTTGCCCGAATGGCGCGCGTTGCTCGCGCCGGCGCACAAACCGGCGCTGGCGCGCGACGAATTGAACGCTCTGTTGAAACACTATCCGGATTGACCCATGCCCGACTCTCCCATCGACGCCAATCTTGCCGCCGCCGGCAAGGCGCTTTCCGACTTCGCCTCGGGCCCGGTCGCGAGCGCGACGCAGAGCATCGAGAGCGCGGTGACGAAAAGTTTCGCCGCCGTAGAGAATACGATCGCGCGCGCCGCGGTCCACGGCAAACTGTCGATGGATCAGCTCGTCAGCGCGGTGCTCGCCGATTTCGAGCGCATCGCCATCAGCCAGTTCATCACCAAGCCGATCGAAGGCATCCTGGGTTCGATCGCGAGTTCGCTGCTCCCGCTCGGCGGCGCGCGTGCGGCGGGGGGCCCGGTCAGCCAGGGCGTGCCCTATCTCGTCGGCGAGCAGGGACCGGAAGTGTTCGTGCCGCCATCGGCGGGTTCCATCGCACCCAACGCCGCGCTCGGCGCAACACAGGTGACGCTCAACGTGCAGGCGAGCGATGCGCAGAGCTTTATCAAATCGGAGTCGCAGATCGCCGCCATGTTGAGCCGCGCGTTGGCTCGCGGGCAGAGGAATTTGTGAGCCTCATGCTTCGACAAGCTCAGCATGAGGAAATGAGAGAAAGCCTCATCCTGAGCTTGCCGAAGGATGAGGGAGAGAAACCGCACCTGACGAGGCTCTAATGTTTCACGAAATACGTTTTCCCACCCAGATCTCGTTCCACTCCTCGGGCGGGCCGGAGCGCAAGACGGAGATCGTCACGCTCGGCTCCGGCTTCGAAGAGAGGAACGCCGTGTGGGCCAATTCGCGCCGCCGCTACAATGCGGGCTATGGCGTGCGCTCGCTCGACGAACTGCACGGCGCCATCGCCTTCTTCGAAGCACGGCTCGGTCGGCTCTACGGCTTCCGCTTCAAAGATTGGACGGATTACAAATCCTGCGCGCCCGGTGCTTCCGTTACGCCGCTCGATCAAGCGATGGGTACGGGCGACGGACACGCGACGGCGTTTCAACTGGTCAAGACCTATGCCTCCGGGCCTGCGAGCTGGCAACGCGCGATCAAGAAGCCCGTCTCGGGAACGGTGCGCGTCGCCATCGCCGGCAGCGAGACGACGAGTTTCAGCCTCGACACAACGAGCGGGATGGTGACGTTCGCCCAAGCGCCCGCCATTGGTGCCGCGCTGACGGCCGGCTTCGAGTTCGACACGCCGGTGCGCTTCGACAGCGACGCGTTGAGCGTGAACCTCGCCAATTTCCGCGCCGGCGATATCGCGAACATCCCGCTGGTCGAGGTGCTCTTGTGATGGAAGAGAACAAACAATGAAAACGCTTTCTCCCGATCTTGAAACCCATCTCGCCTCCGGCACGACGACGCTCTGCTGGTGCTGGAAGATCGTGCGCCGCGACGCCGTCGCGCAAGGCTTCACCGATCACGACATGCCGGTGACGTTCGATGGTCTCGCCTATCAGGCCGTCAGCGGCTTCGTGGCGAGCGAGGTGCAATCGACGCTCGGTCTCGCGGTCGACAATCTGACAGTCGTCGGCGCGCTCTCCTCGGCGACGCTGAACGAAGACGATCTCGCAGCCGGGCTCTTTGACGATGCGGCCATCGAGATCTGGCGCGTCAACTGGAGCGCGCCCGATCAACGCGTGCTGATGCGCAGCGGCAATCTCGGGCAGGTCAAGCGCGGCAAGACCGGCTTCCAGGCGGAAGTGCGTGGGCTCGCGCATCGTCTCAACCAGCCGACGGGGCGCGTCTATGCCTATGCCTGCGACGCCGATCTCGGCGATCAACGCTGCGGCAAGGACATCTCGTCGTCCCTCTTCACCGCGCAGGCGACGGTTGCGAGCGTCATCGATGCCCGGCGCTTTTCGCTGAGCGGCATCGCCGGTTATGCCAATGGCTGGTTCTCCGCGGGCAAGCTCGTTTTCGCTTCGGGCGCCAACTGCGGCCGCGGCATGGAGATCAAGCGTCACGCCGGCCAAAGCGTTGAACTCTGGCAAGCGATGAGCGATGCCGTCGCGCCAGGCGACGCCGTCACGCTCATTGCCGGTTGCGACAAGCAGTTTTCGACCTGCAAGGCGAAGTTCGCCAACGCGGTCAATTTCCGGGGCTTCCCTTACATGCCGGGGAACGACGCGGTGCTGGCGACGCCATCGGCAGCGCAACCGCGCGATGGAGGAAGCCGCTATGGCAACTGACGTTGAACGGATCGCGCGCAGTTGGATCGGCACGCCCTATGTGCATCAGGCGAGCGTCAAGGGCGCAGGATGCGACTGCCTCGGCCTTCTGCGCGGCGTGTGGCGAGAGCTTGTCGGCGCGGAGCCGGAGAAGATGCCGCCTTATTCGGCCGATTGGGCCGAGGCGAGCGGCGAGGAGACACTATATAGAGCATTGTCGCGGCATCTGAGCGAGATCCCGCCTGGCGCACTTGCGCCCGGCGACGTCGCGCTCTTGCGCATGATGCGCCACGGCCCTGCCAAGCATTGCGGGATCGTTGGCGAGAAGGATGGCGGACTATCGCTCATCCATGCGCGACAAAATCACAGTGTCTCGGAGGAACCGTTCACCCGCTTCTGGCAACGCAAGCTGGTGTTCGCGTTCCGATTGTGACGACCACGCGCAGCCCTGCTGGGCGTCGCTGGCGAAACTCAAATCGGTTTGTCGTGCGGCGTTTTGGGTGGTGGCGGGGGAAGCGTCCAATTGATGATGAGTTCGATAACGCTTTTCATCGGCGTTCCGTCGATAGTGGCCGCTTTGATATGCCATTGTCGCGCAAGTCTCATCGCGGCATCGTCCAGGCTTTGCGAACCGCTGGTCGCGGCGACTTGGGCTCCGCCGATGTTGCCGTTCTCGTCAACCAGAACCTCGATCTGAGTCGCGCCCTGCTGCCTGTTCGCGATCGCGTCGGGCGGATAAGCCTCTCCCGGGGCTTGGATGATGTTGAACACCATGGGCGGCACGGTAACGCCGGTGTCCCGGAATCGGAATCGAAGGAGAGCTCTGTCATGAAATTCGACAGGTGTCCCGCCCTGCATGGCGGGCATATAGCGCCAGGTCGCGACGGCGGTGACGGCGGCGGTATCGAGGAGCGGAAATCCGCTGGAACTCTCGACCGCAACGTCGGAGACAGATCCGTCCGTGCGAACCACGAAGCGGACAATCACATCTCCCTGTTGACCGAGGCGGCGTGCTTCGTCGGGATAGAAGGCAGCGACGCTATGCACACCGAGAGGAACAGGCCGCGTAATACCAGCGAGACTTGCCTGCGGTGGCGGCGCGACAGTCGGCGAACTGGCCGCCTGATGATCGGCTTGAGCTGCCGCGACGGGGCAGGCGCTCAGGAGCGCGGCAAGCAGCAGCCTCGGCAACGTCATGGCGCTCCCCCCGTGAGAACGACGTGCAGAACGTTTGAGTAGCCAATCGTAAGAGCGATGCGGATTGCGGCGCAAGCCCGCAGCTCGCACACAACCTTGATCTGAAAGCAAATCACCATGGCTTCTCTTGTCCTCGGCGTCGCAGGTGCGGCGTTCGGCCCGTCTCTGTTCGGCGGCGGCTTCTCGCTGTTCGGCGCGGCGATCAGCGGCGCGCAAATCGGCGGCGCGCTCGGCACCTTTCTGGGGAGTGAGATCGATGCGGCCATCGCGCCCGGGAGTCACGTCACGCGCAACGGTCCGAGGCTTTCCGACACGCAGATCCAGGCCTCCAGCGAAGGCGCTGCGATCGTGCGCCTCTATGGCCGCGTGCGCATCGCGGGTCAGCTCATCTGGGCGACGCGCTTCAAGGAGACGATCGTCACGACGAAATCCGGCGGCGGCAAAGGCGTGCCGACACCATCCGTTACGCAGAACGACTACACCTATTCGATCTCCTTCGCGGTCGGGCTTTGCGCCCAGGCGACGCGCATCGGGCGCGTCTGGGCCGACGGGAACCTGATCGATCTCTCGAGCTTCACGACGCGCTTCTATTCCGGCGGCGACACGCAAACCGCCGATCCCCTGATCGAGGAGATCGAAGGCGCGGGCAACGTTCCCGCCTATCGCGGCCTCGCCTATATCGTCTTCGAGGACATGCCGCTCGCGCAGTTCGGCAACCGCATTCCGCAGTTGCAGTTCGAAGTGCTGCACAGTCTTGCGGCGGCCAATCCGGACGCATTGGAAAACCGCCTTCCCGGCGTCGCCCTTATCCCCGGTGCCGGCGAGTTCGTCTATGCGACGTCGGTCGTGACGCAAGATGACGGCATGGGTACGACGGCACCGGAGAATGCGCACAATGCCTCGGCCACGTCCGATCTCGATGCCTCGCTCGACGAACTTCAGGCGCTGGCGCCGAACCTGAAAGCCGTGTCGCTGGTGGTGGGCTGGTTCGGCAGCGACCTGCGCGCGGGAAACTGCACCGTCAAGCCCGGCGTCGAGGTGGCGACGAAGACGACCTATCCGCAGAGTTGGAGCGTCAATGGAGTCTTGCGCAACGCGGCGCATCTCGTCAGCCAGATCGGCGGACGTCCGGCCTATGGCGGCACGCCCTCGGACGACAGCGTCGTCGCCGCGATCCAGGATCTAAAGGCTCGCGGACTGCGCGTGCAGTTCTGTCCCTTCCTCTTCATGGATATCGCGGCCGGCAACACGCTTCCCGATCCTTATTCGAATGCGTCGACGCAGGCCGCCTATCCCTGGCGCGGCCGCATCACCTGTTCGCCGGCGCAGGGCGTCTCGGCTTCGCCCGATCAGAGCGCGGCCGCGGCGACGCAAGTCGCCGCCTTTTTCGGGAGCGCGAGTGCGGCGAATTTCTCCGTCAGCGGCACGCGCGTCGCCTGGACCGGCGGCACCGACTGGGGCTATCGCCGCATGATCCTGCACTACGCCAAGCTGTGCGCCGCAGCGGGCGGGGTCGATTCCTTCCTGATCGGCTCCGAGCTTCGCGGACTGACGCGCGTACGCGACAGCGCCACGCATTATCCCGCGGTTGCGGCCTTGAAGACGCTGGCAGCGGATGTGCGCGCCATCCTCGGACCGTCGACCAAGCTCGGCTATGCCGCCGACTGGAGCGAGTACAACAACCATCAGACGGGGTCGGGCGGCGTCCTCTTCAACCTCGATCCGTTGTGGTCGGATGCGAACATCGATTTCATCGGCATCGACAACTACATGCCGCTCGCCGACTGGCGCGACGGCAGTGCGCATCGCGACTACAACCCGCTTGGTCCGACCAGCACGCACGATGCGGCCTATCTCGCCTCCAACATCAAAGGCGGCGAGGACTATGACTGGTTCTATGCCAGTGCGTCCGACCGCGATGCGCAGATCCGAACGCCGATCACGGACGGCTTGGGCAAGCCCTGGGTGTGGCGCGCCAAGGATTTGTGGAACTGGTGGTCGAACGCACATTATGATCGGCCCGCCGGCGTCGAGAGTGTGACGTCGACCGCTTGGGTGGCTGGTTCGAAGCCGATCCGCTTCACCGAGCTCGGCTGTCCCGCGGTGGACAAGGGCGCCAACGAGCCCAACGTCTTCGTCGATCCCAAATCGGCGGAAAGCGCGTTGCCGTACTATTCCAACGGCGAGCGCGACGATCTCATCCAGCGCCGCTTCCTCGAAGCCCATCTCGCTTTCTGGTCGGACGCGGCCAACAACCCGCTCTCGACGCACTACGCCGGAAAGATGGTGGATACGGACAATATATATGTGTGGTGCTGGGATGCGCGGCCGTTCCCGTTCTTTCCGGCGCGCGCCGACATCTGGGGCGACAGCGCCAACTACACGCTCGGCCATTGGCTGAACGGCCGGTTGGGCACGGTCGCGTTGGCGGACCTTGTGGGTGCGATCTGCGACGAATCAGATTTTGCAGCGCGCGACACCTCAGATCTCGATGGGCTCGTCACCGGTTACGCGCTGACTTCGACGATGAGCGCGCGCGATGCGCTGACGCCGCTCTTCGTCGCGTTCCACTTCGATGCCGTGGAGAGCATGGGCGACATCGTCTTTGCGATGCGCGGGCGCGCGCTGGCGACGGCGCTCGGCGAAGGCGATCTCGTCATCGCCGAAGGCGCGGCGAATTTCGGCTTCACGATCGACCGGGCGCAGGAGACCGACCTGCCGCTCGCCTCGCGCATTCTCTATGTCGACGCCGATGCCGATTATCGCCAGGCGAGCGTGGAGGCGCGCCGGCTGGTGGCGCTCTCGGACCGCGTCGCGCAATCGAGTTTGCCGATCGTGATGGATCAGGCACAGGCTGGCGGCATCGCGCAACGCCTTCTGCAGGATAGCTGGGTGATGCGCGAGACTGCGACGTTCGCACTGCCGCCCTCGCGCCTCGCGCTCGACGCGGCCGACGAAGTTGTGCTCACCGCCGGTGGGCGGATGCACCGCTTGCGCCTGACCGCAATCGACGATGCCATGTCGCGCCAGATCGAGAGTGTGGCGACCGATCCGTCGCTCTACGAGCCCTTGACCGGCGCATCGCGCGCCCCGGGCATGTTGCAGACGCTGGCGCCGGTCGGCCGTGCCCTCGTCGTCTTCCTCGATCTTCCGCTCTTGACGGGAACCGAGAAGGATTGGGCGCCGCATGCCGCCGCGTTCGCTTCGCCCTGGCCGGGCAGCGTGCAGATCCTGAAGAGCGCCTCGAGCGCGAATTATGTGATCGACACCGAGCTCCTGCGTCCTGCCGCGCTTGGCCAGACGACAGCGGATTTTGCGCCGGGGCCGCTTTGGTCCTGGGATCAGACGAACAGCCTCAGCATCAGCCTGGTTGAGGGAACGCTCGCCTCAAGCGACGATCTCTCCGTGCTCGGCGGTGCGAATGCGATCGCGGTCCAGAACGCGGCGGGCGACTGGGAGATCGTGCAATTCGCCAACGCCGTTCTGACGGCGCCGGGACGCTGGACTCTGACAAGGCTCCTGCGCGGCCAGGCCGGAAGCGAAAACGCGATGGGGGCGCTTTCCGGCGCGCGCGTCGTCGTCCTCGATGGCGCACTGGCGCAACTCGCCTTGCAGGCTAGCGAAGCGACGCTGCCGTTCAACTATCTCTGGGGACCGAACGGCAAGGCGATTTCCGATCCGGCCTTCCAGACGGGCGCTTTCCAGTTCAAGGCGAATGGCAGGCGCCCCTTCGCGCCCTGCCGGTTGCGCGCGGTCTATGCTGCGAACGCGATCGACCTCGCCTTGAGCTGGATCAGGCGCGACCGCGCACCGTCGGCCGACAGCTGGGATCAAAGCGAGATCGCGCTCAGCGAGACGAGCGAGAGTTATGACGTCGAAATCCTGAACGCGGCGGGGGCGGTTGTTCGCACCTTTGCGTCGCTGTCGTCTCCGGCGTGTACTTACATGAGCGCGCAGATCGCAAGTGATTTTCCGTCCGGGCTCGCCTCGCCGCTGCGCTTCAACGTGTACCAGCTTTCGACCACATACGGCCGCGGTCCCGCCGCGACCGCAAGCGTGGCGTTTCACTGAACGCCTCTCGAAGTGGGGTCACGTCGGCGGCGCTAAGGGAAGGTACTTTAACCTATATTGTAAATGTGTGTAGTTTGTAAAGGATAGACACCGAGTTGCAAAGTAAATGAGAATCAAGTCTCAATTCTACCCTTGATCTAGCCCAATTTTCACGGCGAATTTGTGGTACGACTCAGTGTTCGGAAAAGAATTCTGGAAGGTCGTCTGGCGCGTCATCAAGCTGCTTTGGAAGGCCCTCTGGAGCCTTTCTGTCGCGGCAAGCGTTGTCATTACACTTTCAACGGGTTGGAGGCCTTTCAAAGAGCTTTCCGACCATGCGGGTGTTACAGGATTTCTGGTCAATCTCTGGCTTCGGCTGCTGCAACTGTTAACCGATCACGGTATAGGCTTTCTGTTAGTATTGGTGAATGTCGCAATTCTCACCTATCTAGTTATAGACAGATCGCGGGAAAAATCGCGAAAAGCGTTCGAAGAGACCAAGAAAGAGCGACCTTCAAAAAGGAAGCGGAAGAAGAGATGACTGTAAATGCTCTACTGCTTGCGAGCGGGCTGCTCGTCGCCTTCTACGCGATTGTCAGCAATCGTCTGACTGCTCTTCTGCATCCCATGCGTATGGATATGGCGGAGTTGGGTGTTTTTCTGCTCGATTGTGAGGATCTCCCGGAGCACCAAAAAAAGCGCATCGGGCGCTCGCTGGACGGCGCATACAACACGTGGCGTGCCTGGCTGTACGCGATGTTGATGCCGATCGCCTTTGCGCTTGCTCTTCGCGATACGATCACAAAACGAGAGGAGTCGACCTTCTCGGACGTTCCAAGAGATTTACAGGCTGATCTCCGCCACTTCTGCTTGCTGTCGTTCTTCAGCACGATCGGAAATAGCCCTTTGGCAACTTCGATTGTCGGCTTGCAGCTGATACTCTTTTTGTTTCTATGGGCTCCAATCGGACAAGTGGTGCGGGAGCTACTGAAGACCACTTATTCGATTGAAGAGGCTTCGGCGCATCTGTCTGAAAACTTGCCGCATTTTCGCCACGCGGCCTGATTTCAAATCAATCTGAAAAATAGCCTGAGGCGAACTCGTGGCCAACTGAGTTTGTCGATCTTGCATTGACGACTCTACCGCTCACCGCGCCGCCGCTGCGTTTCAACGTGTACCAGCTTTCGACCACCTACGGCCGCGGCTCCGCCGCGACCGCAAGCGTGGCGTTTCACTAGTCA
>Ga0070691_10000362_pt1 | contig 16367 bp, 15 predicted proteins | sample KBSK1101metaG_FD_64673 | JGI IMG/M metagenome (GOLD analysis project Ga0070691, IMG submission 64673) | Corn, switchgrass and miscanthus rhizosphere microbial communities from Kellogg Biological Station, Michigan, USA - KBS K1-10-1 metaG | ecosystem: Host-associated > Plants > Roots >... | reverse complement strand
GACCGCGTCGCGGTCGATCTCCCAGTTGACCCCGGCCAGGGCGCCGGAGCCGAGCGGCATCACGCTGGCGCTGTCGAGCGCGAACTGGAAGCGGAGGACGTCGCGGGCCAGCATCCAGAAGTAGGCGAGCAGGTGGTGGCCGAGGTAGACCGGCTGGGCGCGCTGCAGATGGGTGTAGCCGGGCATCGCCCAGTCGTCGTGCGCCGCGGCCAGCTCCAGCAGCCGCTCCATCGTCTCCGCGCAGAGCTCGATCGCCTGCAGGGAGTGGACCTGGACCACCATCGCCACGTCGGTGGCGACCTGGTCGTTGCGCGAGCGGCCGGTGTGGAGCTTGCCGGCCAGCGGGCCGATCTCCTCGCCCAGCAGCCGCTCGATCGCCATGTGGATGTCCTCGTCGGAGTCCTCGAAGGCGAAGCCGTGCTCGGCCATGCGGGCGCGCACCCGCTCCAGGCCGGCCTCGATCTTACCCAGCTCGTCCGCGTCGAGGACGCCGATCCCGAGCAGGCCGCGGGCGTGGGCCCGCGACTGGTCGATGTCGTAGGCGGCCAGCTGCCAGTCGAAGGGCAGCGAGCGGTTGAGCGCCCAGAAGCGCGGGTCGGGGTCTTTGCGGAAACGAGACATCAATCAAAGTCGCGACGAACTCGCCGCGCAGAGAACCAGATATGGATGCTTGCGAGTTCGTCGCTCCGGTGTTTCATGGGCGAGATCGTATTGCCGCCGCCAGCTCCTGGCAGACGCGGTCCACCTGGGCCTCGCTCATCGCCGGGAAGAAGGGCAGCGCCAGCGAGTGGGCCGCGGCGGCTTCGGCGACCGGGAACTGGCCCTCGCGGTAGCCGAGCTCGCGCAGGTGCGGGAAGAGGTGGATGCAGGGCAGGTAGGCCTTGCTGGCGACGCCGTGGCGGGCGAGCTGGGCGATCGTCGCGTCGCGGTCGACCTCCTCGCCGAGGCGGACCACGTAGACGAACCAGCTGCGCCGCTCCTTGCCGCGGACGGCGACCGGCACCGCGACGCCCTCGACCCCGGCCAGGCGCTCTTCGTAGAGCGAGGCGACCGCGTCGCGGCGCTCCAGCAGCGAGTCAAGCTTCTCGACCTGGGCGACGCCGAGCGCGGCGGCGAGATCGGAGAGGCGGTAGTTGAAGCCGATGCCGCCGTGGTCGAGCCAGCCCATGTCGGCGGCGCGGCCCTGGTTGCGCTCGCTGCGCAGGCGCGCGGCCGTGTCGGGATCGGAGGGGACGATCATCCCCCCCTCCCCCGTGGTCATCTGCTTGTTGGCGTAGAAGGCGAAGGTGGCGAGATTGCCGCGGGTGCCGACGCCGCGGCCCTCGTAGTCGCTGGCGCCGAGCGCCTCGCAGGCGTCCTCGAGGATGCCGAGGTCGTGGCGCGCGGCCAGCGCCTCCAGCTCCGGCATCGCCGCCGGGTAGCCGAAGATGTGGATCGGCAGGATCCCGCGGGTCCGCTCCCCCACCGCCGCCGCGGCGGCGTCGCGGTCGAGGTCAAGGCTGACCGGGTCGACGTCGCAGAAGACCGGCTTCGCCCCCTCGTAGAGCAGGCAGTTGGCCGAGGCGACGAAGCTGAAGGGGCTGGTCAGGACCTCGTCGCCCTCGCCCCAGCCGAGCGCCCGCACCCCGAGGTGCAGGGCCGTGGTCCCGCTGGAGACCATGACCGCGTCCTCGACCCCGAGCCAGGCCGCGAACTCGCGCTCGAAGCGCTCTCCCATCGGCCCCAGCGAAAGCCGCCCCGACCGCAGCACCTCCAACACCAACTCCTCCTCCCGCCCCCCGATCTCCGGCCGCGCCAACGGAACCTCCCCGGCCGATGGGCCGATATGTCTACTCATGCTCGACATTTCGGCCCGTCGGCCGGGGTTGGAACGCGTACTCGAGGGAGTCGACCAGGGCTTCCCAGGAGGCCTCGATGATGTTCTCGGAGACGCCGATCGTGCCCCACTCGCGACCGCCGTCGGCGGAGTCGAGGAGGACGCGGGTGACGGCGCCGGTGCCGTGGGCTTCGTCGAGGATGCGGACCTTGTAGTTGGTCAGCTCGATCTCGGCCAGGTGCGGGTAGCGGTTGGCGATCGCCGCCCGCAGCGCCTGGTCGAGGGCGTTGACGGGGCCGTTGCCCTCGGCGACGCGGACGTAGCGCTCGCCGTCGACCTCGACCTTGATCGTCGCCTCGGTCTCGACCTCGCCGCCGGCCCGCTTCTCGGTCACGACCCGGAAGCTCTCGAGCTTGAACAGGGGCTTGTAGCTGCCGGCCTCGCGCCGCAGCAGCAGCTCGAAGGAGGCCGGCGCCGCCTCGTAGTGGTAGCCGCGATGCTCCTGCTGCTTCAACCGCTCGACCGCCCGCGCCGCCGCCTCGTCGTCGATCTCCAGCCCGGCCTGGCCCGCCTGCTCGCGGATCGTCGCCTTGCCGGAGAGCTCGGAGGGCAGGACGTTGCGCTGGTTGCCGACCGCGGCCGGGTCGATGTGCTCGAAGGTGCGGGCGTCGGCGGCGACCCCGGCGACGTGCATCCCGCCCTTGTGGGCGAAGGCGTTGCGGCCGACGTAGGGCGCGTCGGGGTTCGGGGTCAGGTTGCAGAGCTCGTCGACGAAGTGCACGGTCTCCGCCAGGTTGCCGAGCTGCTCGGCGGAAACCACCTCGAAGCCCATCTTCAGCTGCAGCGCCGGCAGGATCGAGGTCAGGTTGGCGTTGCCGCAGCGCTCGCCGTAGCCGTTGACCGTGCCCTGGACGAGGCGGGCGCCCTCGCGCACCGCCGCCAGCGAGTTGGCCACCCCGCAGCCGGCGTCGTCGTGGACGTGGATCCCGACCTCGACCCGCTCGCCCACCGCCGCGACCGCCGCCGCGGTCGCGGCGGCGACCTGGTCGGGCAGGCTGGAGCCGTTGGTGTCGCAGAGCGAGACGTTCTCGGCCCCAGCCCCGATCGCGGCCTCGAGGCACTCGAGCGCATAGCCGGGGTCGTCGCGGTAGCCGTCGAAGAAGTGCTCGGCGTCGTAGACGACCCGCTTGCCCTGGGCGCGACAGAAGCCGACCGAGTCGGCGATCATCGCCAGGTTCTCCTCGCGGCTCACCCTCGTGACCTTCTCCAGGTGCAGGCCCCAGGTCTTGCCGACCAGGGTGAGGACCGGCGCGAAGCTGCCGACCAGGGTCGCCAGGGCGGGATCGTCCTCGGGCGCCGTGTCGCGGCGCCGGGTCATCCCGAAGGCGCAGATCGTCGCCTGCTCCAGCTCCAGCTCGGAGAGCTGCTCGAACAGCTCCACCTCCTTCGGGTTGGAGCTGGGAAAGCCGGCCTCGATCATCTGCACCCCGAGCTTGTCGAGCGCCAGCACGACCCGCGCCTTCTCGGACGCCGAGAGCGACATCCCCTCGCCCTGCATGCCATCGCGCAAGGTGGTGTCGTAGAGCTTCACCTGTTCCATCTCACTGCTGCCTTTCCGTCCGAACATCGAGTGAGCCCACAGGGGGCAGGCGCTTGCGCGGGTTGTATGAGCCGCGCCAGCCGCTAGGCGGCCGCGGTAATTCGCCCGATCGACTCGATGGTGCGGTGAAAGCTCACGAGCTGACCTTACTCGCCGCGTCGACCCCGGCCGGCGCCTCGACGAAGTCGAGCCACTCGAGGTACTCCTCGGCGCGGCCGTGGAGGACGTCCTGGAATTTCGCCTGGATGTGGCGGGTGATCTCGCCCGGCTCGCCGAGCGGGTGGTCGTCGATCTCGCGCACCGGCACCAGCTCGGCGGCGGTCCCGGTGAGGAAGACCTCCTCGGCGATGTAGAGCTCGGAGCGGGCGACGTCGCGCTCGACCACGGTGTAGCCGAGGTCGCGGGCGATCTGGATCACCGACTTGCGGTTGATCCCGTCGAGGATCGCGGCCACGTGAGGGGGCGTCACGATCTCGCCGTCGCGGACGAGGAAGATGTTCTCGCCCGAGCCCTCGCAGACGAAGCCGCGCTCGTCGAGCAGGATCGCCTCCTCGTAGCCGGCCTTCTGCGACTCGGTCTTGGCGAGGATCGAGTTGAGGTACTGGCCGGAGGCCTTGGCGTGCGGGATCAGGCTGGCGCCGCTGATCCGCCGCCAGCTCGAGACCTTGGCGCGGATGCCGTGCTTCTGGCCCTCCTCGCCGAGGTAGGCGCCCCAGGGGAAGGCGGCGATCACGAGGTCGACCGGGGCGTCGGTGGCGTAGAGGCCGAGGTTGCCGTAGCCGCGGAAGGCGAGCGGCCGGATGTAGCAGGAGCCGAGCCCGTTGCGGACGATCAGCTCGTGCGTGGCGGCGCGGATCTCCTCAGCCGAGAAGCGCATCTCGAGGTAGTAGAGCTCGGCCGACTTGGCGAGCCGGTCGAGGTGGTCGCGGTGGCGGAAGATCGCCGGCCCGCGCTCGGTCTCATAACAGCGAATTCCCTCGAAGACGCCGGTCCCGTAGTGCAGACCGTGGCTGAGCACGTGGGTCTGGGCGTCCTCCCAGCGCACGAACTCGCCGTTCTGCCAAATCAAATCGACCTGATCCATGTTGCGGAAGTATGCCCGATCAAACGCAGGGCTTCAGCCCCGCAGCCGCGAAACAGGGCCGAAAGCAACAGAAGGAGGCGAAGCACCCGATGAAATCGAGACTTCCGCAGCTCAGCTACTCCAACGCGATCGCCACGATCGCGCTCTTCGTCGCCCTCGGCGGCGCCGCCGTCGCCGCCGGCCTGCCGCAGAACAGCGTCGGCGCCAAGCAGCTCAAGCGCGGCGCCGTCACCGCGGCGAAGTTGAAGAAGGGCGCCGTGACCAGCGGCAAGCTGGCACCGAAGTCGGTGATCGCCGGCAAGCTCGGGCCCAACGCCGTGCTGCCGGGCAACATCACCAACGGCGCCGTCACCACGGCCAAGATCGGCGCCGGCGCCGTGATCGCCAGCTCGATCAAGAACGGCGTGATCACGACCAACAAACTGAACAGCAAGGCGGTGACGACGGACAAACTCGCGGCCGGCGCCGTGACCAACCCGATCCTCGCCAACGGCGCGGTGACGCCGAACAAGCTGAGCGAGGAATTCGGCCCGATCGTCGCGACCCTGAAGACCGGGCAGACGCTGCGCGGGGTCTTCGACCTCGGTGACGAAAGCAAACTCAGCCGCGGCGCGGTCAGCTTCCAGTTCCCGCTGCTGAACACGCCCAACCCCAACATCGTGCAGCCGAACGCCAACAGCACCAACTGCCCCGGCCTCGGCGGCGGCAACGTCACCCCGCAGGCGGCGGCCGGCCAGCTCTGCGTCTACATCACCTCACAGTCGACCGAAGTCGAAAGCCTCGCGGTCGACAGCGGCAGCAACAACCGGCTGGGCTTCGGCCTGCTGGCGAAATTCAAAGCCACCGGCAACAACTTCGTCCAGGGACAGTGGGCGGTGACGGCGCCGTAGTCAGGCGCTGAGCGCTGCGAGGACCGCGTCGGTCATCTCGGCGGTCCCGACCTCGACCTCGGCGGGGACGTCTGGCATCGGAGGTTCCGCCAGCGTTCCCGCCGCCAGGTCCGGGGTGCGCAGGCCACGCTCCAGCACGACGTCGACCGCGGCCTCGATCCGGGCGGCGTCGTCGGGCCGCTCGAGCCCGTGGCGCAGCATCATCGCCACCGAGAGGAAGGTCGCCAGCGGGTTGGCGATCCCCTTGCCGGCGATGTCGGGGGCGGAGCCGTGAACCGGCTCGAACAGGCCCGGGTCGCCGTCGGCGCCGAGGCTGGCCGAGGGCAGCATCCCCAGCGAGCCGGTCAGCATCGCCGACTCGTCGCTGAGGATGTCGCCGAAGAGGTTCTCGGTGACGATCACGTCGAAGTCGGCCGGGCGCGAGACCAGCTGCATCGCCGCGTTGTCGACCAGCAGGTGGTCGAGCTCGACGTCGTCGTAGTCGGGGCCGATGCCGGTCACCACCTCGCGCCAGAGCCGCGAGGTCTCGAGCACGTTGGCCTTGTCGACCGAGGTCACCCGCGGCTTGCGGCCCGAGCTCTCGGCGCGGCGGCGGGCGGCCTCGAAGGCGGTGCGGGCGATCCGCTCGATCTCGGCGACCGAGTACTCGCAGGTATCGTGGGCGACCTCGCCGTCGCGGCCGGAGTCGCCGAAATAGATGCCGCCCGTGAGCTCGCGGACGACCAGCAGGTCGGTGCCGGCGATCCGCTCCTCGCGCAGCGGGCTGGCCCCGACCAGGGCCGGGCTGGGTCGGACCGGGCGCAGGTTGGCGTAGAGGCCCATCCCCTTGCGCAGGCCGAGCAGGCCCTGCTCGGGACGCGGCGCGTCGGGGTCGGTGGTGTCCCACTTGGGGCCGCCGACGGCGCCCAGAAGGACCGCGTCGGCGCCCTTGCAGAGCGCCAGGACCTCGTCGGTGAGAGCGGTGCCGTGTGCGTCGATCGAGCAGCCGCCCAGCGGCTGCTCGTCGAACTCGAACTCGCCGAGCGAGTCCAGGAGCCGGCGGGCGGCGGCGACGATTTCGGGGCCGATGCCGTCGCCGGCGAGGACGACTATGCGGGGGGGGTTGCTCACGCGGCGGGACTCTACGCGCTGGGCGCGGCGAGGGCCTCGATGTTGAGGCGCACGTAGTCGAGCACCAGCGGCCGCTCGGACTCTTCCAGCACCGCTTCGGCGAACGGGCGCCGCAGATCCTCCGGCAGCTGTGCCAGCAAGGGGCCGAGGGTGACGGTCGAGGTGAAGGCGAGCGGGTCCGGCGGGCGCACCGGCTTCGGCTCCAGCCAGCAGCGGACCTCGCCGAAACCGGCGCCGCGCAAGCGCTCCTCGGTCTCCTCGGCGCCGGCGAAGTTCCAGATCCCGCTCGCGCCGCCGAAGTGCTCGGAGAACTCGGGCCGGGCGGCGACCTTGGCGATCGTCTCGACGTGGCGGGCGACGTTGCCCTCTCCCCCGCACTGCGCGACCAGGCGCCCGCCCGGCTTCAGCGCCGCCCGCAGCTGGCGGAAGAGCCGCTCGTGATCGGGGATCCAGTGGAAGGTCGCGGTCGAGAAGACGAGGTCGACCGGGTCTCCCACCTCCAGCTCGGAGAGGTCGGCGACCAGGTAGGAGGCCCGCTCGCCGAGGCTCTCGCGCGCTTTCGCGACCATCGCCTCGGAGCCGTCGACGGCCAGCACGTGGCCGTCGGGCAGGCGCTCGATCAGCTCGGCGGTGACGCGGCCCGAGCCGCAGCCGGCGTCGATCGCCGTCTCGTCGCCGCGCAGCTCGAGGCGCTCCAGCACCTCCATGCCCCATTCGAACTGCGGATCGGAGACCGCGTCGTAGGTCTCCGCGTCCCACTCGCGCGGGCCGCTGTTCATCGGGCGAGGCGGCTCGCCGGCGTTCACAGCGCCGTCGTCACCGGGCCGCGCTCGGCGCCCCCGGCGGACTCGAAGCCGTCGATCGCGGCAGCGTTCTCGAGCGTGATCGCGATGTCGTCGAGCCCGTTCAGCAGCCGGTGCTTGACGTCGGGCTCGACCGCGAACTCGAAGACGCCGGCGGCGCAGGTGACGGTCTCGTCGTCGACGTCGATCCGGGCCTCGCCGGCCTCGGCGACGAGGCGGCAGTGCTCCTCGTCGAGGATCGCCGGCAGCAGCCCGATCTTGGTGCAGTTGGAGTAGAAGATGTCGGCGAAGGACGGGGCGACGATCGCCTGGAAGCCGAAGTCCTCCAGCGCCCAGGGCGCGTGCTCGCGCGAGGAGCCGCTGCCGAAGTTGCGCCCGGTGACGAGGATCGGGTTCGGCTCCAGCTCGATCTCGCCGTCGCGGATCCAGTCGTAGAAGAGGAACTCGCCGAAGCCGGTCCGCTCCACCCGCTTGAGGAACTGCTTGGGGATGATCTGGTCGGTGTCCACGTCGTGGCGGTCGAGGACCGACACCTTGCCCTCGATCACGTCGATCGGCCTCATCTTCAGCTCCAATCCCTGATGTCGACGAAATGTCCCTCGACGGCGGCCGCGGCCGCCATCTTCGGGCTGACCAGGTGGGTGCGCCCACCCTTGCCCTGCCGGCCCTCGAAGTTGCGGTTGGAGGTCGAGGCGCAGCGCTCGCCCTCGCTGAGCGTGTCGGGGTTCATGCCCAGGCACATCGAGCAGCCCGCCTCGCGCCATTCGAAGCCGGCGGAGCGGAAGACCTCGTGCAGGCCCTCGGCTTCGGCGGTCGCCTTCACCTGCTGGGAGCCGGGGACGACCATCGCCCGCACCGAGCCGGCGACCCTGCGGCCGTCGACGACCGCGGCGGCCTCGCGCAGGTCCTCGATCCGCGAGTTGGTGCAGGAGCCGATGAAGACCCGTTCGGGCGCGACCTCGGTCATCGGCGTGCCGGCCTCCAGGCCCATGTAGGCCAGGGCCCGTTCGGCCGATTCGCGCTCCCCGGGGGACTCCATCGCCGCCGGGTCGGGGACGCGGTCGGTGACCTCGACGACCATCCCCGGGTTGGTCCCCCAGGTGACCATCGGCGAGATCGCGCCGGCGTCGACCGCGATCTCGGTGTCGAAGGGGGCACCCTCGTCGCTCGGCAGCGAGCGCCAGCGCCCGAGCGCCGCCTCGAAGTCGGTGGGGGCGCCGGGACGGCCCCGGACCCAGTCGAAGGTCCTCTGGTCGGGGGCGATCATGCCGGCGCGGCCGCCGCCCTCGATCGTCATGTTGCAGATCGTCATCCGCCCCGGCATCTCCAGCGCCTCGATCGCCGGGCCGGCGTACTCGACCGCATAGCCGGTCATACCACCGGTGCCGAGGCGGCCGATCGTCGCCAGGATCAGGTCCTTGGGGGTGACACCGGCGCCGAGCTCGCCCGAGTAGGAGATCCGCATCGTCTTCGGCTTCTTCTGGACCAGGCACTGGGTCGCCAGCACGTGCTCGACCTCGGAGGTGCCGATGCCGAAGGCCAGCGAGCCGAAGGCGCCGTGGGTCGAGGTGTGGCTGTCGCCGCAGACGATCGTCATCCCCGGCTGGGTCACGCCCAGCTCCGGGCCGATCACGTGGACGATGCCCTGGCGGTCGGAGCCCAGCGAGTAGACGGGGATCCCGAACTCCTCGCAGTTGCGCTCCAGGGTTTCGACCTGGACCCGGGAGAGCTCGTCGGCGATCAGGCGGGCGGCCATGGTGCCGTCGGTCGGCGTGTTGTGGTCGGCCGTGGCCAGGGTCTTGTCGGGGCGACGGACCGGCCGCCCGGCCAGGCGCAGGCCGTCGAAGGCCTGGGGGGAGGTGACCTCGTGGACCAGATGCAGGTCGATGTAGATCAGGCCGTCGGAGACCTCGTGGGCCTCCCAGATCTTCTCGAACATGTTCTGCGGCATGGTGGTTCAGCTCCTCCTCAGCCCGGCGGCTATCACGGCGAGGAAGCGGGTCGGCTCCTCGCCATCGTTCTCGAAATGGTGCGGCAGGTCGGCGTCGAAGGTGACGCTGTCGCCGCTGGAAAGGTCGTGGCGGGCGCCCTCGACGAAGAGCGCCAGGTCGCCGGCGAGGACGACCGCGGTCTCGCGGCTGCCCGGCTCGTGGATCGGCGGGTCCTCGCGGCCGCCGGTGCTGGCGCCCGGCTCGAGGACGTGCAGGGAGACGTCGGCGCGCTGGCCGGGCAGCGGCGGCGTCAGCTCCTCGAAGCTGTGACCGCCGCGCTCGAAGCGGCGGCGCCCGCCGGCGCGGCTGACGGCGACGTGCTCGCCCTCGTCCAGGCGCAGCAGCTGGGAGAGGGTCAGCTCCAGGCCGGCGGCGATCTTCTCGGCGACCGCCAGCGTCGGGCTCGTCTCCCCCCGCTCCACCTGCGAGAGCATCGGCGCGCTGACCCCGCTGCGCTCGGCCAGGTCGCGCAGCGACAGCCCCATCGCGTCGCGCAGGGCCTTGATCCGGGTACCGACGCTGCCGGAGGGCGCGGGGGCGGCCTTGGCGGCCGCTTTCTCGAGGGTGTTCACGCTGCGTACGTTATCACGGACGTTTGTATCCGGACTGACTCGCGAGGAGCGCCCCCAGGTCGGCGGCGATCTCAGCCGGGATCTCGTGCAGCTGATTCCAGGTGACGCGCATGCCGCGGTAGCCGGCAGCCGCGAGGCGCCGATCGCGATCGCGATCCTCCTCGAACGCCGCCCTGGTCCCGTGAGTGGCGAAGCCGTCGAGCTCGACGATCACCTTCTGCTTCGACCATAGGCAGTCGGCCTGGTAGCGCCGGTCGCCGATCGTCAGCCAGGCATTGAGGTGCGGCCGCGGGAGTCTTCTGGCGTCGAGAAAGGCGAGGAACCGAGCCTCCAGCTCTTCGCGGGTGACGCCACCGGGCAGCTCGCGGCGGCGGCGCAGGCACTCGCGGATCGTCCGCGCTCCCCGCCGGCGCGGATAGCGCCGCAGCAGGTCCTCCAGCGAGAGCGCGTCGTAGAGCCGCAGTCGTTCGGACTGGCGCAGGGCCTGCTCGACCGCGTTGACCGGCACCACGGCCGCGAGGTCGAAGATCGTCCGCGGCACCGTGGTAGCCGGGATGCCCCGCTCCACGGTCAGCTCGTCGGCGGGAAGAACGGCATAGTGGCGCCGGATCGCACCCCGAGACCCGGTCTTGCTGGGTGAGGTGACATCGATCGAGCCTCCCCGGTGATCCCGCAGCCCCCAGAGCGCCGCCGCGGAGCGGTGACTGAGCACCGCTTGCGAACCGCAAGAGAGCACCGCTGCCATCCATCGAGCCTCTCGAGTGAGTGCCCGATGACCGACGGCGTAGACCCCTCGATCCAGGCGATAGAGACGGCCCATCCGCACCCGCTTCTCGATTGACCCCTTCCCCACGCCAAGCCCCTCCATCTGCCGACGCGCCACCACCCCATGCTGCCGATCGGCCAGCTCGCCGATTCGCGCATCGAAAGCACGCGTCTGCTCTAAGGCACCCATGGGATGCCTAAGTGCAGACGCGTGCTGGGTTCGCCCCTTTTAGGGACCTGGGGTGCGTTCGACGGCGGCGTTGGCGGTGGCCGCTTCGGCCTCGCGGGTGGCGGCGCCTTCGATGGCGTTGGACAGAGCCCGCACGTAGGCACGGGCCGAGGCCTCGAGGATGTCGGTGGCGACGCCCTGGCCGGTGGCCAGACGGCCGGAGACGCGCAGCATCACGGTCACCTCGCCGAGCGCGTCCTCCCCCCCGGTCACCGCCTCGACCGCGTACTTGGCCAGCTCGCCCTCGGTCTCGGTGGCCGACTGGATCGCGCGGAAGATCGCGTCGACCGGGCCGTCGCCGCCGGACTCGCCGACCGCCTCCTCGCCCGAGGGCAGGGTGACGGCGACGCGGGCGGCGGGCTCGCGCCGCGAGCCCGCCTCGACCTCGAACCAGGCCAGCTCGTGGGCGTCGGCGCGCTCGCGCATCTCGTCGGAGACGATGGCCTCCAGGTCGAGCGCGGTCACCTGCTTCTTGCGGTCGGCGACCTCCTTGAAGGCCTTGAAGGCGGCGTTGAGGGCGTTGCCCTCGACCTGGAAGCCCAGCTGCTCCAGAGCGTCTTTCAGAGCATGGCGGCCGGAGTGCTTGCCGAGCACGATCGAGTTCGACTCCAGGCCGACTTCGGTCGCGTCCATGATCTCGTAGGTGCTGCGCTCCTTCAGCACCCCGTCCTGGTGGATCCCGGACTCGTGGGCGAAGGCGTTGCGGCCGACGATCGCCTTGTTGGGCTGGATCGCGTAGCCGGTCAGGCGCGAGACCATGCGGCTGGTGCGGGCGATCTCGCGCGAGTTGACCCCGGTGCTGAGGCCGTGGGCGTCCTCGCGGACCCGGACCAGCATCGCGATCTCCTCCAGCGAGCAGTTGCCGGCGCGCTCGCCGATCCCGTTGACCGCGCACTCGACCTGCCGCGCCCCCGCCAGGACGCCGGCGTAGGAGTTGGCGACGGCCAGCCCCAGGTCGTCGTGACAGTGGACCGACATCTCCACCTCGCGCAGCGCCGGCACCAGCTCGTACAGGCGGCGGAAGTAGTCGGCGTACTCCTCCGGAGTCGTGTAGCCGACCGTGTCGGGGATGTTGACCACGGTCGCGCCCTCCTCGACCGCGATCGCGCAGACCTCGGCCGTGAACTCGATGTCGGCCCGGGTCGCGTCCATCGGCGAGAACTCGACGTCCTCGCAGTAGGACCTGGCCAGGGCGACGGCCGCCCGCGCCTGGCCCTTGACGTCCTCGCGATCGGTCTGCAGCTGGTGCTCGATGTGGATGTCGGAGGTCGAGATGAAGGTGTGGATGCGCGGCCGGGCGGCGTCGCGCACCGCCCCCCAGGCGGCGTCGATGTCGGCCTTGTGGGTGCGGGCGAGGCCGCAGATCACCGGCCCCTCGACCACCCGCGAGATCTTCTCGACGGCCTCGAAGTCGCCGGGCGAGGTGATCGGGAAGCCGGCCTCGATCACGTCGACCCCCAGCCGCGCCAGCTGCTGGGCGATCTCGACCTTCTCGGCCGTGTTCAGCGAGATTCCGGGCGACTGCTCGCCGTCCCTCAGGGTGGTGTCGAAAATGTGGACGCGGTTGGCGTCAGATGCGGATCCCATTGGATCTCTCCTTCTCTCCTAAGTTCGAATTGCCTTTTGTCTCGCGGCTATCGCGCCGCCCAGCGCTATTCCCCCCGAGGGGGGAGGAGAAGGAGAAGCGCGAGGCTGTCGAACCGGCGGCTCATTCGGTCCGATCAGGGTAGCGCAGAAGCGGGCGGCGTCGGCGCCTTTTCGTAGGCTCCCGCGGATCGAGGCCCAGCGCACCAACTGGCTCGCCCTCTTCGCCATGGGAATCGCCGTGGTCGTGATCGCCAACGACTTCTCGGCGATCAACGTCGCCCTGCCGACGATGGAGAAGGACTTCGACACGAACATCAACACGATCCAGTGGGTCGTCAACGCCTACGCGCTGACCTTCGGGGTGATGATCGTCACCGGCGGCCGCCTCGCCGACATGTTCGGTCGCCGCAACGCCTTCTTCCTCGGGACCGCGATCTTCGCCGCGATGTCGGCGCTCGGTGGCGTCGCCCAGACCGAGGCCTGGCTGATCGCGACCCGCACCCTGATGGGGATCGGCGGCGCCCTGATGTGGCCGGCGATCCTGGGGATGACCTTCGCGATCCTGCCGCAGGAGAAGGCCGGGCTGGCGGGCGGGATCATCCTCGGCGCGGCCGGCCTCGGCAACGCGCTGGGGCCGCTGATCGGAGGGGTCCTCACCGACGCCCTGAGCTGGCGCTGGATCTTCTTCCTCAACGTCCCGATCGCGATCTTCGCCGTCCTCGTCACCTACTTCCTCGTCCACGTCGAGGAGCCCGAGGCCGAGGACCAGCGGATCGACTACGCCGGCATCGCCACGCTCTCGGTCGGGCTGGTCTCGCTGCTGATCGCCCTCGACCAGGTCGACGACTGGGGCTGGGGCGACCCGAAAGTGGTCGCGCTGCTGGCCCTGGCCGCGGTCCTCGCGCTCGCCTTCGTGCCGATCGAGCGCCGCGCCGGCAAGCACGCGCTGGTCCCGCGCGAGGTGATGCGCAACCGCAGCTTCACCGCCTCCTGCGTGGCGATCCTCTTCATGTCGGCGACCTTCTTCGCCTCGCTGCTCTACCTGCCGCAGTTCATGCAGAAGCAGTTCGGCTACTCGCCGCTGGAAGCGGGCGTCGGCATCCTCCCCTTCCTCGGCGTCTTCGCCGTCGTCTCCTTCGTCGCCGGGCCGCTCTACAACCGGCTCGGGGCGAAGCCGCTGGCCGTCTTCGGCGCCGCCTGCATCACCGTCGCCCCGTTCCTCTTCTCCCGGGTCGACGCCGGTTCGGGCTACGGTTCGCTGATCCCCGGCATGGTCGTGCTCGGGCTCGGGGTCGGCAGCTTCTACCCGACCGCGACCACCGCCGGCGTCACCTCGGTCGACGAATCGCAGACCAGCCTCGCCGGCGGCATCGTCTACATGTTCCAGATCGCCGGCGGCTCGATCGGCCTGGGGCTGACGACGACGGTCTTCTCGGGCGCCGTGCCGCCCTTCGTCGACGGCATCCAGGCCGGCTTCCGGCTCGACGCGGCGCTCTCGCTGGTCGGCTTCCTGATCGCGCTGCTGTTCGTCGGCGGCAACCCGATCTCGCGCCGGCGCCCGGCGCAGGCCGCCAGCCCCTCCTAGCTCACTGCACCAGCTCGTTCTGCCCCGAGCCGCCGAGCAGCACGTCGCTGCCGCCGTCGCCGCGGAGGACGTCGTTGCCGCTGCAGCCGACGAGGCGATCGTCGCCGGGCCCGCCGAAGAGCGAATCGGCGCCGGCCCGGCCGATCAGGGTGTCGTCGCCGGTGCCGCCGACCAGCTTGTCTTCGGCGCCGCCGCCAACCAGGCGATCCCGGCCTGGGCCACCCCGCAGGGTCACCGGGATCGGCACCTCACGAGCCACGGTGACCGAGTCGTCGCCGCCGCCGGAGTTGACTTCGAAGCCGCCGATCGCCGCCGCTTCGCAGAGCAGCTCGGTTTCCTTGCCTTCCGGGTGCCAGCAGACGTCGCCGCCGACTTCGAGCTGCGCCAGCGAGTCGATCACGTAGCTGCGACCGTCGGGGCTGAGCGCGATGTCGATCGCGCTCTCTTCGGCGCCGCCCGCGAGCAGCACGGTCAGCTGCGGCGAGGCGGCGTGGACGGGCGTGGCAGCCCATGCCGCCAGCACCGTGATCGCAGTCAGAATCGCCCTCTTCATCGCAGAATCGCTCCAGCCTCGGATCGCCCATGCCCACTTAAGGGAACAACACGACCTTGCCGACGTTGCGGCGCTGGGCGATGAACTCGTGCGCCTCGCCGGCGCGCTCGAAGGGGAACGCCTCCGCCACCACCGGCTCCAGCTTCCCCGCCTCGAGGTCGGCCAGAAGCGGCTCGGTGACGCGGTCGAGATCGCCCTCGCGGTCCCACCAGCTCAGCATGTTGAGGCCGAACACCCCTTTGTTCTCGTTCATCAGGAAGAGGCTCTTCCACCAGGGCATCGTCGCCAGCGGCATCTTCGCCATGCTCTTCAGCGTCGCCGGGATGCTGCGGACGCCGCCATGCGAGTTCTCCGACAGCCCGTACATGACCAGGCGCCCGCCCGAGCGCAGCAGCCGGTAGTCCTTGCGGAACGAGGTCGGCCCGAGCGCGTCCATCACCAGGTCGACGCCCTCGCCGCCGGTGATCCGCATCACCTCGGTCTCGAAGTCGTCGTTGCGGTAATCGATGGCGTGGGTTATCCCCTGCGCCCGGATGGCGTCGTGCTTGCCGGGCGAGGCGGTGCCGATCAGCTGGGCGGCGCCGGCGTTGCGGGCGATCTGGGTCGCCGAGATGCCGACGCCGCCGCCGGCGGCGTGGATCAGGACCCGGTCGCCCTCGCGCAGGCTGCCCATCAGGATCAGCGCCGCATAGGCGGTCCCGTAGTTGACCGGGAAGGCGGCTCCCTGCTCAAAGCTGAGCCGCTCCGGCAACGGCAGCGCCTGGGCGGCGTCGACGCTGACCAGCTCGGCCTGGCCGCCGAAGCGGGTGCCGGCGACGACGCGGTCGCCGAGGGCGAAGTCGGTAACGCCCTCCCCCACGGTCTCGACCTCGCCGGCCACCTCGTAGCCGAGCACGCAGGGCGTCTTCGGCGCATCCGGGTAGAGCCCGACCCGGGCCAGGGTGTCGGCGAAGTTGATGCCGGCGGCGCGGACCGCGATCCGGACCTGCCCCGGCCCCACGGCCGGGTCGGGCCGCTCCTGGACCTGGAGAACCTCGGGACCGCCGGTCCCCGTCAGCACCACCGCCTTCATCGGCCCACCCTAGACGTACTGAGGTCGTCCAACCTCAGAGGTCGACGGAGCGGCCGATGCTGAATCCCTCGACGCCGAGGATCTTCTCGATCGTCTCGCCGCGCACGGGAGCGTCGGTGGTCAGGGCCATCACGGCGCGTTCGCCGTCCTGCTCGGCGCCGACCGCAGCGGAGACGATGTTGACGCCCTCCTCGCCGAACATCGTCCCGACCCGGCCGATCATCCCCGGCTGGTCGGCGTAGCGGAAGACGGCGATGTGCTCGGCGAAGGGCAGGTAGAAGCCCTCGCCCCAGACCGAGACCAGGTAGGGCTCGTTGCGGGGGCCGACGCTGGTGCCGGCGACCTCGACCTCCTGATCGCCGGAGCCGACGCGGACGGTGACCAGCTCGGTGAAGTCCTCGGCGCTGGCGTCCTTGGTCTCGACCAGCTCGATCCCCCGCTCCTCCGCCATCTGCGGGGCGTTGACGAGGTTGACCGGCTCCTCGGTGTTGCCGGCGAGGATGCCGGCGAGGACGGCGATCCCGAGCAGGCGGGTGTCGTGGGAGGCGATGCGGCCGCGGAACTCGGCGGTGACGCGGTCGACCGAGCCGTCGCCGAGGCCTTGGGCGAGCCGGCCGAGCTATTCGCAGAGGGGGACGAAGGGCGCCAGCGCCTCCATCGCCTCGGGACGGACGGCGGCGATGTTGACGGCGTTGGTGACGACGCCGCCG
>Ga0070691_10000360_pt1 | contig 16382 bp, 16 predicted proteins | sample KBSK1101metaG_FD_64673 | JGI IMG/M metagenome (GOLD analysis project Ga0070691, IMG submission 64673) | Corn, switchgrass and miscanthus rhizosphere microbial communities from Kellogg Biological Station, Michigan, USA - KBS K1-10-1 metaG | ecosystem: Host-associated > Plants > Roots >... | reverse complement strand
CGGCATCGCCGGCGTGATCCCGCCGCCTTCGGCGGGCGGACCGAGCCAGCTGATGTGGCCGGCCTCGGGACCGATCACCTCGCCGTTCGGCATGCGTCGCAACCCGTTCGGTGGCGCGCCAGACTTCCACCCGGGCCTGGATATCGGGATCAATAGCGGCACCACCGTCGTCGCGGCCGCCAGCGGTACCGTTATTATGGCACAGTGGTACGGCGGCTACGGCAACTACATCCTGATCGATCACGGCGGCGGCATCTCGACCGGCTACGGTCATCTGTCGGCCTTCTACGTCTCGGCCGGCCAACAGGTGCAGCGCGGCCAAGCGATCGCCGCCTCGGGCAATACCGGCGCCTCGACCGGCCCGCACCTCCACTTCGAAGTGCGCCGCCACGGCAAGCCGATCGATCCTTCACCGTTTCTTCACTAACGTCTTTAAGAGTTTTCGGGTAGGATACCCGTATGACTCCTGTCGTTCGTGCCGTCCTAGCCGCCCTGCTCGTGGCGGTCGTCGCCGTCGCGGGCGCGCTCGTCATCAGCTTGCGCTCGGCAGGTAGTGCCGACGCGACCGGTCTGGTCGCGGTCGCGCGCCCGCCCGTCACCGGCGGACAGCTGGCGAATCTCGCGTACCGCCAAGTCCAGCACGACTATTACAAGCCGGTCGCGTCGCAGTCGCTCGTCGACGGCGAACGCAAAGCATTGCTGGCCGCGCTCAAGGGCCACGTCCCGGGCGGCGCCGTGCTGCCGGCCGACGTGCCGGGCGACGACGCGACGTTGGGCGAAGGCGTGCAGGCCGAACAACTGCTCGCGATCGCGCAGAAGAAATATGCGGCCGACCTCGGGCCCGACGGTTCGCGCACGCTCACCGAAGCGGCGTTGCGCGGCATGCTCGGCTCGGTCAACGATCCGTACACCGTCTATCTCTCGCCGCGCGAGAACCGCAGCCTGAACGAGTCGCTCGACGGCGGCAACTTCGGCGGTATCGGCGTCTACATCTTCCAGCTCCGCGACAAGCGCGTGATCCTTCAGCCGATCGAGGACATGCCCGCGGCCCACGCCGGCATGAAGATCGGCGAAGTCGTCACCAAGGTCGACGGCACCGCGATCGCCGGCCTGCAACTCGATCGCGTCGAGCAGCTGATCCGCGGCAACGTCGGCACGACCGTCAACATCGAGACCTATCCGTTCAAATCTCCCAAGTCCAAGCGTTCGTACGCGATCGTGCGTCAGACCATCCTGGTGCCGACCGTGCACTCCGAGATGAAGGACGGCTACGACTACATCCGGCTCTCCGACTTCGGCGCGACCTCGGCCGTCGAGGTGAAGAAGGCGCTCGAATACGGACGCGCCCACGACGCGCGCGGCTACATCCTCGACCTGCGCAACAACGGCGGCGGTCTGGTCGATGCGGCCGTCAAGATCTCGAGCTATTTCATCCCGAGCGGCACGATCGTCTCGACCATCTCGCGCGACGGCGACCGGGTCGACGACGACGCGCTCGGCACCTCGATCGCCGGCCTCACGCCGCTGGTGGTGCTGGTCAACAAATACACGGCCTCGGCATCCGAGATCACCTCGGGCGCGTTGCAAGACTACCACCTGGCGACGCTGATCGGGACCAAGACCTTCGGCAAGGGCGTCGTGCAGAGCATCTACCCGATGTCCGACGGTGGCGCGCTCAAGATCACGACCCAGCGCTACGTCACCCCGATGGGCCGCGACATCCAGCACCGCGGCATCGTCCCGGACATCGTGGTCGACCAGAACGCCGACGACCCGTCCCTGATCGGCACGAAGGCCGACAAACAACTCAAGGCCGCCGAGGCACGTTTAGCCCAACTCGCTCGTTAGGAACACCATGACCCTCAAGCGCCCGTTCTCACTCGCCCTGGCAGCCGTGCTCGCGTTCGCCTGCCTTCACGTCCCCGCATCGAGCGCCGCTCCGTCGGCCGCCGCCTCCGCGTCGCTCGACGCCGAAGAAGTGGCCGCCACGTACGGGCACCTCACGCAGGACTACTACAAGAAGACCGACCCGCAATCCATCCTCAACGGCGCGCACGACACGCTGATCCTGATGATGAAGCACGCCGGCGTCAAGGCGCCCAAGCTCGCCGCGATCCATGCGGGGCTCGACGCGCAAGGCAACGTGAGCGCGGTCAATCGCGCGATCGCGGCGGCCGCGAAGCAGTCCGGAGCGAAAGTCTCGTCGCATCTGCTCTCGTACGCGGCGATGGCCGGCATGCTCAACTCGGTGAAGGATCGCTATACGGTCTTCCTCGACCCGAAAGAGTACGCGGCGCTCAACACCGATCTCGACGGCAGCGACTTCGGCGGGACCGGCATCGTGATCGGCACCGACGACGCGACCAAGATGATCTCGGTGACCAATCTCGTCCCGAACGGACCGGCCGATACGGCCGGCGTCAAACAGGACGACATCATCACGAGCATCGACGGGCTCTCGACCAAGGGCCTTGCGATCCAAAAAGCCAGCTCGCATCTGCGCGGCAAAGAGGGCACGCAGGTGGTGCTGGTCGTGCAGCGCGACGGCGCGACCTTGCCGCCGATCACGATCACGCGCGCCAAGATCCACCAGCTCAGCGTCTACGAGCGCATGCTGCCGAACAAGATCGGCTACCTGCAGTTGAGCGTCTTCGGCAGCGAGACCGCGACCGAGATCGCGACCGCGCTCGATCGCCTGCAGCGCGACGGCGCGCAAGCCATCATCATGGACCTGCGCGAGAACGGCGGCGGCTACCTGACCGCGGCCGTCGCGGTCAGCTCCAAGTTCATCTCGTCCGCACCGATCGTCTCGGTCGAACAGCGCGGCTCGCAGATCGTCACTACGTACGACGACGGTTCGGCGATCTCGCCGCTCCCGCTCGCGGTGCTGGTGAACGGCCACACCGCCTCGGCGTCGGAGATCACCTCGGGCGCGATCCAAGACGACGGCGCCGGCACGCTGATCGGCACGCAGACGTTCGGCAAGGGCGTCGTGCAGAACATCTGGCCGATGCCGGACGGTTCGGCCGTCAAGGTCACGATCGCGCGATATCTGACGCCGCACAACCACGACATCAACCACAAGGGCATCACGCCCGACATCACCGTCGCCGAAGCGCCCAAGTCCGTGCTCGGCGATCCGAAAAAAGACGCCCAGCTCCAGCGAGCCATCGATTTCATCAATGGAAAACTCGCGAAGCTGAGCGTCAACACCCCGGTGCCCGCCGCCACGACGGACACCAACCAGAAGTAGCCCTCGTGTCATTCTGAGGAGACTCCTGAGGAACCGCTACGTTTGATGGAGGGTCATGCTAAAAACGTCGCGGCGGCTCGCGCAGACCATGCTCGCGGCCGGCCTTGCAGTCCTCGTCGTGACGGCAGTAGCCTGCCCGAAGATCGCGGGTACCTCTCGACCGGGGAATCCACCGGTTGGAACATTCAAGCTCTGGGATGTGCTAACTATCGAGTTCCCGACGAATTGGAAACTCGCGAGGACGTACCCTCACAATGTAGGATTCCCGGTCTACCATGTCGTGCGACCTGACGGTACAACGCCGATTCAGATCGAGGCGGATGTTGTCGACTCGCTTTCGGACCTGGACCCACGACTCACAGAGGCGTCGGCGAAAACCAGGATCAACGGGTTGGTGGGCAGGCGTGCAGAGGATGCCGGTCGCACGCTGATCGGACTGGTCCTTCCAAACGCGAAGTCAAGTCGCGCACATCCATGTATCACCTACTACGTGCTCGTCTCGTATCGTTCGGACGACCCTGTCGCGGAACGGATCGCTCGAACCCTCACGCCGCGAAAACCGCTGCCTTGCATCACAGTCGTACCCTAGTGGCCCCTGCAAAGAAAGACGCACAGCTTGACTTGCTGTGCGTCAGTACTGCATCCGATTGAGCGAGGCGCCCTTCGAGACGCTTCGCTCCTCAGGGTGACACGAGATGTGTCATTCTGAGGAGCACGCAGTGCGTCTCGAAGAACCGTTACTTCTTCTTGCGTGAGGTCGCAGCGGTGCTGCTGACCTTGCGCTTTGCCGGTGCCTTCACCGCCGCGGCCTTCTTAGGAGCGGCGGCTTTCTTTGCGGGCTCGGCCTTCTTCACCGGCGCCGCCTTCTTGGCGGGGGCGGCTTTCTTGACCGGAGCGGCCTTCTTGGCCGGAGCCTTGGCGGCCGGTGCGGCGACCTTCGCTTCGACCTTCGGGGCGATGATGCGTCGCTTGAGGGTCGTCGTCGACGTGGCCGGAGCGGCCTCCGGCTCGGCCGGGGGCAGGGCGTGCTGTTTGGTCGACGCGAGTTCGCCGGCCGGTGCGGGTGCGTCGGGACGGCGGCGGCGAGCCGGCTTGGTGGCCTTGACCGTCTCTTGCGGCGCCTTCAACGACGGCGGCGGAGCGTCCACGGCCGGCGGGTGAGCGCGGCGCAGGGTCGCGATCGCTCGCGACGGTTCGCGCGGCGCGACCTGTCCGGTCGGCTCGGCATCGCCGGCCGCACCGACGCGGAAGATGTGGCGATCCGGAACGGATCCCGGCGGCTGCGCGCCCGGCTCGGCCTGGGCCGCACCGTTCTCACCTCCACGTCCGCCACGTCCGCGACGACGACGGCGGCGGCGGCGCTTGCGCCCGCCTTCGCCTTCGGCCGGTTGGCCCGCGACGTTCGGGGTGGTCTCTTCTTCGTCGTCGCCGTCTTCATCGTCGAGGTCGACGGGTTTGACCGGCGCCGCCGCGCGAAGCGGCTGACGCTGTTTCTGCTGTTGTTGCTGCGGCTGCTGCTGCTCGGTCGAACCGGCCGCACCCGAACCGCCGCGTCCGCGTCCCCCGCGTCCGCGACGACGCCGGCGACGGCGCGGTTCGCCGTTCGCGTCGAGCTCCGGCTCGTCGCCGTGATGGGCTTCGCCTTCGGAGATGACGATCGCGTCGGCGGTGCGCTCGCCCTTGGCTTCGGCCGAGAGCTTCTTGTCGAGCAGTTCGTCTTCTTCGGAGATCGCGGTGATGCCGATCGGCGGACGCGCGGACGCGAACTCCGAGGCTTCCTTGGCGAGCTCTTTGAGCTGCGCGGTCTGCTCGGCCGCCGTGAGCGGGCCCTTGCGTCCGCCGCGACGGCGCTTGCGTTTGGCCGCGCCCTCGCCCTTGGCGGCAGGCACGCCCGCGGTCAGCATCTCGGCGAGCACGTAGTCGTCGGCGTCGTCGACGTCGATGATCTTGATCCGGGCCGAGCCGCCCGCGTTGTTCGCGGCGTTCTCGACCTCGACGATGTGTCCGGCGACCACGGCCGCGGCCGACGTCGCGTTGGGCAGTCGTCCCGGGAGCAGTTCGACCTGATGCTCGTCGCCGACGCGCACCACTTCTCCGAGGCTCTCTTCGAACTTGGCGACCGACTCGACGCGCGAGCGTTCCGGGTGCAGCATCGGATCGACGCGCACGTGGATCTCGCACGAGAGTTCCTTGGAGAGCTGGTCGGTCTCGTCTTCGTACCAGAAGTCGAGTTGCGACGCGACCGTCGGGGCGGCGTGCACCACCACCGGCTGGCCGTTCTTGCCGACTTCGCGGACGTGGCGCAGGGTGTCGATCGCGACCGACTGCGCCGAGAGCACGGTGCCCAAACCGCTGCAGGTCGGACACGAGCCGCGCAGCTGCGCGCCCAGATCTTTGCCGATGCGCTTGCGGGTGAACTCGAGCAGGCCGAGATTCGAGAACGACTGGATGGTCGAACGGGTGCGATCCTTACGCAGACCGTCTTCGAGGATCTTGATGACCTTGTTGCGCGACGACTCGGTCGACATGTCGATGAAGTCGACGACGATGATGCCGCCGATGTCGCGCAGACGCACCTGACGCGCCACTTCCGCGGCCGCTTCCATGTTCGTCTTGGTGATCGTATCTTCGAGGTTCTTGCCGCCGGTGAACTTGCCGGAGTTGACGTCGATGACGGTCAGCGCTTCGGTCGACTCGATCACGATCGAACCGCCGGACGGCAGTTTGACGGTGGACTTCATCAGCTTGGCGAGATCTTCGTTGACGTGGTAGTCCTCGAAGAGCGTGTCGCCGCCCTTGTAATACTCGACGCGGTCGAGATATTGCGGGCCGAGCAGCTGGAGGAAGTTGCGTACCTTGTTGTACTCTTCTTCGTTGTCGATCAGCACCTTGTCCACGTCGGCGGTCACGAAGTCGCGCGCCGCTTTGTAGACGAGGTTCATGTCTTTGTGGAGCAGCGACGGCGAGGCCGCGCGCTTGTACGTCTCGAGGATGCCGTGCCACATGCGGATCAGCACGCCGAGATCGGCGATCAGTTCGGCTTCGCTCACGCCCGACGCGGCCGTACGGACGACCGTCGCCATGCCTTCGGGGCGGATGCGCTTCATGATGCCCTTGAGGCGATCGCGTTCGGTGGCCGACTCGACCTTGCGCGAAACGCCCGAGAAACGGCCGTTCGGCATCAGGATCAGGTAGCGACCCGGCAGCGAGACGTTGGTGGAGATACGCGCGCCCTTGAGGCCGCGCGGCTCCTTGACGATCTGCACCAGGATGTCGTCGCCCCGTTTGGCCTTGTCCGAGATCGTGAAGCCGCTGCGGCCTTGCGTGATCTCGACGTCGCCGATGTTGAGGGGCTGTTTGCTGATATCGTCGACGTAGAGGAACGCGTTACGTCCCAGTCCGATGTCGACGAACGCCGCGCCCATGCCGGGCAGGACGTTCTGGACTTTTCCTTTGTAGATCGAACCGATGACTTTCTCTTCGCGTTCGATATAGAGCTCGGCGAGCGCGCCGTCTTCAAGAATGGCGACCCGGTTCTCCCAGGGGTCGCTCGAGATCAGGATCTCGGTAGACAAATTGTAACCTTACACTAGCGCGAGCGCGTGCGGCGTTCAGCTTGAACTCCTCCGCGGGCGACCCTGCCGGCACTGCTCCCTCACTGGGGTTGCCCTTGCGATCGCCTTCGAGCGGGTACGCTTCTGCGCACCGGCGCGCTCGATTGAAAACTATCCGGCTGCCCGGGACCCTATACTCGACACCTTCGAGGAGGATCAACCCTGCGGCCAGAGGCCCCTGTTCGGGGATGGGGGGTCCGGACCTGCCCTTCCGACGCAATCCTCACATCGCCTAGCGCTTAACGCTTGACGCATAGCGCATGTCGCTATAGAATGGGGTGTGATCGTCAGCTTTCGGGACGCTGAGACCGCCGCGCTCTGGCGGCGCGAATCGTCCAGACGCTTCCAGGCCGTGGCACAGGTCGCGGTCCGGAAACTCCGGATGCTCAATGCCGCTGTGGCCCTCGGAGACCTTCGGGTTCCACCGGCAAATCGGCTCGAAAAGCTCGTCGGAGACCGAGCCGGGCAGCACAGCATACGGATCAATGATCAGTACCGCATCTGCTTCATCTGGCAAGACGGTAATGCCCACGACGTCGAGATCGTCGACTACCACTGACTATGGCAAGAGAAGTGCGACCATGAAACTCAAGCCCGTCCATCCCGGCGAAGTGCTCCGCGAAGAGTTCCTCGTTCCGCTCGGCCTCACCGTAAACGCGCTCGCGCGCGAACTGCGGACGGATGCATCGCGCATCAACAACATCGTTCGCGAGAAACGCTCGCTCACGCCAGACACGGCGCTCCGACTCGCACGCTACTTCGGCACAAGCGCTGCGTTCTGGTTGAATCTCCAGACGCAGTTCGATCTCGACGCCGTCGAAGACGCGATCGGCGCCGACGTCGATCGCGATATCCGACCACGGGCGGCTACTGCCTAGACTAGAATTGTCGCGGTGCAAATCAACGCACCTTCGGTTCCCCCGCATGCTACGTGTGCACCTAACATGCGCCAAGGGAGCCCGAAAGAGAAGAGTAAATGCTCATCAGGCTAAGAACAGGAGCCGAGTGAAGCGCTCGGTACGGACCATCCTCGACGTCCTCGGATTCACCGGACTTCTCTTTGCTTCGCTGACCCACGCGGCGCGCGCCAACGACCAATGCCAGGACCTAGAGATAAGGAAGTTCACGGACGCTATAGGCTATGGCCCGAACCGTTTTGTCTTTTACATTTTTAATCATGGAAACTACGGAGAGCCTGCTCCAACGGGCGCCTCCATTGCTGTGTTCTTTGCGGCACAGGGTGGCAACCCGGTGACGCGTCAGAATTTTTGGCCGCCTCTTCCCCAACAGCAGCAGACGTATATCGTCTTTGTTCCGGGGGCAGCGAATCACAAGATCACCGCGTCTATTTGGTGTCGGCGCTATTGAGCGCCTCATCGTGGGCCTTGGATAAGCGGGAGTCGCACGCGCTCTCTAGCTGATGACCTACGGACAGGTTACTGGAGCGGGGCTATGGGCGGCTGGCGCCAGGTAGGTCCAGCTGATAGAGTCCGGCTTGGCGTGCTTCCAGTCGGGGTGGGGGACGGCGGCGCCGGCCAGGGTCCGGCCGATATCGGCGATCAGGGCCGGGTCGGAGATGGCGTAGCCGTGGCCGTCCAGGCCGGTGCGGGCGGCGCTGGCGTCGACCACGTCGGTCCGGGCGATCGGCTTCTTCCAGGCGGTGATCCGGCCGAGCCGATGGTGGACGTTGATCACGGTCGAGAGCAGTAGCGCCCTGTCGTGGCGCGAGACGTAGAGGGTGACGTGATCGAACGGCCCGGGGATGCGGGCGATCGCCCGGGTGTAGTCGGCGATCGTCATGTCCGGCGCGGCCAGGACCGCCCGCTCGACGATCGGTCGCTTGTCGGCCGGCGCCTTGACCTTCGCGAGCGCGAGCGCCACGATGCGCGTCCCCAAGCTGTGGGCGAACAGATCGACCTCTCGACCGGGCAGTTCGCGATGGAGATCGAGCAGCAGGTCCGCGAGCGCCGGCGCGTTCGCGGCGGCCGTGCGCGCGTCGCGGATGTAGTCGTACTTCTTGCCGGCCGAGCCCCAATCGACGTAGAGCAGGAGATCCGACGGGCCGACCACGTCGCCGAAGAGTCGGGCGGAATGCAGTCCCTTGGGAACGCCCGTCGCGAAGCCGGGCACGAAGACGACGATGCGACGGACGCCGGTCGCGCGCGCTCGAGCGAGGAACGCCGACGCGGTCGACCCGCCCAGGTGCACCGCGGTGCGGTGCGCGACGCACTCGGGGCCGAACCGCGCCGTCTCGTAGCGCGGGGCTCGGCCCGCTCCGATCAGGACGAGGGCGGTCGCGAGCGCCGAAGCCGTCGGTCCCAGCATGGAGGGCCTCTTCGTGCCGCGAAAGCAAGCTGCCTAGTGCGACTGCTACGGCTCGTCTCGACGAGCGCGCTTCTGTTCGCGGTCATCGTCGCCACGATGGGCGCGACCGGCACGAAACCGGCCGACGTTGCGACGCCGGTCCTCGGTTCGCTTGCCAAGCAATTCTACGTCGTCTCCGAAGGCGACAAGAGCCCGACCATCACGCTCTCGATCGCCGAAGAGGTCCGCAAGTCGTTCGATCCGGTCGCCGAATCCGCGCGCCCGTGGGTCTTGGCCGAGCCGAGTTGGACGACCGACGATCTGGTCAAGCGCTGCGCCGATCCGGATACGCTTGGTGGCGTCGTCTTCGTCTACTCGAGCGGGTATGCGACGCACTTCTATCTGCTGTGGCAATCCGAGACCAGCACGCTGATCGTCAACGCGCTGGTGATCTCGTGCTTGCCGCCGGCGCCGGTCGCCGGCCTCGCGAAACCGTCGGCGACGATCGTCGCGGTGATCGGCGAGACGCCCGGCTCGAACGGCACGCCCTGGATCGTGCGCAGCAGTCAGGTCAGCATTCCGCTGATCACGGTCGCCGGTGTGGCCTCGCTGCTCAACAAGAATGCCAGCGCGAATAAATCTGGCACGACCAACGTGACGCTCTCGACGATCGCCGGCGCCGTCTTCGTGCAGGCCAGTTCGCGCGACATCCCCGGCTACAGCGATCCGGTGCGCCTGCGGCACGCGGCCCAGCACATCGGCGTCGACTTCGTCACGTCGATGAAGGTGCTGTGCGCGAAGCCGGGCGATCTCTCGTCCGCCGCCGCGATCGCGACGCGCGCGCAGCTCTGCAGCTCGATCGGCTACCCGACGCGATGATCGCGGGCGTGCCGCTCTTCGTCGGCGTGACCGGGCACCGCACGATCCTTCCCGACGACGAAGCCGCGGCCAAAGCCGCTTTCGGCGCGCTGCTCGAGAAGTTCGACGGGGACTATCCGCACACATCACCCGTCGTGCTCAGCGCACTGGCCGCCGGCGCCGACGTGCTGGCCGCCGAAGAAGCGATCGCGCGCGGCATCGCGGTCGTCGCATGCATCCCCGTCTCGATCGAGGCCTACGAACGCGATTTCGACCCGGCCGGACTCGCGCGTTTTCGCGCGGCGCTGGCCGCCTGCGCGCGCGTGGAGATCGTCCCGGCGCGCGATCTGCTCGCGGGCTACGTCGCGGTCGGCATGCACGTGGCGCGCACGTCGCACGTGCTGGTCGCCTTCTGGGACGGGCAACCGTCGCGCGGCGCGGGCGGAACCGCCGAGGTGGTCCGCGCGCGCCTGACCGGCATGGCGCAGCAGCGCGAGGGCCTGGCCGATATCCCGCACGTGCCCGACATCGGTCCGGTCGCGCAGATCGTCACGCCGCGCGGCGGCGAGGCGCGCCCGAACGACGCGTTCGCGCTGCGCTGGGTCCATCCGCGACGCTTCCATCGCGACCTCGCGGCCGAACGCGACTTCTGGGCCGCACTCGATCACCTGGATCGCTACAACGCCGACCTGGCCGCACATCCCGCCAGCGGACGCGCGCGCGATCCGCTCGACGGCTTGGCAGACGCGACCGACGCCGCCGCCAACGCGCTCCAGCGCCGGACGTCGTTCTTCCTGATCACGCTCTACGTCTTCGCGTTCGTGGCCGCGTTCACGCAGATCGTGCTCGGCTCCGAACCGATGAAGCTCGCGACCTTGGGCCTGGCGTTCCTCGCCTACCTGTTCATGCGCCGGAACGATTTCGAGAATCGATATCAGGACTATCGGGCCATCTCCGAGGGCCTGCGCGTGCAGATCGCGTGGAACGATGCCGGATTGACCGGCGAGACCGTCGAGCCGCACTACCTGCGCACCCAACAGGGCGAACTGCAGTGGATCCGGATGGCGCTGCGCGCCGCCTGCGAGTGGTACGACCGCGGCGACACGCCGGTCGCCGAGAAGCGCGCGATCGCGTGGGTCCGCGGCCAGTGGCGCTACTTCTACCGTGGTACCCGGCGCGAACAACGCCGCGCCAAGCGCGCCGGCGTGCTGATGCGCGGCGCCGTCGGCATCGGCGCGCTCGGCGCGGTCGCGCTGACGGTCGCGTTGCTCCCGCAGGCCCAGCGCGCGTTCGGGTGGGCGCCCGACGCGGCCACGATCGCGCAGCTCAAGCATTGGTCGGCCGCGCTCGCGGCGCTCGGCGCGACCTTCGCCGCATTGGTGGCGAACTACGCCGAGAAGCGCTCGTTCGCGGTCAACGCGCGCCGGTTCGACCGGATGTTCGTGGTCTTCGACCGCGCCCGCTTGCGCATCAACGCGGTCCTGCGCGGCGGTCCGGGGAGCGTTCCCGCCATCGTCGGCGAGATCGGCCGCGAAGCGCTGGTCGAACAGGCCGATTGGCTGCTGATCCGGCGCGATCGCCCGGTCAGCTTCGTCCAGAGCTAACCCACGCCGGCGAGCGCGCGCTCGAACGGCTCCGGATACGGCGGCGCGAACGTACGATAGAGCTCGCCGTTCTTGCGGCGACTGCCGAGATCGATGCTGACGCCGGCGAGATGCCCGAACGAGGCTCGCCAGTCCATCTCGAAGAGCCCGATCTGCCACGCACCGCGCACGTCGAGATGCCGCAAGGTCGGGATGCGCGTGAGCGGTTCGAGCGTGTTCGCGCGATAGGCGCGGTACAGGTAGAGATGCGTGAGCCGGGTCGTCGTCATCCACGCGAGGTCGTCGCCGGCGCGGACGTCGCTCACGCGCAGGACGCGCAACTCCGGTGCCTGCGCGAGCGCCTCGGGGTGCGCGAGCGTGATGCCGGCCAGATCGAGGACGCGCATCCCCGGCGTCCGCGCGAGATCGCGCGCGTCGACCACGTCGCTGCGTCGTCCGACGATCGTCCGTAGCACCGGATCGTGCGCCGGCTCGACCAGGACGCCATTGCGGACGACGATCCGCGGCCGCACCCAGGCGACCCCGTCGAGCGCCGCGCGCGCGCGCTCCGCGAACGTCTCGGGCGAATCGACGTACCGCTCTGCCGGCTCGGGCCACGCGCTTGGGTCGAAGCGCGGATCGCGCCCGGTCATCGGCCAGCGATGCGTCACCAGGGCGCGGTCGTGGACGCGCGCGACCGTTCCGCCGCCGTCCAGCAACCCGAGCACGGCCACCTCGCCGCCGGCCTCGACCACCACGCCGCGCGCGATGCGTCCGCCGACGATCGGGATCGAGAACAGATCGCCGTTGCGATACGGTCGCTTCATGTTAAAATACTAGCATGAGTGGCCGACTTTCCGGCCGACGTTTCGATGCCGAACACGATGTCGTGACCGAGGCGTTGCTCTTCCTCGGCGACCTCGACGCCGAGTATATCGGCGAAGCGGCCGCCCACGCGACCCACTACGAGCCCGTGCCGATCGACGACTTCGCCGATCTGATCGCGCGCATTCCGGACGACGTGATCCGCCGCTCGACGTTCGTCGACGTCGGGAGCGGTCTCGGCCGCGCCGTCTTCCTGGCGATGCGATCGCCGTTCAAGCGCATCGTCGGCGTCGAGGTCTCGGCCGCCCTCAACGAGACCGCGAAAGAGAACCTGGAGAAGCTGCGTGGCCTCGACGCCCGCTGCACCGACGTCCGTTTCGCGAACGAAGATGCGCGCACGTTCGCATATCCACCGGGCGATCTGGTCGTCTTCCTGTTCAATCCGTTCGACGCCGATGCGTTGCGCGCTACCCTCGCGCGGATCGCGGCCCGCGCCGACGCAGGCCAGACGCGCTTGCTCTATCACACGCCGGAGCACGTCGCGGTCGCGCGGGAGTCCGGTTACCCGATGCTACGCGTTGCCGAGAACGCCGCGGTCGCGTTGGCCGTAGATGTTGAGCAGGACGCCGACCGCCATGAAGTTCGTCAGGATGGCGGAGCCGCCGTAGGACATGAACGGAAGCGGGATGCCGGTGATCGGCATGATGCCGATCGTCATGCCGATATTGACGAGCACGTGAAACGCGAGCATCGCGACCAGGCCGGTCCCTAACAGGAAGCCGAAGCGATCGCGGGCCGCCAGGATCGCGCGGATGCCGCCGTACAGCATCATGCCGTAGAGCGCGATCAATGCGAGCGCTCCGACCAGCCCGAACTCTTCGGCCCAGACGGTGAAGATGAAGTCGCGCGAATGTTCCGGCACGAAGTTGAGCTGGGTCTGGGTGCCGTGGAAGAGTCCGCGTCCGAACCACTCGCCGTTGCCGACCGCGATCTTCGACTGGTTGAGGTTGTAGCCGGCGCCCTGCGGATCCGACTTCGGATTGAGGAAGACCAGCAGGCGCGATTTCTGGAACGGCTTGAGCACGAAGTTGGTGCCGACCGTGAAGAGCGCGGCCGCGGTCACGCCGCCGATGAAGATCCAGAAATCGCGGATGCGGGGCAGGCCGAAGTAGAACTGCGCGGTCACGACCGCGAGCAGCACGAGCGTCGTTCCGAAGTCCGGCTGCTTGAGGATCAAGAGCGCCGGGATGCCGAGCACCACCAGCGGCTTCCACAGATCGCGCAGGCGTTCGTAGGTGCCCATGCAGAGCACGCTTGCGAGCGAGATCGCGAGCACCAGCTTGGCCGGCTCCGAGGGTTGGAACGTGCCGAGCGGACCGAGTTCGATCCAGCGTTGGGCGCCGAGCGCGCTGTGCCCGCCGCGCATCACCACCAGCAACAGGATCAGGTTGAGGACGTAGAGCGCGGGCGCCCAGCGCTGCCAGTTGCGATAGTCGACGAACGAGAAGCCGAACATCAGCGCGAGTCCGGCGATCACGTAGAAGAGCTGCTTGTGATACTCGGCCGACGGATGGCCGCTGTGCAGGTCCGCCGATTTGATCGAGATGACGCCGATCAGCGAGACCAGCACGCACGCGAGCGCGAGCGGCCAGTTGAAGTTGCGGAGATACCGCCGAAGATCAGCCGGCAGGCGCGGGGCTCGCGTTCGACGGAGCGACGGTGGCCGGCGGGCTCTTCTTGCGCCGTTTGCGGCGCGGAAGCGGCGCGGTGGTGGCCGCGGCGACCGCTTCGACGGTCTTGGGCTCCTCGGTCTTCTTGCCGCCGTCGCCGTTGTTGCCGCCGCCGTTGCGGTTGACGGCCAGGATCGGGACGTTGGCGAGCATCGCCAGGGCTTTGTCCTGCTGTTCGAAGTTGATCTCGATCTTGTCGCGATCGACCTCGACGTACTTGGCGATGACGTCGATGAAGTCGCGCTTCATCTGCTCGATCATCTCGGGCGCGAGCGAGAGGTGGTCGGTCATCAGCACCAGGCGCAGACGCTCTTTGGCGGTCTGGCTGGAGTTGGTCGGAGCGAACAGCTTGCGGAAGAACTCGATCATTTCGCACCTCCGAACATCGCGCCGAGCCTGCCGAAGAAGCCGCTCGCCTTGATCTCGACGGTCGGTGCGGCGACGTCTTCGCCGGCGATCTTGGCGGCGATGGCGTGATAGGCGGCGGCGGTCGCGCCGTCTTTGCGCAGCGCGATCGGCTCGCCGCGGTTGGTGGTGACGATGATCTCGGGCTCGTCGCCGATCACGCCGAGCAGGGGCAGCCGCAGGATCGCGTTGACGTCCTCGACCGAGAGCATCTTGCCTTTCTTCACCAGCGCCGGGCGCAGGCGGTTGACGATCAGCTGCGGACGGAACTTGTTGCCGAGCAGACCGACCACTCGATCCACGTCGCGCACGGCCGAGACCTCGGGCGTGCAGACCACGATCGCCTCGTCGGCGCCGACCACGGCGTTCTTGAAGCCGCCTTCGATGCCGGCCGGGCAGTCGATGATGACGTAATCGTACTGCTCGCGCATCCGCTCGACCAGCGCCTTCATCTTCTCGGTGTCGACCTCGTCCTTCTCGCGCGTCTGCGAGGCGGCCAGCAGCACCAGCGACGCGTTGTGCTTGTCGCGCACGATGGCGTCGTCGAGCTCGACCGTCCCGTCGAGCACGTCGAGCAGGTTGTGCTTGACGCGGCTCTCGAGGCCGAGCACGATGTCGAGATTGCGCAGGCCGACGTCGGCATCGATCAGCGCGACGCTGCAGCCGCGCGCCGCGAGCGCGTGCCCGAGGTTCGCGGTCGTCGTGGTCTTGCCGACGCCGCCTTTGCCGGAGGTGATGACGATCGCGCGACCGCGTTTCGCCTTCTGCGCCACCGGTACGGGCTCGGGTTGGACTTCGTGCATGTGCGTTACCCCGCTTTCAGTACGCCGAGCAGGCGTCCGAAAAATCCTTGGTTGTCGAAATTGGTGAACGGGACGAGTTCGCCCTCTAATCGGCGCGCGATCTTATCGTAGACGACCCGCAGCTTGTTCGCTTCGTCGAGCACGATCGGCTCGCCGCGATTGGTGGTATCGATGACCTCTTCGTCGTCGGGGATGACGCCGATCAGTTCGGCGGAGAGGATCTCGCAGACGTCTTCGACCGAGAGCATGTCGCCGGTGCGCACCATCTCGGGGCGCAGGCGATTGACGATCAGGCGGATCGGGATGTTCTTCTCGGCGACCTTGCCGATCACGCGATCGGCGTCGCGGATCGCGCTGACCTCGGGCGTGGTCACGACGATCGCCTCGTCGGCGCCGGCGACGGCGTTGCGGAAACCCGCCTCGATGCCGGCTGGACAGTCGATGAAGACGTAGTCGGAGATCTCGGCCGCCTGCTTGACGATGCCGGCGAACTGCTCTTCGGTGATGGCGTCCTTGTCGCGCGTCTGGGCGGCCGGCAGGATCGAGAGCAATTCACCGAAGCGCTTGTCCTTGATCAGCGCCTGGCGCAGTTGGCAGCGGCCTTCGGCGACCTCGACGACGTCGAAGACGATGCGCTTCTCGAGTCCGAGCACCAGATCGAGGTTGCGCAACCCGATGTCCGCGTCGATCAAGATGACGCGATGCCCGCGCTTGGCGAGCGTCGCACCCAGGTTCGCGGTGGTCGTGGTCTTGCCCACGCCGCCCTTCCCCGAGGTGACGACGATCCTGCGACCGCTCATGATTGCGCTCCTTGGGCTTCGGGGTGAGGAAGTTTTTCGAGAGCCGCGACCAGGATGCGCCCGTCGCGCACGAAGGCCGCCTCGGGTCCGGCCGCGCCGGTCCGCTCGCCGGCATCGGCGGCGATGCACGAGGCGATCCGTAGCTGGGTGGCCGAGAGGTCGAGGGCGTAGACGCGGGCGGTCGCGTCGCCCTGGGCGCCGGCGTGG
>Ga0070691_10000358_pt1 | contig 16394 bp, 10 predicted proteins | sample KBSK1101metaG_FD_64673 | JGI IMG/M metagenome (GOLD analysis project Ga0070691, IMG submission 64673) | Corn, switchgrass and miscanthus rhizosphere microbial communities from Kellogg Biological Station, Michigan, USA - KBS K1-10-1 metaG | ecosystem: Host-associated > Plants > Roots >... | reverse complement strand
TCGGGCGCGCGGAAGGAACAGGCGCGTGACGCCGACCTGCTCACGTGGCTCGAAACCTGTCTCTCGGACATTCGCTACGCGTTCCGAGCGCTGCGCCGGAGTCCGGCGTTCGCACTCGTCGCGATCCTCTCGCTCGCGCTCGGCATCGGCGCGAACACGGCGATCTTCAGCCTCATCAATGCGGTGATGCTCAAGTCCCTGCCGGTGCAGCATCCGGAGCAGCTCGTCGCGGTCGAGATGGAGAAGGGCGACAACACCTTCACCAATCCGCTATGGGAGCAGATTCGCGACAGGCAGGACATGTTCGACGGCATCTTCGCGACGAGCGACACCCGCTTCGACCTCTCCACGGGCGGCGAGGTACGGCAGGCACACGGCGAGTACGTGAGCGGCGATTATTTCACGGCCCTGGGCGTGAAGCCCGCTGCCGGCCGGCTGATCACGCGCGGCGACGACACACGCGGCTGCCGCGCGATCGCGGTGCTCAGCGCGCCATTCTGGACGACCGAATACGGCGCGGATCCGCACGCGATCGGCAAGTCCATCGAGCTCGGCGGCAAGCAGTTTGAAATCGTCGGCGTTACGGACCCGGCGTACTTCGGGATGACGGTCGGCTCGTCCACGCAGGTGTACGTGCCGCTCTGTGCGAACGCGGTGATCACGGGAAGCGACGCGAGCCTCAACCAGCGTTCGCAGTGGTGGCTCACCATCACCGCGCGCCTGCGTCCGGGTGTTCCCGTCGCGCAAGTGAACAGCCGGCTCAAGGCACTCGCGCCCGCGGTGTTCGCGTCCACCCTTCCGACGGACTGGCAGGCTTCTGAAAAGGCGCAGTATCTCAAGAACACCCTGATGGCCGAGCCGCAGCCGTCGGGGCTGTCCGACCTTCGCCAGCAGTACGAGAGGTCGCTGTACACGCTGATGGTGGTCGTCGGCGTCGTGCTGCTGATCGCGTGCGGCAACGTCGCGAACCTGCTGCTCGCGCGGGCGCGCGCGCGGCAGCGCGAGGCCGCCGTGCGGCTCGCCGTCGGGGCCGGACGGCGCCGCCTCATTCGCCAGCTCCTGACCGAGAGCCTCGTGCTCTCAGGAATCGGAACCGCCCTCGGCGTTCTGTTCGCCATGTGGGGGACGCGGGTCCTCGTGTCGCTCCTCAGCGCGGGAAGAAAGAGTGTGTGGCTCGATCTTGCCATCGACTGGAGGATTCTCGCATTCACGGCCGGGGTCGCCGTGGCGACGGCGGTTCTCTTCGGCATGGTTCCGGCGTGGCGGTCCGCAAACGTCGATCCGCAGAGTGCAATGCGCGGGACGGGGCGCGGCATCACGCAGGAGCGCACCCGGTTTTCGCTCGCGCGGTCGCTGGTCGTGGGCCAGGTCGCGCTCTCCCTCGTGCTCCTGATTGGCGCCGGGCTCCTGCTGGGCTCCTTCCAGCGACAGACGTCCATCGACCTCGGCTTCCGCGATCACGGTGTGCTGGTCGTGAACACCGACATCCGGCGCGTCGGCCTCGCCGAGGACGCGCGTCCTGAATTCTTCCGCCAGATGCTCCAGCGCGTGAGCGCGGTGCCTGGTGCGCGGCTCGTGAGCAGCATCGACATCGTCCCGCTGAGCGGTGCGGGATGGAACGGCGAACTGCTCGTCGACGGCTTCACGCCGAAGAACAAGCGCGACGGCATCGTCTGGTTCAACTCGACAAGTCCGCGTTACTTCGAGACCGTCGGAACGCCGATGATCGCCGGCCGCGATTTCAGCGCCGCCGATACGCACGGTTCGCCGAACGTCGCGATCCTGAACGAAGGTGCCGCGAAGAAGTTTTTCTCAGGGAAAAGCCCGATCGGCAACTTCGTCAAGATCCGGTCGGGTCCGGGCGACCCGGTGCCGTACGAGGTGATCGGAGTCGTGAAGAACTCCAAGTACCGCGCGGTCCAGGAGACGAATTCGGAGACGGTCTTCCTCGCATCGGCACAGGAGGAGCGTCCACGCAACGGCATCGCGTTCGCGATTCGCACGGATGGCCCGCCCGCGGCGATCATTCCGGCGGTGCGCGCGGCGATCGCCGGCCAGAGCCCCCTCGTCGCGTTCACGTTCTCGACACTCGACGGCGTCGTCGCGGCGTCGCTCGCGCGCCCGCGGCTGCTCGCCCAGCTGTCGCTTTTCTTCGGCGCGCTGGCGCTGCTGCTCGCCGTGGTCGGACTGTACGGCACGATGTCGTACAGCGTCGAACGCCGCCGCAACGAGATCGGAATCCGCATCGCACTCGGCGCGGCGCGGAGCCGGGTGCTCTCGATGGTCCTCGGCGAGGCCGGGTGGGTGGTGGTCATCGGGATCGCGGTCGGCGTCGGGCTCGCCATTGCGGCGACGCGCTGGGTTTCGTCGCTGCTGTATGGCGTCACGCCGACGGACGCGCTGACGTTCGCGATGGCCGGCGCGGCGCTCGCCGCGGTCGCACTCGCGGCGAGTGCGATTCCCGCGTGGCGGGCATCCCGGCTGGATCCCATGGAAGCCCTGCGAGACGAATGAGTTTCTTCCGATTTACATGAGCTCACAGCTCACGCCCATCGCTCAGTGCCCGGAAGTGTCATAGCTATCGTTTCAGGGCTTTGAGCAAGCTCCCGGCTTTTGAAATGAAAGCTTTGACACTCCCGAGCAACGGGCTGTTCGCTTGAGCAACTGAGCTCGAAGCTGAAGCGCTGGACGATCGGATCGAGTGTATTTTCATGAATGAGCGAAATCGAAGAATCACTCGACCCGCAGGACTGGTCCGCGTTCCGCAAGCTTGCCCACCGGATGGTCGACGACTCGCTCGACCATCTCATGGCCCTTCGCGACCACGCTCCATGGACTCCGCTGCCGCGCTCCGTTCGATCGGCGCTGGCGGACGAGCCGCTTCCGCGCACGCCGCAGTCCGCTGAGCGCACGTACGAGGATTTTCTCGCGAACGTTCTCCCGTACACGAACGGCAACCGCCACCCGCGCTTCTGGGGATGGATCCAGGGCAACGGCACCCCGCTCGGCATGATGGCCGACATGCTGGCCGCGGGAATGAATCCGCACTGCGCGGGGCTCGACCAGTCGTCGAAGCTCGTCGAACTCAAGGTGATCGCGTGGCTCGCCGAACTGATGGGTTTCCCGAAGAACGCGAGCGGCCTTCTCGTGAGCGGCGGGACGATGGCGAACGTCACCGGGCTCGCCGTTGCGCGCCATGCGAAAGCCGGGTTCGATGTGCGCGCGCTCGGCATGCGAGGCGCGCCGGAACGCCTCACGATCTATGCGTCGGCGGAAGTTCACAGCTGGGCGCAAAAGGCCGTCGAGCTGTTCGGGATGGGAACAGCGTCGCTTCGCCGCGTTCCAGTGGACGCCGCGTTCCGCGTTCGCTTGGACGCACTGCGCGACATGATCGCGAGCGACCGCCTCGCGGGCTGCCACCCGGTCTGCGCGATCGGCACGGCGGGCACCGTGAACAGCGCGGCCACCGACGACCTCGACGCCATTGCCGATCTCTGCGCGCAGGAACAGCTCTGGTTCCACGTGGACGGTGCGTTCGGTGCGCTCGCGCGCCTCTCACCGGAGCTCGCGCCAATCGTCAAGGGAATCGAGCGCGCCGACTCCGTCGCGTTCGACCTGCACAAATGGGTCTACCTCCCGTATGAGATTGCGTGCGTGCTCGTGCGCGACCGCGCGACGCACGAAGCCGCATTCAGTGTGACCCCGAGCTACCTCACGGACGAGGGGCGCGGCGTGATCGCCGGCGGCCTGCCGTTCGCAGATCGCGGCGTGGAGCTCACGCGCTCGTTCAAGGCGCTCAAGGTCTGGATGACCTTCAAGGCGCACGGCGTGGACGCGATCGCGCGCGTGATCGCACAGAACGTGGACCAGGCGCGGCGGTTTGGCGAGAGGATCGTGCGCGTGAAGGACGTCGTCCTTGCCGCGCCCGTCTCGCTGAACGTCGTCTGCTTCCGCGTGGCTCGTCCGGCGCAGTCACCGGACGAGCAGGACGCGTTCAACAAGGAACTCCTGCTCCGCATTCAGGAGACCGGTCTCGCAATCCCGAGCGGATCACGCATCAACGGACGCTATGTCATCCGAGTGGCGTGCTCGAATCACCGCAGCCGGTGGGAGGATTACGAGGCGCTCGCGCTCGGAGTCGAGCGGCTGCTGCCGACGATCAGCGGCTAGGCGACGCCGACGCAGGCAAGCTACCCGTCGCGCAGCGCCACGCTCGGGTCGACGTGCGACGCGCGCAGCGCCGGGATGTAACCGGCGGCCGCGGCGACGACAAGCAGGATTCCCAGTGCGCCCGCGAAGCTGGCCGGATCCGCCAAGCTTATGCCGAACAGCATCCCTCGCAACGACGGCACGAGCATCGCCGCGCCGGCGGCGCCAATCGCCATCCCGACGCCGGCGAGCACGAGCGTGGCGCGCAGGATCTGACCACGGATCGCGCCAACCGGCGCGCCGAGGGCGAGACGGATGCCGATCTCCTGCGTCCGCTGGTTCACGCCGTACGAAACAAGCGCGTATATGCCGAGCGCCGCGAGCACGAGCGAGAACACCGTGAAGCCACCGAGCAGGATCACGACGAAGCGGCGCGGCGAAGCGACCTTGTCAATCAGCTCCTGCAGCGTGCGCCAGTGCTGCTTCGCCGCCTCGGGCGCCATCGTGCCAAGCGCGGTGCGCGTCAAGACAGAGAGTTGCGAGATCGGAAGATCGGTGCGCACGACCAGGTTCACGGAGCCCATGTCGAGGAACTGCCGCATGGGAAAATAGACCTCGTTCGTAAATGCATGCTCCAGTGTTCCGTGGCGGACGTCTGCGACCACACCGATCACACGCCAGCCGACGGGATTCCCGTTGCCGCGGGCGATTTCCTGATTGACCGGATCGCGACCGGGCCAGAGTGTTCGCGCGAGCGATTCGTTCACGATTACGACCGGTGCGCTCACCGCGTCGTCGCCGGGCGTGAAGTCGCGCCCTTCCTTCAGCTCGATCCCCATCGTTCCGAAGTAGCCGTCGCTCACGACGCGAACGAAACCCTCCGGCGCCTGGCCGCGCGCATATACCTGCCCCTTGCCGACGACGCTCCAGCTGCGGTCTCCGCTGAACGGAAGAATGTCGCCGAGCGCGGCATGCGACACGCCGGGGATCGCACGCGCGCGGCCCAGCAGGTCGCTGTAGTACGCGAGCGCCGTGGGCCCGTCGGCGAACCGCGTACCCGGATCGATGCGCAGCATCGCGGCATGTTCCGGCTTGTAGCCGAGTTGCACGTCGAGCAGCCGGAGGAAACTGCGCGCGAGCAGGCCCGACGACACGAGCAGGATGCACGTGGCGGCGATTTCGGCCACAACGAGCGTGCCCCGCACGCGCGCGTGCCGCCCGCCGCGCGTCGAGCCGCGCGGCCCGTCCTTGAGCGAGTCGTGAACGTCCGACGGCGCGCTGAGCGCCGGCAGCAGTCCCACCAGCATCCCCGTGATGACCGCCACGAGCGCGGCGATCCCGAGCACCCTCGCGTCCACGCCGACGCGGGCGAGAAGCGGGATGTCGAATGAGCTCAGGCGCGACACGAGTCGCGTGCCAAGCATCGTCAGCGCGACGCCGAGCACGGCGCCACCACCGGCGAGCACGAGGCTCTCGGTGAGGGCCTGACGAATGAGGCGGCCGCGCGCCGCGCCAAGCGCCGCACGCACCGCCATCTCGCGCTGGCGCGCGGACATCCGCGCGTGCTGCAGGCTTGCGAGGTTCGCGCAAACGATCAACATCACCGCGATCACAGCCCACGCGAGGATGACGAGCGCCGGGCGTACCGCGCCGTTGATCCGTTCATCCAGCCACAGCACCTTCGGTCGCAGCGTGTTGCGTGTCCTTGGATACTCATCCGTGAGCTGCTTCCCGAGCGCGACCAGATCTTCGCGCGCGGCCGCGATCGATACTCCGGGTTTCAGGCGGCCGATGACGGCCAGCGTGTTGCCGTTATGCGCCGTGGTTGAGTCGAGCGGAAACGGCGCGAAGAGATCGGCGTGCGACCCCGGCGCGAACACCGAGGGGAAATCGAAGGACGCCGGCACGACGCCGACGATGGTCACGGACTGGTCCCGAATCGTGAGCGTCTTCCCGATGATTGACGGGTCCGCGCCGAAATTATTTCGCCAGAGGGCTTCCGTCATCATGGCGACCGGAGGCGATGTGCCGTGGCACTCGTCGTCGGCAAACGACCGGCCGATGATCGGTGAGACGCCGAGGAATGGGAGGAAGTTGCATGTAACGCCGACGCGCGTGAGGCGCTCGGTCTCTCCCGAGGGGAAGGTCAGCGGCGCGTTGCCGGCTCCATAGTACGCGTAGTAACCCGCGAGCCCTTCGAGCGTGCGATTCTGCGCCGCGAGGTCGGCGACGTGATCCGACTCGAGGCTCCACTCGGAGACGCCGTCGTCGGAAATATTGGAGATCCATATGAGGCGCGACGGGTCGCGGAACGGCATCGGCCGGAGGAGCACGCCGTTCACGAGGCTGAATACCGTTGCACTCGCGCCGATTCCGAGCCCCACGATGAGCACGGCGAACAGCGTAAAGCCCGCGTCGCGCCGGAGCGTGCGAAACGCATAGCGCACGTCCTGCGCGACGCTCTCCATCCACTCACGCACTTGCATGCGATCGTCGCGGCGCCGCGCTGATGCCGCAAAGCGCTCGCGCTCCTCCTCCACCTCGCCAAACAGCCGCTCGGCCTCGGCCCGCGCGGCATCAGGCGACATCCCGCTCGCGATCAGCTCGTCGATGCGCAGCTTGAGGTGAAGGTTGATTTCATCATCGGCGTCGCGCGCGGCGTCAGAGCGTCCCGCGAGCCGAAAGAGGCGGCTGATGCCGGGCCTGATTTCTCGTTTGGTCATTGCGGTCTCCCGGTCAGGCGTGCTGATGCGTGGCGGTCAGGATCCCCGTGACCGCTTGTGCATACCGCACCCACTGCACCGTCTCTGCAGCCAGCCGCGCCCGTCCGGCCCTGGTGAGCTTGTAGTATCGCGCCCGCTGATTGTTCTCGGTAATCCCCCACTCCGCGGCGACAAGCCCGCGCTCCTCCATCCTGTGAAGGGCCTGGTAGAGCGCACTGTCGCGCACGTCGAGCGCGCCGCCGGAGCGCGTCTCGAACCACTTGGTGATCTCGAACCCGTGCATCGGCGTCCACGAGAGCGCCTTGAGCACGAGGATGTCGACGGTGCCTTTGACCAGCGGAAGTGCGTCGGGCATGGGTCGCAGGGTAAGGGTACAGAGTCTGACAGCCTTACCTGCAAAAGGGTTGGCAGGCCCGCGGCTTCAGGCTGCGGCCGCGGGCACCGGCCCCGCCGGAACCAGCTCCTTTCTTCCCAGGTCGACGCGGAGATTCAGCCCTTCAAGCCCGTGTGCGCCGAGCAATACCATGTCCGATTCGTCCGCGAACACCACCACGGCGACCGTTGACCGGCCCGCCGCATACAGGTAGGCAAAGCCGATTTCTCGTTCGAGCACCCGACGATCCGCGGTCTCGAATCTGTCCGTGCGCTCCGGCTTCACGCCGAGTTCCTCGAGCACGGGCCGCGGGACCCAGCTGTATTCGCTCCCCGTGTCGACCAGGACGTCGTGAAGGGTGCGACGGCGGTCGGGATGGCCCGTGCTGGCGACGTCGATGGAGGTGTGAAAGCTTCCCATGGGCTCGAACATAGTCCGGCTCCTGACTGGCGCGTCACCGAATCATTGCTGATGACGTCCTGCGGACGCCAGTGTTGGACGGCGTACTTTGGTCGCGTCCGGCAAGGGATTGATGACATTATCCGCCGAGCGTACCATTACACTGACCTCCGAACTCTTCGGAGGCGAGCGTGCCCGTCACGGCGAAACTGTCCCGCGAATTCTACGAACGGCTTGGCGATTCGGTCGCCAACGAACTCGTGGAGATGCTGAACACCGTGGACCAAAACTATCGAGCGGAGCTGCGGGAGCTGAACGACCTCAACTTCGCGCGATTCGATGCGAAGGTGGAGCAGCGCTTTGCCGAGTCTGCCGCGGCAACGGACAAGCGCTTTGCCGAGGCGGCGGCCGAGATGGACAGGCGCTTCGCCGACGTGTTGAACCAGATCGAGCGCACCCAGGCGCGCCTGTTGATGTGGTCCTTCTCCTTTTGGGTAACGACCCTGATCGCGCTTTACGCGTTCACAAGACAGGGGCGCTGAGCGGCGGGCGGCTCCGTCGATTCATCGGAGATTCCCGCCCTTCGAGTGCCATTCCCATTCATCATCAATAGATTCTGGCCATGATGACCTCTACTCTCCGCTCCGCCCTCGCCGCCGCCGTTCTCCTCTGCCCCATCGCGGCCCGCGCTCAAACATCCGAGATCCCAGCCTCGACCCGCACCAACGCCGAGAAGCTCATCACGGCCGCGCTCGCCGACACGATGGCCTACCATCGCCTCGCCGAGATGACCGATACCTACGGCAACCGCCTCAGCGGATCGGCCAGCCTCGAGCACGCAATCGACTGGATTCTCGCGGGCCTCAAGGCCGACGGCTTCGCGAACGTGCACGGCGAACCGGTGATGGTCCCGCACTGGGTGCGCGGCGCGGAATCTGCCGAGCTCCACACGCCGCGCGAAACGCGGCTCCACATGCTCGGCCTCGGCGGCAGCGTCGGTACTCCCTCCGGTGGGATCACAGCGCCGGTGCTGGTCGTAAAGAGCTTCGACGATCTCGCCGCGCACGCCGCGGAGGCCAAAGGAAAGATCGTGCTGTTCGACGCGCCGTTCCGCATGGACCTCGATCCCATGGCCGGCTACGAGGCAACCGTCGTCTATCGCGGCACGGGCGCAGTTGCGGCCGCGAAAGTCGGCGCGGTGGCCGCGCTGATCCGCTCGATCGAATCGTTCTCGATCAGTTCACCGCACACGGGCGCGACGCGCTACGACGCCGCGACGCCGAAAATCCCGATCGCCGCGCTGAGCATCGAGGACGCCGAGATGCTGCACCGGATGCAGGATCGCGGCCAGGCGATGTCGGTCACGCTCAAGATGGAAGCGCAGACGCTGCCCGATGCGCCGTCGCGGAACGTCGTGGCGGAGCTCGTCGGATCGGAGCATCCGGACGAAGTCGTCGTGATCAGCGGTCACATCGATTCGTGGGACGTCGGCCAGGGCGCGATGGACGACGGTGGCGGCGCGTTCGCCGCATGGGAAGCGGTGCGCCTCATGAAGGAACTCGGCATCCGCCCGAAGCGCACGATCCGCGTCGTGATGTGGACGAACGAGGAGAACGGGACGCGCGGCGGCCGCGGCTACCTCGACGCGCACCGCGCGGAACTCGGCAAGCATGTCGCGGCGATCGAGTCGGACAATGGCGTGTTCTCGCCCAACGGCTTCCGCTATCAGGGCAGCGACAAGGGGCTCGCCGCCGCAAAGGAGATCGCCGCGCTGCTCGCACCGATCAAGGCGACCGGCATGGAGATGGGCGGTGCAGAAGCGGACGTGGAGCCGATGATCAACGCGGGCGTACCCGGCTTCTCGCTGAACGTGGATGACTCGCGCTACTTCTGGTTCCACCACAGCGACGGCGACACGATGGCCGTGATCGACCGTGACGAGTTCCGCCGCTGCATCGGTGCGATGGCGGTGCTGGCCTACACGCTGGCGGATATGCCGCAGCCCATACCGCGCTAAGCGCTACCCCAGCTTCGGCCGCTCGAGGTGCCACGCGGTGTTCACTTGGTACTTGTGCGCGACCGAGATGATCGTGTCGTCGCGGTAGAGGTTGCCGGCGATCTGCGCACAGAGCGGCTGCGGGTTGAGCGGCGGCGGCGGCGGCGGTGGCGCCGCGGTGGAGTCAGCGCGGCCGCCGCGTCCGCCGCCGCCGCCTCTGCCTACCGGGCGCATGCCGAACCCGATCGGCACGACGACCGCGGGATGCCCCGTTGCCGCGTGCGCGTTGGTGTCTGACGCACCGATGTAGAGGTCCGTGTCCTTCAGGTAAACCTGCCACGCGGCAATGAGCATCTGTCGCCGGCGCTGCGCCTGGATGAAATCCATCGCAGTCGGAATGCGCCCGGGCACCCACCGGTTGAGCTGACCGTTGTTCGCCGGCGGCGCAGGCGGCGCGGCCGCTCCGCCGCGACCTGCGGTATCCGGGGCGGCGCCGCCCCGCCCGCCGCGGCCACCGCGATTGCCCGAGCCGTACGCGGCGAGCACGGCGTTCATGTCCATGCCGAGTTGCTTCGCCTTGAATTGCACATACGAATCGAACGCGGCCGCCGATTCCTCGTTGAGGCCGTCGCGCGCGCCGGCCACCGTCGGTGGGTCGGCGAGATCGGCTGGCTTCGCGCCGAGTTCCTTGAGCTTCTCGACGAACGCCGCAAAGTTCGCGTCGGGTGTCGGCTGGTTCTGGCGCCGGACGCCGATGCGCAGCGACGCGAGGTCGATGTTGTTGTTGAAGTGGAACGGCATCGTGATCGTGCCGGGATCCTTTTCGTCGGCGCCGTGGATCACGTTGAAGACCATCGCGGCGTCTTCGGCGGTGCGTGTGAGCGGGCCGACGCGGTCCTGCGACCAGGCGAGCACCATGCCGCCAAAGCGGCTCACGCGCCCGAACGTCGGCCGGAGCGCGTTGATGCCGCAGGTGGACGCGGGGCTGACGATCGATCCGTTGGTCTCCGTGCCGATGCCGAACGCGACGCATCCCGCACCAGTCGCAGATGCCGGGCCGGCAGACGATCCGCTCGAACCCTGGGTTGTGTTCCACGGATTTCGCGTCATGCCGCGGAACCAGTTCGCGCCTTGTGCGAACTGGCCCGTCGAAAGCTTCGCGATGAGCACACCGCCCGCGTCGCTGATGCGGCGGACGATCTCCGCGTCTTCATCGATCACACGCGTTTCGAAATCTGCGGCGCCCCACGTCGTCGGCGTGCCCCTCACCGCGAACAGATCCTTCACCCCCCACGGAATGCCGTGCAGCGGGCCGCGATACTTTCCCGCCTTGAGTTCGGCGTCCATCCGCGCCGCGTCGGCAAGCGCACGATCTTCGAGGATCGTCACCGCACACAGCAGCGTCGGATTCAGCCGCTTGAGGCGCTCGAGATAAATCGTCGTGAGGCGAACGGACGTCAGCTTTCGCGCGTGGATCGCGGCGGCCAGCCGGTGCGCGGGAAGAAACGCGATCGCCTCGTCATCCTTTGGAAACGCGGCGGCTCCCCACGGCGCGAGCCGGAACGCGCCGCGCGACGATGCGTCCCACGCAAAGCGCTGGCGCTCGAACGCGGAGACGCCCCTCTCTCGATACGTTTTCTCGAGCAGAGAGCCGATGCCGCCGGGATACGGCTGAAATGTCCACGACACGGCTTCCATGTTGTCGAGCGGCACCGGCGGCTCGGGCGGTCCCTGCGGAGCGCGTCCGCCGCCGCCACCCTGCGCGAGCGCTTTCGCACCGAACCCGAATGTGGTGGCAGCCGCCGTGACGAGTGAAAGGAAGACGAACTCGCGACGGTCGAGATCGCTCGCGAATTCCATCTTGTCTGCGGTGCGTTCAGTGTCGGCTTCAGCTTGCTCGAGCAGGTCGAGCTCATCGTGCATGAACATCGAAACGTCTCCGTCGATGGCCGTTGGTCGGGATGGTGCCGACCATAATAAGCGCCACGTCGGTGCCGTTCGCCACTCAGGGTTTTCGGCTGCCCGTCCAGAACGCGATCACTCCGCACGCGGTGTCGTTTGCATCAAGACCGATCGGCATGTTCCCGCCGCGCTCGTACACCTCGATCGCCATGACCGCGTTCGCGTCGAGGACGCGATCGATGAAGACGGGCGGCGGCTCCTGGTGTCCGTCGATCAGCACGGCCATGGGGCACATCTGCAGGAAGTTCGAGGAGGTCGTCGAAAATGCGACAAGGTTGTCGTCGTCACCGGAGCCTTTCACGGCAAACTTGCGTATCTGCACGCCGTTCAATCCGCCCAGCATGCTCGTGATCTTGGCGGGGTGCCGGAACTCGAGCTCCTCCGGCCCGACGAACACGGCGCTGAGCGCGCCCTTCTGGCGCATCATCCAACGGTCGTAGAATCCCGTGAGCTGCAGGGGACTCTTGATCTGCTGCGATCCGTTCACCGTCACGCGCGCGAGCGTCTGCGCGACCTGTGGGAGCGTGACGGTCATGGTCGCGACGCTGGGGAAATCGACCTTTCCGTACCATGGAGCGAACCCGATGCGCGAGACACGCACGGTGAACGTCTGGCGCTTGCCCGGGCCGAGGTGGATCTCGCCCTTCTCGTCCGTGATTCGCGCCGTGGCGCCTTCGAGCGTGACGTTCGCGTATATGATGGGCTGCCCGTTGTCCGCGATGACCCGCACCGTTCGTCCTTGCCCGTCAGCGCCTGACGAATCGATCTGCATTGTTCCGAGTCGCGTCGGCGCGGGAATGAGTTTCAGTCCGATGCCGACGGTCGTATCGGGAGGCAGCCGGAGCTGAAATTCGATCGGCACAAACCCGTTGCGCTCGGCGCGGACCGTGATCGGGCCCGCCGTGAGTTCCGCGAGACGGAAGAACCCCTTCTTGTCGGTGAGCGTCGCGAAGAGGGGATCTTCTGTGTACACGAGCGCGGACCGCAGGGGACGGTCGGCTGAGTCGACGACTTGCCCTTGCAGATATGCATGCTGCACGGGCGCGGCTTCGCGGACTTCGACAGGCGGCAAGGTGGTGACCCGGCCGGTTGTGTCTGCGAGGAGCGCTGGCCGCTCCGTCACCGCGCCGGCTTGAGATCCCGTGTCAGCCCCAGGGCGCATCCAGATGACTAGGACCTCGGCCGGGCACGCGTGCGCCGCCAGCGTGCCCGCCACATCGGTGCCGCTGGTGTTGCCGCCGTGGAGCCAGCTTGTCTGCTGCGGGCGCGTGCTGCCCCGCACGGCTGGGGCGCTGGTTGCAATCGCATCTTCGGCCCGCGGTGGATAATACTCGATCGCCTCGACCGCGTCCGCGGTAAACGCCGTGAGCTGTGTTTCTTCGCACAGCATCCCGTTGAGCAGCACCCGGAAGGTCCGGAGCCGGCAGTCCCGCTGCGAGAAGGGCGCGCTTCGAGCCCCGCTCATCGTCAAGGGTATCGCTTCGCAAAGACTCACCGTCCCCTGCTGCGCCAATTCCTCGCGCGAAATCATTGACGCAGTCGGACTCTTCCAGCGCACCCGCTGCGACAGCTCCTCGTAGGCCATTTCGTCGGAGCCGTACCCGCTTTTCTCCTTGACGACCACCGCCGAGAGCGATTGAGCGAGGCGCGGCATCCGAATCGTGTCGGCGCGGTCGGCAAGGACGCGGAAGGAATTGAAGTAGGCGGCGTACCCCATCTTCCGAATCCGCAGCATCAGCGTGCCGCGTCCGAGCTTCGATACGGTGAAGTGGCCGAGCGAATCAGTCTGGAGTTGATCGTTGGCCCCCATCGCGGCGACGTCGGCGCCCACGACCGGCACGTTATTCTGGTCGAGCACCACAGCTGAGTAATGGAGCCCGATCGCCTTCTCCTGAACGCGAATGGCGTTGAGTTGAGCAGGGTTTGGGGTGAGCCACACGCGCACCGTCGCCGTCGAGTCGCGGACACCGACGCGCATCGTCGTGGGTTCGTAGCCAATGCGGCGCACCGCGAGCGTGTACACGCCCGGGGGAATGTTGGTGATGGCGAAACGACCGTCGTCGAGCGTGATCACACTGCGCGAGCCCGGGGTGAGCACGACCTGCGCGTTCTCGACGGCGATTCCGGCCTGGTCCACGACGGTGCCTCGAATGGCACCGACGCTCTGCGCCGCGCCGGGTGTCGCGGCGAGGAACAAGGCGCTAGCGGCGAGCAGGGCGCGGGCAGCGTATGGGAGTTTCATGATCCTATGGAACGCGAGGACTATTCCACCCCTAAGAGGGCATCAACCTCGGCCCGCCGCGCCATCGCCGGCGACGTCCCATATCGCGTCACGCAAATCCCCGCGGCCGCGCACCCAAAACGCACCGCGTCCAGCACCTCGCTCCCTTCCGCCAGCGCCACGGCCAGCCCGCCGTTGAACGCGTCCCCCGCGCCGGTTGTCTCCAACACCGGCCCCGCGTCGATCGCCTTCACGTGCTCCACGGTCTTCGCCGTCTTGATGAGCGCGCCGCCCTCACCGAGCGTCACGATCACCTGCCGGGCACCTCGTGAAAGCAGCACCTCGGCCGCGTGCTCCGCGGTCTCGGGGCTCGACACCATCACGCCGGTGAGCTTCGTCGCCTCGGACTCGTTCGGCGTGAAATAGTCGCAAAGTGGATATATATCGTCGGGCAGTACCTGCGCGGGCGCGGGATTCAGGATCGTCGGCACGCCCATGCTCATCGCCAGCGACAAGCCGTGGCGCACGACGTCCATCGGCAGCTCCAGGCACGCCATGAACATGGCCGACTCCGCAATCACATCACGCGCGAGATCGACCTCTTCGCGCGTGATCCGGTACCCGGACCCCGGTACGACCACGATCGCGTTGTCGCCGCTGGTCTCGTGCACGGTGATCGTGGACGTCCCGGTCTCGTACTCGCCCGTGTCGATGACGAACCGCGTGTCGATCATCTCGTCGGCCCATGTGCGCCGCGCAAGATTCCCGAACTGGTCGAGGCCGACTTTGCTGATGATGCTGACGTTCGCACCGAGCCGCGCGGCGGCAACAGCCTGGTTCGACCCCTTCCCGCCTGGACCCATGCGGAACGATGTGCCAAGCACGGTCTCGCCCCACGAAGGCAGGCGATCCGCACGGAACGCGAGGTCGGCGACGAACGTGCCGAGGATCGTGATGCGCGGAGGCGTCATCGCCTGCCGAGTGCGGCGAGCGTCTTGTCCTCCCACGAGTAGTCGGGCTTTGCGCGGTCCTGTTGCTGGTACCAGCGGAACGCCTCGCGCAGGCCGTCTTCGAGTGGCTTCAACGCAAGTCCCAATTCCGTCTTGACGCGATCCGACCGAACGGTCAGCGGCGGCAGGTCGAGGTACGCGCCGAAGTAGTACGGCGCCCGGGCGAGCCCACCGCCGAGCGCGAGCAGCCGTTCGCGCGGCGCGGGCACGAGATTCGCCGCAGTACCCGCGACGTTTGCCAGCAGGCGCACGAAGTCGGCTTGGGTAATCGGCGGATAGTTTGCCACGTTGTACGCTCGGCCGATCGCCACATCCCGCTCGACTGCTAGAACCGACGCGCGGGCCACGTCTTCCGAATACACCAGCTGCATCGTCCGTCCGTCGTCGGGCACCAGGATCGGCCGGCCTGCCAGCAGCCGATCGAAGAAGAAGGACTCCCGGTCGAACGGATTGTTCGGCCCGTAGATGAACGCGGGGCGAATGGTGGAGACCGGAATTCGGCGCTCGCGCCAGAGCGCGAAGAGTGCGGCTTCGGTCTCGGCCTTCTTGACGCCGTATCCGTTCTCGTTGTCCGACCGCGCCAGCGGCGCGTCCTCGTCGCGCTCCCCGGGGCCGGGGTCATACGCGGCAACGCTCGACGTGAACACATACCGTCGCAGGCCTTTCACATTCGCCGTCGCCGCCGCGCACACCTGCTCGGCCGTCGTGCCGCGGTTCCAGTCGAACACGTTGTCGTAGATGAAATCGAACCGCTCGCCGTCGAGCGACGCGCGCACGCGGGCGATGTCGTTGCGATCGCACTTGATCTCCCCGACGCGCGCGCCGAATGGCGTGCCAGTGCCGCGGTGCATGATGACGACTTCGTCGCCGCGGGCGAGGAGCTGCTCGACGAGGGCGCGGCCGATGAACAGGGTGCCGCCGATGACGAGGGAGCGGGGCATCCCCAAATATCCACCAAGAACCGTTAACCACAAACGAAAAACCATTAATGGTTCATTGTTTCTGGTTAACTGGTTCTTGGTTGGCCGAGAATCACCTAGCTTTATGCATGGACCCGTCGCCGTCCCAGGCCCTCGCCATCGAAGCCGAGCCGCGATCGCTGCTCGTCCTCGCGGGCCCCGGGGCGGGCAAGACGTTCTGTCTCACGGAACGCATCCGGTTCCTCATCCAGCACCGCGGGTTCGACCCTGCGCGCATCTGCGCGTTCACGTTCACCAACAAGGCCGCCGGCGAAATCGCCGAGCGCCTCGAGCGGCGGCTCGGCAAGGGCGCCGACAAGATCACGCGCGGGACGATCCACGCATTTTGCGCCGATCTGCTGCGGGCGTTCGCGACGGAGGCCGGCCTCGAGTCCGGATTCGGCATCGCGGACGAAGAATATCAAATGGGCGTGCTTCGTCGACTGGAGGGCACCCGCAAGTGGCACCGCTCGACGCTCACGCGGTTCTCCGCGCACCGGTTCCGCGGCGACGACCTCATGCGCAACGATGCCGATCTCTTCAAGCGCTACGAAGCGTACCTCGCGGCGCGAAACCTCGTGGACTTCGACACGCTCGTCATC
>Ga0070691_10000351_pt1 | contig 16458 bp, 17 predicted proteins | sample KBSK1101metaG_FD_64673 | JGI IMG/M metagenome (GOLD analysis project Ga0070691, IMG submission 64673) | Corn, switchgrass and miscanthus rhizosphere microbial communities from Kellogg Biological Station, Michigan, USA - KBS K1-10-1 metaG | ecosystem: Host-associated > Plants > Roots >... | reverse complement strand
CCAGCCGCGCCGTTCCACAGTGCGGCGCCCGCCTGCGCCACGTCGTAGCCGCCTGCGGCGATGACCAGCCCGACGGCGATGAGCGCGAGAATCGACGCGGCCACGCTCGCGCCGATTTTCGACCGCACGATCACGGCGAGCGCGTTCATGCGAGGCCCACGATTGCGCGCGCCACTGCGCCAGCCTCGACGGGCGTTTCGACGAGCCGGCCGTTGAAGCACACGACCATGCGGTCCGCGACCGACAGCACCTCATCGATGTCGCTCGAATACGCGACGACGGCGACGCCCGCGCCGCGAGCGGACCGCAGTGCGTCGAGGACGTGCGCGGCGGCGCGGATGTCGAGCCCGCGAGTGGGACTCTCGGCGACGAGCATCGCGGGCGACCCCTCGAGCTCCCGGGCGAGCACGAACTTCTGCTGATTGCCGCCCGAGAGTGCGCCGGCCTGCGAGCGACCTCCGCTCGCGCGCACGTCGTGTGCGGCGATGGCCGTTTCCGTTCGCGACGCGTAGTCCGCCCACGGCATGGCCCCGCGACGCCGGCCCGCGTCCTTGAGCGCAAAATTCTGGACGAGCGTCATCGCGGGGATCAGCGCGTCGCGCAGCCGGTCCTCGGGGACGAACCCGATTCGCGAGGGAAGTCGCACGGTTCCCGTACCGGGCGCAATGCGCCCCGCAATCACGCGCAACAGCTCGCGCTGGCCCGCACCTTCGACGCCCGCAACGCCGACGATCTCACCCGCGCGGACGTCGATCGATGCTCCGTGGAGACGCACGACGCCGCGATCGTCGGTCACGGAGACATCAACGAGAGACGCAACCACGGCGCCGGGAGGTGCAGCGCCGCGCGATGCGGTTTCGCTCGCCACGCTCGAACCGACCATCGCGTCGATCACTCCCGCTTCGTCGACGGCGGCGGTCGCCCCCGAGAGCATCGTGCGGCCCCGCCGCAGCACGGTGACATCGTCCGCCAGCGCCAGCGCCTCGCGAACTTTGTGCGTGATGAGCACGACGGTTCGTCCGCCCGCGACGAACGATCGCAGCCACGCATACAGCTCCTGAGATTCCGAGGGCGAAAGCACCGCGGTCGGTTCATCCAGGATGAGGATCCTGGCGTCGCGTGCAAGCGCCTTCACGATTTCGAGGCGCTGCTGCGCCCCGACCGGAAGATCCGCGACGCGCGCGGCAGGGTCGAGCATCAGGCCCGTCTCAGCGCCGATTCTCCGGACACGCTCCGCCGCCGCCCGAGGATCGAACCGGCGAAGGAATCCCCGATCGCCCAGCGCGACGTTCTCGGCGACGGTCATGGCGGGCACGAGCAGGAAGTGCTGGTGCACCATCCCGATTCCCGCGGCGATCGCATCCGCGCTCGACCTCCATCGCCGGACCACGCCGTTCGCCTCGATGGACCCGGCGTCCGGCTTGAGCATGCCGAACGCGAGGCGCATCAACGTGGTCTTTCCGGCGCCGTTCTCACCGAGGAGGGCGTGCAGCGTTCCCTCCCGAACTTCCAGATTCGCTGCGTCGAGTGCGGTGGTGCTGCCGAACCGCTTGGTGATGCCGCGAAGCGCGAGCGCGGTCACAGTCCTGTGGGCGCTGCGACGAAGCTCCACGGGATGCCGAAAGTCGCCGAGACGTGTTCCGCGAGCGCGCGGACCCCGAGTGTCTCGGTGGCGTAGTGTCCGGCGTAGACGATCACCAATCCCCTCTCCTCAGCGTCGACGGCGCTCCAGTGCGGTCCTTCGCCGGAGATCAGCGTGTCGACGCCGGCGGCGACCGCCTCGCGAATGGTGTCCGCGTTGACACCGGCGCCGGAGCAGATGGCCCAGTGCCGCGTGCGGCGGCCCGGTGTGACGACGCTTGAGACGGCGCCGCCGCCGTGCGTCTTCGCGAACGCATCGAGCCGCGACACGAGCTCAGCGGTCGGCACGTCGGCAGCGCCGCGCACTCCACAATCAATCGTCTCGTGACGCGCAAAACCGGCGGACGGTTCCAGGCCGATCTCACGGGCGAGCAGCACGGAGTTGCCGAACTTTGCGTGCGCGTCGAGCGGAAGGTGCGCCGAGTACAGCGCGACATCGTGATCGAGCAGCAGGCGCACGCGCGAGTAGTACGGGCCCGTGAGCGGCTGAAGACCACCCCAGAACAGTCCGTGGTGGACGAGGAGCAGGTTGGCGCCCGCGTCAATCGCGCCGCGAATCGTGCGCGCCGACGTATCCACCGCGGCGGCGATCCTCGTCACGGGACCACGGTGCTCCACCTGAAGTCCGTTGAGTGCCGGCGCATAGTCCGGTGTTTCGTGCACCGCCAGAAGCTTGTCGAGGTGCGCCGCGATCGACGCGAGCGGAGCGCCGCTCATTTCCTGCTGGAGTCGGCCGTCGTGCCGGGCATGGTGAACTTTCCCGCGAGCATGAGCGTGCGCACCGAGTCGACCGCGTGCATTGCAGCGGCGGGAATCTTCGGCACGAGGGCGGGGTTCGGCGTCCAGCGGACGACATCGAGCTTCATGTTGAGCTCGACAATCCTCGGCTTGAAGTGTCCGCTGTGCACCTCGCGCGCGACCACCATGAACGCGTGCGGCACGTCGATGACCGCGCTGCCAAGCGTCACCGCGGGCGCGATGGAATTCTGGTCGGCGTTCGAGCCGATGATGTAGGCGGATTTCGCCTCGCGCACGGCCTGGAAAGCCCCGAGCCCGGCAGCGTCCGCGTCCTGGAAAATGACGTCCGCGCCGCGACTCATCAGCGCGAGCGCCTGCTCTTTCCCGGCGCTGGCGTCGTCCCAGTTGCCGATGTAGGAGACGACAACCTTCACCTTGGGATTCACGCTCTTCGCACCGGCGGTGAATGCCGCGAACGCGGTTTTCACAGGAGGGAGCTCCGTGCCGCCGATGCAGCCGATCATGCCCGACTTGGTCATCGCCCCCGCGACAATTCCCGCGAGGTACGATGGCTCGTCGAAGGAAAAGCTCATCGCGGCGACGTTCGCACGGACCGTGTTGCCACCGGTCGTGATGTAGATCGTCTTCGGAAAGCTCGGACCGACACGAGCAGCGGCATCCTGGAACTCCACACCGTGTCCGATCACGAGCGTATAGCCCTGCGCACCGTACTGCCGGAAGTTTTCCTCGAACTCAGCGGGAGTTTTCGTTTGGATATTGCTGACCTTAGCCCCGGGAATGCTGTCCTTGATGCGCATGAGGCCTTCATACGCACTTCCATTCCACGACTGGTCGGAGATGGGGCCGGGGGTAAGCAGTGCAACTTTGAACTCACCGGCGGCAGAGGCTGAGGAATCCGTCCTACCGCCACACGCCACCGAGATTCCCACACAGATGTTGAGAACCACGTACCAGCGGCGTCTAATGAAAGATATTTTATAGCTCAAACTATTATGCAGTAAAAAGTTGAAACCCAATTAGAAACGTACGTTTATCGAAGAACGATTGTTCTGAACCTCGCAACGAAGCCACGTTGTGAGATGTTGATGGCTCATTACTGTCACGCGCTGGTCGCGATTCTCAACCCTTCAGGGCGTGAGCCGTGCGCTGCCGCGGCCGCAGAGTCATTCATGCGAACGATGCCGTTGATGCGCGCTCCCTCGAGCACCACGATCGACTTTGTGTCGATGTCGCCGTTTACGACCGCGGTGGCCTGCAGCTCGAGTCGCTCCCCGGCGTTGATCCCGCCATCGACTACGCCGCCGATCACCACCTCGCCCGCGACGACATTGCCGTGCACCGATCCACCGCGTCCGAGCAGCACCTGGCGGGCGCCGGTGACGGAGCCGTCGATGTGACCGTCGACCTTCACGACGCCCGCGCACTCGACATCTCCCGTGATGCGCATGCTGCTCGAGATGATCGACATCGGTGCTTCGGCGACCGGAGTGTTGCGCGACTCGGAGCGCGGCACCGCGCTTCCTTCCTTCCCGAATATCGTCATCGATCCCCCCTGCCTGCGTTATGGTTGGCTATGCTCGGTCGTGTCGGCAGCCTTTGCATGCTTCGTCAGTGCGGGTGCGGCCGGCGCGCTGAGCATCCGCTGCACCTGCTGGTAGCGGGACTGCAGCTGCGTCAGCGTTTTCTGCAGTGAGTCGATCCGCTGCGCGTCGTGTTCGAGGCTCGTGACCCGCCATTGCAGGAACGGCACGCGAGCCGACTGCACTGCAAAGTAACCCCAGCTTGCAACCGCGACCCCAAGCGCGACGAGAAACCATCGCGATGTAAGGACGCGCAGCGCCTGCACCTGCCACGGCCTGAGCACCATGGTGTGGTGCGCGAGACCGTTCTCGCGCTGCACGTGAACGTACATCGATCCCGAGTCCGCGGAGAAAATATTTCCGTGGTGCTGCGCGCGCGGCTGCTTCCTTGCTTTCTTCGTCGTCATAACGCTTCCCTCGACGCGCCGAGGATGATGTCGAGCACACGCTCGAGATCATCGGCGGAAAAGAAGGGAATGCGCAACTCACCGGTGTGCTTCCCGCCCAGGTGGATCTTGGCGTCGGTCTGCAACCTCCGGCGAAGCTGCTCTTCTATGCGGGCGACCTCCGGAGGCCGCTGCGGTTCCGGGCGCGCCGCCTTGCCGTTGCGCGCTGAGGCGCGTTTGGCACCGGCCTCGCGTACGCGGCGCTCGACCTCGCGCACGTTGAGTCCTTCCGAAACGACCGTCTTCGCGAGCTCGATCATGCGCTGATCGTCGCCGAGCGAGAGCAGCGCACGCGCGTGGCCGATCGAAAGCTCGCCCTCACGCACCATGCGCCGCACGGGCAGCGGGAGCGCGAGGAGGCGGACCGTGTTTGCGACGGTCGACCGATCCTTGCCGACGACGTCCGCGACTTCCTGCTGTGAGAGCGAGAACTGCGAGATCAGCTGCTGATACCCTTCACCCTCTTCGATCGGGTTGAGGTCGGCGCGCTGAAGATTCTCGACAAGCGCGAGGGTGAGAAGCGATTTGTCGTCGACTTCCGCTTCGTCGCGCACGATTGCCGGGATGTCGCGCCAGCCAAGCCGCTGGATCGCGCGGAAGCGCCGCTCACCGGCGATCAGGAAAAACTCGCTGCTCGACGCGGTTGCACGCACCGTCACGGGCTGCAGCAATCCATTGCTGCGAATGCTCGCCTCGAGGTCGCGAAGATCGGCGTCGACGAAATGCTTTCGCGGCTGGAGGGGATTCGGCTTGATATGCGCAACCGGAATCGACCGCAGCGCGCTCCGGGGCGCGGGCTCGCGTGGAGCCCGCGGCTCTGTCGCCGTCGGATGAGCTGAGAGCAGGGCCTCAAGGCCTCGGCCCAGCCGTCTCGGTTTCTCGGTTGACATAATACCGGTGATTATGTGTAAGTTGTTGTGGTGTATTTAGTTAGCTACTGCTTTCGCCTGCGAGCGACTCGCGCCATGCTGCCGCTCAATGAGCTCCTTCGCAACGCCCATGTATGCCTTCGCCCCGACCGACGCGACATCGTAGATGATGATCGGCTTGCCGAAGCTCGGCGCTTCCGCCAACCGAACATTCCTGGGCACGACGCTCTGAAAAACCTTCGCCCCGAAATACTCGCGGGCGTCGGCGGCAACCTGCCGCGAGAGATTGAGCCGCGCGTCGTACATCGTGAGCAACACGCCATCGATGCCGAGCGCCGGGTTCACGCCTTGCTGGACGAGGTGAACGGTGTTGAGCAGCTGCGTGAGGCCCTCGAGCGCATAGTACTCGCACTGGAGGGGAATCAAGACGGCGTCTGCGGCGGCGAGCATGTTCACGGTGATCAAGCCGAGCGACGGCGGGCAATCGATCAGGATGAAATCGTACGAATCCCGCACTTCGTCGAACGCTCGGCTCATGGAGAGCTCGCGATCCGGTTTGCTGACCAGCTCGACCTCGGCGCCCGCAAGGTCAGGCGTCGCCGGCACAACGTCGAGGTGCCTGAACTGCACCTCACGGAGAGTCGCGGATCCTATCGAACTTGGATCGAGGAGTACGTCGTAAACCGTCGCCTGATAGGTCTCGTTCTTCAGGCCAATACCGCTGGTGGCGTTGCCCTGCGGATCTCCGTCCACGAGCAACACCCTCTGCTCTGCTGCGGCCAGGCTCGCGGCGAGGTTCACGGCGGTGGTCGTCTTTCCAACCCCACCTTTTTGATTGGCGATTGCGATGATTCTGGCCACGTTTTTCCGGTTGCAGTGCGCGGAATGCGAAAGGAGACTCCAACATAGGCGTTTGGGCAACCGATCTGCAAGGCGAAATGTTTCACGTGAAACATTCGGCACGACCGCGAGCCTACGGGACTGACCGATCTTACGACCCCGGGCGGCTCGCTGGTATGGCCAACCTCAGTACTGGGTGTTGAGGGTGTAGTGGTCGGTGCCGAGTGAACGCGGTCATCCCTGGACACTGGCGACTCACCACCCACCACTGCAGTTCATATTAGTATCGAAATGCTACTAATTAGTCGCCAAAAGAAATCACGGCTGCCCGCTCCGCCACGCCGCCATCAATGAATCTCTCCGCAGCGGAATCCACTCGAACGCCGAGTCCGCCACCGCATCCTTTCGCCGGAGCAGATACACCGGCCGTGCCGGATACTCCGCCGTGATCAGCGAGTCGCGCGCCTGCAAATCGCGCGCATACACATTGCCGCTGCCCCGCTCCAGCAGCAGCGGCGCGAGATGCGTGAATCCCCGGCGATCCTGATTGATCCTCGTCACGCACGTCTCGTCGTACCGCGAACCCACCAGCAACTTCTCGGTGCTGTCGGGCGACCACGGGCTCGGCCGCACCTTCGCCGAATCGACGAGCAGCGGCTCGAGTCGCGCCTCCGCCGCCGCACCGGTCAAGCCGAGTGATTCCGTCTCACGGATTCCCATGTCGAGCCGGCATGCGTCCACGCCGCTGTACAGCGCCGCAGAGGCGCTGCGCGAGATGCCGCGCGCCCACATGCGCGCCATGAGCTGCGCACCCCAGCTCTCGCGCACGAACACAAGCGCGTTGTGCACCCCCGCTGCCGCCGACTCCGCCGTGTAGTCGTCGCGCATCGAGGTGAGCCCGCTCTGATACGCCACCACGCGCACCGGAACCGAGAACGCAACGGCCATCACGGCGCCCGTCGCGAGCGCGGCGTTCGTTCCCGCCCATATTCGCCCGCGACCAAACCGTTCGCGCACGAGGCGCGGCACGCGCGCCGTGAACAGCACGAGCACCGGCAGCCAGGGAAAGACGAATCGGGGCCCGAGGAAAAAGCCGTCGTGCCAGTACGCGAAGTAAAACGCGCCCAGCAGCGTCGCGCTCACGAGCAGATATCGGTCGAGCGCCGAGAGACGCTTCGTAAGCGCGAGGCCCGCGATCACCGGCACCATCGCCGGGAACGGGGTCTCGAACAAATAACTCTGGAGGCGCGTGACATAAAGCGAGATCAACTCGAGTCCGCGCGACGGCGTATGCCGTTCGCCCCATGGCGCCGCGTGAAAGCCGAGCCCGTGTGCCTTCCCCCAGAGCACTTCGTACCCGAAGAGCAGCGGCGATCCCGTGGTCTGCGAGTTCACGTACATCATCGCAGCGAACGGGATTGCGACGCCGATGCCCGACGCGATCACGTCGGCCCAGCGTCGCTTGTCGCGCCACGCGAGGATCAGCAGCCACCCCGCCGCGGGAAGCGCGAACGCAAATGCGTCGAGCGGTCGGATCGTCGCGGCAACGCCGAGGCCGAGGCCGTTCGCGAACGCCCATCCGAGCCGCGGCTCGCCGTCCCGCGCGACGATCGCGAGGGCGACGGTCGACAGCATGAGCCACATCAGCGTGGTGGCGTGGTTCATGTGCGAGCCAAACATGAACGCGCCGAACGGCGTCACCGCGAAAAGCAGCGTCGCGCCGACATGAAACGCGCGCGACGCGTGCGGGTCGGTCAGCCTGACGAGACGCGAAAACAGCGCCACCGAGATCGCGCCGCACGCCGGGCCGACGAGCCACGCCGCATGAACGAGCTCGCCGATCGCGAGCATCGCCGGCCCTCCCGGCGGAAACTGCGAGTACACCTTGTCGCCCGTGTCCACGACGTGCAGGATCGAGTAGAACTCACGGTGCGGCGGCACGGGAAGCCAGAGATGTCCGGCCGTGTAGATCCGCGCCTGCAGGACCTGGACGATCTCGTCGATCAGCAGCGGACGCCCGGAAAACACAGTGCGCGCGATGACGGCATACAGCACGAACGCGCCGAGCGAAATCAGCGCGTCAGTCGCACTGAATGCGCGTGCGCCGGCTTGAGCGGTGGCGCCAACGCCCGGTGCCTCCGACGCGCGTGCGGCGCCGCGCCGCCCCCACCAGATCGCCGCGATGACGGCAACGCCGAGGCAAATCGCGGATCCGTAGCCCCACTCGATGAAGCGATGGGCGTACGCACGATCGCTCTCCCCGCCCGGCAGCCAATTGGCGACCGGCAGAAATCCGAGGATCGCCAGCGCGATCGCGATCAGGACCGCGATCGCTCGATCTCCAGGATGAGATTCTGCAGGTCGGCGGGGCTCACTCCGGGTACGCTCGCGGCCTGCGCGAGCGACAGCGGCCGTCGCGCGGCGAGCTTTTGGCGCGACTCCACGGAAAGCGTGTGCATCCGCTCGTACGGCGCGTCCTGCGGGAGCGCGTACTCGCTCATCCGGCGAAGACGGTCGGCCGCCGCGCGCTCCTTGGCAAAGTATCCGGCATACTTCAACTCGAGTTCGACGGTCACCAGCACATCCCGCGAAATCGCTTCCGTCACGCCGGTTGCGGCAAAGAGCGCGGCCAGCGACGTGCCCTGCCGCCTCGCAAGCTCGGCCACGCGCACGGGGTGCACCAGCGGCGCGGTGCCCGACGCGACGAGCTGCGCGTCCACCTGCTCCCCGCGGGCCTGCGTTTCGCCCGCGAGCCGCAGCACGTGCGCTTCCTCGTGCGCACGGCGCTCGATGATGCGCTGCTCATGATCGTCGTACAGGCCGAGCAACTCGCCCAGCTCCGCCAGCCGCCGGAGCGCGTTGTCCTGGCGCACCGTGAGACGAAACTCCGATCGCGACGTGAACAGCCGGTACGGTTCGTCCACGCCGCGCGTGACGAGGTCGTCACAGAGGACCCCGATGTACGACGTCTCGCGTCCGAATGTCACCGGCTCGCGTCCCGTTGCGAGCAGCCCTGCGTTCAGCCCCGCCACGATGCCCTGCGCCCCTGCCTCCTCGTAACCGGTCGTGCCGTTGATCTGTCCTGCGAAGAACAGCCCGGCGATCGCACGCACCTCCAGCCACGGGAACAGCTGAGTCGGCGGGTAGTAGTCGTACTCGATCGCATAGCCGGGCCGCGTCATCTCCACGCGCTCGAGGCCCGGCACGGACCGCAGCATTCGCGACTGTACCGCAGCCGGCAGTGATGTGGAGAGTCCGTTGACGTACATCTCGCTCGTGCCGAGTCCCTCGGGTTCCAGGAACACCTGGTGCCGCTCCGCATCCGGGAAGCGGAGAATCTTGTCCTCGATCGACGGACAATACCGCGGGCCGCGTGCCGAGATGGCGCCGCCGTACATCGCGGACTCGCGCAGGTGCGTCGAGACGATGTCCTTCGTCGGCGCGCCGGCATAGGTGATCCAGCAGGGCGCCTGCTCCTGGCGCGCAAACGTGCGCCGGCCACCCCAGAACACCGACCAGGTGTAGTCGAAGTCGCCGACCTCGGAGTCCTGGCGCTGCAGTACGGACCGATCGACGGTGTTGCCTTCGATGCGGGGAGGCGTGCCGGTCTTGAAGCGCGCCGTCGTGACGCCGAGCTCGGCGATTTGCTCGGCGAGATGCGTCGTTGCCGCCTCACCGGCGCGCCCGCCGCTGAGGTGCGTCTCGGTTCCGATATGGATGCGGCCGTGAAGGAACGTGCCCGTCGTGATGACGACGCACCGCGCGCGCAGCTGCACGCCATCCATCGTCTCGATGCCCGCAATCCTCGGCTCGCCCGGCGCCAGCAGGAGCCGTCGCACGGTGCCCTCTACGAGCGTGACTCCGCGCTGTGACTCGACGATCTGGCGCACCGCCGCGCGGTACAGCGCACGATCACACTGCGCGCGCGGCGCCCATACTGCCGGACCTTTGCCACGGTTCAGCATCCTGAACTGGATGGACGCCATGTCCGTTGCGCGCGCCATCACGCCGCCGAGCGCGTCGATCTCCCGTACGACGGTACCCTTCGCGATTCCGCCGATCGCCGGATTGCACGACATCTGGCCGATTGTGTCGAGCGAGCTGGTCACGAGCGCCACGCGCCTGCCCTCACCTGCGGCGCGCGCGGCAGCCACCGCGGCCTCGGCGCCGGCATGCCCCCCGCCGACGACGATGACGTCGAAGGTGGACGAAGCGGGAGTGGGAGTTGCTGCGCGCATCGTCCGAAAGCTAGCCTTCTCCCATGCCACTTCCACTGTCCGCGGGCGCACCAACCATGCTCGTGAAGAAGGCCGCGTACGAGCGGTCAGGGCTGACGCGCGCGCAGATCGATGCCGCGCTGACACTCACCGACGACGAGTTTCGCGTCGAGCAGGGACTCGTTGCGATCGGGCCGATCTTCGACGACGACGGATTTGCGGCGCTCGTCGAGGCGTTCGAGCGCGCCGGCCTCGTCTACTTCGAGGACTTCTTCGAGATGAGCGGGAACTGGCCCGAGTGGTTCTCGGTCTTCGCGCTCGCCAAGGGCTGAGCAACGATCACCCGCGGAGGGTGCAGCATTCCCTCCCACCCGCACGAAGGACACCAGCTCGGGCGCAGCTTGGGAAACAGCCGCTGGAACGGACGCGGCGCGACGTGAAACGTTTCGCCGCCGCACGAGGGGCACTCCGGTGCGTCGGACAGCAGCCACGCGTAGACAAACGTCGCCGCGATGATGCGGAGGATGAACAACCCCGCGAAAAACCAGAAGAACAGCGCGCCGTGCGGGTCCATCCGTCTTAGATCCTCCCTTCCACGACCTCCCAACGCTCCACGAACGCGAGCCCGTCCTCGATGCGTTCGATCACGACCTCCGCACCCGGCTGAATCGGCGAGCCGTCGACGCTCACGGCCGGGAGGTCGTGCCGATGGCCTTCCAGTGTGTACACCACAGCGCCCGCGCCGGCCGCCCCGATGGCGGCCGTGACGCGGGCGATGTGTCCATTCAGTACTTCAGGATCGGACTCGACCTGCGGCCGCTTCGACGGAGCGAACAATCCCACTCCGTTGATCATGAAGAGCACGCCCACCGTGAGCAGCGCGATGAGCGCGAGACCGAGGACGATCGTCACGGGCTATTTGGTGTCGAGGATTTTCTTGAGGAACGCGACCGTCCTCGGCCAGCCGTCCTTGGTGGCGGCGAGGTTCGCCGCTTCTTCGGCTTCGTCGCGCGTTGCCTTCGGATCGTCCTGCGCGCGGAGGAAGCCGTGGACCGCACCTTCGTAATTCCTGTACGAGTAATCCTTGTGCATCGCCTTCATCATGGAGTCGATCGCCGGCATGAGGGCCGTGATGCGCGCGTCCTTCGAGCCGCTGAGCAGCATGATCGGCTTCGTGATCTTCGCGACCGAGTCGGCGATGAGCGTCGCGGGAACCGCGGGCGTCGAGGCGGTCGCCCGCTGTCCTCCGCCCGTTGGCGGCGTACCGTAGAACGCGACGCCGCCCGAAAAGCCCATCACTCCGCCGTTGATCGCGTGGCTCCACGTGGCGGTGCCGCCCCAGCAGTAGCCGATCACGGCGTACTTCTGCTCGGCCGCCGGGAGCATCATTGCGTAATTCGCCGCGGCATCGATAACGGCAGCCTGATCCGTGGAGGTGTACCCGCGGATGAGCTTCTGCGCGGAATCGCCGGGGAGCTCAACGGTTGTCGGCCCGCCGCGAACCTTCGACAGAAAATCCGGCGCGATCGCGATGAAGCCCTCGGCCGCGACCTGGTCTGCAACACCGCGAACCCACGTCGAGAGTCCGAAGATCTCATGCACGACGACGACGACCGGAGCCTTGCGATTCGTCTTGGGATAGACGACCCACGCCATGATCGAGTCGGGTGAGCCCGGCGCCCACGCGATCTTCACCCACTCGCTGTGGCGGGGGCTAGCGGCCAGTCGCGCGGCCGCAGCGTTGTTGCTTGCCGGAAGTCCGGGCGTGCCCTGCGGATTTCCCGAGGCGGTGATCGTCGAAGGGATCGGCGCCCGCATGTCCGCGGCGCTCATGTGCATCATGTGATCGTCAAGCGCCATGCTGCGCCCCGGCTGCTGCCAGCGCTGGAGCGTGCACGCGGAGAGAAGGAGCGCGGTAAAGACGAATGCCTGTGTACGACGCATCAGTGCAAGCCTCGCGGTAAGGAAGGGGTGCAGACCGGAAACCTACGCTTCCTTGTTGTGGTTCGCATCTGCGCTGACCACCACGACGTCGATGTCGCCCTTGGTCGTGGTGAGCGCGAGACGCGGGACTGCGCGGAGCGTGGCGGCGTCCATGATGAACGGCAGTCCGGCCTCGATGCCTCGCGGATAGGCATTCCACTCGCGGAGCTGGCGCGCGAGGCGATCGAGTTTCGCAAGATCGCCTTCGACCTGGATTTCCCAAACGCTCGGAAAAACGTCAACCAAAGGGCGCCGCGGCTTGGGCCGGCGCGGCCGCCCGCGTCCGCGAGCCGCGCCGAATGCGAGTGCCGATGCCATGGCGGCGTTCGCGGTAGAGTGGAATCGCTCGAGGTCGATTCGCAGCGCGACCGCGCCGTCTGCCGTGGCCGCAAGGCGCACTCGAGCAGGCACCGTTGGCGATCCGAGTACCAAGTCCGCAACGCGTGCGGCGGATTGAAGCGGCAAGCCGAGCTCGTGGTTGAGCATTCGGACAAGCCCCCACCAACGCGCCCCGCTTGGAGTGCGATGCAGGCGACGGCCGAGGATCCTTCTGGCGTTGTTCAACCAGATCCTGGTGGAGCGCGTCGCGATTGCCATTTGGGTGTACGTCATTTATTCAAATACTAACTACACTTATTTATTCACAACAAAATTGCGCATTCGAGGTCCGCGCTCACGCAATCAAAGTTGTGTTGCGAGTTGAACGGTCGTTCCGAACGAGCCACTAGACGTGCAACTCTTGAGCTAACCGCAAACCGCTGCTTGTTATACAGTTACATCGGAGAGCCACTCAACCACTCGCTCTTCCATGTAATAGCGCTGCGACCACGGATGGCCGGCAACCCACCCGACGTGTCCGCCGGCGTGTGGAAACTCGACGAATAGATATTCATTGCCCCTGGCAATGTTTCGAACAGCGGCAAGAACGTCTTGCGGAAGGAACGGGTCGTTCCACGCACTCAAGAGCAGTGTTCGGACGCGAATTGCCGCGAGATAGTGAATCGAACTCGAACGCTCGTAGTAGTCATGCGCTCCGGCAAAGCCGTGAAGTGGACCGGTAAGCACGTCGTCGAACTCGAAGAACGTGCGAGCGTGCCGTAAGCGCCTGGCGTCACACAGGTCAGGATAGCGCTCGAGTTTCCGAAACGCCTTCGCAATGAGCGTCTTCAAGAAGTGCGTGGCGTACACTCGGGCAAAACCACGCTCCAACAGGCGAGCGCCGGCCTCAAGGTCGTACGGAACGCTCACCGCAACGGCAGCACCGACCTGCGCAGGGACATCACTTCCTTGTTCGCCGAGCCACTTGAGCAGGACGTTGCCACCGAGCGATACGCCGCAGAGAACCAGCTTGAGCCCGGGATGGCGCCCGACAAGCGTGCGCACGACGAAATCGAGGTCGGTTGTCTCGCCTGAGTGGTAGAATCGGCGCGCGCTGTTGATCTCGCCATCGCACGAGCGGAACATGAGCATGTCGGCGCTCCAGCCTTTCCGCCGCGCCTCCACGAACATCCCGTGCGCGTATTTCGCGGCGATGGTTCCTTCGAGTCCGTGCAAAATCAGTAGATGCGGAACGCCAGGGGTCACCGTTCCCATCCGGACGAGCGTCAGGTGATCTCCGTCAGGAGTGGCAAGCCGCTCGAGGCGATCATGCGCTGGCGGCCGCCTTCGCGCGATCTTTCCCCAGATCGTCGGCAGGTGAGGGCCCGGGAGCCACCACGCCGGTTTGAAGTTCGAGATCAGCTCGGGCATCGTTCGGCAGGATGTAACCGGTTGGCGTCGCGAGTCATATTACAGGCGCGCACGTCCCCGCGCCGATCGCCGCCTCCATCCAGACATTGTGGACGTCCAGGTTTTTGGCACGCACAAGCACGCTGATGTTCGCAAGGCGCTCCGCTTCTTCAAGGAACGCCGCGTGAACGTGCACTTCGTTGACCTCAACGAGCGGGCCGCGAGCAAGGGCGAACTGCAGCGATTCGCGCAGAAGTTCGGCGTGAGCGCGCTGATCGACAAGGACTCCAAGCGGTACGCCGACCTCGGGCTCGGGGTGGTGCGCTACGACGATGCCCGGTGGCTCGACAAGCTCGTCGAGGAGCCGCTTGTCCTTCGGGCACCCCTGGTGCGCTGGCAGCACAAGGTCACGATCGGTCTGGCCGAGGGCGACTGGAAGTCGTGGATCGAGGCATCGAAAGCATGATGATGCTGTGGGGTGGGTTCATCGCACTCATCCTGATCATCCTCGCGCTCGACCTCGGCCTGTTCAATCGACGGCCGCACGCGCCGACCGTTCCCGAAGCGCTTGGGTTTGCCGGCGCGACGGCCGTGCTGGCCCTGCTGTTCGCCCTGTTTCTCCATCATGCGTACGACAATCACTGGGCGGGCCTCGGGTTGATCCCCGACGCCGTGAGCCAGCGCGCGAACGACGGCAATCTCGCGACGACGAAGTTTCTTACCGGCTACATCGTGGAGCTTTCGCTCTCGATGGACAACGTGTTCGTGATCGCGCTGATCTTCGAGCACCTGCGCGTCCCCGTCGCCCAGCAGCATCGCGTGCTCTTCTGGGGCGTCCTGGGCGCGCTCGTGATGCGTGGCGCGATGATCGCCGGCGGCGCCGCGCTCGTCTCCCGCTATCACTGGGTGCTGTACGCGATGGGTGCGTTCCTCGTGTACGCGGCGGCGAAAATGCTGCTCGCTCGCGGGAAAGCGCACGCGCCGGCGGAGTCGGGTCTCGTCAGGTTCCTGAGGCGCTGGTTCCGCGTGACGGACGACCTGCATGGCGGACGCTTTCACGTCACCATCGATGGCAAGCGGTGGATCACGCCGCTGCTGGTCGCGCTCTTGCTGGTCGAGAGCACGGATTTGATCTTCGCGGTGGACAGCATCCCGGCCATCTTCGCAATCACGACCGACTCGTTTCTCGTGTTCACGTCGAATGTGTTCGCGATTCTCTGCCTTCGGTCGCTGTACTTCGGCCTCGCACATCTCCTCGTGCGTTTCCGGTACCTCAAGACCTCGCTCGCGCTGATCCTGGCACTTGTCGGAATGAAGATGCTCGCGGCACACGCCGTGGATGCGGTTCTCGGTGACACGGTGAACTTCTGGATGCTCGCCATGATTGCGGCGATCATCGCGATCGGGGCCGGTGCGAGCCTGCTGGCGGAAGGGAGGGCAAGCCGCTGACGCCTCGTTGCCATCGCGGGGTGGGGCAGGCAATATCACGGTGCCGGTCGTGCGTGCGTGGCCAGCGGTGGGCCGACGCTTCGCGTAAGAATTGATCGCGCAACAACTTTCAGGAGATCCGCATGCAGAGCATTATGCGCTTCGCCGCCGTCACGACGCTGGCCGCGCTCGTTGCCGCCCCCGGGGCAATCGCCCAAAGCGGGCCGACCAAGCTGGATACGCTCCGCAATCCCGACATTGAGGCGATGGTGGCCCGCCTCGACCTCGAGAAGTACAAGGCGACGATCAAGGGGCTCACCCAGTTCGGTGACCGGCGCCAGGGCACGTCGCGCAACCGCGCCGCTCTCGACTGGATCGAGGCGCAGCTGAAGAGCTACGGCTGTACCAACACGGAGCGCGTCACGTACACCTACACGACGCCGCCCCCGCGCCCCCGTACAGGCGGGCCCCGGGTTCCGAGCGACTGGGGATCGGGCGGCGCGCGCCTGCGCGGCGTACGCACACGCACCGGCGTGAACATGGATTCGCTCAAGCAGACCGATCCGAAGCTGCGCGCGCTGGACGCGGAGCCCGCCAAGGACGGCGAGCGTCAGGACGTGTACTGCACGAAGGTCGGGAGCACCCACCCCGAAGAGATGTACATCGTCGGCGGGCACATGGACGGCCACGGATGGGGAGAAGCCGCGAATGACGACGGCTCGGGCACGGCGCTCGTGATGGAGCTCGCGCGCGTCTTCAGCAGCCCGGACGTGAAGACCGACCGCTCGATCCGCTTTGCACTTTGGAACAACGAGGAGACCGGGCTCAACGGTGCGCGCGCGTACGTCACCCAGCGTCAGGCGCTCCAGGGCAAGGAAAATCCGCCGGGTTCGGGCAAGTATCCCGAACCGAAGTGGCTCGGCATGATCCAGCACGACATGATGCTGTTCGACCACGGCATGCCGCG
>Ga0070691_10000348_pt1 | contig 16483 bp, 18 predicted proteins | sample KBSK1101metaG_FD_64673 | JGI IMG/M metagenome (GOLD analysis project Ga0070691, IMG submission 64673) | Corn, switchgrass and miscanthus rhizosphere microbial communities from Kellogg Biological Station, Michigan, USA - KBS K1-10-1 metaG | ecosystem: Host-associated > Plants > Roots >... | reverse complement strand
TCGTCACCGCCGACCACTCGCACACGAGCCAGATCGTGGCCGAGGACTCGAGCGGCAGCGGCGTTCCCACCGGCTACTCGACCAACCTGCTGACCAAGGACGGCCAGACGATGAGCCTGACCTACGGGACGGCGGGCTACGGCGGTCCGGGTGCGCCACCGGTCGCGGCTCCGCCGAGCCAGCAGCACACCGGTGCGGTCGTGCCCGTCTGGGCGAGCGGCCCCGGCTCCCTCGCGGTGCTTGGGACCAACGACCACACGGACCTGTTCGAGACGCTGGGCGGCTGACCCGGCGGTTCGAGCTGGAGCCGGGCGGCGACAGAGTCGCCGCCCGGCTCACCGTCGTCTCCGCGCCCGCGGCACTAAGGTCAACCACATGACCGTGGTCAAGGACAGCGGCACGCGGGCGACCTTGCCGCCCTTCGGCGAGGAGCACGAGGAGCTGCGCGAGACGGTCAGCCGCTTCGTCAGCAAGGAGATCGCGCCCAACGTCGACGAGTGGGAGGCGGCGCGCGAATTTCCCCGCGACCTCTACGGGCGCTGCGCCGAGCTCGGCTTCCTCGGGCTGAAGTTTCCGGAGGAGTACGGCGGCCAGGGCGGCACCCACCTGCACGACGCGGTCTGGGTCGAGGAGCTGGCCCGTTCGGGCGGCTCCGGCGGGGTCGCCGCCGGGCTCAACGCCCACACCTCGATCGCGATGCCGCCGATCTTCAACTTCGGCAGCGAGGAGCAGAAGCAGCGCTGGCTTGTCCCCGGCATCGCCGGCGAGAAGATCGGCGCGCTGGGGATCACCGAGCCGGGCGCGGGGTCCGACGTCGCCGGCATCTCGACCACCGCCAAGCGGGTCGACGGCGGCTACGTGGTCAACGGCTCGAAGACCTTCATCACCAACGGCGTTCGTGCCGACTTCCTCGTCTGCGCCTGCAAGACGACCCAGGAGGGCGGCCACCACGGCATCTCCTTCCTCGTCCTCGAGCGCGAGATGCCCGGCTACGAGGTGGCGCAGAAGCTGGAGAAGATGGGCTGGCACTCATCCGACACCGGCGAGCTGGCCTTCACCGACGTCGAGGTGCCCGAGGAGAACCTGCTCGGTGAGGAAAACGAGGGCTTCAAGTTGATCATGTTCAACTTCGCCTGGGAGCGGCTGCTGATGGCGATCGGCGCCGTTGGCGCGATGCAGCGCCTGATCGAGCGGACCGTCGAGTACGCCCTCGACCGCGAAGCCTTCGGCCGCCCGATCGGCAAGTTCCAGGCGATCCGCCACCAGATCGCCGAGATGGCGACCAAGGCCGAGGCCTCCAAAGCCCTCACCTACAACGCCCTGCGCCTCTTCCACGAGGGCCACGACTGCATCAAAGACGTGACGATGGCCAAGCTGGTCACCCAGCGAGCCGTCCTCGAGATCGCCGACGAGGCCCTGCAGATCCACGGCGGCTACGGCTACATGCGCGAGTACGGCATAGAGCGAGCCGTCCGCGACGCCCGCCTCGGCCCCATAGGCGGCGGCACCGACGAGATCATGAAGGAGATCCTCGGCAAATTGATGGGGTTGTAGGGATTCAGTCCTACTTCGATCTGGCCGTCGTGATCTTGGCGGCGGTGAGGTCGAATACATCGGTCTCGCCAGTTCCGCGGCTGAAGCGGCTGGTGTCGAAGTCGTCGGGGCGGACGTACCAGCACTGGCCCAGCTTGACGCTGCTGGACAGTGCGGCGCAGGCGACTGCCTGCATCTTCGAGCCGGTGAGGGCGAGCTCGACTTCCATGCCCCGGTGGTACCAGCGATTGTACTGCTCTCCGAGCCTGCGCAGCTGATCGACCAGGTCGTCAGAGGGCACTTCGACGAGCTGAGTCGAGGGCGACTTCTGCCCCGCGATCTCAGCGGCTATCAATGCGATCTTGGCGCGGGGGCTACCCGACGAAGGGACGGAGATCTGCATGCCGTCGTACTCTCGATTTTCGACGAGGGACAGCAGTCGCTCGTGCTTGGCGGTCGATGACGCGCAGAGGAGCCGGGAGCGAGACTGATCGCCATCGGAGGGAAGCAGCTTGACGAACCTGTATGGCGCGATATCGCCGGAGTTGAGCTTCTCCATGGCCTCCATCAGCCCAAAGTATTTGTCGCCAAACCGATCGAGCAGCGGTTCGATTTCCGTGTTCAGGGGCCAGTGCTCTGTGGCCCGCGTATGCGCGATAAGAACACGGCCATTCTCGATCAGAGCGGCGCGAATGAAGTTGAAAATGAGCGACTTCGTCAAGCCAGTCGTATCGATCATGAGCGACCCCTGCCGCAGAGGGTCGAGCGTGCTGGTCGCGTAGTCCACGATCTCGACCGGGATCTTCCGGCGCTCCAACAGCTCGAGGATGTCCTTGCTGCGACCGGCCTCCGGATAGCGCACCGCTAGCGCCATCCCCGGCCTAATGCGATCCAGCAGCCTTTCGGCCGAAGCCAGAGTGCGCTCCTCGAACCCGAGTCCCAGGACAAGCGCGTCCACGGAACCCTGCTCCAGCGAATCGATCCCAAGTGACCGCGCCGTCGGCACACGCTCCTCCATGAAACGGGCGGCCGCCTCGGCATCTTCAGCGGGCTCGTCGACACCCTGAGCCACCGCAGCTGCGCCAGCCGAAACCACTGGCTCGAGCTCGAAGTCCGCGTCGGAGAAAAGCCGACCGGGCTCCTCAAACGGCACGGGTTCGGCTTCGGCCTCGTCACTATCCACGGAGGCCAAGCCCCCCCGACGGGTAAGGACCCTGTGATCTGAGGGATTGGCGAGCCACTCGGTGATGGCCTTTCCCTTCAGCTCGAAGCGGTCCCTTTCGCCCAGGCCGATATATTCGAACAGGCCGAAGAGCTTTCTGTAGTTCAGGATGAACGACGCAGTGGGGTCCCCGTCGAGGGTTCGCAGGCGCGGCCTTTCCCCTGGATCGAAGACGAAAACTCCGGCGTCGACCAGCTTGAGGATCTTTTCGTACTCCTCTTTCTGACGGTCGCGATCGATCTGAATGCGGATGGACGAGTACTGACGCAGCCGCTTACCGTCGGTTTTGAGCATCGAATCGACGAGCAGCTCATGGGCTGCCTTCGCAAAGGACGCAGCGAACGATCTGAGGTCGTCTCCCCTGCGATTCAGGTGATAGAGTCGCCGGCGCGAATATCGCTGGAAGGCACCTGACTGTAGGCGGGGTGGCAGCGGCAGTGGGGGATTGGGCGGCGCCTCTCGGAGCATCGCCTCGTAGATGGCGATCACGTCGCCGATATCGCCAACGCAGACAGCCGAAAGCGCGTTGAGGCCCCTATAAACGCTCGCCAGCCTGATCAGGGACTCTTCGCTTCGTCCGGATGCCGTTGCGCTGGCGATTTCCCGGGCGATGGCCTCGAGGGTTCCCCCGCCAAGAACCTGTTCCGGATGTGCGCCGGGGTGCTTGGTGTAGTGCGCCGCCCGCTGCTCGAGGATGCTGGCGATGAACGTTCGGCCGCTGTCGCCCCCTCGCTTACGAGTTCGCTCGTTGACCTCCTCGTCGAGATAGAACACGTCGACATCACGGCCAATCTGCGCGGTCTCGATCAACCCGGGAGACTGAAGCTGCTCGATCGTCTGCGCCTCCGTGGTCATCTTGAAGGCACAGCGCTCGTCCTTGAACAGTAGGCTCGACCAGAGCCCGCGGATGTTTTTGGCGTTCAGGTTTCTCGTGGACACATCGTCGAGAAGGAATAACACGGTCGCGTCGTGCCACAGGGGCGACGAGCGCCTGATCGCATCCGCAAGGTCCGGGAAGGCAACCGAGGGATTGGTCGCCATCCGCAGCCCGTCCCGTTGCTCCGAGAGCCCGATGAGGAGGTGCTGCAGGGCCCACTCCAGGCTCAACTCGGAATCGAGGTCTTCGAGGTCCTCCGCACCCCTGATATGGGCCGCCACGGCCTTGCCGAGAACGCGGGCGTAGCCGGGGATCGCCAGCCCTGGATCGAGATAGCTCAAATGACGAAGGGCCTGGACCGCCTCCCGGGCGTAGGCGACCAGCAGGCGCGCATGGGGCTCGTGCAGGGGGCGGGCGGCTGCGGCTGCGGGGTCCTCTCCGAGGGTGTCGAGCAGGCGGGTCGCGGACTCGTACAACCCCACCCAGTGGTCCTCCTTCAGCTTCTTACCGAGGCTACCGGCAGTCATGCCAGTCGTTTCCTGGTGCGCCTGCACCGTTCGGCCGTGCACCTCCAAAGCCCGCAGGAGCATCGTCTTGCCACAGCCCCTCATACCGGTAATCAGCTGCGGGCCCGAGGTGGAGATTCGATCGCGCCAGTGGCCACCGGGGTCGACTAACAGTTTCGGTATGTACCAACTCTTGAGGGTCGCTGCGTTGTAGGCCTCGCCGAAGCGAGGCAGATCCCCCGGATCGCGCCACGGAGAGTCGGTGAGGAACACCGTTTCGCGAATCAGGTCGACCTGCTCCTCGAAGTTGACCGCGCGCTGGTTGACCCGGGCCGGGCTCATCTGGTGGGCGAGGCGATCGAGCGCGCTCGCGAGGCGGTAATCATTTTCGTCCGCGGCTTCGGGATCGCTGAGCAGGCGCACGCTCAGCGCTTTCAGGTGCTTCGCAACTTGGTGGACGTCGCCGAGGCGTTGTTTCTCGGGGTCACTGGCGCTAGCTTCGGCCAGAGATCCGAAGTCGATGGCCACGGCTCGAATTCCCTCGTCGACAGCGCGTGCTCGACGGGCGTCCTCAGGCAGCTCCTCCACCATGATGTTGAACGTGTGCAAGTCGTTGTGCTGCACGCCCTTTCCCTCGAGCTCACCCAAGAGGGCGAGGAGATCCATCGCGATCTGGGCGGCCCCGCGTGCGCTGAGGAGCGCGCTACCGTTCAGGTAGTCCTCGAGCGGGCGGCCCTTGACGTAGTCGAGCACCGCCACGTAGCAGCGCAACGGGGTACCGTCGAAGTCGACCTCGCACCCCTCCTCCTCGTCGCCGACGATATCTCGAATCTGGGCGAGATGAGTCGTGTTCTCGGCGACCCGTTTGTGCTCCAGACTCTCCTCGAGGAAGTTCGTCCGCTTGATCCCCTGGTCATAGAAGGCCACCGGGGTCACCTTGAGGACGCTCTGAACGCCGAGCCGCCCTTTGCGCACGAGATAGGTCGCCGAATAGAAGCCCCGTCCCAACGCTTCTTCGACCGCGTACTCGCCGATTTTCTTGGGCGCATCATCGAGCGGCCATGAATAAGGCCGTCCGCAACCAGGCTCGGGGCAAATGTCAGAAAGCGACTGCTCCCCGTCCTGAAATCGAGGGTGCAGGAAGCAGGTAAACACGTTAATTCACCAAGACGTAGACGAAGCCCGCAACAGCCAAGAGAAAAGAGAGCACCGCCAGGGTCGTCACAAAGTTGATCTTGAGATGAAGTTGGATCTTGAGCATCTGACCTTCCAGGGCAGGACAGCGGGCTCCACCTTACCTCGCCTTATGGCGACTTTCAAGTCGCCATAAGGCGAGAATCTTTTCGCCTTTTTAGGAGCCATAGCGAGTGCGCCCCTGTCTCGCCGGATCGTCACCTGTTAATCTATGCCTCTCAAGGTACAGATTATGGCTCGCACTCCTCTCCTAACCAGAAATGAGATCGCCGCGATCAGCGGGGTCTCGATCAATGCCGTGAACAAGGCACTTGAGCAGCGAGTCGCGAAGGCGCGGCGGCAGCGGAGGAGAACGTTGCTGGCTGCCGACGAGGCGGCGGCGCTGGCGCTGCTCTCGGAACTTCCGATCAGCCTCTCGATCAAGCTCAAGCGGGAGGTTCGGAACTGGATCGTCAAACGAAGCCCTGCCAAAGCGGAAGAGTTCGAGCTTTCTCGCGCTCTGCGGATTGCGATGACCGAGAACGCCGCCGATGTGGCCAAACGAGCTTTCGACTACGTGCGCCTACGCGAGCGATATGTCGAGACCAACCCAGGCAGGATGGGTGGAACGCCGGTGATCCGAGGGACGCGGGTGCCAGTGCGAACTCTGGCTCAGCTTGTCGAAGGCAGGGAGAGCCCCAAGGCGCTCAAAGAGGACTACCCCCACGTTCCAGAGGAGGCGTATGACGTTGCCGTGCTCTGGGCAAAGGGCAATCCGCGACGGGGACGTCCAGCTGGACAGAATCGGACCCGATCGGCTGGCCGCGCCGCAGCGATGTGAAGCTCTGAATTGACGAATGCCTGTCGCCAACCGTCGCGGCTATTGCTCACCCTCGCTTGGCTGGCCGAGAAGTTGGCTGAGTTCTACCCGCCCGATGAGGCTCGGCTGTGGCTCTTCTCCCCTCACCGACTGTTGGAGGGGCAGCGACCGGCCGACCGCATCGAGGATGACCACGTCGATGATGTCCTGGCGCAGATCGCCCAGCTTCGAGACGGCAGCTACGCGTAGGAGCCGGCGTTTAGCCAGCCCCGTTGGTGCGCTGGTCGATCCTCGTGGCGTCGCGCGCCTGGCCCTCACGGAGACGCCTCTTAACGCGCTTGGCGTACTCCTCTGGGGATATCTCCTCCCGAAGCAGTCGCAGATACTCCTCGGAGGGGCCGGTGGGTACTGCGCCGCCGTTTGTCGCCATTGCCTTTCGCCCTTCCGTTGCTGGTCTTGCCATAAGGACCTCCAGAGTTTAGTGCTCGCTCTCGTCGTCATCTGACGTTGGACTCGCCAGGCTCCAGACAACGCCGATTATCGAGCCGAGAACATCGATGTACATCAGCTCCGATGGGAGAAACGCGTGCTTCTTCGTAGACAGAACGCTCAAGATTGCAACGATCTCGCTTCCCACCCGCACCGGCGCACACGCCAGAGAGCCGTACTCCCGGCCGGGGCGAGCCTGCGGGTGCGGTGTCCACCGCGGGTCTGCCTCGACATCGTTCGTCCACAGCATCTCGCCACCGACAAGCACGTGACCGGCAAAGGAACCCGTGGTCGGAAGCTCGAACTTCTGGCGGGCCTCTAGCGAGTGTCCCGCCTCAAATAGCATCGAGAAGCGGCCGCCTTCAGGTCGGAGCACCGAGAGCCGGACCTCCTCACCTTTGCGCTTGGGCGCCACAAGCCACTGCCGGGCGGGAACAAGGATCCCTCGCTCGATGAATCCCTCAGCGCTGACGCCGGGGATGTCGCCAACGACGATCTTCTGGAGGGCTTCGAGAATCTCGCGGACATGGTCAACGTAAAACGGCTCAAGGTTCTCCCCAGCCTCTGCGATCCGGCCGACCACGAATGCGATTGGGAGAAGAATCGCGACGGCAATGAGGACCCAAAGGGGAACTGCCGCATCGAGGATGCCGGTAGCAAGGGACAGCAGCGCAATGACGCCACCGGCGATCAGAGCTGAGATCACCCCTCTGACTATCTCGTTTGGCGATGGAAGTACGGACGGCACGACCGGCGATCCTAGTCTTGAGCCCGGCGTTCGCCACCGACCTGCAAGCACCAACAGTCACCCTTCCGTGCCATGCTCGCCACTCATGAAGGAGATCCTCGGCAAGCTGATGGGGTTGTAGTCGATGCGGGAAGGCTGGCGAGAGAGATGAAGCAGCGGGTCAACTTGATCACCCTTGGGGTCGCGGACCTGGGGCGGGCGCGGCGGTTCTACGAGGCGCTCGGGTGGACGACCAACGCCGCAGCGGACGACGACGTGGTCTTCTTCCAGGCGGGCGAGATGGTCGTCGCGCTTTGGGACCGGGCACGACTGGCGGCGGACAGCTGCGTCGAGGACGCCCCGGGATGGGGCGGGGTGACGTTGGCGCTCAACTTCGGTTCGCCGACGGAGGTCGACGAGGCCACCGAGGAGGCGCGGGCGGCCGGAGCAAGGATCGGCCGCGAGCCGGTCGAGACTTTCTGGGGTGGCTACAGCTCGGTCATCGTCGACCCCGACGGCCACCACTGGGAGATCGCCCACAACCCCCACTGGACCGTCACCCCCGACGGCGGCGTCAAGCTCGCCGGTTCCTAGCCCGAAGCGCCGAGCGTCCACCTGATGGGGCTGTAGAACAGGCCAAAGCGCTTAATCGGGTGCGCAGCGCTTGTGCCGGGCTTGTTGCACAGCCCTGACGCCCAACTCGACTGCCTCCTCTTCGGAGAGCGTGTTGCGCTCCTGTACGCGCCGCAGGGTTTCGTGGCCTAGAGCTTCCGTCTCCCTCTCCGGTAGATGCGGATCATCCCCAAACCCTTCGAGTAGCTTGTCGGTCTGACGTGGATCGTCGAGCCTGGCGTCTCGAAGCACGAAAAGTGGCCGCGGCTTCCGTGGCATTCCTGCATGGTAGACAAAACGTTTAAGGAGGCGACCAATGCTGTCTTGGCTGGCCAAGAAGATAATCGCTCGCAACATGGCCATGGCGAGCGAAGGCGACCTTGGGCCGACGCTGGCGTTGGATGCCGAGGACGTGCGGTTTCGGTTTCCCGGCGACAGCTCTTGGGGTGGCAAGTACCACGGCAAGGCCGAGCTGGAGCCTTGGTTGCGGCGGTTCGCTGACGTGGGGCTGCAGATCTCGCCGGACGAGGTCGTGCTGAAGGGGTTCCCCTGGAAGCAGACGATCTGCATCCGGGGCACCGACTACCTCGACGCCCCCGAGGGCGAGCGGGTCTACGAGAACCGCTATGTGATCTGGGGCCGCATCTCCTGGGGCAAGCTGCGCGACTACGAGGTCTACGAGGACACCCAGAAGTCGAAGGCGCTCGACGGGTACCTGGCCTCGGTTGGCGAACCCCTCGCCAAGCGGGCGACCGAAATGAACACCTAACTGGAACGCCTCTATTCATGTCCCACCGCAACGCCCACCTCAACCTGGTCGAGAGCTCGCGACGACTGTTCGAACTCGACCCGGGTGCGGAGGTAACCACCGGCGATGGCTGGCTCTTCGGCGCCGGACGCTCGGCGCACCCGGTGATCTCCAACGCCGCCTTCCGACTGGACGACGGGCTCGATCCCAACGAGCTCATCGAGCGGGCGCGAGCCCACTTCGCCGACCGTGGGCGCGGCTTCGCCGTCTGGGCACGGGCGGGCGCGCACGAGGACATTGACCTGATCGACGCGGCCGAGCGGGCCGGCCTGCAGAACGTCTACGCGATGCCGGAGATGATCCTCGAGAGCGGGGCACCGGAGGGGGGGCCTCCCCCGGCCGGAGTCGAGCTGCGGCGGGTCAGCTCCGCGGACGATGCGGCTCAATACTGGCGGGTGGCGACCGAGTCCTACGCCGATATCGGCTTTCCGCCCGAAATCTTCGCCTTCTACGAGAACCACGAGTACCTCTGGGCCGACGGGGCCGCCGCCTTCCTCGCCCACGTCGACGAGCGCCCAGCCGGCATCTCGATGACGATCGTCAGCCACGGGGTCGCGGGCATCTACTGGGTCGGCTGCGCCGCGGAGGCGCGGGGAAGGGGCCTCGGCCGCACGATGACCGCCGCCGCTCTCGACGCGGGCTTCGCGATGGGCGCCGCCTCGGCTTCGTTGCAGGCCTCGCCGATGGGTGAGAGCCTCTACCGGCGGATGGGCTTCGAGACGATCTACGACTACCGCCTGTACCTCTGCCCCGCCCCGGAGACGAACCGGTGAAGCAGCGGGTCAATCTGATCACGCTCGGGGTCGCCGACCTGGAGCGCTCGCGACGCTTCTACGAGGCGCTCGGCTGGAGCACCGGCGCCGAGCCGGGCGACGACGTCGTCTTCTTCCAGGCCGGTGAGATGGCCGTCGCGCTTTGGGACCGGGGTCGACTCGCCGAGGACAGCTGCGTCGAGGACTCGCCCGGCTGGGGCGGCGTCACGCTCGCCGTCAACTTCGCCTCCCGCGAGGAGGTCGACGCGACGGTCGAGGAGGCGCGTGCCGCCGGCGCTCAGATCGGCCGCGAGCCCGCCGAGACGTTCTGGGGCGGCTACAGCGGCGTCTTCGCGGACCCCGACGGCCATCCGTGGGAGGTCGCCCACAATCCGCACTGGACCGTCACCGAGGACGGCGGCGTGCGCCTCTAGGGACGACGCATACGATCCCGCCGTGATCTACCTGCTGCGACATGGCGAGGCCGAGCCGCGCAACGGCGACGACGCGGCACGCCGGCTCACCGAGAAGGGCGAGCGGCAATCCGAAACCGCCGGCCGAGCGCTGTCGACCCTCGACGCGAAGATCGACGCCTGCCTGACCAGCCCCAAGGTCCGCGCCGCCGAGACGGCGCGACTCGCCTGCGCGGCGCTCGGCCTCGAGCCGGAGGTCGCCGACGAGCTGAGCGGTGGCGGCTTCGACTCAGCCGCGCTGACCGCCGGCCGCGGCGGCGCGATGCTCGTCGGCCACGAGCCCGACTTCTCCGACGAGATCGCGCGCCTCAGCGGCGCCAAGGCGAAGCTGCGCAAGGGCGGCCTGGCGATCGTCGACGGCGGCACCCTGCTCGCCCTGTTGCGGCCGGAGGATCTCGCCGCGATAGCGAGGTAGTGCCCCGACCGCTCATGGGAGGTGAAGCGGCCGGGACACGCTTGTTGGCTGGCGGTCGCGCTACTGCGCGCTGTATTGTCTATCAGACGCCGACGCTCGACTCCAGTGAGCATCGCTTCGAACGCACTTTATGTCACTAATAAGTGACATTATCTCACCACTAGAGCCAATAACGCAGCAGCCCGACGATTGAACGGAGCAAGCGGGAATTTGTCAGGCCCGATCCGAGGCGATCTGCGATCGACTGGCCGGTCAACCAGTTCCACGCCGTTCCTTGTAGCCTCCCCGGCCGACTTCACGACCAGACAGGAGAGGCAAGACAGATGGGACTTCTTGACGGAAAAGCGGCGATCGTCACGGGCTCTGCCCGCGGAATCGGCCGAGCCACCGCGGAATTGTTCGTCGGCGAGGGCGCCAAGGTGCTGATCAACGACCTCGACGCCGACGTCGCCGAGCAGGCGGCCGGCGAGATCGATGGCGAGACCGCGGTCTTCGCCGGCGACCTGACCAAGGAGGGCGCCGCCGACGAGCTGGTCAAGGCCGGCGTCGACGCCTTTGGCGCAATCGACATCGTCGTCAACAACGCCGGCTACACCTGGGACGGCGTCGCCCACCGGATGACCGACGAGCAGTTCCAGGCGATGCTCGACATCCACACCGTCGTCCCCTTCCGCGTCGCCCGCGCCCTCGCCCCGCACTGGCGCGAGGCCGCCAAGGCCGAGATGGGCGAAGGCAAGGAGGTCTTCCGCAAGCTGATCAACATCTCCTCGACCTCGGGGACGATGGGCAACGCGGGTCAGATCAACTACTCGGCGGCGAAGATGGCCGTCGTCGGCATGACCAAAACGCTGGCCAAGGAGTGGGGCCAGTTCAAGATCAACGTCAACGCGGTCGCCTTCGGCTTCGTCGAAACGCGCCTCACCGCCGCCAAGGAGGCCGGCGAGGAGATGACCGCCCCCAGCGGCGAGAAGATCGAGCTCGGCATCCCCGAGCAGATGCGGGCGATGGCCTCGGCGATCATCCCGCTCGGCCGCCCGGCAACGCCCACCGAGGCGTCCGGCCCGGTCCTCTTCCTCGCCTCCCCCCTCTCCAATTACGTGCAGGGCCAGACGCTGAACGTCACCGGCGGCATGTTCGGAGGGATGTACACGTGAGGACGCTGCAAACCGGCGCCTGACGGCGTCCTCGGGAGGCTGGCTCGGTCATGCACGAACATGTGCACTCCCTTCGCCAGCCTCCCTGCGTCCTTGTCCGGCTTGGTTTTCGCGCCCTCACAACGAAATGAACTACCTCGACCTCGCAGACCGGAGTTGGCCGTTTCTTCGTCGCGCGATGGGGGTTCATACGTGGCTCTACCGGGTGAGCGGGGGACGGATCGGACACACCGTTCCGGGGGTCGGAGGACGGATGCTGCTGCTCGACCATGTCGGCGCTAAGAGCGGGACCAAGCGCACCTCGCCGCTTCTCTATGTCAAGGATGGGACCGATGTGGTCGTCGTCGCCTCCAAAGGCGGCTACCCCAAGCACCCCGCCTGGTACCACAACCTGATGGCCAATCCCGATACGACCGCTCAGATCGGAACCGAGCGGCGGCCGGTTCACGCCCGCGTCGCGAATCCCGAGGAGCGGGCACGCCTCTGGCCAGTGGTGGTCAAGTCCTACGGCGGCTACGCCGACTACCAGGAGCGCAGCAAAGGCCGCGAAATCCCGCTGGTCATCCTCGAGCCGCGCTAGTCCTTCGGGCGGCGCTCCTCGGCGACTGGCTCGCCGACCTCGTCGACGATCGCCTGGGGCGGCCAGGGTCCGGCCCAGTTGTCGCGGGCGCCGTCGATCGTGATCGTCGTGCCGGAGACGAAGTCCCCCGCCAGCGAGGCCAGGTAGGCGACCAGCCAGGCCATCTCCTCGGCCCGCCCGGCCCGGCCGATCGGGATCGAGCGCTCGAGGTTGTCGATCACCACCTGCGGATACTTGGTCATCAGCGTCTCGGTGGCGAACTGGCCGGCGGCCAGGGCGCAGGTCACGATCCCGAAGCGCGCCCACTCGATCGCCAGCGTCCGCATCATGTTCTCGACCGCGGCCCGCGCCGCGCCCGAGTGGACCATGCCCGGCATGCCGTTGTGCGGCGAGAGGGTGACGCTGAGCACCTTGCCGCCGCCCTGCGGGATGAAGGCCTTGGTCGCCGCCGCGTGGGTCATCAGCCAGGTCCCCTGCACGTTCAGCTCGATCACCGTGCGGAAGCCCTTCGGGCTGATCGACTCGGCCGGGGCGAGGAACTGGCCGCCGGCGTTGTTGACGAGCACGTCGAGGCGGCCGTGCCGCTCCAGCAAGCGGTCGAAGAACGGTCCGACCGCCTCCTCGTCGCGGATGTCGAGCGGCTCGTGCTCGAAGGAGCCGGCGAGATCCCCGGCCAGCTCGGCGGTCTCGGCAAGCGGCTCCTCGCGCCGCCCGCAGCCGATCACCGCGGCGCCGAGCCTGGTCAGCTCGAGCGCGGTCTCCCGCCCCAGGCCGCTGCCCGCCCCCGACACGAGGCAGACCTGGCCCTCGAGCAGGCCGTCCCTGAAAATGCGCGAATCGCGACTCCCAGCCATCGTCGGCAGCCTATAGGCGACCCGAACCCGGGTAATGTCATCTGGCGATGAAGGTGCACGTGGAGGCAAAGCCGCTGCACGAGCCGCTCGCGGGAGGGACGCCGGGCGCCTCCGTCGCGGTCGAACCGATGATCGCCGGCACCGTTACCTGGCCGCAGACGATGATGGAACGGCCCGGCGGCCGACTGGAGACGCTGAAGCTGGTCCGCTCGCTCGTGACCGGCGAGCCGGCGGCGACCGTCCCCTGCCCCGCCTTCCTGATCCGCCACCCCAGCGCCGGTGCGATCCTCGTCGACACCGGCCTGCACCCCTCGGTCGCCACCGACGGGCGGGAGAACTTCGGCGGGCTCGCCGGCCGCGTCGGCAAGCCCGCGCTCGAGCAGGGCTCCGACGTGCCCGCGCAGCTGCGTACCAAGGGGCTCGACCCGGGCGAGATCCCTGTCGTCGTGATGACCCACCTGCACCTCGACCACAGCTCGGCGATCTCCGAGTTCCCCAACTCGACCTTCGTCGTAAGCGAGGTCGAGTGGGAGGCGGCGACGGTCGGCCCGAAACCGCTCCTGAACGGGTACCGCCGCACCCACTTCGACTACGCCTTCGACTACCGCACGGTCGACTTCGACCGCGGCGGCATCGACTCCTACTCGAGCTTCGCCCGCTGCTTCGACCTCTTCGGCGACGGCTCGATCCGGCTCGCCTACACCCCCGGCCACAGCGCCGGCCACATGTCGGTGATCGCCCACCTCGCCGAGCGCGACTTCGTGATCGGCGGCGACGCCACCTACACGCAGGCACAGCTGGACGGCGACGCCCCCCTGGCGCCGCGCCCCTTCGACGCGCACAACTACCGACGCTCGCTGCAGGAGCTGAAGCTGTTCCGCCGCGAGTTCCCGGACGCGATCGTCACGCCGGGGCACGATCCGAGCTTCTTCGCGAAGCTCGGTGCCCGTTACGAGTAGCGAGCCCCTCGTACATCTCGCGCACCGGGGCGAAGATCTCTGTCGCCACCTCGAGCTGGCGCTCGCGACTGGGCTCGTCCTCGACCGGAAAGGAAACCGGCTCGCCGAACTCGACAGTGACCTTGGGAAAGCGGAAGCGCTTCCAGCGCCGCACGCTGGCCGAGCCGTGGATCGCCACCGGAACCACCGGCACACCGGATTCGAGCGCGATGCGCCCGATCCCGGGTTTGACCTCGCCCAACTCGCCGCTGCGCGAGCGGCCGCCCTCGGCGTAGACGAGCAGCATGCCGCCCTGCTCGAGGATCGTAAAGGCGGTCTTGAAGGCCTCCTCGTCGTGGCGGCCGCGGCGGACGGGGAAGACGCCGCCGTGCGTGTAGATGTAGGTGAGGACGGGCGGGCCGAACATCTGCGATTTCGCCATGAAGCGGATCTGGCGGCGCAGGTAGAGGCCGACGAAGAAGTGATCCATCTGGCTGAAGTGATTCGGCGCCAGCAGCAGCGGACCCGTCTTCGGCACGTTCTTCACGCCGATCGCCCGCGTCCGGTAGAGCAGCAGCGTCGGCAGGCTGACGAGCAGGCGGACGAACGGATAGGTCCAGCCGACCCCCTTGCGAGCCCGCGCGTGGAACTGGTCGAAGTAGGAGGCGGGACGTTCGTCTCGGTAGACCTGTGGCTTCATCTCGGACATGGATGGGCGTACCCCCAGCCACCATGGCGGTTACGCGAACGACTGGGCGAGGTCCAGGGGTCGCCAGACAAGGACGCAGGGAGGCCGAATAGCAGCGCTATTTGGCCGACCGAGGACGCCGTATGGCGGCGCCTGGGGTGGCCCAGCCGCGCGAGCGCTCGAGGGCTCGGTGCCACTCGGCAAGCAGCGTCTCCCGCTCGTCCTCGCCCATGCGCGGCTCGTAGCGGGCCGCTTCGCGCCACATCTCGGCGACCTGCGCGGCGCTCCATTGCTCGGTCGCGACCCCGGCCAGGTAGGCAGCGCCGAGCGCAGTAGTCTCGGCGATCTCCGGCACGATCACGGGCGCGTCGAGCACGTCGGCTTGGAACTGCATCAGCCAGCCATTGGCGGCCGCGCCCCCGTCGGCTTTCAGCTCTCCCAGCCGCTCGCTGCTCGCCGCCTCCTCGGCCCGCACCGCGTCGACGGTTTGGTAGGCGATCGCCTCCAGCGCCGCCCGCGCCAGGTGGGCGCGCCCGCTGCCGCGGGTGAGGCCGACGATCGTGCCGCGCGCGTAGGGGTCCCAGTGGGGCGAGCCGAGCCCGGTCAGGGCGGGGACGAAGTAGACGCCGTCGTTGCCGGAGAGCGAGGCGGCCAGCGCCTCGCTCTCCCCCGCCGCGCCGATCACCCCGAGCCCGTCGCGCAGCCATTGCACGGCGGCGCCGGTGACGAAGATCGAGGCCTCCAGCGCGTAGGCGGCCTCCTCCCCCGGCGCGCAGGCGACCGTGGTCAACAGGCCGTCGCCGGGATCGGGGGGCTCGTTTCCCGTGTTGAGCAGGACGAAGCTGCCGGTGCCATACGTGTTCTTGGCGCTGCCGGGGGCGTGGCAGGCCTGGCCGAACAGCGCCGCCTGCTGGTCGCCGGCGATCCCGGCCACCGGCACCTCGCCGCCGAATGCGGTCGTCGTGCCGAAGACGTGCGCCGAGGGCAGCGGCTCGGGCAAACGCGCCGGGTCGACGCCGAGGATCTCGCAGAGCTCCTCGTCCCAGGCGAGACGGCGGATGTCGAACAGCATCGTCCGCGAAGCGTTCGTGTAGTCGGTCGCGTGGCGGCCGGTCAGCTTGAAGAGCAGCCAGGAGTCGACGGTGCCGAAGACCGTGCCCTCGGGCAGCTCGGCGTTGCGCAGCAGCCACTCGATCTCGGTGCCCGAGAAGTAGGGGTCGATGACGAGCCCGGTCCGCTCGCGGACGAGCGCCTCGTGCCCCGCGGCGCGCAGCTCCTCGCAGCGCTCCGCCGTCCGCCGGTCCTGCCAGACGAGCGCTCGGTGGACGGGCTCGCCGGTCGCCGGGTCCCAGGCGACGACGGTCTCGCGCTGGTTGGCGATCCCGATCGCGTCGAGCTCCGCTCCCTGGACGCCGGCGTCGGCAAGCGCCTCGATCGCGACCCACCGCGTCACCTCCCATATTTCCGCGGCGTCGTGCTCGACCCAGCCCGGCCGCGGAAAGTGCTGCTCGAACTCCGAGTAGGCCCGTCCCGCGACCTGCCCCTCGCCGTCGAAAACGAGGCAGGTCGTCCCGGTCGTGCCCTGGTCGATGGCGAGAATCACTCGGCTCCTCCTCGCCGCGAAAGGTAGACGCGGGCGAAGTCGGCGAGCTGGCGGGCGCGGTGGGCGAAGCCGGAGAGGGAGCGGCCGCCGCCGCGATGGGAGAGGTCGAGCTCGTACTCGCGCAGGCGGTAGCCGGCACGCACGGCGTCGATCGTCATCCCGATCTCCATGCCGTAGCCGCGGGCGAAGGGCAGCGCGGCGCGCAGCACCTCGGCCCGCATCGCCCGCTGGCCCGAGATCGGCGCCTCGGTCTCCAGCC
>Ga0070691_10000346_pt1 | contig 16494 bp, 21 predicted proteins | sample KBSK1101metaG_FD_64673 | JGI IMG/M metagenome (GOLD analysis project Ga0070691, IMG submission 64673) | Corn, switchgrass and miscanthus rhizosphere microbial communities from Kellogg Biological Station, Michigan, USA - KBS K1-10-1 metaG | ecosystem: Host-associated > Plants > Roots >... | reverse complement strand
AGAGGACAACACCGATGAAGCAGATCATGCGGCCGAGCCTGGCCGCCGTTGCCGTGATCGCCGCACTTGGCGTCGCAGGTATTTCGCAGGCACAAACCAAATCGACGGCGACGGCGACGGTCGACAAGGCCAAGGCGAGTGAGATCGTCGGTTACGAACTCGCGGGCCGGTATCCGGACTGGGCGCGTGATCTGGTCAATCCGCAGCAGGTTGGCCAGGCCGTGACGCGTGCGTTGCAGGGCCAGAAGCCCAGCATGAGCGAAACCGAGGCCCAGAGCGTCGCCAAGGCGTTCGGCGAACAGTTCGCGGCACGCGCCAAGCAGCATTACGACCAGGTGGCCGCACAGAACAAGCAGGCGGGCGATGCCTACCTCGCCAAGAACAAGTCGCAGCCCGGCGTGCACGTCACGTCCGACGGCTTGCAATATCAGGTGATCACGCAAGGCACCGGCCCGAAGCCGAAGGCCACCGACACCGTGCAGGTGAACTACACCGGCTCGTTCGTCAATGGCCAGGAATTCGATTCCTCGGCCAAGCACGGTTCGGGTCCGGCCAAGCTCGACCTTTCCAACGTGTTCCCCGGCTTCAAGGAAGCATTGATGCTGATGCCGACCGGCAGCCACTACAAGTTCGTGATTCCGTCCGACCTCGCCTACGGTTCCGAACCGAAGAACGGCTTCCCGCCGAACGAAACCCTGATCTTCGACGTCACGCTGGTGAAGATCGGCGCGCAGTGATTGCGGCAAATCACGTTGCACAAAAAACGCGGCCTTCGGGCCGCGTTTTTTTTTCAGCCCTGCAGGTCAATAGCGCATGCTGGTCATTCCGGAGCGGCCGAAGGCCGAATCCGGAATCGGTTGAGGATTTCGCACGATACGATACCGATTCCGGGTTCTGCCCGCGGCGAGCGCGGGCAGCCCCGGAATGACGGCGGTGGGGGAGTGTCGCGGTGCGCGGCGCTACGCCTGCGCGATCGCCTCGACGCGCGCTGCGCAGATGAAATCATTCATCGACAGGCCGCCGACGTCGTGCGTGGACCAATGCACCACGCAGCGGTTGTAGCCGACTTCGAGATCGGGATGGTGGTCTTGCCTGTTCGCCATCCAGCCGACCGCGTTGACGAAGCCGAGCGTCTCGTAAAAATCCTTGAAGCGGAAGGTCTTCGCGATCGACTTGCCGTCGGCGGCCGCTTGCCATTCCGGCAGCAACGCCAGCAGTTCACGCGTGCGCGGCACATCCACCGCATCGCCCGGTCCCTTGCGGGGTTCGCAGCTCAACGCGGCCAGTTCGTCACGGGTCATCGGTTTGCGGTCAATTGCCGCCCTGGACCTTGTCGTGCAGGTCGGACAACTTGCTCGGCAGGCTGGAGAAGTACGCGGCCAGATCCTGGATGTCCTGATCGCTGAGCGGCGTGGCCATGCCGTTCATGATGGCGTTGGTGCGCTGGCCGCTCTTGTATTCGTGCAGGACTTGCGCAAGGTAATCCTGGTACTGGCCGGCGAGCGCAGGATAGTTTGGTGCGATGCCGTTGCCGTCGGGGCCGTGGCAGGCCGCGCAAGCCGCGGACTTGGTCTTGCCGTCGGCGGCGTTGCCCTTGGCCGCCGACGCCGTGCCGAAGCCGAGCGTCAGCGCCACGGCGACCAGGGAAACGAGAATGGTGCGTTGCTGCATGGTCGGTCCCCTCAATTCTTGTGCAGTTGCTTGGGCGCAAGGCTGGACAGATAAGCCGCGATGTCCTCGATCTGCTGGTCGGTCAGGCTGTTCGCCTGTGCATTCATCGTCGGGTACTTGCGCGCGCCGCTCTTGTATTCCTTGAGCGCGTCGATGATGTATTGCTCGTTCTGGCCCGCGATGCGCGGCACGTGGTATTCGGGGTTCACCGATTCGTATCCGGTGATGCCGTGGCAGCCGTGACAGGTGTACACCTCGACCTTGCCCTTGGCGGGATCGCCCTTGGCGAAAGCGCTGGACGCGAAACATACGAAACCCGCCATCAGGACGACGGTCAGCATCGATCGGATCATGTTTCTCTGGTTCCCTGCAAGCGGCTCGCGCCGCGTGGCAAAGCCGGAAGTATAGCTTGTGCCCCGCGGTCGGGGGCAAGCCTGCGCGCGTCGTCAGCCTCCGTGTGACGCCGCGTGCGCCTGCTGCATCGTGTCGATCGCAAGCGCCGAATGCGCGTACGCGCCGCCCGCGCGCATCTCGGCCGCGACCCAGATCGCTTCCATGATCTGCTGTTCGGTCGCGCCCGCTTTCAATGCCGCTTTCGTGTGGCCCTTGATGCAATAAGGACATTGCGTGGTATGCGCGACGGCCACCGCGATCAATTGCTTGGTCACGTTCGGCAACGCGCCGTCCGCGAACACCGCGCGGCTGAAATTCTGGAATGCTTCGAGTGGCGCGGGCGCCAGTTCGTGGCGTTTGCGCGCAATGTCCACGCTGGATTCGGGATACATCGGATGGTCCATGGCGCTGTCCTCGCAATGCAAAACGTGCACTTTACGCCGATCCTCCGCACAAGCGTTGTCGGCGGTCAATGCGCCGGCAAGGTCAGCGCGGATGATGGGCAGTTTGCCAAGTCGCGCGGGTAATGGTCTGATGGCGGCATGAAGACGGGGCGCTCCATGGTGTGGGGTGTGATCGCGTTGCTGATGACGGCAACCTGCGTGGCGGCCCCCCGATCGCCGATGGCACATCCGGCCGCCGTGGTGCTGCGCGTCGATGGCCCGATCAGTCCGGCCAGTGCCGATTACGTGGTGCGCGGCATCGAACAGGCCGATTCGATGCACGCGACCGCGGTGGTGCTGGAACTCGACACGCCCGGCGGGCTTTCCAGCTCCATGCGCGACGTCATCAAGGCGATCCTCGCCTCGCCGGTTCCCGTGATCGGTTACGTCGCGCCATCGGGTGCGCGCGCGGCCAGCGCCGGTACCTACATCCTGTACGCGTGCCACGTCGCGGCGATGGCGCCCGCGACCAACGTCGGTGCGGCCACGCCGGTTTCGCTGACGGGCGGTGGCAGCGTGCCGCTGCCGGCGTCCAGCAATGGCAAGGCCGCATCCGGTGAAAGCACCGAGATGCGCAAGGTCACCAATGATGCCGTCGCGTACATTCGCGCGCTGGCCGAGCGCCGCGGCCGCAACGCGGATTGGGCGGAAAAGGCGGTGCGCGACGCGGTGAGCGTGTCGGCCGACGAGGCGCTGAAACTGCACGTGGTCGATCTGATGGCGCCGGACATTCCGACGCTGCTCGCCGACATCGACGGACGCAAGGTCGAAACCGCTGCGGGTTCGCGCGTGCTGCAGACGCGTGGCGCAAGCCTCGAAACCGTCACGCCGGGCGCGCGCAGCCAGTTCCTCGGCGTCATCGCCAATCCGTCGGTCGCCTACATCCTGCTGTTGCTCGGACTCGGCGGACTGGTGATGGAAGGCATGCATCCTGGCGGGGTGCTGCCGGGCGTGGTCGGTGCGATCTGTCTGCTGCTGGCGCTGTACGCATTCCAGTTGCTGCCGGTGAACTTCGCCGGATTGGGGCTGATCGTGCTGGGCGTGATCCTGATTGTTTCGGAAGCGTTCGTGCCGGCGTACGGCGTGCTCGGCACCGGCGGCGTGGTTTCGTTCGTGATCGGTTCGGTGATCCTGATGGACACCGGCGTGCCGGGTTATGGCATCGCGTTGCCGGTGGTGATCGGCATCGCGATCGTGGCGGCGGCCATCCTGGTCGGCATCGTGTGGATGGCGATGCGTTCGCACAAGCGCCCGGTGGTGAGCGGGCGCGAGGAAATGATCGGCGCGATCGGCGAAGTGGTGGCCGATTTCGAAGGCCGCGGCGCCGTGCACGTGCACGGCGAACGCTGGCAGGCCCGCTCCGAGGTGCCATTGCAACGCGGCCAGGCCGTCGCCGTCACGGCCATGCATGGCCTGGTTCTGGATGTGAAACCCCTGGTTGTCCCGAAGGAGGCACCCCCGTGAGCATGTATCCCATCGTCGCGGTGATCGTCATCATCGTGCTGATCATCCTGTTGTCGTCGATCAAGATCCTGCGCGAGTACGATCGCGGCGTCGTGTTCCTTTTCGGCCGCTTCCAGGCGGTGAAAGGGCCGGGCATCATCATCCTGATTCCGATCATGCAGCAGATGGTCCGGGTCGACCTGCGCACGATGGTGGTGGAGGTGCCGCCGCAGGACGTGATCTCGCGCGACAACGTGCCGGTGAAGGTCAACGCGATGATCCTCTATCGCGTGATCGACCCGGAAAAAGCGGTGATCCAGGTGGAAGATGCCCGCGAGGCCACCAGCCAGCTCGCCCAGACCACGTTGCGATCGGTATTGGGCCGGCACGAACTGGACGAGATGCTGAGCGAGCGCGAAAAACTCAACGCCGACATCCAGGGCATCCTCGACCAGCACACCGATGCCTGGGGCATCAAGGTCTCGAACGTCGAGATCAAGCAGGTGGACCTGGAAGAAAGCATGTACCGCGCGATCTCGCGCCAGGCCGAAGCCGAGCGCCAGCGGCGCGCCAAGATCATCAATGCCGAGGGCGAACTGCAGGCATCCGAGAAGCTGATGCAGGCCGCGCAAACGCTCGTGGAGCAGCCGCAGTCGATCCAGCTGCGCTACCTGCAGACGCTGGTCGAAGTCGCGGGCGAGAAGACTTCCACGATCGTGTTTCCGCTGCCGCTCGATCTGCTGGAACCGCTGCTCGGAAAGCTTCGCAAGTCGGCCGGGGAAACGCCGCCCGCGATTTGATCGCGGGCCGCGCGTTCAAACGCGTGCGGACTTTACCAGCAGGTGCTTCGCCAGCGCGCCGTGCACATGGCCGATCGCGCGCACGATATGCAACGCCACGATCAGCAACAGGATGCCCACCACGCACCAGGTCGCAACGCCGGGCCAACTGATCGACCACGCGGAGAAATCGCAGACCCACGGTGGTGCGCCCACGCAGGTCGACGCATCGACGTAGCTGGAAAACACCGCCTTCAGCGCCGGTGTCGCGATCAACGCCAGCGACACGCTCAGCGGCACCACCACGATGATGAAGTACGCGATGCCCAGCGGCAGCATCAAGATCATGTAGAACAGCGTCGCCCAGGTGCGCGGGTCGATCAGCATCGCGACGATGCGTTCGCGCCACGGCCGTTCGCGCTGGGTGTAGGGCGGCCTCCGCGGCATCCGTACGCCCAGCATGCCCTCCACGATGCGGCTTTCCAGCAGCGATAGCCCGCGCACCGAGGCCATGAACAGCAGGAAGAAGGGCAGGCCGAAGATCATCACCGCGAAGCCGCCCGACAGCGCCAGTCCTGTGACCGCCCAGGTGAAATAGAAGATGCCGGTGGCGAGCGCCAGCAGCATGTAGAACATCGCGCCGTAAGTGTGCGGATCGGCCAGCACGCCGAAGAAGCGGCCGAGCGCCGAACGCCGCGGACGCGGCGGGGGAGAGCGCAACGCGCGCGCCACGGTCTTCTCGGTGGTGCGGTAGATGTCCGCGACTTCTTCCGGCGCGCCGTAGGTGGTCGCGATCTTGGCGAGCAGTTCGGCCTCGCTCATGCCGGGATTTTCGGCCAACTCCGAGCGCAGGTGTTCCTCGGCGTCGTACAGCGCGTCCTGGATCATCGCCGGGTCGGCGCCCGCGAGCGCCACCCGCAGTTGTGCCAGGTATTGCTTGATGGTTTGCGGCGTGGTCATGGCTTTGGGCCTTCAAGAATCGAATCGACGAAACTGCGGGTGGAAGTCCAGGCGCCGGTCCATTCGCGCAGGACTTTTCGGCCCAGTGGGGTGATGCGGTAGTAGCGTCGTGGCGGCCCGGCTTCGGAAGGTTCGACAAAGGTGTCCAGCAGTTCCGCCGCGCTCAGGTTGCGCAGCACCGGGTACAGCGCGCTCTGCTTGCCGACCAGCACGCCGCCGGCTTCGCGTTCCAGTCGCTTGGCGATCTGGTAGCCGTACAGCGGTTCGCGTGCAGCCGCGAGCACGGCCAGCAGCACCAGCGACACCGTGCCGGCGGCGAGTTCCTTCTCGAACTTTTTCAGATGGGCATCTGTTTCCGGCATCACGAGCCGCTTGCATCGCGCATATACGCGAGTACACTATACCGCAGTTGATAATAGCGGCATGCGCCGGAAGTCATGGGTATGTCGTCATGGGTCGTGAGTCATGCTGCTCGCGATGCCGAAGCGGCGCATACTGGATGTGCGATTGCAGCGGACCGCCCTCAGGCGGCGAGGAGATCGAAATGTTCGAACTCGGAATTCTGGTGCTGGTGGTGGTCGGCGCGTGCTGGCTGTTCGGTGCGCTGGTAGCCGGGCTGTTCAAGCTGACGTTCGGCTTGATCGGCGCGCTGTTCGGCGGACTGTTCGGATTATTCTTCGTCGGTCTGGCCGCGCTGCTGGTGGTGCCCATCGTGCTGTTCGCGCTGCTGCCGCTGATGCTGCCCGCGTTGTGCATCGCCGCGCTGGTGTGGCTGATCGTGCGCGCCTCGCGCCCGCATGATCCGGCGCCGACCGCGCATTGACGCAAACGCGCGGCACCCGGTGAAGGGTGCCGCGCCATCTCGTATCGCGATCAACCCTGATCGAGATTGAAGCGCACTGGTACCACGGCCCACGCCTCGATCGCTTGGCCGTCGCGTATCGCCGGATGGAAACGCCATGCGGCAAGGACATGCCGGCGCGCAGCATCGTCCAGGATACGCGATCCGCTGCTGCGTTCGATCATCACCTGCAGCGGTTTGCCCGCCGGACCAACCAGCACCTTCAACATCACCGTGCCCTGCACGCCGGCCTGCAGCGCCTGGATCGGATACGCAGGCGGCGTGGCAGTTTCGTAAGCGATGGTGGCGTTGCTGTCGCTGGCCGAAGTCGTGCTCGTTCCCGTCGTCGAGATTGCGGTTGTCACCGGCGTGATCGGCGCGAGCGTCTGCAATGCGGGAACGACGGTCGGGGCCGCATGTGTCGTCGCGACGCGGATGCTCGGCGCCGCGACCTGCTTCACCACGTGCAGCGTCGGCACGGCGGGGGGCGGCGTAGCTGGCGGCGGCTGCAGCACCGCGAACAGCGATTGCGGCGGCGGCGCGTGGATCGTGTGCGGCGTGCTCGGCAGCAGCGCGAACAGCACGATCGCCAGGTTCAAGCTCAGGGTCAGCGCCATCGCGAAGGAACGGGTCGCGTGCGGCGCGCATTCGAACGAACGAGAGACTGCCATCGACGTCATGAGCCACCTCCTTGCAGTGAGGAAGGTGGCCAGGGGCGCCGCGGCGCGACGCCCCGGTCGGATTTCACGCTACGCCTTTGCGTTGGGGTGGACAAGTGCCGGCACCGGCACGCGTGACGTTGTTCCGTGTCGCCCTCGCTGATGCGCGGCAACGGTTACCATCGCGTTTTCCACGCACCCGGAGCGAGCCCGATGCAGACGAACCACGACACCATGCGCCAGGCCCGGCGCCGTTTCCTGCAGACCTCGGCACTGGGCGCCGCGGCGTTGCCGGTGGCGATGCTGGGCGGCAACGCATTGGCGGCCGAAGCGTCCGGCCATGACCTCAAGTTGCCGAAATCGATCCTGGCGTTGCAGCCGGTCGCGTCGAAGGTCGTTCCGATCAGTGACGACGAACGTCGCGCACGGATGGCGCGGGCGCAGCAGCTGATGGGCGAGAATGGCATCGACGCGATCTTCGTCGATGCCGGCACAACCCTCGACTACTTCGCCGGCCTGCGCTGGTGGAACAGCGAACGCACCATGGGGATGCTGCTGCCGAAGTCGGGCGATCCCGTCTACATCGTGCCGGCGTTCGAGCGCAGCCGCACGCAGGAGCAGATCCGGATCGGCACCGATGTGCGCACGTGGCAGGAAAACGAAAGTCCCTACGCGTTGATCGCGAACGTGATGCGCGAACATCGCGCCGGTACGGGCGTGCTCGGCATCGAGGATCGTGTGCCGTTCTACCGCGCCACCGAAATCGGCAAGGCGATGCCGCAGGCGAAGCTGGTGGAAGCGACGCCGGTCACGGCGGGATGCCGCGCGATCAAGAGCCCGGCGGAACTCGCGCTGATGCAGGTTGCCTGCGACGCCACGCTGGCCGTGTATCGCGCGGTGTGGGAAGGCCTGGAGCCGGGCATGACCCAGCACCAGGTGTCCGCGTGGATCGATGCCGCGTACCAGCGCATGGGCTTGCGCGGCGAAGCAAGCATCAACGTCGGCAAGTACACCGCGCAGCCGCACGGTTCGAACCAGCCGCAGCACATCGTGGAAGGCACGCCGGTGATGCTGGATGACGGCTGCTACGTCGAGGGCTACCAGAGCGATCTCACCCGCACCTTCACGCTCGGCAAGGCCAGCGACAAGATGAAGCGCGTGTTCGACATCGTGCGCAAGGCGCAAGCCGCGGCGCTTGCGGCCGCGCATCCGGGTGCGACGATGGAATCGGTGGACGCCGCTGCCCGCAAGGTGATCGTCGATGCCGGCTACGGCCCCGGCTACAAGTATTTCTCGCACCGGCTCGGCCACGGCATCGGCATGGACATGCACGAGTGGTATTACCTCGTGGGCGGCAACACGCGGAAGATCGAGGTGGGCATGACCTTCAGCGACGAGCCCGGTATTTACATCCCGGGCGAGTTCGGCGTGCGGCTGGAAGACGACATGCACGTCACCGAAGCGGGCGCGCGCTGGTTCACGCCGCAAAGTCCGTCGATCGAGCGTCCGTTCGGCTGACGCGGTGTTTACGTGCTGGCCGGTGACTGGATCAATCCGGCGGCAATTTCGATCGAGCGCAATCGCGCCGCGTGATCGTGCATGTTGCTGGTGAGGATCAACTCGTCGGCGCCGGTCTGCTCGATGAATGCATTGATCCGGGCTGCCACCGTGCCGGGCGAACCGATCGCGGAGCACGACAGCACGTGTTCCAGCAATTTGCGGCCCTGCGGTGCCAACGATTCGGCGTAGCCTTCCACCGGTGGCGGCAATCGCCCCGGATGGCCCGAACGCAGGTTCACGAACGACTGCTGCCACGAGGTCGCGAGGTAATGCGCCTCGTCATCGGTGTCCGCCGCGAACACATTGAAGCCCAGCATCACGTGCGGTCGTTGCAGGAATCGCGATGGCTTGAATTGCGCGCGATACACCGCGATCGCATCCATCATCTGCGCCGGGGCGAAATGCGACGCGAAAGCGTAGGGCAGGCCGAGCATCGCGGCGAGTTGCGCGCCGAACAGGCTGGAACCGAGAATCCAGATCGGCACTTCCTGGCCTTGGCCGGGCACGGCGCGCACCGGCGTACGGCCTTCGAAATAGGCGATCAACTCCAGCACGTCGCGCGGAAATGCATCGGGATCGGTATCGAGATTGCGACGCAATGCGCGCGCAGTGGCCTGATCCGAACCTGGTGCGCGGCCGAGACCGAGATCGATGCGACCGGGATACAGTGCCTCCAGCGTGCCGAACTGCTCGGCGATCACCAGCGGCGAATGGTTGGGCAGCATGATGCCGCCCGCGCCCACGCGAATATGCGAGGTGGCGCCGGCCACGTGCCCGATCAGCACCGCGGTCGCCGCGCTGGCGATGCCCGGCATGCCATGGTGCTCGGCCATCCAGAAACGGTTGAAGCCCCAGCGCTCGGCGTGTTGCGCGAGGTCCACCGTGTTCGCCAACGATTCGGAAACCGAGCCGCCTTCGGTAACCGGGCAAAGGTCGAGGAAGGAAAACGGGATCATGGCAAAGGCAATTGGTGCTGGTCGCCCGAATAATCAAGGCGCCCATCCACCACGTGCGCCGCCGAAGTGTACGGATGTTCCGGCGGCGGCGCCGGACCCATGATGTGCAGCACGCGCGTGTCGTGGAGCTTGAACACGTCGGAAATCAGTCCGCGATGGCAGCGCCACCACACCGCTTCGGAACACATGATCGCGGTGCGCTGCTTCGACGCCAGCGCCTTCAGTCGCTCGATGCCGTCGTGAAATTCCTTCGTCTGCATGTAATCGGCGTAGCCGCGGAACGCGGGATGACGCCACGCGGTGTTGGGTGAATCGGGTTGCACCTTGCGGCGTCCGCCGAGTTCGGTGAAGGGCTCATAGCGGATGCCCGCTTCGTGCAACCCCTGTTGCAGCGGCTCAACATTGAAGTGCGGATACTTGCGCGAGCCGGGGTAGTGGCGCACGTCGGCCAGCACTTCGATGGCGTTGTCCTTCAGCAGCGCGATGAATTCATCGAGGCTGCGTGTCGAATGGCCGATGGTCCAGAGTGTTTCGGGCCATGGCGTTTCCACGGACTTTGTTCGCGCAGTCATGCGATCAGCATACGCGCGCGGGCGTCACTAACAAGCATTATCCGTTCGCACTGAGCGTAGCGCCGAAGGCGCGAAGTCGAAGTGTTCGCACTTATCTATACTGACGCAATGAACACATACACCACCGCCAACACCGTCGAGGAATTCCGCCAGCACCTTGCCGACGTGCAAGCGCGCATCGCGGCTGCGTGTGCCAAGGCCGGCCGCGATCCCGCCGGTGTGCGCCTGCTGCCGGTCAGCAAGACGGTGCCGGAAGCGCGGCTGCGCAACGCCTATGCCGCGGGTTGCCATACGCTGGGCGAGAACAAGGTGCAGGAAGCGCATGGCAAGTGGCAGGCGATGTCGGATTTGCCGGATTTGCGCTGGTCGATCATCGGGCATCTGCAGACCAACAAGGCCAAGCTGGTGGCCGAATTCGCATCCGAGTTCCAGGCGCTGGACAGCCTGCGGGTGGCCGAGGCGCTGGACAAACGCTTGCAGGCGCTCGGACGTTCGCTCGACGTGCTGGTGCAGGTCAACACGTCGAATGAAGAAAGCAAGTTCGGGCTGCCGCCGGATGAAGTCGAGGCGTTCGTGCAACAACTGCCGGCGTTTTCGTCGCTCCGCGTACGCGGCTTGATGACGCTGGCGTTGTTCTCGGAGGATACGGCGAAGGTGCGGCCATGTTTCGCGCGGTTGCGCCAACTGCGCGACCGCTTGCGTCAATCCGCGCCAACCGGCATCGCAATGGACGAGCTTTCGATGGGGATGTCCGGCGACTACGAACTCGCGATCGAGGAAGGCTCCACGATCGTGCGCGTCGGTCAGGCGATCTTCGGTGCGCGCAAGGTGCCCGACAGCGCCTATTGGCCGGACGGACAAGGTTCGTAGGTCGGGAGCAGCGCAGCGCATCCCGACATGATTCAACGTGGATGTGCCAAATCGAGTGAATAGAACCGCGTACCCGGCAGGTGCGCCGTGTTGTAAGGCGGAATTTCGGCGAAGCTCAGCCGCCGATAAAGTGCCTGCGCCGAGGTCATGCTGGCCAGCGTGTCCAGGCGCAGTTCGTGAGCCCCGGCGCGGCGTGCGGCATCGATCACCGCTTGCACGAGTTGTTGTCCAAGCCCGAATTTTCGATAGGCAGGCCGCACGTACAGACGCTTCATTTCGCCCACGCCATCGCCGATCGGTCGCAGGCCGACGCAGCCCGCGACTTCATTGCCGACCTGCGCGATCAGCAGCGCACCGGTCGGCGGAACGTACGGATCCGGCAGCGCGGCGAGTTCGGCAGAGAATCCCTGGTATTCGAGATCCGTGCCGATGGCCTCGGCGTATTCGCGAAACAATGCACGGGCGAGCTCCACGTGTCCAGGCGTGTCGGCTTGAAACAACGTTACGTTGGGCGATGACAAGAAGGCAGTGCTGGAGTCGGACGGCGAGTTCATCTTGCAGCGCGCTTCCGGGACGCCTTGGGTTTCGGTGCGGGCATGGCCCGTTCGGTCGCCAGCAGCAACTCGCGCAGCCGATCCGGCTCATCGAGCAATGCATCGGCGACAGGATAAGGCTTCGCGCAGGAATAGGGCGGGCGTTGCGGCAGATCTGCCGTCAGATGACGGGTCGTCTCGGCCGGCTTGACGAACAGGCTGTTGTCGCACGCGAACGCGACCACCTTGCCATCGATATAAAGCGCGTACTCGCCAAACAGCTTCTTGTAGGTCAGGCGGTCTTGCAGCCGTGCTTGGTCGGCGATGTATTCGATGAAGGACAGGTCGGTGGCCACGATGAATTCTGGATCACAACAGCCGGCTGAAGATGCGGATGCCGGCCAGGTATTCGCCCGCAATGGTGCCCAAATTGGTGAGCATGAACACCAGCAGCGTGCGCGCGACGCGATTGCGCCACCAGCCGGAGACGTGCAGCAGATCCTTGCGCAGCGACTGGAAGTCCGCAACGCGCGGCTTGCGCAGCCATGCCTCGACCATGCCCGAGAACACGCCGGACGACAACCCCGGCGGCCGCAACGGCTTCAGCGGCCCCATCACCGCAGCGGTGAGCACGGACAGCGGATGCCCGCCCGCGACGGCGGCGCCGATGCCGCTCAGCGCGGCGGTGTAGATCACCCAGTCGCGCAGCGCGTGCCAGCCCATCGCCGCGTTGCGCCAGAACAGGTATCCGATCGCGGCGAAGATGGCCAGCATCACGCAGATCGCGAAATACTTCGGCCACTTCGGCGCCGGCAGTTTGGCGGCGAGCGGTTCGATCAGCGCGCGCGGCGATTCGATTTGCGCGCCGAGTTCGCGTTCTATGCCCGCCAAATGGCCGGCACCGATCACCACCAGCACGCGTTTCACGCCCGGCGCCATCGACGACTCCTCGCGCAGCCGCGCCGCCATGAAGCGGTCGCGTTCGCCGATCAGTGCCTCGTACAAGGGTTTCGACTCGCGCGCAAATTCGCCGAAGGCGCCTTCCAGGATGTCGCCCTGTTTCAGCTTTTCGATTTCGGCTTCGTCGATCTCGTCGCTGGAAAACACGCTGGCGATCAGCCCGCCGATGATGCCGAGGCGGTCGCGGAAACGCACGCCGCGATAGGCGTGGTTGAGGGTGGTGCCGATCTCGCGATCGACCAGCCACAGCGGCAGGCCGCGCGTATCGGCTTCGCGCATCGCGGCTTTCATTTCCGCGCCGGGCTCGATGCCGTACTGTTCGGCGATGCGCTGCTGGAACGACGACAGCGCCAGCGACGCGAATACCATCCCGGCCTTGCCGGTGCGGATCACCTGGAACAGATCCATCTTCGCGAAGGCTTCCGGATCGCGGATGCCCCGCGCGCGCGATTCGCAAAGTTCCACGGCGATCGCGTCGAACGCCTCGCGGTCGATCAGCGCCTTCACGGCCTCCACGGAGGCGCGGGAAACATGCGCGGTGCCCAGCAGCACGTATTCCACGCCGTCGCGTTCGACCCGCGCCACCGGTTGGTCGGCGAGGGCGTCCGGCAGCGCGATGTCCGGTGATTCAGATACGTTCATGGGTTCAACGATGGTCGATCGAAGCGCCAAGCATGGGTGCGGCAACGCGCGTCGACAAGGGTCGACCGGCCGGGACGTGCGCGTCGGCACATGACAGCATCGGCGGAAACACTTGGCCGGCGCGACGGCGCCCGGTGCGGCGGTGGGATCAATCGCGGAAGCGTTTGGTCAGGTCGCCGTAAGCGTCGATGCGGCGATCGCGCAGGAACGGCCAGATGCGGCGCACGTTCTCGCTGCGGGCCATGTCGATGTCGGCGATCAGCAGTTCGCGTCCGTCGTCACCCGCTTGCGCGAGGATTTCGCCCTGTGGGCCGGCGACGAAACTCGAACCCCAGAACTGCGCGCCGCGGCCATCGTCGGGCGCGGGTTCGAAGCCGACGCGATTGCAGGCGAGCAGCGGCACGCCGTTCGCGACCGCATGACCGCGCTGCACCGTGATCCAGGCATTGCGCTGGCGGTCCTTCTCGTCCTGCGGGTCGGCCGGATCCCAGCCGATCGCGGTGGGGTACAACAGCAGTTCCGCGCCGGCCAGCGCCATCAGGCGCGCGGCTTCCGGATACCACTGGTCCCAGCACACCAGCACGCCGAGTCTGCCGACCGACGTGTCGATCGGATGAAAGCCCAGGTCGCCCGGCGTGAAGTAGAACTTCTCGTAATACGCGGGGTCGTCCGGGATGTGCATCTTGCGGTACTTGCCGGCGATCGCTTCCGAACGATCGAACACCACCGCGGTGTTGTGGTAAAGCCCGGCGGTGCGGCGTTCGAACAGCGAAGCCACGATCACCAGGTTCAATTCGGCGGCAAGCTTGCCGAGGCGTTCGGTGGACGGGCCGGGAATCGGTTCGGCACGATCGAACTCCGCCACCGATTCGTGCTGGCAGAAGTACGGACCGTTGTGGATTTCCTGCAGCAACACCAATTGCACGCCGGCCTTGCCCGCTTCGCGCAGGCCGGCCTCGATCGCATCGAGATTGGCATTGACGCTGCCGCGGTCGCGTTCCTGCAGCAGGGCGACTTTGAGGGTTTTGAAGGTCATGATCGAAGTTTAGCGAGATTCCAAATGCGAAAATCGACCTTCGTCATTCCGGGGCTGACGCGGACGAAGTCAGCGGCAGAACCCGGAATCTACCGTTTACGTGACGAGCAGATTCCGGATCGCCGCAGCGCGGCGTCCGGAATGACGGAGGCGGGGTTTGCGCGGCTTACACAATCACGCCGGCGGGGAGCTGCATCGTCATGCAATGCAGGCTGCCGTTCTGCCATATCAATGGACGGCAGGGAATCTGGATGATCTCGCGGCCGGGATGCGCGAGCGCGACGGTTTGCGCGGCCGCGCCGTCCACAGCGTCGCCGTAGGCCGGAACCAGTACCGCGCCGTTGACGATCAGGTAATTCGCGTACGACGCCGCGAGCCGGCGGCCGTCGTCCAGGATCGGCTTCGGCCACGGCAGCGGGAACAACTTGTACGGTTTCCCGTCGAGCGTGCGCAGTGATTCGAGCTCGCGACGCATCGCATGCAGTTCCTCGTAATGCGGATCATCCGGATCGCTGCAGGCTTGGAACACGATCGCGTCGTCCGGCGCGAAGCGGGCGAGGGTGTCGACGTGCGCGTCGGTGTCGTCGCCCTGCAGGTAACCGTGATCCAGCCACAGCACGCGTTGCGCGGACAGCGCGTTGCGCAACGTGAGCTCGATCGTTTCGCGCGATTGATCGGGATGGCGTTGCTGCAGGCACTTCCACGTGGTCAGGATCGTGCCACGTCCGTCGGATTCGATCGCCCCGCCTTCCAGCGCCCAGTCCACGCGCTGGTGTTGCGCGTCGCGCCGGAACGCGCCGCGTTCGATCAACCCCGCGACCAGCGCGTCGTCTTGCGAGGCTTCGAACTTGCCGCCCCAGCCGGTGAAGCGGAAATCGGTCAGCACGAAGCGGCCGTTGTCCCGCAACGTGATCGGACCGGAGTCGCGCAGCCAGGTGTCGTCGTAGGGAATTTCGACGAAGTGCGCTCGCTCGAGATCCGCGCCGGCTGCGCGCAAGCGTTCGGTCGCGTGCGCGCCAATCTCGGCGTCGGGCACGCAGACGATCGCGGTTTCGAAACGCGTGATCGCGGCGATCAGCGCGGCGCAGGTGGCTTCAACGGAGTCGAGCCGTTCGGCCCAGTCGGTGCCGGCGTGCGGCCACGCCAGCAAAATCGCGGACTGCGGCTCCCATTCGGCTGGCAGTCGCAAGGGAGAATCGATCATGGCGAAATCGTTCCGCTCGTTTCGGAGCGGCTGTTGTGGAAAGTCAGGCCATGGAAGGCCGCTCTGGCGATCGAGATCGCCGGACAACCATGCTTGCTGGATTATCGAGCGAGGCAGCGATCAGGAAAGACCGCACTCACAAACTATGCGGTCCAGGCGTGCGCAATACCGAATGGATCACATGGCTGTATTCGAAATACACGATGTACTTCGAATATTCCCAGCGATGGATCGGCGGCTGTTGCTTGGAACTGCCGCCGCGGGTCGCCAAGACCTTCTCCGGCGCGCCGTATTCGCGCTTCACCTGGTCCATCGTCATGCCGCGCTTGGGCAGGTTGTAGCGCTGTTCCTTCTGCACCTTCACGCGCAGCGGGACCGAGTGCACCGTCTGCGTCTGCAGAGTGTCGGCATGCGCGGGCGTCGACAGCAGCAGCGGGGCGACGCCCAAGGCGAGGGATGCGGCGATCAAGCTGGTAGCGATGCGGTTCATGGCGATGGCTTCCCCAGGCGCGCGGCGCCGATGTGTCTTTTTAGCAAAACCGGAAGGGCGGCGCCAGCGAAGGGCATCACGAAAAAGGCCGCTCGAAGCGGCCTTTTCATTACCTTTGGCGGGCCTTGAAGCGCGGATTGCTCTTGCAAATCACGAACACCTTGCCGCGCCGGCGCACCACCTTGCAGTCGCGGTGCCGCTGTTTCGCGGACTTGAGGGAAGAAAGCACCTTCACGGCGGACTCCTGACAGACGATCTGGCGGAAACAAAGCGGGAAATTGTAGCGTGCATAAATACTTGCCGCAAGCCTGCGGACAGTCGGGCGCCGGGCCGTTATCCTAATGGATTCCGCTTTCCACTACCCGGAGTTTGCACCGTGGCAGCCGATCTCGACCAGACTTGCGTGAACGCCATCCGCTTCCTGTCGGTGGACATGGTGCAGAAGGCCAACAGTGGCCATCCCGGCCTGCCGCTGGGCGCGG
>Ga0070691_10000345_pt1 | contig 16508 bp, 14 predicted proteins | sample KBSK1101metaG_FD_64673 | JGI IMG/M metagenome (GOLD analysis project Ga0070691, IMG submission 64673) | Corn, switchgrass and miscanthus rhizosphere microbial communities from Kellogg Biological Station, Michigan, USA - KBS K1-10-1 metaG | ecosystem: Host-associated > Plants > Roots >... | reverse complement strand
AGCATGCGACTCACGCGCGCGCTGGCTATTCGCGAGCCTCGCATGACGCCCAATAATCCTGAACTGGTTGAGAATCGCGCGGATCTGACAAGAATCTCCGCAAAACTGGGCAAAACCGCATTTATCCACCATTCCCAGATCTGAATAAAGGGAGCAAATTGCCAGCACATAGAGATATCTGAGCGACAAAAATCCTATCTCAGCACGCTCAAGAAGGACATGGCGTGTTGAGATAGGATATCTGCTCAGAAAGTGGGCGAGCGGCTTCCCGCGCACTGCACCATTCACAACATTAGTACCGGCTACATGGATTGTGTATCAGTAGCGGGATTGCAACCGACAATTTGAAACGCATAGACCATCTCGTAACACCCCGGATATTCCTTGCTCTCTACAAAATAGGTACTCTTGTTGTAGCAATCAACCAGAATATGGCAAATGGTGCCATGCCAGAGGCGATCAGGCTCTACCGGCCTCTCCGATGGTCTGAGCTTGTAAATAAGCGTATCGCCTATCCGCCAGGCAGCATGTGATTGCTTGTGGAGCGCCTGATGCACCCTCTGCCCCTCATCTGATCTTTGTTGCTGCCGCAATATCTCTTGTTGTCGTTGCTCATATTCATACCGGAAAGTCACCCCATCGATCACCTCAGCCACCACTTGAGTTGCAGTTTCCCCTGCCAATTCGAGCAGGCGACTATGACATTCATCTATGCAGACCTGTTTCGTCTGAATAAAGTCGTGACGCGCCACGCTTGCCAGCCCCGACATGCCGCGCAAAGCAGCCAGTTGCTCCGCTTCAATTTGTTCTAACAGACGTTTGATCTCACTGCTCACTGATGGTTCCTCCTGACTACTAAATAGTTGGTTATCGACTGTTCATTTGTGACACCCTTATATGATACCTCAAATAGAGTTTTTAATCAAGACGTCTATATAGAATTCCTGAAGAGATATCTACACAGGACACCCTGAGTAAGTTATAATCGAACCACAACAAAAGAGAGAGGATAATTTTATGGCGTTCCGGCTTCGGGTAGCTGAGGTATTGAAAGAAAAAAACATTTCCACAGGAAAGCTATCCAGAGGTGCTGATATTCCCATTAGCACCGTACAACGTATGGTTAAAGAACCCAATTACCAACCGCGCATTGAAACGTTGGTCAAAGCGGCACGATATCTCAATGTTTCGGTGGAAGATTTGTACTATGACGATGAAACGCCAGTAAAAGAAGAATAGGTTGCAGGGTACAAATAATGAAAAGCCGGCGTCTCGCGAACGCCGGTTTTTTGCTTACGCATCATTCACATCAAAATGCAAGAGTCAGCCCATGTGCGTAAGAAACTCAACTCTCGATCAAGAGCTTGATCCCTAATAGTCTCAATTGGCCGGACGCCTAGAGTGTTTCCAACCAGTTCGGCAAATCCATAAGCGAAGGCAGAATCACGTCTGGATGGATATGTGCGAGCAGGGGCGAATCGGCTCCATGTTTGCCAGTGCAGACGAGCGCGGCGCGTAGCCCGGCCTGTTGAGCGCCGCGCACATCGTTCTCCAGATCGTCTCCAATCATGATAGCAGCAGAGGCGGGTACGCTGATCTGTTGCAGAGCTTGCTCGAAGAAGGCGCGGTTGGGCTTGCCCAGGACGGTTGCGCGTTTGCCAGAGGCCAATTCAAGCGCGTGAATATACGGGCCGCTATCCAGTTGCAAGCCACGGCTGGTCTTCCAGTAGGTATTGGCGTGCATAGCCAGCAGGTCCGCGCCCGCCATCAGCATGTGAAAAGCTTTGTTCATGTTTTCATACGAGAGCAATTCTTCGGCTCCGCCAATCACCACGACATCGGCCGCGTCATCAACCAGCTCGATACCGGCGAAGTCCTCAGCCGTATCGCCCTTGGTGAGCAGAAAACAACGTTTGCCCGCGTAGTTCTGGCGAATGTAATGGGCGGTGGCAACCGGCGCAGTCAAGATCTGTTCTGGTCTGACCGGCAGGCCTATATTCTGAAGCGAACGAGCCAGTGTAGAATGATCAATAATGGTAGAATTGGTGAGAAAACAAACGGCATAACCGTGCTGTTTCAGCCAGCTCAACGCCTCGGCAGCACCGGGTAAAGGCGACAGACTGACATGTAACACGCCATCGATATCGAGCAAAACTCCCTGAATATCGGTCATAAAAAAGCAAACCTCGGTCTCATTTGTACAAAAAACACTGGTAATCAGAAACACCATACGCTACACTATCATACAGGGCGACAAATTGCTAGAGCCAACGTTTCATTAGCACAAGGGGCCTATGCCTACAACTTTTGTCAGTCTGAACCGTTTGGTCTAATGAGGAGTAGGCAAAAGCACGTGGCCATGACATTCCCGACAGGATGATGTATAATAGCCGCGAGGACTAGCCTTTGAAAAGGAGCACAGTTGATGAGTGGTGACATGATTGGACGTGTCATCAAGGGACGTTACAAACTCATTGATGAGCTTGGGCGCGGCAGTTTTGCGACCGTCTATATTGCCCGTGACACCAAAAATAATCGCATCTACGCGATCAAAGTCATGCACTTTGAATTCGCGGACGATGGCGAGCTTTTGGCGCGCTTTCAACGTGAGGCGCACATACTCTTGCAATTGAGCGATCCTCATATTGTACGTATTTTCGATTATGGGGACGATATCGATTTGCACTATATCGTCATGGATTATATTGATGGCCAGAATCTAAAATATCACACCCTGACGCATGGCCCGATGGAGCCGTTGCGCGCGCTGGACTACGCGCGGCAGATCAGTGAGGGGCTTGACACCGCGTACAAGCACGGCGTCGTGCATCGTGATATCAAGCCACAAAATATTGTGATTAACAGCAAGGATGTCGTAAAAATCACGGATTTCGGCCTGGCTCGGAGCCGGGAAACTGTGACGCTAACCCAATCGAATGTGTTTATGGGAACCGCGTACTATATTCCCCCCGAACAGGCCGAGAGTGGACGTTCTGCCGATACGCGCTCCGATCTCTACTCAGTGGCAGCAGTGTTATTCGAGATGCTCACAGGAAACCCGCCTTTCGAGGGTGAAACGGCGGTTGACATTGTCGTCAAGCATATGAATGACAAGGTGCCGTCCATCTGCCGAGTACGGCCAGAGTTGCCACGCGAGGTTGATCTGTTTATGCAAAAGGCGATGGCGAAAGCTCCGGGGGATCGTTACAGCACCCCGCGCGAATTCATCAACGCCATCGAGCAGTTGCAACAACATGTGCAAGCCTCCCTTTCCGAAATGCATAATCCGAAAGAGCGTAATGCAGAGGATGAGGAACAAATCACGACCGAGAAGTCAGGACGCTTCAGAGGGAAAACCGAGGAAGGTTCAGGCAAATTTACACCACCTCCTCCCAAAAAGCAGGCGCGGCTGATGGTTGCCTCCAACGGGCAAGCCATCGCACTAACCAGAGATCTGATGGTTGTCGGACGTCAGGACCCGGTCCTGGGCATTTTCCCAGAGATCAACCTGGCGGATAAAACGGTTGGAAGACGCCACGCCTATCTACGCAATCAACACGGGCAGTTTACTGTCGAGGATCTCAACGCTTTGAATAAAACCCGCTTGAATGGTGAAATCTTAACGCCATACGAAGAACGTACAATCAAGGACGGCGATGTTCTCCGCTTTGGCAGTGTTGAGGTGCGTTTTGAATTGCGATAAAAGGACTCGTAGGGGAATGCGGTTACACGCTCCACTACTCCTACCGACAGGAGAAGGTGAACTAGATGAGAGAGGATCTCGTGTTCGTAGTCATTGCCGCCGCGTCAACGCCGTTTTTCAAGAGTCCCTACGTCATAGCGGTTGCGGCGTTAGTTGCAGCGGCCATTATTCTGGGGGTGGCACTCATGCTCTTCCGTAGCAGTGGAAAGAAAAAGAAAGACAACGACAGTAACGCCGCCGGAACCCCCGGCTGGCAGTCTGGCCAACAGGGTGCCGGACAGTGGAATCAGCAAGGAGCAGGTATGTCTGGAGATAATCAATGGGGGCAGCAGGGCGGCTGGGGGCAACCACAACAGGGCGGCTGGGATCAACAGCAACAGCAAGGCGGTTGGGGCCAGCAACAACCTCAACAGGCCGGCTGGGGTCAGCAACAGCCTCAACAGGCTGGACAGGCTGGCTGGGATCAACAGCAACAGCAAGCTGGTTGGGGCCAGCAACAGCCTCAACAGGCTGGTTGGGACCAACAACAGCAAGGCGGCTGGGGCGCTCAGAATCCTGCTCAGCAGCCTCAACAGGCGAGCTGGGGCCAACAGCAGGGCGCGCAACAGCAGGCTGGTTGGGACCAGCAGCAGCAAGCCGGCTGGGGCCAGCAACAGCCTCAACAGGCTGGGCAGGCGGGCTGGGATCAGCAGCAACAGCAAGCTGGTTGGGGTCAGCAACAAGCCGGGCAACAACAGGCTGGTTGGGGTCAGCAACAGCCTCAACAGGCCGGTTGGGACCAGCAGCAGGCCGGGCAACAGCAAGCTGGTTGGGGTCAGCAACAGCCTCAACAGGCGGGCTGGGATCAGCAGCAACAGCAAGCTGGTTGGGGTCAGCAACAGTCCGCGCAACAGCAGCAAGCTGGCTGGGGCGCTCAGCAACAGGGGCAGGGGTCCGGCCAGAGTTGGGGTCAGCAAGCGCCCGCACAGAATAGCTGGGGCGCGCAACCACAACCCGCAGCCGTACCAGCCTGGGGTCAGCAAGCTCCGGCGCAACAGCAGGGCTTTGGCCAGCAAGGCGGCTTCGGCGATGGCTTTAATAACCAGGACGGCGGCGAACGCACCATGCTCCGCTCCGGTGGCAGCTCGGCGGGCATGGCCATGGGCGGCGTAGCTCCTGGTCGAATGGGTGTCGTGCGCATCGAAGAGGGCAAAGAGCCTGGCAGAATCTACGAAGTGCGCAAAGAAGCACTCAGCATTGGTCGCAGCCGCGAAAGCGATGTCTTCCTGGAAGACCTGGCCGTCTCTCGCCTGCACGCCTCGATTATCAGCCAGGGGAACGGCAATTACGCGCTCCGCGACGAGGGTAGCGCGAATGGCACAAAGGTCAACGGACAGCCGGTGAATAAATACCAGCCCTGGCCTTTGCAGGATGGCGACAAAATTCAACTGGGTCAGACGGTGCTGGTCTTTGGGCGGCGCTAGACGCGGAAAATGGGAGCGCGTGGAACCAGCGCCAGAGCTCGTGTGCATGACGCGGGGAGCATTTTTCCCCCAGAGACATGCGCTCCGTTTCGCATCTCATACCCGTTTGTCCCGTTCTGAGTCAGCGGTTGCGTCGAGAAACGCTGTCGTATCTGTTTCTCGCGCGAAGCAACGTTGCTGGCTTACCAGCTTTTCTATCCATCGTAACCTGAAGCGGCTTAGCTGGATTGGATGCTTGACGACAACCGCTTCCAGGATATTGCAAGAGTAGGTTCATGCAACAAGATTCCCTGATAGGTGCAGCACTCGGAAATTATAAAATCCTGGCCCCACTGGGACAGGGCGGCATGGCTCGCGTCTATCGCGCCAGCCAGGAGAATCTTGGCCGAGAGGTTGCCGTCAAGGTTCTTCCACCGTGGTACGCGGCAGATCGCAATTTTGTGGATCGCTTCAACCTGGAAGCCAAGATGGTCGCCGGGTTGTCCCATCCCAATATCGTCACCATCCACGACTTTAACGAGCAGGACGGCCATCTCTATATTGTGATGCAGCTTGTCGATGGCGGCACGCTCAAACAGCTCATCGAGGCGATACCAGAGCGGCGCGGTGGCGTCAGATCAATGGATCTGGAAGAGGTCAACACAATCTTCAAACAGCTCGCGGACGCGCTGGCCTACGCGCATCGCAAGGGCATCATTCACCGCGATATCAAACCAGTGAACGTTCTGCTGGACCAGGGGAACCGTCCGATTCTCTCCGACTTTGGGATTGCAAAGGTCATGGAGGGAACCAAGGAGTTGACGCGCCCCGGTGCTGGCGTCGGCACGCCTGAATATATGTCGCCGGAACAGTGTAAAGGGGAGCATGTCGATGGACGCGCGGATATTTACGCGCTGGGCATAATGCTCTTCGAGTGCCTGACCGGGCGCACACCGTTTGTTGGGGATAACTACCCGGCGCTGGCCCATAGCCAGATCTACGAGGAGCCACCTGATCCCCGACGCTTTAATCCACAGATTCCACCAGCCGTGCGCGATGTCATTCTAATCGCGCTACAAAAAAAGCCGGAGTTTCGCTATCAACGCGCAGGCGCGATGGCCGACGCGCTCGACCAGGCGGTGAAGGCGACCAATAACGTCACGCCATCATCACCCTTGCCACAGAGGATCGAGAACGCCCCAACCGCCCCGCTCTATCCCTGCCCTCATTGTCAACGGCCAAACTCGACCGAGATGCGCTTCTGCACCGGTTGTCGCTATTTGCTCAACCCCTGCCCCAACTGCCGCTTTGAGAACCGCGTCAAAGACCGCTTCTGCACCAATTGCGGGCACATGCTGAGCATGGTACGTGTCCACTGAGCAGGCTGGTTGGCGCGGCTCCCGCGTCTAATACGTAAATTCGTCAGGTTGCGGCGCGGAGATCAGATCCAGCGTTTTGCGTTGCTGTTCCTGGCGTTCGCGCTGCAAACGGGCGCGCTGCTCATTGGAGAGCGAGAGAATCCTGCGAATGTGCTCAACAATCACGCGCGGTTGGGTTGGCTTGGTCAAATACTCGACCGCGCCCGCTTCAAAACCATGAACCTGATCCTCCAGTTGGGTCAGCGCGGTCAGCACCAGGACCGGTGGCGCTGCCTGACGGCGGGCGCGCAACCAGTGCAGCACCTCCCAACCATCCACCGGGCGCATCATTAAGTCCAGCACAATCAAATGGGGTTGAAATTCAGGAATCGCCTCGATGGCTGCCTGGCCATCAGAGGCCCCGCGTACCACAAAACCTGAATGCTTCAAATAGATACAGAGAACATGCTGGATATTCGCGTCATCTTCCACTACGAGAATACGCGGTCCTTGCTCCTGCCCATCCCCAGGCTGGCTCCGCATTTGCGAAAAATTCGGATTATTCACGTTCACCCTCCACGAAAAGTCTGTGCGCCAACTACATACTCCACTTCCGCCAATGGCGTCCAACAATTCTATGCAAGCTGTCGATCCAGAGGGAAACGCACTTCGGCGCGGGTGCGCGGAAGCGTCTCTTCTGTACGACGCAGACTAAATTGCCCTCTGATATCGCCGATCAGGTTGCGAATCAGCGAAAGACCCAGACCTTCACTACTCTCATCCTCTACCAGTTCACCGGGACCATGACCAGTATCGAGAACCTCAACCACTGCCTGCCCATTCTCTTCATACCCACGAATACTGATCTTGCCCTCGCTCATACCCTTCATTCCATGTTTGATCGAATTGGAAACCATCTCATTCAGGACGAGCGCCAGGATGGCCACCGCGCGGGACGGAATGACGATCTCGCACGGCGTCACTTCAAAGACGATATGCGTCTCTGGTGGGCGCATATTGGCATTCGCCACGCCGACGATCTTGCGCGCGATCTCATCAACTCGCGCCTCGCTAACATCCTCGTGCGAGAGCAGATCGTGGGTCGCGGCCAGTCCCTGAACGCGGTTGACGCTCTCGGCCAGGATATAGCGCACCTCCGCCGATTTTGTGCGCCGCCGTTGCAGCGAGAGAATACCCGCGACGGTCGCCAGATTATTTTTCACTCTATGGTGTAATTCACGCAAAAGCACCGATTTGAGTTCCAGACCGCGCCGCGTCTCTTCGTACAGACGGGCGTTATCAATGGCAATCGCGGCCTCGTTGGCGAAGGTCACAACCAGTTGCATCTGTTCCGGGCTGAGCAGGTGACGATGGCTGCTATAGATACAGATGCAGCCCAGCACCTTGCGTTTGACCTGTAACGGCACGCAGAGGACCGAGTGGATATCCGACGAAACCATCGGGTCCTGGCGCAAAAAACAATGCTCATCGCTATACAGACAATCGATGGCGCGCGTGGGCTGGCCCGACTCGACGGCGCGCCCGGCGCAACACTGGCCCATCGGCACGTGAATGCCACTGACATCGGCTCCATGCAGGCCATAGTGTGCCAGTACGTCTAGATGCTGGCGCGCGGGGTCCAGTTCAAAGATGCACGAACGTTCCGCGCCGCTCAACTGCACCGCCTGGGTTGTAATAATCTGCAAAACGCGATCCAGGTCGAGGGTCGAGGCAATGATGCCGGTGACGCGGTGAATGGTTGCCAGCTCGTGAACCTTGCGGCGCAACTGCTCGTCGGTCTGCTCGTAGAGTCGCCCATTTTCGCTATTGATCGCGATGATGCCCGCGACGACTTCCAGGAAATTGATCTCTTCGCCCGAAAAATCACGTGGCCCGCTGGTCTGCACGCTGATAACGCCGATCAGTCGTTCGACATTGCCAAAGAAGATGATGGGCAGCGCCATCAGGCCGCGATACTCCGGGCCATACGCGCGCGCCTCCGAAGCAAACGCGGGATCGGCGAGGGTGTCACGCACCAGCAAGGGCCGCCCCTTATCAGCGACCCAGCCGCTATAGCCTTCGCCCAGCCGCAGCACATACATCCCGCCCAGGGGACGCGGGCCGCTGGTCGCACGCAACGTGAGGATGCGCTGTAATTCATCGTAGAAAAAGATGGAGCAGAGTTCGACATTTAGCTCCTCCGCCACCTTCTGAGCCGTGACCTCCAACGTCTGGTCCAGGTCCATCGCCGAGTTACTGATGCTATTGATGCCTTGCAAGGTCTGTAAACGGCGCTCCAGGTGTTCGCCCAGATCGCGGCGCTCCTCCATCACTCGTTCCATCACGCTCTGATAGCCCCTGGTCAACGCCAGCAGGGCAGCGGAATGCAATTGTACGAGCAACGAGAGAGCCTCATATTGTAGGGGTGGTCGTTCGGCAAAGAGCAGTTTGCACTCGTTGACCAGGGCATCCACGCAAATTTGCAGACCTTGCAGGCGTAGTTCTAGCTTCCCACCCTGTTCCGCGAGCGCGCGGCCAGACTGTTCAAAACGCGCGAGAAATTCGGTCTGAGTTTCATTGACGAACGCGTTGAGAAGGAGCCACGCGTCGCTGCCCTCTTCGGGACCGGAGCGCGCGCCCAATGCGTCCTGGAGTGAGGCGCGCAGGCGAGAAACCTGTTGCGCCAGAATCGCTATGACTTCTGCTTTCCCGGCATCAGCACCATCGCCCGCACGCTTAACCTGTTCATACACCACGTTGATATCCTCTTCCGACTGTTGCCTAACTGTCGTGAGTATAGCATAAGAGCAAGTGCCTGTCCATGCAAATTTTTCAGGCGTATAGCCAATTCATCCCGGAGTGAGAACCGCTGACTCCTACTTTTCGTTAAATGTAATGGGAACGTTTGGGATTTTCTCCAGGCAGAGGGATTTGCTCTGCTCCGTTCTCCCAAAAGGAGGCCTTCTCACAACGCGGGCAAAAGCGCAGCGTTACGGGATACTGAAACTGATACAAGAGGTTTGTATGACAAGATGTGTGAATTGTGGATTACCGCTTCAGCCTGAACGCAACCAGGCAAATTGCCCGCGTTGCGGCGCATCCTTGAACGCGATGCAACAGGAAGTGCCACAACAGCAATTTGGGCAAGCGGGTTGGAGCAACATGGGCGCGATGCCCCAGCAGAATGCCTGGGGACAGACACAGACACCCGCGCCACAACAAAATTCCTGGGGTCAGACGCCCACGCCCGGACCATATAATCAGTATCCCCAACAGAACGAGGGCTGGCAAAATGGCACGGGCATGTCCGGCTTTAACGGAAATGGCATGGCTGGCTTTAACAATAACATGGGATCTGGCCTGCAACAAACGCCGCTCACGCCCCAACGGCCAACGCCACCAACGAAGAAGAAACCCAGTCCAGCCATGCGGATTGCGCTGGTCTGCTTCATCCTGAGCATTGTGATTGTCGGCTTTGTCGGCGCGCTGGCAGCTTTCAATAGCAACAAAGGCAATTCACCGACCGCGAGCAGTAACACGCCCCAGGTCGTAGCAACCAGTACGACCGCGCCCTCGCCGACGACCGCGAGCGCCACCGCGACGGCCACAGGCACAGCCAGCGCCTCGCCAACCGCGAGCGGGACCGCCTATCCTGGCCAGCAATATATCAGCAATGCGCAAATGATGTCTGGCGCGTCCGACGGCTCAAAGCCAGGCCAACCATCATCAACCTTTACCACCAGCGACACTATCTATGTGAGCTTCAGCGTCAACCCACCAGGTACGGGCGGCGCGGTCTGCTCTCAATGGTATCTCAATGGAAATGAGGCCACGCATTTTTCCTACCCGATCAAGCCCACTACTCACTCGCTCTATCTCTACGCCAATTATGGCAGCGCAGGGCCAGCGTATGTACAGCTCTATTGGGCCAGCGATAAAAGCTGCTCCGATCAAATTCTCGCACAGCAGGTCAATTTTACCGTGACAGCGAGCTAATCCTTTCATACAGAGAGCCGGGCCGCATTGTATCAACGCGGCCCGGCTCTCTTCTTCTGCTTTAGAACACCTTGTTTGCGGTAGCCGCCAGCGAATCGCACACGATCAGGCGTTTATCCTTCAGCTTCCCGACTGCTTTCCGGCTCTTGGGGTTGGTATCGGCAAAGAAAACACGGTCAGCATCCGGGGCCTCGCCCGCGTTCATGCTATCGATCAAACTACGAACGAAAAATTGCTTCCAGCTCACCGGAATCAGCCGCAACAAAGGCGCGAAGAATTTGTATTTAATGGTATCCTCTGGAAAAACGGGGTTATACTGGTCAAGCTTTTTCTCCTTTAACCAGGCCTCTACTCGCTTACTTCGCCTGGAAGGGGAGAGTAAAATGACCGTGACCCCTTTATTATAGAGCTTTTTAAGTGCTCCCGTTGCCTGATACTCATTCTGCTCATACGCCTGGCGCACCGTTTTGAGATCAAGTAATGCCATCTTATTGCGCATGGTTGTTCACCTCTCGCTGTTTATTTGCCCCTACAACGTCTCTCTCATTATATCATCGACGCGCATATTCCTATGATTGCTCGCCCATGATGGGGCGCGGCCTCAGGGCGCACGCAAGGAGACGCCCCTACTATGGACGGGATTGGTTGGTAAGGCAAGATTTCCACGTGAAATTGGCCTCGACAGTTCCTTCTCAGAATACGCGCGCTTTTCCAACTCATGTTAGCCGCGTGACCTCCTCCAAAATCTCCGCCAGGTGTTTGCGTTCGGCCTCGTTGAGCGGCAAGAGAGGCAAACGAGGAGGGCCACCGTAGCCCGCTGTCAGCTCCAGGGCGGCCTTCAAACCCGGCACGCTATAGATGGTAGTCACAGCGGCGTTCGCTGGCGCTAGCAGGGATTGGAGGCGTTGAGCTTCTAGCAGTTCGCCGCGCTGGAAAAGCTCTTGCAAACGGCAGACCTGGCGGGGAAAGACGTTGGCAAGCGCGGCGACGACGCCCACGGCCCCGATCGCGAGTGCAGGCAAGAAATAGCCAGCGCTACCCGCGAAGATCGCGAAATCAGCAGGCACCTGTCCGACCAGTTGCGCGAGCTTCGCCATATCGCCCGCGCTATCTTTGATGCCGACGATATTCGGATGCTCTGCTAACTTAGCCAGGAGCGCCGCGTTCAGGTCCAGCCCGGCGGTACTGGCTGGCATGTTGTAGATGACTACCGGCAAGGGGCTGGCGTCGGCAATCACACGATAATGGGTCAATAGCGCCTGTTCCTGCATGCGGCCTTTGAAATAGAAAGGCGGGAGAACCAGGGCAAAATCAGCACCGGCACTGGCCGCGCGCCGACAATGCTCAAGTGTCGCACGCGTGGATTGCTCGCCGCAACCCGCGACCAGCAGGGCGTCCGCGCCTGCCACCTCGTGCGCGGCCTCAATCAGCTTCACGCGCTCGTCACTGCTCAGGTGAACCGCCTCGCCATTGCTGCCCATAAGGACGTAGCCCGCGAGGCCCGTCCCGGCGAGATTACGGATATGCTGTTGATAGGTAGGCACATCCAATTCTTCATGCACATCAAAAAAGGTCGGCAGGGGCGGATAGACGCCCTTGCGCAATACTGGAGCTGGCATAACTCTCCCTCGCTTTCCGCTTTGCTCCGCACAACCAGGATGCCTCTTCATCTCAGGAAGACAACGGCGAACAGGACAATCAGCAGGACACAGACACAAATGACGCTGCCCCAGAGCAACGTGGCCCGGCGCGCGGCGGCAGCACGCAACGTATTAACCCGGCCATTCTCTAGCGGACACCACTGTGAGCGACGACAGTTAGGACAAAGCGGGAAGAGTTCATAGGGATGGTAGAGGCTATTGCCGTGCAGGGGATCGCGCAACTCTTTGCTCGCGAAAACGGCCTGGCAGTGCGTGCAGCGCAACAACAGATACTCATGCCAGTCTCTAGCAGCGCAGGATGGACAGCTTGCAAAACGCGCTCGCCCGCCCGCTGACCAGCGATGGTGACAACGCTGGCAGATATATACCGCGCCCGTGGAAGTGGACACGGGATCGGGCATGCTGCCGCGCAACAGGCCATCCCATTTCAAGCTCTCCGCTTGCGCGGACGAAAGTTCGTAGGGAATTCCATCCAGGGTCAACGTGATGGAGGAGGTTGGCGTCTGGCGCAAATCGGGGAAGGCGTACGCGCCATTTTTCCCATTACCTCTGCTCGTGGCCGCGCCATCTCTCACCGACGCGGATGCACCCTTGCGCAAGCGAGTATCATACGCCCGGCGTGTCTCAGGATTGCTCAATGTCTGGTAAGCCTGGAGCAGAGAGCGCATCCGTTCCTGAGCATCGGTCCCCTTATAGACATCGGGATGGTATTGGAGGGCCAGGCGCTTAAAGGCGCTCTTAATGATGTCAGAGCTGGCCCGGGAGTCTACACCCAAAAGCGCGTAGTAATCGTCGTCTGTATCCATTTTCATCTATACAAATACACCTGGAAAATAAAGGGTACCGCCGATAGAGACGAAACACAGCCTGGAAAAGTTGTCTGCTGCCATCAGCAAAGGACAAGTGCCAGAGAAAACCTTCTGATAGTAGTGGTTGTACCACACAGGGAACCGGCGTGCAAGACCATTCATTTCTTACGCGCCACGCAGCGAATTCAGCACTTCGGCAACCTCGCGGCGCATCTGCTCGTTCTGGGTCATCTCAGCGCGCACTTTTTCACAGCCGTGTAGAATCGTCGTGTGATCGCGTCCACCAAGGACCGCGCCGATCTGGAGCAGCGAGGCGTCGGTCTCTTCGCGCATGAGATACATCGCCACCTGGCGCGGCCAGACAATCTCGCGGTCGCGCTGTTTGCCCCGCATCCGTTCGACTTCGACATGGTAGTAGCGGCAAACGCCATCCAGCACCGAATTGGCGGTCAGCATCGTGCGCGAGATAGTTGGTTTGACGATATTGCTGCCATAGACAGCCTCCAGCGCCTGCTCGGCCAGGTCTAGCGAGAGCGCGGCATCATGCAGAGTCGCGAAAGCGATCACACGATTGAGCGCTCCTTCAAGTTCACGCACACTGCTGCACTCCGGGCGTGCCACATACTCGATCACCTCCGCGGGAATAGCGAAACGCAGCGATTCGGCTTTAGAGCGCAGAATCGCCAGCCGATGCTCATACTCAGGAGGCTGGACATCGGCCAATAAGCCCCACTCAAAACGCGAGCGCAAACGATCCTGCAAACTTGGAATAGCCTTGGGCGGGCGATCGCTCGTCACAATGATCTGTTTATTCGCGCTATGCAGCGTGTTAAAGGTATGGAAAAACTCTTCTTCGGTCGATTCCTTGCCCGCGATAAACTGGATATCATCGACCAGAAGAATATCGATCTGACGATACTTGGCGCGAAATTCTGCTGTTTTCTGGAAGCGGATGGCATTGATAATCTCGTTGGTAAACTTCTCAGAGGTCACATACAGCACATTCAGGCCAGCTTCCTCGCCGACATGGCCGACCGCGTGCATGAGATGCGTTTTACCCAGGCCCACGCCTCCATAAAGGAAAAGCGGATTGTAAACCGCGCCCGGATGTTCCGCCACAGCCAGTGAAGCGGCATGAGCCAGTTGATTCGATTTGCCGGTGATGAACGAGTGAAAGGTATAGCGCGGACTTAAGACGCCTTCGCCAGCGAAAAAGAGGCCCGGCTGTACACTCCGAGCATCGTGAGCAGCGCGGCCTTCCACGCCATCCGGGCGCGGTGAAGGCGGAATGGGATTGCGATGCGCGACCGCGTGAGGTGGCGTGGGCGGAGCCGAATTCGCGGCAAACGCTACTTCACTCTCAGCCTGTGGCTCCTCGCGATGCAGGGAACGCAGACGCCCTCTGGCAAGGCGCGAAGCACGTTTTGACGTGGGCAAGGGAGACGCGGGCGGCACCAGCAGATTGCTGGGAGCCTCGCCATTCTCAGCAAGCTCGTGCAGAACCACAAAACGCACATTGAGCGCGCTCCCCGTAATGCCACTCAGAATCTCACGCACCTGCTCGGCGTAGCGTGACTCCAGATGGTTCCTGGAAAACGGGCTGGGAACGCCGACCACCAGCACGTTATCTTGCAACGAGAGCGCCACCGTCGATTGGAACCACGTCGTAAACACGGCGGCATCCATGTGCAGACGCACCTGTTCTAAAGTTGTTTGCCAAAGTTGTTTTGCGTTCACGTCGCTGCCCCAACCTCTTCGGGAACCAGATGTAGCAAAACGCGAGTTGCTGCGTTTTTACTTACGAGCGCGCTCTCACTCGCGCCAGAAATCTCTCGGATGCCGTCCAGTTTTGCGCCATACACGGACAGGGGAGAGCCATCTCACGGGGCGCATGTTGCACGCCGGTTAGAGAGACAAGAACACATCCCGCCAGAGGCAGCATTGCTGGTGTAGCAGAGAGTAATGGTAGCATGAAAGCGGCGCGCTGTAAAGGAGTCTGGTTGGGAAGTACCGATCTCACACGCAGGGTGATTGCTGACACAGACAAATGCGCGCAGGTACGATATAATAGTCACGCTACGCGACCTCTACAAGACGAACAAGCTCTGACGTTCGTTATAAGAAAATAGAGAGGCATTGCCTGAAGGATCGCCCGGCGTAAAAGGGGTGCGAAAAATATTTATGTATGCATATTATTCAAAAATGCTGGTGAAGCGCACCGGCGTAGGAGTTTTTTTTATGAGGAGATCTCTGTCATTTGTAGTGCGTCAGTCTGGCACGCGCACTGCTCAAGCTGGTGCGGAAACCAGCCGGTCACGGAAATACACGGGTCTGTATCTGGTCGCGGGGCTGATTCTGGTGAGTACGCTCCTGGCGGCGTGTTCTAATCCCTTTGGAGGCGCGCAAGCCACTCCAACGCCTTCGATGCGCGCCCTGAGTAAAATCGACTGGTGCACAAAAAAACCGTTGATGGTTTTCCGCGACGAGAACGCGCTCACCCCAACCCCCAGCCCTACAACCACGGCGACCGCGACCGCGACCAGCTCACCGGCAGCCGGGCCAGGTACGCCCACGACTATCACCAGCTGGTCGGTTGTGAAGGCCAATCTCGGCTTTGAAACCTATCTGCCCACGACGCTCCCCAACGGCACCTGCCTGGTCAGCGCGCAGGCAACCATTCACGATCCCATTCTTGGCGGCAGCTTTACGATCGGTTATCTCTTCTCAGATCACACATCGTTAAGTCTCTCCGAGGCTCCGCTGCTCAAATCGCAGGGTAACGTCGCGTTCCAGTGTAATCCGACAGGTCTGACGACGACTCCAACGCCTGGCAGCGGCAAAAGCACGCCGGTCGCGACCAGCACAGCCACAGCCACAGTCGCACCCAGTCAGCTCTGCATCGGCTCTAAAGGCAGCACCAGCATTACCATCGCCGGCGTTGGTACGGTCGCCCATCTACAACAGGTCTTCAACAGCCTGCAAGCAAACGTAAACTGGATTCCAGCGTAACTATGATATGAAAAGCGGGCTTTCTAGAGGGATTTCTCTGGGAAGTCCGTTTTTGCTTGAGGGCGCTGAGCGATGCGTTGATAGAGGCAAAGCAATAGCAATAAGATTTGCAAGTCTAGCTATACAAAACTATAGCAGTATGCTACACTTTCGGTAGAAGTGTTAAACGGCAATAACTATTGACTTCCAGCACATCAAAAACTATAACCTAGCAGCGCTTACAAATTATCTATCCTGCTGATATTCCGCAGGTTTGAAAAAGTGGTGACATTATGAAAGCATTACATTGGATTTATTATGCGCCATATCAAAAGGATATCGAGCGTGTTCTGCAAGCTTTGCGCAATAATTTTTTTGCTAGTAAAGGTTACAGAGATTTCATGAGTGAATTGGAGAAAGAGCACGAGGAGAGATATGATATAAAAACAATTCACGATGTTACACAACGATATGTTAACGTACGCAATCATTCAATACTCGGTATACGTCATATATCCCCTTATCCTCACTATTTTGCTTGTTTGCTCTTC
>Ga0070691_10000344_pt1 | contig 16531 bp, 12 predicted proteins | sample KBSK1101metaG_FD_64673 | JGI IMG/M metagenome (GOLD analysis project Ga0070691, IMG submission 64673) | Corn, switchgrass and miscanthus rhizosphere microbial communities from Kellogg Biological Station, Michigan, USA - KBS K1-10-1 metaG | ecosystem: Host-associated > Plants > Roots >... | reverse complement strand
TCAGCAGTGGGAGCTCGGTCAGCGCCGCGAACGGGTCGTTCCCGACCTGTTCGTCCAGCCCCTCGAGCGCGGCGCGGTAGAAAGGCACGTTGGAGCCGGCGTGAGCGAGGATCGCGGCGAGCCGGGCGGGCACCGAGTCGCTGGCCGTTCTCGCCTCGTCTTCCGCGCGGAAGCGCCGGTAGACGCTGCCGAGCCTCCGGCCCGTGGCCCGGAAGTAGGCGAAGTAGGCGGCTTCCCTGAGCGGGCTGGTGGCGCTCAAGCCTTGGCTCGCTGAGTCCGCTGGGTCCGCCCGACCAGGAGGCCGATCGAGCCGAGAACGACGAGCGCGCCGACCACGACGACCACCGCGGTCCACGGCATCCGCCGGCGGGCTTCGAACCAGAGTCTTTCCCACGGCGAGGGGGCGCCGTAGTCGCCGATCGCCCGCGACGGCGCGAGCGGCCCGGCGGGCATGTTCCGCGGCGTCGCCAGCAATTCCGACCTGGAGAGCCCGTACCGAGTCGAGGAGACCGCGTTGCGGAAGGCCTCGAGGGCGCTCGGCGAGCTGTCCAGGCGCGCCGCGACACCGCTGAAGCCTTCGTCAAACCAGACGAGGGCCCGGATCCGGGGAAAGCGGGGGAGCTCGTCCCCCAGCGCGCTCGCGATCCACGCCGCCTTGTCGCCCCCCTTCTCGTTGGATGCGGTCTCGGTGACGATCATCGGCCGCAAGGTCAGCCGGGTGACGGCGTCGTAGGAGTCACCGAAGATCGCCGTGAACGACTGCCATTCGCCCCCTTTGCCCCAGTTGAACCCATCCAGGCCCACCCAGTCGACCCAGCGATCGCCGGGGTAGTAGGCCGCGAACGGGAAGGGGTGGCTGGGGCCGCCACCGATCAACGGCCAGGAGATGCCCGGACCGGCCTGCTCGTTGACGTTCGGAGCCCACACCCACTTGACGTTGTCGGCGCCCGCCTGGCGAAAAACGCGCACCACATGCCGCCACGCGGCCACGTAGAGCCGCGGCGTGTTGCCCTCGCGGCGCCCCCACGGGTACCAGGTCCCGTTCATCTCGTGGGCGAAGCGGAGCAGGATCGGGTGAGGCCACGAGGCCGCTTCGCCGGCGGAGCGGCGTATGTAGGCGTCGTATCGCCCCGCGGCGATCGCCGAGAGCGGGATCCCCACTTCCTTGACGGTCCATGGCTCCCAGGTGACCAGGGGCACGGCTCCGCGGCTCCAGATCGCATTCAGCGCCGCCTTCTGGAAGGGCGGCGACGACCAGTTGGGATAGCGGCTGACGATCGCCGGCCGCTGGCCGACCTCGCGGGCGTAACGGTCGATGAGCCCCGGGTGTTCGAACGAGTTGGGGATCCAGGCTCCCATGGCGATGGCGTCCCCGTCCCCCTGCTGCGCCACGGCAACCGAGGGCAGCGGGAATGCGGCGGCCAGGAACGTCAGGAGCAATGCGGGCAGGAGTGCCGACGGGAACCCAGAGGGACGATGCTCGAGCCTGCTGCGGCGCCTCACGTCCGTCACCCTCAGGAGCCGCGTCGGGAGGTTGAGCGAAGCAGGCTGGCTCTGTCCGCGCGGTAGAGAGGCAGGCGTGCTCCTCGGCGCAGCGCCCTCAGCGCGGCCTGCGAGCTGTCGACCCGCATGTCTATGCCGTTGAACGGCCGGCTGAACCAGACCAGGGCCTGGACCCGCCGCATCCTCGGCAATTCCCTGGTCAGCGCCCGGCGGACCCAGCTTGCCTTGTTGCCGCCGATCTCGCTGGACCCCGTCTCGGCGATCATCACCGGCCGCGAGCTGAGGCGAGCGAGCAGATGGAGCGAGTGGCTGAAGATCTCGCCGAACGAGAGCCAGCCCCTGCGCCCCCCCCAGTTGAAGCCGTCGAGGCCAACCCAGTCGACCCACCGGTCGCCCGGGTAGAAGGCGGCGAACGGAAAGCGGCCCTGGCTGTCGACATACGGCGTCCAGACCCACCTGACGTTGTCGGCACCGTTGGCCCGGAAAATCGAGACGACGTGCCGCCAGGCGGCTTTGTAGACGTGAGGCGTGACACGGTCCGCTCCCCAGGGGTACCAGTCGCCGTTCATCTCATGGGCGAAGCGGAGCAGGATCGGGTGCCGCCAGCGGGCAGCGGCTCGCGCGGCGGAGCGGAGGTAGCCGTCATAGCGCCCGGCGGCGACCTTCCTCAGGGGGAACGGCTTTTCCCTGTAGGTCCATGGCTCCCAGGTGACCAGCGGAACCGCCCCGTCGCGCCACATGGGCTTCAGCTCCGAGGGCGGGAAGGGGGAGAGCCGCCACTGCTTGTAGCTGGCGGCGATCAGCGGCGGCCGGCCGGCTGCTCGGGAGTAGCGGCGCAGGCGCAGTGGATGCGCGGCCGAGCTCACATATGCGCCCAGGGCGATCGGGTGGCGGTGACGTGGGGCAGCCGCTCCGGTTTCGCCACCGAGCAGCAGCACGCCCACCAGCAAGAAGAGCGCCGCCGAGATCCCCCTCTTGTGCTCGCGCGCTGCGCTCATGGGCTCTGCCGCGATCCGCGCCGGTGTTTGCGGTTCCGAGCCGGGCGGGCGGGCCGAGCGAGGTGGCGGGGAGTCCCCAGCAGCCGCTGCCGGTCGCTGTGGTACTCGGAGCGTGCCGTTGCCCGGCGCAGGGCGCTCAGTGCCGCAGGCGAGCTGTCGACTGCGAAGTTCCCCCGGTAGTCGCTCCCGTCCGCCCACCAGACGATCGCGCGGATGTGGGTCATCTTCGGGATCGAGGCGGAGAGGGCACGGGCGAGCCAGGCCGCCTTGTCGCCGCCGTCCTCGCTCGATCCGACCTCCGCCAAGATCAACGGCCGCCGCGTCAGCCGCACGAGCCGCGTGTATGAGTCTCGGAAGATCGACTCGAACGACCGCCAGCCGAAGACCGGGCCGCCATTGAGGCCGTCGACTCCGGCCCAGTCGACCCACCTGTCGCCCGGGAAGTACTGGGCGAAGCGGAAGCGGTGTCCGACGGTGACATAAGGCGTCCACACCCACTTGACGTTCGTCGCGCCGTTGGCGCGGAAGATGCTGACGACATGCCGCCAGGCCGCCTTGTAGGCGCCCGGTGAGCTCCCCGGACGGCCCCTTCCCCATGGGTACCAGCCGCCATTCATCTCGTGCGCAAAACGCAGGAACAGCGGCCGCCCCCACGCAGCAGCCTGCTGCGCCGATTCGGCGATGAATTCGTCGCAGCAACCCGCCGCGATGGCGGCCATGGGAAAGGTCTCGCCTTCGTCGTGCTGGCTCCACGGCTCCCAGGTGACCAGCGGAACCCCCCCGCGTTCCCAGGCCGCGTCGAGCTGGGTCGGGTCGAGCAGGGGCTTGGTCCAATCTCGGTAGGAGGAAACGAGAACCGGCCGCTGGCCCACCTGGGCGCCGTAGGCTTCGATCAGCGAAGGGTCTTCGCCCGAGTACGGGATGTAGGCGCCGAGGGCGACGCGGGGCGGCGTTGCCGCCCGAACCGCTTCGGGGCGGTGGAAGCCGAGCAGCACGAACAGCAGTGCGGCGGCGGCGGCCCATTGCAGAGCCCTGCGGGCGCCGCCGGCACGCGTGGCAAGCAGGATGAGAGCCATCAACGACACCGCTCCCGCGAACACCGCGTAGGGGGCCCGCACCACCCCATCCGAGAGCGGCCAGAGAAGCGGGATCCCCGGACCGGTGGCAAGGTCTCGGAGGAGATGGCTGGCGATGCCGAACGCAGCGCCGAGGGAGATCTGTCGGGCTGCCGACCTGCGCGAGGCAAGTCCCACCGCGATCAGCGCCGCAATCGGAATCAGGCTGTGGGTATATGGGCGTGGGAGATCGCCAGTGAGCACTCCGGAGCCAAGGTAGCGCGGCAGGTGATCCAGGTCGATCGCCACTGAGAAGGCAAGAGCGGCAGCGGTGAACCGATGGGGCAGGGGGGATGCAAGCAGGGCCGAGAGCACCAGCAGGGCGAGCGCGCACGTCGCCAGGTGCCCCGGCTCGTCGACCAGGGCGTAGGCGATCGTGCCGGCGGAGCCGACGACAAGGGCCCAAAGCAGGTCGAGCCCGAAGATAAGCCCGACCAACATGGGGATCGCTGGGAGTCGTTCCAGACGGCGCACAGAGAACGACAGCTTAGAGAGCGGGCCAGGCCGCGATCCGGCTTCGCTCTCGCCGGGTCGCGTCTGCCGGGGCCGACTACCGAAGCCGCTGTTCCAGCGCCTCGAGCTGGGCGCGGATCTCCGGCGGCAGCTTGTCGCCGAATTTCGCCAGGTGCTCCTGGACCTGCGGCAGCTGCGCCTTGACCAGCTCGGTGTCGACGCTGAGCAGCTCCCGCATCGCCTCGGCCGAGACGTTGAGCCCCTCGGTGTCGATCGCGCCCTCGGTCGGCAGCAGGCCGATCGGGGTCTCGACCGCGTCGGCGGCGTCCTCGCAGCGGCGGAAGACCCACTCCAGCACGCGGCTGTTCTCGCCAAATCCGGGCCAGAGGAACTTGCCGTCGTCGTCTTTGCGGAACCAGTTGACGTAGAAGACGCGGGGCAGGACGGCGCCCTCGCGCTTGCCGATCGCCAGCCAGTGGGCGAAGTAGTCGGCCATGTTGTAGCCGCAGAACGGCAGCATCGCCATCGGGTCGAAGCGCAGCTGGCCGACCGCGCCGGCCGCGGCGGCGGTCGTCTCCGAGGACATCGTCGCCCCCATGAAGACCGCGTGCTCCCAGTCGAAGGCCTCCTGGACCAGCGGCACCACGGTGGCGCGGCGGCCGCCGAAGAGGAAGGCGTCGATCGGCACCCCGGCGGGGTCTTCCCACTCGGGCGCGATCGAGGGGCACTGCGAGGCCGGCGTCGTGAAGCGGGCGTTGGGGTGGGCGGCCGGGCTCTCGGAGTCCGGGGTCCAGTCGTTGCCGTGCCAGTCGATCGCGTGCGCGGGCGGCTCGCCGGTCATCCCCTCCCACCAGATGTCGCCGTCGTCGGTCTTGGCGCAGTTGGTGAAGATCGAGTTGCGCTCGATCGTGTCCATCGCGTTGGGATTGGTCTTGTGGCTGGTGTTCGGGGCGACGCCGAAGAAGCCGGCCTCGGGGTTGACCGCGTAGAGGCGGCCGTCCTCGCCGAACTTCATCCAGGCGATGTCGTCGCCGACCGTCTCGACCTTCCAGTCGGGCAGGGTCGGGACCAGCATCGCCAGGTTGGTCTTGCCGCAGGCCGAGGGGAAGGCGCCGGTGATGAACTTGACCCGGCCCTCGGGCGAGGTCAGTTTGAGGATCAGCATGTGCTCGGCCAGCCAGCCCTCGTCGCGCGCCATCGCCGAGGCGATCCGCAGCGCGAAGCACTTCTTGCCGAGCAGGGCGTTGCCGCCGTAGCCCGAGCCGAAGGACCAGATCTCGCGGCTCTCGGGGTAGTGGACGATGTACTTGTTGGCCTCGTTGCAGGGCCAGGGGACGTCCTCGACGCCCTCGGCCAGCGGCATCCCGACCGAGTGCACGCAGGGGACGAACTCGCCGTCGTCGCCGAGCACGTCGAGGGCGGGCTTGCCCATCCGGGTCATGATCCGCATGTTGGTCGCGACGTAGGCGGAGTCGGTCAGCTGCACGCCGATCTCGGCGATCTCGGAGCCGAGCGGACCCATCGAGAACGGGACCACGTACATCGTGCGCCCCTTCATGCAGCCCTTGAAGAGCTCGTCCAGCGTCGCCCGCATCTCCGCCGGGTCGCGCCAGTTGTTGGTCGGGCCGGCGTCGGCCTCCTGCTCGGAGCAGATGAAGGTGCGGTCTTCGACCCGGGCCACGTCGGCGGGGTCGGAGAGGGCGAGGTAGGAGTTCGGCCGCTTCGCGTCGGAGAGGCGCTCGAAGGTGCCGGCGTCGATCAGGGCTTGGGCCAGGGCGTCGTACTCCTCGGCCGAGCCGTCGCACCAGTGGACGGAGTCGGGCTGCGTCAGCGCCGCGATCTCACCGACCCACTGGGTCAGCTTGGCGTGGGTGGTCAGCGCGGGGGCCGTCGTGCTCAGGTCGCTCATTCGCCTCTCTCTATTTAGTTCGGTTTGAGGCCGACGAGGCTCACGTCGGCATCCTCGTTGCGGATCTTCAAGGTCGCGGTCGCCTGCTTGCCGTTGGAGAAATCGACCGTGCAGGCGAAGGTCTTACCCGTTTCCACCTTCTGATCGGAAGGGCAATCGACAGCGGTGATCTTTTCATGAAGCGACTTTTCGAGGCTGCTCTTGATCGCGCCCTCGGCCTTGACGTCGTCGATCACGGTTTCCCCGCAGCCCGCCGCGAGCAGGGCGACGGCGAGCAGCGCAAGCGCCGCGGCACAGCGGATGGAGAAGGTCAATCTTCCTCCCTGGGGGACGGACTCGATCGTAGAAGTATCCCAATCCGAGACGACACTCCGGGCGAAAGTGCCGTCGGATAGGGTTCCCGGCCGCTTATGCGCTTCTACGAGTTCGAGGCAAGAAAGATCGTCGAGCTGGCCGGAATCCCGGTCACCAAGTACGGCTTCTGCAAAACGGCCGAGGAGGCCCGCAAGGCCGCCGAGGAGATCGGCGGCCCGGTCGTGATCAAGTCCCAGGTCCTCTCCGGGGGCCGGATGAAGGCCGGCGGCGTCAAGTTCGCCGACACGCCCGAGGAGGCCGCCGCCCACGCCGCCGACATCCTCGAGCTGGAGATCAACGGCCACATGCCGCGCGGCGTCCTGGTCGATCCCAAAGCCGAGGTCAAGCAGGAGTACTACGCCAGCGTCGTCTGGGACGGGACCGCGAAGAAGCCGCTGATGCTGTTCAGCGACATGGGCGGGATCGACATCGAGGAGGTCGCCGAGACGCACCCCGACCACGTCGGCAAGGGCCACGTCTCCAACCTCTTCCCGATCCCCGACTTCGAGGCCAAGCAGGTCGTCGCCGCCACCGGCGTCACCGGCTCGCAGCTGAACCGGGCGACGCCGATCCTGGCCAAGCTCGCCCGCCTCTTCCGCGACAACGACATGACCCTGGCCGAGATCAACCCGCTGGCCGAGTTGAGCGATGGCAGCTTCGTCGCCCTCGACGCCCACATGGAGATGGAGGCCGAGGCGGTCGGGCGCCAGAAGGGCCTGCTGCGCAAGCAGCTGCAGATCGCCGAGGACGACACCCGCGAGACCTACGAGCCCTCCGCCTTCGAGCGCAACGTCGCCGCCATCGACGCCGCCGACCACCGCGGCGTGATCCAGGGCAAGGACCACGGCTTCGAGGGCAACCTCGGTTTGGTGATCGGCGCCGGCGGCGGCTCGCTGACCCTGACCGACGCGGTCCGCAGCCAGGGCGGCAAGCCCGCCAACTACTCCGAGATCGGCGGCAACCCGTCGGTCGCCAAGGCCTGCGGCCTGGCCAAGGAGGTGCTGGAGAAGGACGGCGTCGAGAAGATCGCGGTGATGATGTCGATCGTCTCCAACACCCGGGTCGACATCGTCGCCCGCGGCGTCATCAAGGCCTGCCTGGAGCTCGGCAAGGACCCCGCCGAGACGATCGCGATCTTCCGCATCCCGGGCGCCTGGGAGGACGAGGGCTTCAAGATCCTCGAGCGCTACGGGGTCGAGTACTGCGACCGCTCCGTCTCGATGTGGGAGGCCGCCGGCCGCGCCGTCGCCAAGATCCAGGGGGCGCCCGCATGATTGTCGACTTTCTCGGCCATATGCCGAATAACTCGACAATGGAGGGACCATGAGCATCCTCCTCAATCGCGACACCACCTTCATCGTCCAGGGGATCACCGGCCGCGAGGCGGTCAACCTGACCCGCGAGTGCCTCGACTACGGCTCCAAGGTGGTCGGCGGCGTCACCCCCGGCCGCAAGGGCCGTGAGGTCCACGGGGTCCCGGTCTTCGACACCGTCGCCCAGGCGGTCGAGCACCACGGCGGCCCGATCGACGGCTCCGTCGTCACCGTCCCCCCCGCCTTCACCAAGGACGCCGTCTTCGAGGCGATCCTCAACGGGATCAAGCTGATCGTGATCGTCACCGAGCGGATCCCGCGCCGCGACGTCGCCCAGATGGTCGAGCTGGCCAACCTGGAGGGCGCCCGCATCATCGGCCCCAACTGCCTCGGCCTGATCGTCCCCGACGTCTGCAAGATGGGTGGCATCGGCGGTCCCGCGAAAGACGCGGCCAAGGCCTACGCCCCCGGCCCGGTCGGCGTGATGAGCCGCTCCGGCGGGATGACGACCGAGATCTCCTCCTCGCTGACCCAGGCCGGCCTCGGCGTCTCCACCGCCGTCTCGATCGGCGGCGACGCGATCATCGGCTCCGCCTACGCCGAGCTGATGCCCTACTTCGAGGCCGACGAGGAGACGAGGGCGATCGTCATCTACACCGAGCCCGGCGGCCGCATGGAGGCACAGCTCTCCGAGTGGGTCGCCGACAACGACAGCCGCCTGCCGATCGTCGCCTTCATGGCCGGCAAGTTCATGGACGACGAGGAGATGAAGGGGATGAGCTTCGGGCACGCGGGAACTATTGTCGAGGGGGTAGAGGACACGGCGACGGAGAAGATCGCCCGCCTCGAAGCCGCCGGCATCCGCGTCGTCGAGCGGATCGACGAGATCCCCGACGCGGTCAAGCAGAAGCTCGAGGTTGCCGCCTGATGGCCGAGAAGCTGAACAAGGTCTTCATCGACGTCGAGGTTGACGCCGCCGTCGCCACCGACGCCGCGCTCGCCGCCAAGCTCGAGGAAGTCTGCCCCGTCGACATCTTCAAGGGTGGAGATGCTGGCGTCGAGGTCGTCGAGGAGAACCTCGACGAGTGCGTCCTCTGCAAGCTCTGCATCGAAGCCGCCCCCGCCGGCACCGTGCACGTCAAGAAGCTCTACGACGGCACCGAGCTGAGCTAGGCCCGGCGCCGCCGACGCCTCCCGTCTATATCTGACGGCAGTTCGGGCTACCGTAATTTTTCAGCTTGACGTAGCCCGAATGATCCACACCCCAGTGGAGGACGATGTCGCACTCGGCTTCGTCTCCTGGTTCGTAAAAACCTCGATAGAAGGTAGCCATGGTGCAGTCGTAGCGGCTGCTGGACATCCGGTAGCACTGCCCCACTCCCCAGCCGGTGCATTCGCGGTCTTCCCGGCAAAATTCTTTCGGCGAACTGTCTGGTCGCGTGCTTCGCCTGCCCGTAACGCATGTGCCACTGGAGAGGACCGGAAGCGTACCTCAATAATCAGAGCTGACAGTCTGCCTCACTCTTCGCACTCACAAGAGCAACCCGCCCGACTCGACCAGCATCTGCGCTTCCTCGCGCAGGCGATCGGGGACGGCGACCATCGCCTGCAGGCTGTCCAGCAGCACCGTGTCGCCCTCGATCTCGACGCTGGGGACGCCCGCGGGGCCGGTCACCACGGCGGCCACGACCTCGAACGGGGAGCCGGAGAGGGTCAGGTCGGGATCGCCGAGACTGCCGCGGGAGCCCTCGATCCAGCCGTCGGCGGCGTGCAGGGAGAAGCTCTGTCCCTCGGTCCGCAGACCGAGCCGGAACTCGGCCTCGGGCGGTGGGCGCAGGATCACCCGGAGGGCGTTGGGCAGCGAGGAGGGCGCCAGCCCGACCACGTCCTCGACCTTCTGCAGCTCCATCCCCCAGCGCGCCAGCTCCAGCAGCGGCCGTTCGAGGCCGTGGCCGAGCGCGGTCAGCTCGTAGACGGTGACGGCGCTCGGCGCCTCGAGCTCGCGGCGGGCGACGACGCCGTCGGCCTCGAGGTCGCGCAGGCGTTTGGTGAGGATGTCGGTGGGAGCGCCGCCGACGGCGCGGTCGAGGTCGGAGAAGCGCAGCGGGCCCAGCATCAGCTCGCGCACGATCAGCAGCGACCAGCGCTCGCCGACGCTGTCGAGGGCGAAGGCAAGGCTGCACGGCTGGTCGTATTCCCGGCGACCCATGTGCCCCATCGTAACAGCGTGATTTGAATTTCAAAGCACGTACTTTGAAATCTGGTACGGTCCGCCCACGTGGACCGGATCGCCGACCTCACCTGGAAGCGCCCGAAGCTCGTCCTCGCCCTCGTCGGCGTCTTCGCGCTGGTGGCGGTGGCGCTGGGCGGCAACGTCGAGAAGCACCTGAAGGCGGCCGGCTTCACCGACCCCGCCTCCGAGAGCGAGGTGGCGACCAACAAGCTGACCGAGGCGCTCGGCTACGACGCCAACCCCGGCATCGTCCTCGTCGTCCGCGCTCCGGACGGGGGCCGGCTCGACACCGCCAGCCCGCTGGTGCGGCGCGAGGTCGGGCGCCTCAGCGCCGAAGTCGCCCGGGCCGAACACGTCGGCCGCGTCGTCGATCCGCTGCGCGACCGCCGCGCCGGGGCCGAGCTGATCGCCGCCGACGGCCGCTCGCTGGTCGTCCTCGGCTACCTCTCCACCGCCGACCGCGAGGATGCCGGCGGGATCGCGGCGGAAGCAATCCAGCCCGCGGTCGACCGCAGCCGGCTCGACGTCACCCTCGGCGGCTACGCGGCCAGCTTCAACGAAGTCAACGACCAGACCAAGACCGACCTGACCAAGGCCGAGCTGATCGCCTTCCCGCTGTTGGCGCTGCTGCTTCTGGTCGTCTTCCGCGGCGTCGTCGCGGCGGCCATCCCGCTCGTGATCGGCGGCATCTCGATCGTCGGCACCCTGCTGGTGCTGCGGATCATGTCGACCTTCGTCGACACCTCGGTCTTCGCCCTCAACATCGCCACCGGGCTCAGCCTCGGGCTCGCGGTCGACTACGCGCTGCTGCTGGTCTCCCGCTACCGCGAGGAGATCGCGACCGGCGGCGCCACCCGCGAGGCACACCGCAACACCGTCCGCACCGCCGGCCGCACCGCCCTCTTCTCCGGCCTCACGGTCGCCGCCGCGATGGCGGCGCTGGTGATCTTGCCGCAGCGCTTCCTCTACTCGATCGCCGTCGCCGGGGCCTCCGTCGGGGTGCTCTCGGCGGTGATCGCGCTGCTGGTCGTGCCCTCGATGCTGGCCCTGCTCGGGACCCGTATCGACGCCCTCTCGATCCGCCGCGGCCCCGCCGTCTCCGACGAATCCGATGGCTGGTACCGGCTCGCCCGCGGCGTCATGCGCCGCCCCGTCGCCGTCGCCCTCGGCAGCTCGGCGCTGCTGCTGGCGGCCGCCTCCCCCCTGCTCTGGACCACCCTGACCGGGCCCAGCGCCCAGGCGGTCCCGCCCGGCAAGCAGTCCTACGAGGCCAACAGCTACGCCGAAGCGCACTACCCGCGCGACCTCACCGAGGCGGTCACGGTGACCGTCGTCGGGCCCGCCGGCCCGGCCCAGCTCGCGGCCTTCGGGCGCCGGGTCGAGGAGGTCGACGGCGTCGTCCGCGGCACCCCCTTCGCGCGCGCCTCGAGCGACGTCGCCTACGCCAACTTCGCGCTCGAAGACAAAGCCCTGGCCGAGGGGTCGCAGGCGAGCGTCAAGGCGATCCGTGACCTCTCCCCGCCCGCCGCCACCACCGCCCTGGTCTCCGGCAACACCGCCGGCTTCATCGACCAGAAGCAGAGCCTGGTCGACCACCTGCCGCTGCTGATCGCGATCATCTGCGCGACCACGCTGGTCCTGCTCTTCCTCCTCACCGGCTCGGTGATCCTGCCGCTGAAGACGCTGCTGATGAACGCGATGACCCTGGGCGCGACCCTCGGCATCCTCGTCCTCGCCTTCCAGGACGGCTGGCTCGACGGGCTCTTCGACTACACCGGCCCGAGCGCGGTCGAGGTGACCAGCCTGGTCTTCCTCTTCGCCGTCATCTTCGGCCTCGCCACCGACTACGCCGTCCTCGTCATGGCCCGGATCAAAGAGCAGCACGACCTCGGCCAGAGCAACGAGGAGGCGGTCGCGATCGGCATCGGCCGCACCGGCCGCGTGATCACCGCCGCCGCCCTGATGATCGCCGTCGTCTTCCTCGCCTTCGGCGTCAGCTCGGTCTTCTTCATGAAGCAGATCGCGGTCGGCATGGCGGTCGGCGTCCTGCTCGACGCCACCGTCGTCCGCGCCCTCCTCGTCCCCTCCCTGATGCGCCTGCTGGGGGAGTGGAACTGGTGGGCACCCGCCCCCCTGCGCCGCCTGCAGCACAGAATCGGCTTCTCCGAGGCCTGACTTCTCCCAAAGCGCGCCCAGCGGGCACGGCATCTCCGCGATAGGCAGACTCCCGCCCCGTGAACCTGATCGAGGATCTGATGGAGCGCTCGCCGGCCTCGCGGCTGGGGATCGTCGCCGTCGACGGGGAGGCCAACCGGCGGGATTGGCACTTCGGGGAACTGATCGCCTGCTCGGCGGGGCTGTCGGGGGCGTTCGCGGCGCGCGGGGTGACCCGCGGCGACGTGGTGATGACGCTCCTCGGCAACCGGATCGAGTGGGTGCTGACGCTGCTCGCCTGCTGGCGCATGGGCGCGGTGGCGCTGCCCTGCAACACGATGCTGCGCCGGGCCGACCTCGAGCACCGGGCCGCCGCCGCCAACCCGAAGCTCTGCGTCGGCGAGGAGGGGCTGCTCGGCGAGCTGCCGGACGGCATCGCGACGATGACGAGGGCCGAGGTCGCGGCGGTGCTCGACGAGGACCGCCCGCAGGAGACCCCGGCGGCGATCGAGCCGATGGAGCCCGAGGACCCGGCGCTGATCGTCTTCACCTCCGGCACCACCGGCGAGCCCCGCGGCGTCGTCCATGGCTACCGCTACCTGCTCGGCCAGCGGCTGCAGGCCGAGCACTGGTTCGGCTCGCGCCCGGGTGAGCTGGCCTGGTGCACGACCGCGACCGGCTGGTCGAAGTCGGCCCGCAACGTCTTCCTCGCCCCCTGGCTGACCGGCGCCGCCGCGGTCATCCACGACGGCCGCTTCGACCCGGAGGAGCGGCTCGAGTTCGCCGCCGCGCTCGGCGTCAACGTCCTCTGCCAGGCGCCGACCGAGTACCGGATGCTGGCCAAGCGGACCGCCCTGCGCCCCCTCCCCGCCCTGCGCCGGATGGTCTCCGCCGGCGAGCCGCTGGACCCGGAGACGATCGCCGCCTTCCGCGCGGCGACCGGGCTGGAGCCGGCCGACGGCTACGGTCAGACCGAGACCGGCCAGGTCACCGCCAACCTCGCCGGCGAGCCGGTGCGCCGGGGCTCGATGGGCAGGCCGCTGCCGGGACTGGAGACGCGGATCGTCGGTGCCGAGGACGGCGGGGCCGGCGAGCTGCAGCTGCGCGCCGCCTCCTCCCCCACCTTCTTCTCACGCTACCTTGATGGCGAGCGCTTCGAGGGCGAGTGGTGGCCGACCGGCGACCTGGTCCGCGAGGACGAGGACGGCTACCTCTTCTTCGAGGGCCGCGACGACGACATCATCCTCTCGGCCGGCTACCGGATCGGGCCCTTCGAGGTGGAGTCGGCGCTGCAGGCCCACCCCGCGGTGGCCGAGGCGGCGGCGGTTGCCGCTCCGGACCCCGAGCGCGGCGCCGTGGTGCGGGCGATCGTCGTCCCCCGCGACCGCGAGCCCAGCGCGGAGCTGGCGCGCGAGCTGCAGGAGCACTGCAAGCGCGAGACGGCGCCCTACAAGTTCCCCCGCATCGTCGAGTTCGTCGCCGAGCTGCCGAAGACGAGCAGCGGCAAGATCAAGCGGGCGCAGCTGCGACAGGAGTAACCTGGGGGCTCATGGCGACGACCGAGGCAACCGATGCGAAGACCATCGCCCGCGGCTACTTCGAAGCGGTCGGCCGCCGCGACCTCGACGCGATGACCGAGTTCTACGCGCCCGGCGGCGTCGGCGAGATCTACGGGTTGGTCAAGCTCGAAGTCCCGACCAGCTACCGGGCCTGGTTCGGCGACCTCTTCCGCGCCTTCCCCGACTTCGAGATGGAGATCGTCGAGATCGTCGCCGAGGGCGAGAAAGCGGCGGTGCGCTGGCGCGCCAACGGCAGCTTCTCGGGTGACGCCGCCTTCGAAGGCCTCAAGCCCAACGGGGCCACCGTGAACATCCAGGGCTGCGACGTCCTCACCATCCGCGAGGGCCGGATCCAGCACAACGACGCCTACATGAACGGGGCCGAGATGATGCGCCAGCTCGGCGCCCTTCCATCCGCCGGCTCAGCCCCTGAGCGAGCGATGACGGCGCTGCTGAACCTGAAGACGCGCCTGCTCCGCCGCGCCCGCCGCCGCTAGGCGGCCTCGGGCACGCTGCGGATGCCCGTCCTGGCCTCCATCAGCTCGAAGCCGCCTCCTGGCCCGTACAAATTCGCCGGGTCATGCTTCTTCTCATCGGTACTAAATAGGGCAGGGTTCTCCGGTAGCGCGCTTGCAGAGCTTCTCTTCCATGACAGTGCCAATATGACCAGCTTCGTCCCATTGCGCTTTCCTAGGGAAGCGCTCCGGGAGGCCGGCATCGCTGTTAAACGTGAATCCTGCCGCCCCATTCGAGACCGCTTCGCGAGTCCCAGCCCCCGGCAACTGGACGGGAAATGCTGGTGATCCAATTCCTATTGAGAAATGGATCGTCGTATTGTGGGGACCCTCTGCGGCGCCCCGAAACGCGGCAACGTCAGGCCCGGGTGGTGGAACCGACCGCAAGCTGATTTTGTAGGGCAGGCCGGCCAGCGCGGGGCGGACGTCCTCCGGCTTTAACCCACCGGATGCATCACCGCCACCTTGGTTCGCTTCAGCACCTCCGCAGCTGGATACCCCGCCAACTAGAAGTAAGCAGATCGTCGTTGGCACGAGTAGCCGGCGGATCACACCGCTACCCATTGAACACCCCGTTGGGACCATACAAATTGGCGGGATCATGCTTCTTCTCATCGGCATTTGCCATCGTATGCTTCCAAGCGAGCGGAACGCGTTCCCACCCAGCTGGCTCCGCAGCTTGGATTCGTTCTCGCACTTTGGACCATCTGAGCGCAGAATAGTTAGAGCCTTCGCTTGACTCATTAGCGATGAGCGGTTCGCGGCCGGAGCCCGAACCAGTCGTCCCAACGACGAACTGTAGATGATTGAACTCGCCATATCCATCGGCAAACCAATTCTCGGCAATAATGTCGCCCTTCGTCCAGCCGTAGGGTTCGTTCACCGGATCGATGTGCACGTAGCCGTATTGCCATAGGAACCGAGGCAAGACGTCAGCCAACGTCCACGTAGGGCTGAAATCAGCTGCTTCATAATAGAACGAGAACGATGGGCTCCACGGCAACTGCCGGTGATACCACCACGCATCGTTGTCCTTGTGCCCGAAACGCATCTGCTTCTCGCCACCTGCTCGCAGGATCTGGCTAATGAAATTGGTGCAGTTGTTGGAACCGAAATTCATGTAGAAAGGATTTCGGGCTCCCAAATGGCTTTGGTTCCCCCAGTAGACCGCGTACTGGGCGGCCGCATCCAGATCTGGTCCGCCGCAAGGGCTGTGGATATGGAGACAGGACCCGCTGGCCGTCGAGATGGATGCGGTCGCAACAACCTGCACAGGGAAGACTTCGGCTTCCCATTCGTTCGGCGGCATGTGAACGTGGACGATGTATTCGTTCGGTTCGTAGATGACGGGCGCGATCGTGATGTGTGCGGGAATGATTTCGTCGTTGGCAAGGAGAATCCACGGTTCAGCGATCACGGCAACGACCGTTCCACTGGTTTCATTAGTTGCTTGGGCGATTTCGTATTCCCCATTTTCTCGCTGACTTTCGGCATTGGCGATTGCTTCTGGGTCCCCAAGCGATTCCGGGGCGGGTTCTTCAGCCAGTTCGCCACTTCCTTCGGTTTCGTGGTTCCCACTATCTGGTTCGATGATCGCGATGGCTCCGGAGTCGAGTTCGACCAGTTCCTCTCCTCCATGCAGCTTGACGTTCCAAGTGAAGTCCGACATCGATTCCGGTCCCCTAATCGACTGAACCATTATCACGCCGTCTGCCGTCGGCCGCACCGCCGTGTCGGCTTCGGCACCGGTATTCGCGAATATCGCCGCATCGGAATTCACGACAGTCGCGCCCGTCGCCGCACCGGTCGTGCTTCCAAGGCTGAGGCAGCCGATCCGCGAGAGAGAGACTCCACCTGACGGATCGATGGAGGTTTCCGACCTAGCCATGGTGCCTTCCGCAACGAGGTTCGGATCAGGTTTGGAGTAGGTTGGATTTACTTCTGCTTCTCCGGTTTCATTTACTCCGGGTTCCGATGGAGCAATGGCAGTGGGAAGTGCTTCTTCCATGGTCGAGATAGCTTCACCAACGGATACCGTTTCGGTCGAGGGTTCTTCGCTCACTTCGCTGCTACAGGCAGGAGTGCCTTCTGCTTCTGCGGGAACATCAACCTCGATGGTACGACTGATCGTGTTTCCGAAAGTGTCCGTAGCTTCGATGTTTAGCGTATGGGGCTCTGGCGAAATTGAATGATAGGTGTAGTCGCTATCGAGCTGGCGGCAAGTTCCTTCACACAACTGGGGATAGCCCGGCACCTCTTCTTCATCCAGTTCGAGATCGATCGAGGCGATCTTGTCGCCGTCGCTTGGCCCCGGGGTTAAGCTCCACTTGTGCACGCGGTTGTTGCCCTTGTCGGTGATGAAGATCGTGTTGCCGGCGCCGAAGGCGATCGCCCGCGGTTCGGTGAAGTTGCCGTTGCCATTTCC
>Ga0070691_10000342_pt1 | contig 16538 bp, 14 predicted proteins | sample KBSK1101metaG_FD_64673 | JGI IMG/M metagenome (GOLD analysis project Ga0070691, IMG submission 64673) | Corn, switchgrass and miscanthus rhizosphere microbial communities from Kellogg Biological Station, Michigan, USA - KBS K1-10-1 metaG | ecosystem: Host-associated > Plants > Roots >... | reverse complement strand
CTCCAATCGCTCGGTCTGCCCCGCGCCCAAGCCGCGCACCAGATGGAAGCCGAGCTGCAGCGCGCCGCTCGCGTCGACGAACGAGCGGTACTCGCTCGCGTTGACGGCGATCGGTTTGACCTTCACGCCGTGACGCTTGGCGTCGTTGACCAGCACCTCGGTCGAATAGAATCCCATCGGCTGCACGTTGAGAATGGCGGCCGCGAAGATCGCCGGATGATGGCACTTCACGTAGGCCGAGGCGTAGGCGAGCAATGCGAAACTGGCGGCGTGCGACTCGGGGAAACCGTAGTCGGCAAAACCTTCGAGCATCCCGAAGAGCTGCTCGGCGGCTTCGCGATCGATGCCGGTCCGCACCATGCCGTCCATCAGCATCGGATACATCTCGCGCATCCGTTCGTGCGAACGCTTGTGCCCCATCGCGCGCCGGAGTTGATCGGCTTGGCCCGGCGAGAAGCCGGCCGCTTCGATCGCGAGGCGCATGCCCTGCTCTTGGAAGAGCGGCACGCCCATGGTGCGTTCGAGCACCGGTTTGAGTTTGGGATGCGGATAGGTGACCGGCTCCAGGCCTTCGCGCCGGCGCAGGAACGGATGGACCATCTTGCCTTGGATCGGGCCCGGCCGGATGATCGCGACCTGCATCACGATATCGTAGAAGCAGACCGGCTTCATGCGCGGCAGCATCGACTGCTGGGCGCGCGACTCGATCTGGAAGACGCCGATCGTGTCGGCCTTCTGCATCATCGCGTACGTCTTGGGATCGTCGGGGGGGATGGTGTGGAGTGCGAGCGTCCTTCGAGACGCCTTCGGCTCCTCAGGATGACACGAAGGAGTATCACTTGCTGTGTCATCCTGAGGAGCGAGCGCAGCGAGCGTCTCGAAGGATTGCACGCGTGCATGCAACGTGAACGCTTCGCGTAATAGTGCGAGCATGCCGAGGCCGAGGAGGTCGATCTTGATCAGGCCCATCTCTTGGAGGTCGTCTTTGTCCCACTGGATGATGGTGCGATCGCGCATGCTGGCCCACTCGACCGGCGCGACCCGGACGAGCGGATCGCGGGTGAGCACCATGCCGCCGGAATGGATGCCCATGTGGCGCGGGAAGCCGTCGATGCGCTCGCAGAACGCGATCAGCCGTTCGGCCATCTCGCCGCCGACCGGCATGCTTTCGAGCGACTCGGCCGCGTCGTACTCGCGTCCGATCGCGTCCACCTGGTCGAGCGTCAAGCCCAAGGCTTTGCCGACGTCGCGGATCGCCGAACGGGTGCGATAGGTGATCACCTCGGCCGCCATCGCCGCGTTGGTGCGGCCGTAGCGATCGTAGACGTACTGGATGACCTTCTCGCGATCTTCGTGCGCGAAGTCGATATCGATGTCGGGGATCTCTTGCCGCTCTTCGGACATGAACCGTTCGAAGAGCAGGTCCATCCCGACCGGATCGACCGCGGTGATGCCGAGCGCGTAGCAGACCGCCGAGTTGGCGGCCGAGCCGCGCCCCTGGCAGAGCACGCCCAACTCCGCGGCGGCGCGCACGATGTCCCAGACGATCAGGAAGTAGCCGGCCAGATCGACCTTGGCGATGATGCCGAGCTCGTACTCCAACTGCCGCTCGACCTTGACCGGCAGCGGCATCCCGTAGCGGTCGGCCGCGCCCCGCGCGACCAGCTCGCGCAGATGGCGTTGGCGCGTCGTGCCGTCGGGCACCGGGAAGAGCGGGAACTGTCCGGTGATGCGTTCGAGCCGGAACGTGCAGCGCGCCGCGATCTCCAGGGTCGCTTCGATCGCCTCGGGATAGGCGCGGAAGACCCGGCGCATGGCGGGCGCATCTTTGAGATAGAACTCCGCGTTGGGGCGCAACAGCATCTCGGCGCGCGCCTGCACCAGATGGGTCTTGTGTTTGATGCAGGCCAGCACGTCGGCCAACTGGGCGTCGTCCTTGTGCGCGTAGGCGACCGCGTTGGTCGCGACGTAGGGCACGCGCAAGCGACGCGCCAGTGCGACGATCCGCTCGCAGCGCTCGGCGTCGTCGGCGGTCAGGTGATGCTGGAGTTCGAGGTAGTAGCGTTCGCCGAAGTGGGCGCGCATCGCGGCCACCTCGCCCTCGGTCGGGAGCGCGCCGCCCGAGAGCGCGATCAGTCCGTCGGAGAGCCCGGCGAAATCGTCGACGCGCAAGCGCGCGTCGTGTTTGGAACCGCGCATCTGGGCGGTCGAGATCAGCTCGCAGAGATTGCCGTAGCCGAGCGCGTTCTCGACCAGCAGCACCACTCGGCCGCCGTCTTCGTAGGTGCACTCGCAACCGACGATGGCCGCGACCTTACGCTCCCGCGCGTGGCTCGCGAAGCGAGGGGCGCCGTAGAGCCCGTCGCGATCGGTCAGCGCGATCGCGGCCAGGTCGAGTTCGGCGGCCCGGTCGATCAGCTCTTCGGGATGCGACGCGCCTTCGAGAAACGTGAAGTTCGACCACGCGTGCAGCTCGGCGTAGCGACCGCGTTCACCGCGCAAGCCACGCCCGTAGCATCCGCAGGTCGAGCGAGCGGACCAGTTGCGGGCACTCAGGCATGCACAGGTGCATGGCGCGTACGCGCTCGCGGATGCGTTCGCGCTCGGAGCGGAAGTACGCCTCGACGCCCGGCGCGTTCAGGAAACGTTCGTTCTGCACGCGCAGGTGCGCGAACCGCACGTGGGCCTCGCGCTCGGCCTTCGGTTCGCCGACGAAACACGCGCGCAGGCGCAGCCCGGCTCCGTACTCCGGGCGGAGTTCGCGCAGACGGCGGGTCGGATGCTCGGAGAAGCCGATCTTGACGGACTGCTCGTCGATCTGCATCAGGTAGACGAAGCCGTAGTTGAAGCCGGCGAACTCCTCGAGCGGCGAGAGCAGGTGGTTGGTGCGCACCATCTCGCCACTGCCCAGCCACGCCGCCGCCGCGCGCTGAAACCGCTCGCACGGATGGATATCGGGAACCGCTTCAATCATAGCTGCCTCTGAGATACCAGTTCTCGCCTTGACGGTAGATGCGGTAGAGCGCGCCGCCGTCCAACAGTACGTCGTACTCGTCGCGGACGAGCGGTGTTGCATACCAGCTCTCCTCGATCCGCCACGGGCCCGCGCATTCCAACACCGCGCGCGAGCCGACGAACGCGGGCGCACCGCCGACCATTCGGACCTCGATCTCGCGCACTTCCAACAACTGCAACTGCGGTATCATGGCACTCGAGTGTGGCACCGCATCCCCCACGTCTTCCTGAGGACCGAATCCTGAGGAGCCGGCGTCAGCCGGCGTCTCGAAGGGTTCGAACGATGCGGAGAACGGCGCGTAGGCGAACTGCTCTTCGAGCGCGTAGGCGCGCACGCCGTGCGCTCGTCTGGCCGGCTCGCCGAGCGCCGCCTCCAAGCGCGCGAGCGTGACCGCGATCGTCTGCGGATCCAGATCGTCGGCGCTGCGGAAGAGCGGCAACGCCTCGCCCGCTTCTTCCAAACGCAGCGCGCGCACGCGCAGGCCGATGACGGGCGCTTCGAACGTGATGCCTTCGAGGTTGGCGCGCAGCACGTCGAGCATGGAGCGGGCTTGCGCGGTCGGTTGGGCCAAGCCGATCTCGCGCGTCCGCACCTCGCCGTTCTCCAGCTCGAGTTCGAGCGCGAGCGCGCCCGCGCGTTTGCCCAAGCACTCCATATCCGCGCAGACCCGGTCGATCAGCACCCGCAGCGCGAAGACGACCTGGGCCTCGACCTCGGCCGTGCCCTCGCCGAAGAGCGTGGCTTCGATCGCGACTGCGTGCGCGCGCGGCAGGAACGGCGTACGGTCGATCCCGCTCGCGCGTTCGTGCCAAGTCGCGCCCGCGCTGCCGAAGCGGCGTACGAACGGCCCGTACGGCAGCGCCGCCAACTCGCCAAGCGTCCGGATGCCGAGCAGGCGCAGGCGCTCGAGCACGCGCGGATCGACCGCGAGCACGCGCAGCGGCAACGGCGCGACCAGCGCGCGCTCCTCGCCTTCGCCGCAAATGGTGCCGTCGGCGATGACGGCGGCGGCTCGCGCGACGAATTTGTTCGGCGCGAACGCCGCCCGTACGGGCAGACCGAAGCCCAGCAGCGCGCGGTGCGCGCGCGAGAGATAGTCGGCGGGCGCGCCCGGGATGCCGGCCATCTCGAGGAAGGCGACGCCCGGTTCTTGCCCGTCGACCAACGGCGAGACCGCGTCGAGCGCGTCGAGCATGTCGTCCCAGAGCGCGCGAGCGCGAGCCGCATCGTGTACCACCACGCGCGCCCCGTGGGCGGCGGCCGAGGCCTGCGCGATCGTCTGTCCGACGCGCGCGCCGCACTCGTACGCTCGCTCGTCGACCGCGATCGCGCGTCCGCGTTCGCGCTTATCCGCGAGCAACGTCGGCGTATCGTCTATCGGCGGCGCATCCAGCAGAGCGACCGCGAGCGCGTAGTCGGGAACCGTCACGCAAAGCAACATCAGATGAAGCCGTTCTTAGAGCGTAGTGAGGCGATAGTGAGAGGGCGTTCGCGGCGCGAGAAAGCGGTGTATGGTGGCGATACCAGATCCGATGCATCGCATCGCACTAGCAAGGAGACCTCGATGAAGACCAAAGTATTGTTCGCACTGCTCTGCGCCGCCGGCATGCTGGCGCCGCTGGCCGCGCAAGCCGGCGAAGTCCGCAATCGCGAAGTCCGGCAAGAGAATCGTATCTATCAAGGCGTCGACCACGGATCGCTCACGACCGGCGAGTACGATCGCCTGCAAGCCCAAGAAGCGCGCTTGGCCGCCCTGCGGGCGCGCGATCAACGTTCGGGCGACGGCATCTCGCGCCGCGAGTACCTGCAGCTCAATCGCGACGAGAACCACGTCTCGCGCGACATCTATCGCGACAAGCATAACGCGCATCGCTAGCCGCTGACGACGGCGCGAAGCCGGACCGGCGCGACGGCGCGTTCTCGCACGAGCGCGCCGTCGCCGCGCTCGATGGCGCGCACCAGGGCGCTCCCGCCCGGTCGGCCGTAGCGATGTTTGAGCACGTGGGCGCGCACGTCGTAGCCGACCAGGCGCGCGAAGACGCCGCCCGCACCGCTCACCAACACCCGGTCGAGTACACAACGCAGGCGAGTGGCGGCGAAGGCGGCGAGTTCGGCGCTCGCGCAGGAGGCGACGGCGAGGACGAGCGCACCGGCTTTCTGCGCGAGTCCCGCCAAGCGCGCCCAGACCTGGGTGCGCAAGGCGACGGCCGGCATCAGGACCACGCTGAAGGCGCGCGATCGCAGAAGGATGTCGACGGCCCGCGCGATCCCGATCGGGCTGCGGGCCGGTACGACCAGCAGCCGGTCGAGACGGACGCCGGCCCGGGCCAGCGCAGGTGGGAAGAGTTCGCCCGCATCGACCACCGCGGCCAAGCCGCGAACGGTCGCCTGGGCCAACAGCCGGGCGGCGATGGCCATCCGCCCCGAGCCGCCTTCGAGCACCACGATCGTGCCCCGGGCGTAGCCGCCCGCGAGGGCCGCATCGAGAGCCTCGATCCCGCTCGAGAGCACCTTGCCGGCGACCTCGACCCGGCTCGCCTCGGCCCGGGCCGCCAACTCCGATTTGAGCGCGGCAAAGGCCGCGAACCGGTCGCTGGGGAGAGCGGAGAGACTGATCGGAGCCGACATGGGAGAGTATCGTAATCGAACATATGTTCGATGTCAATCTCGACCTCGCACTGTGTCTCTTTACGTGTTGTATCTTGTGACACACCATCGTGATACAATAAAACCATGGCCGAAACGCTTACGATCAGACTCGAACAACGCGACCGCGAAACGCTCGAGGCGGCTGCCCGTCACAATGGCGTCGGACTCAGCGCCTTTATTCGCGATATCGCCGAGGCCGAAGCCCAGCGGATCCGAAACGCGGAGATCCGCGCTGAGGGCGAAAAGGTCGTTTCTTACCTTCTTCATCACCCCGAAGCGCGCGCAGAAATCGAACTCTACGGCACTCCCATCGATGAGGCCGAATGAGCCGGCCGGTCGCAGGAAGCATCGTTTTGGTCGATTGGCGCCTTGACGCCCGGCCCAACGAGCCGACCAAGATACGCCCGGCAGTCATCGTCGAAGAAGATGAACGGTTCCCGGATGGCTACCCCAACACGCTGGTGGTCCCGCTCACCCACGACCGTTCGCTTGCATACCCCAGCTTTTCCGAGCGTATCGATCCTTCGGCGGAAAATGGTGGCAAGGATACCTGTTGGGCCCTTGGCCACCACGTCACAAGCGTCTCGCTGGCACGCGTCCGTCCGACCCCCTCGCGTATAACACGCGCGCAACTCAAGAGCCTGCGGGGACGCATCGCGCTAGCCCTCGGCTTCTAAATCTCTTGCGGTTTGCTTGCGCCTGCGTTTTGCCTGCGTTATAATCGGAGCATGAAACGCTTGAGCGCGTTGACCTCGACGGGCCTGCGTCTCGAGGCGTCCGAGATGCCCGATCTCTACGCGCGCGTCTACGCCCGGCGCGGCTCGAAGGCGCTCGCCCGGATCGCCCAGGTCTTCGGCTTGAACAAGTCCGAGACGGCCCGCATCTTCGGCGTCAGCCGCCAAGCCCTCGACGAGTGGTATGCCAAGGGCGTTCCGATGGGACGCATCGGCGACGTGACCCGCACGCAAGCGCTCGCAAATGCGCTCCACGACCGGTTCGTGCCCGAACGCTTGCCGCAGATCGTGCGTTCGCCGTTGCCGGGCCTGGACGGCGCGACCATCCTGGCGGCGCTTCGAGCGCACGGAACGGTCGCGATCTTCGATCTGCTCGACCGGGCCTTCTCCTACACCGCGGCGTGAAACCCGCGCATCTCAAACGCGGCGGGACGTACTACCGCGTCTGCGATCCGAGCTGGCGCGATCCGGCCGACACGTCGTTCTCGCGCCGCTACGGCGGGCGCTGGAATCCGCCCGGCGCGTTCGGCGCGCTCTATCTCAACCTCGATATCGCGGTGGCCGCCGCCAACGCGCGCCGCTCGCTCGCGAGCGTCTTCGGCGACGCCGTCGCGTTCGCCGACATCCGGCCCGAGCGTCGTCCGGATCTGCAGCTCTTCACGGTCGCCGCGACTCCGTTCGTCGACGCGATCACGCCCAAAGGCGTCGCGGCGCTCGGATTACCGGCCGCCTACCCGGAGGGTTGCGGGCACGACGTCTGCCGCACGATCGCGCGCGACCTTCATACTGCCGGAGAACCGGGGATCGCCGCGCGCTCGGCCGCGATCGCAGACGGCGAGGAGCTGGCGATCTTCGATACGCACGCATCGCTCGCGCGCGAACAACGCAACGGCCGGCGGAAGTTCGCCGCCTGGTATCCGGGGCTGGCCTAGGGTTTGGACGACGCGGTCGGCGCCGGCGAGGGCTTGGGCGATGCGGCCGGCGTGGGCGAGGGTTTCGGAGGGAGCGAGATGTGCTGGGTCCACGGGATGTCCCAGGTGAACGTCCACTGACGCGGCTGGGCCGGGGTGGTCGCGTAGGCGAACGTCCCGCCCCCGACGACCGGCATCGGATGGACGCCCTGATACGTCGAGAACAGCCCGGCGTGCGTGCCGAAGACGTTCGATTCGACCAGCGTCATCGTGCCGTGCTTCGATTGGAAGAACAATCCGGCATTGAAGAACGTGAACGGCGGCAGGTTCGCCTGGTTGTTGATGCCGTTGTACTGTGCGTTGGCGAACCACTCGAGTTTCGCGTGCACCAGAAGCCCGCTCAGGGTCAAGCTCGCGCTTCGCAACGGGCGATTCGGCAACTGCGTACCGATCGCGTAGAAGCTCCCGGGCGCGGCGAGACGCGGATCCAGCGACGTGAGGTAGACGCTCGCGATCGTGTAGGTCGGCAACACGAACACGTTTCGGCCGATGTTGATACGACCGGTCAGCAGGGCCGCCGAACTGACTTGCGAGAGCCCGACGATACCGTCGCGGACGTAGATCCGATCCGTCGTGAACGGTATCCCGCCGCAGATACCCGGCGCGTTCCAGACTGCTTGCAACGACGAGAGATACGCCGGTAGACCGGCGGGGAAGATCGAGCCCGGTTCCGCCGCGACCGGAACCGCAGCGGTCATGTACTGTCCTTTTCCGACCGTGCGCGCGAGCTGCAGTTTCAGCCAGTCGCTTCCCATCGTGTGGCGCCACGCGACCCCGTAGTTGGTCGACGATTGCGGGGCCGGAGCGTCTTGAGGCCCTCCGACGAAGATCGAACGGTTGTAGCAGTCGTACTCCGCCGAGAGCGGATCGCTCACGAGTTGCGAAGGCGCGAACCCGGGTTGACCGGTTCCGATACCGGCGTTGCCTTCGATCGTATCGCTCTTGGTCGGCGTCCAGTCGACGGTCTCGCTGACGAACGGCGCTCCCTTGGATCCGGTCGCGTTCTCGTAGGACAGCACGTGCGTGAGCGAGAGGCGCGCGTCGGCCTTTACGGTATCCCTGATATTGAGATCGAACGTCTCCTGACGCGGTTGCGAGTACGAGAGCGGAACGCCGTTGTAGGTCGTCGTGACCGACGTTCCAAAGCTATTGGTGTCCCCGTTCAACGTGATCTGATGTCGCTTCGCCGTGATACCCGCCGACCAGAAGGCCGTGAAGCCGGTATACGAGTTGCGACTGAAGAACGGCACCACCGTTCCGCCGAGCGACCGGGACGCATACGTGAAATCGCCATGGCCGCTATTGACGCTAACACTGCCGTACATCTGGACGTTCCCGACGAGCGCGGAGCCACCGATATTCCCGAACGTCCCGATGCGCTGCGTCGTGCCGCCCGGACCGTTTCCGCACGGCAGAAGCGTCGTGAAACTCGCGCAGATCGATCCGGACCGGGAGTTTTCGACGATCCCGAACGCGGCGAGCGAGACGCGCGGATTGATGCGATAGGTCGTCGACAGCACGTCGCCGACGCCCCAGTTCCCGGCCTGATGCAGGTACGAGAGGCCGCTCTGGTCCTCATAGGTCAGGCCGTTCAGATTCGAATCGCGACGCGTCGCCGCGTGCACGTACGCGATGCCCAGACGTCCCGTCGTTCCCGTGATCGTCGCCGACTCGGTCGACGCCCCGAAATCTCCGATCATCGGTTGGATATCGTACGTCCAGTACTTGGACGGCCGCACGGTGAGATAGTTCACCGTCCCCGCGATGTTGCCGGCGGTCGGCGTGAAACTCACGGACGCGCCGGTGAAGACGGGCGACCCGCCCAGATCGGCTCCTGCCGGACCGGATATGCGGATCCCGTTGATGGAGTAGCCCGTCTGCGATGCGTCCTGGTTCAGCAACGAGACCCCGAAGCCGGAGTTCGGCCCGTACGTGGAATCGTCGACGGAGACGCCGGCCAGTTTGCTCAAGGCGTTCTTGAGCGAGATCGAGACCCTTCGCTCGGCACTATCCGCACCGATCTCCGTCGAAGTGATCGACGAGCTCGCCTTCGCGACGACGGTGGCGATGGTCTTGAGCGTTGCCGAACTCTTGAGCGCGACCGCGATCGCCACGTGTTGATTCGGCCCGACCTCGACGTCGTTCACGTCGTAGGTGTCGTAGCCGTCTTTCTTGATCTCGACCGAGTACGATCCGGGCTCGCGATCGGGAAAGGTCACCTTTCCGTCTTGATCGGTGAACGAGCTCTCCGGCGCGGTGCCGCCGAGGAAGATGACCACCGCGTCGGCGATGGGCGCCTTGGTGGCGGCGTCGGTGACGGTCACCAGGATCTCGCCGGGGGCGAGCTGCGCCGCGGCCGGAAGCGGCCCGAGATAAAAGGCGAGTGTCAGCAACCAAACCGCTACGCGTCTGCCCACAGTAGCGACGCTATTCGCCCGCGCGGAGGTCGGGCCTTGTCCGGCGGGAAATGTCGACCGGGCTCACTATGCGCGTAGCTATCGACGTCGGCGGAACGTTCACCGATCTGGTCGCCGTCGGCGCCGGCGGGACCGTCGCGCTCAAAGTCGCGACCACCCCGCGCGCGCCCGAGCGAGGGGTCCTAGCCGCGCTCGAAGCGCTGGCCGAGCGCGGCGTGCCGCTCGCGTCGATCGAGCGTATCGCCCACGCCACCACCATCGCGACCAACGCGCTCCTCGGGCAGATGCATCTGGAGCTGCCGCGCGTGGTCTTCGTCACCACCGCCGGCTTCCGCGACGTCATCGAGATCGGGCGTCAGAACCGCAGCGCCGTCTACGATCTGTTCGTCACGCGACCCAAGCCGCTGGTCGCACGCGAGGATCGCATCGGCGTCGCCGAGCGGATGGACTTTCGCGGCGAACCGCTGGTCGAACTCGACGGGGCGGAGATCGCGCGCGTCGTCGAAGCGGTCCGGGCCCGCGATCCAGGTGCGATCGCGATCGGCCTCCTGCACGCGTACGCCAACGACGCCCACGAACGACGCATCGAAGCGGCGCTGGCGGCGGCCCTGCCGGGCGTGCCGATCGCGCGCTCGTCGGTCGTGAATCCCGAGTATCGCGAGTACGAACGCTTCTCCACCACCGTCGTGAACGCGGCGCTGCTGCCGATCGTTCGACGCTATCTCGACGACCTGCGCGCCGCCCTGACCGCGCGCGGCGTCCGCGCGCCGCTCTACGTGATGCGCAGCGACGGCGGCATGACGCGCGCCGACGCGGCCGCCTCGCAACCCGCCGCGATGATCGAGAGCGGGCCGGCCGGCGGCACGATCGCCGCGGCGGCGCTCGCGCGCCGGCTCGGCATCGCCGACGTGCTCGCCTTCGATATGGGCGGGACGACCGCGAAGGCCGGCACCATCGCGGACGGCCGCGTGCAGTTGGCCAACGAGTTCGAAGCGGCCGGCGGCACGCATAGCGGTCGCTCGATCAAAGGCAGCGGCTATCCGGTCCGCTTCCCGTTCGTCGATCTGGCCGAGATCAGCGCGGGCGGCGGCACGATCGCGTTCGTCGACGACGGCGGCTCGCTGCGCGTCGGTCCGCTCTCGGCGGGCGCCGATCCGGGCCCGGCCTGCTACGGACGCGCCGCCAACGCGACCGTCACCGACGCCAACGTCGTGCTCGGGCGCTTGAATCCGACGCACTTGCTGGGCGGCACGTTTCCGATCGACGCGGCCCGTTCGCGCGCGGCCATCGCGACGCTCGCGAACGCGATCGGCGCGAGCGTCGAAGCGACCGCAGCCGGCATCGTCACCTTGGTCGACGCGCAGATGGCCAAAGTGCTGCGCATCGTCACGGTCGAGCGTGGGCTCGATCCGCGCGCCTTCACGCTGGTCGCGTTCGGCGGCAACGGCGCGCTCCACGCCTGCGCGCTGGCCGACGACCTCGGCATCGCGCGCATCCTGGTCCCGGCGCGGCCGGGCCTTTTCTCGGCCGACGGACTGCTCGCGGCGGATCTCCGCGCCAGCTACGCGGCGCCGGTCCTGCGTCCGTGCACCGATCTCGACGCAGCAGAACTCGCCGGCATCTTCGCGCCGCTCGAAGCCCGCGCAAGCGACGACGTCCGGGCGCAAGGCGCCGACGGCACGACCGTCGCGCTCGCGCGCGAGGCCGACGCGCGCTATCGCGGGCAGAGCTTCGAGCTCACCCTTCCGTGCGACGGGGATCCGCGCGGTATCGCGACGGCGTTCCACGACGCGCACGAACGACGCTACGGCTACGCAGCGCGCGCGGAGGTCGTCGAACTCGTCAACGTCCGCGCGATCGCGACCGCGACGTTCGCCGGGCCGGATCCCGAACGCGGGCAGCCCGCTTCGCCCCACGGCAGCGCCGACGCGACCCGTCAGGTCTACCTCGACGGCGCATACCGCCCGATTCCGCTCCACGCGCGCGCCGATCTCGGCGACGCGCGCACCATCGACGGACCGGCGCTGATCGAACAGTACGACGCCGTCACCTACGTCGCTCCCGGCTGGAGCGCGCGCGTACGCGGCACCGAGTTGGAGCTGACGCGATGAGGCACGATCCGATCGTCGCCGAGGTGATCGCCGGGTCGCTCGTCTACGCGAGCGAAGAGATGGGCATCGCGGTCCGCAACGCGGCCTACTCGCCGAACATCAAGGAGCGGCTCGACCATTCGTGCGCGCTCTTCGACGCGCGCGGCCGGCTGATCGCCCAAGCGGAGCACATCCCGGTCCATCTCGGTTCGCTCCCCTGGGGATTGACGCAGACCCTGGCGGCGATCCGCGCGACCTACGGCGAGGTCGCGCCGGGCGAGATGTGGGTCGTCAACGATCCGTACCTCTCGGGTACGCATCTCAACGACGTCACCGTGATCCGGCCGATCTTCTTCCGCGACGCGCTCTGCGGCTTCGCCGCGAACAAGGCCCACCACGCCGACGTCGGCGGCTCCGTGCCCGGCTCGATCTCGACCGATGCATCCGACCTGTTCGCCGAAGGGCTGGTCGTGCCGCCGATGCGCTTGATGCGCGACGACCGCGTGGTCGCCGAGACGGTCGAGCTGTTCCGCGCCAACTCGCGCACGCCCGACGCGCGCTCCGGCGACCTGCGCGCGCAGATCGCCGGCAACGTCACCGGCGAACGTCGCCTGCTCGAGCTCTACGAGCGGTACGGCCCGGCGGTGGTCGAGGCGGCGATCGATCGCGCCCTCGACGCGAGCGAGCTGCGCGTGCGCGCCGCGATCCGTCTGCTCGGCGACGGCACGTTCGACGCGCGCGACGCGCTCGAGGATCCTTCCGGCGCGCCGGCCGTCACCATCGTGCTGCGCATGATCCTCGACGACGGCGCCGCGTCGTTCGATTATCGCGGGACGTGCGATCAGGTCCCCTATCCGCTCAACGCCGTCTACGGCGTCACGCTCTCGGGCATCTTCTACGCGCTGCGGGCCGTCACCGATCCGACCATCCCGATGAACGAGGGCTGCTTCCGTCCGGTCACGGTCTTCGTCCCGGAAGGCACGTTGCTCAACCCGCGACGGCCCGCACCGGTCGGCGGCGGCAACGTCGAGACCAGCACGCGCAATGCCGACGTGGTGCTGCAAGCGCTGGCGCTGGCCGCGCCGGATCGCGTGCCGGCGAACAGCGGCGGTACGATGAGCAACGTGATGCTGGGCGGCGACGACTGGGCGTTCTACGAGACCAACGGCTGCGGCATGGGCGCGCGCCCGAACGCCGACGGACTCGACGGCATCCAGTGCCACATGACCAACACGCTCAATACGCCGATCGAGGCGATCGAGCGCGACTATCCGATGCTGGTGACGCGCTACGAGTTCGCACCCGGCACCGGCGGCGCGGGCCGCTACCGCGGCGGCGACGGATTGGTGCGCGGTCTCCGGCTCACCCACGGCACCGCGCACGCTACGTTACTGGCCGATCGGCATACGGTCGCGCCGGCGGGTGCGCGAGGCGGCGAGAGCGGCGCGTGCGGCGCACATACATCGGTGCGCGCAGACGGAACGCGCGAGGCGTTACCGGGCAAGTGCAGCCGCGCGTGGCACGCCGGCGAGACGCTCGAGATCCAGACGCCCGGCGGCGGCGGCTACGGCTTGGCCGAGGGCGCCGGCGAGGGCTGAACGTTGCACGCCTTCGCGATCGTGAGGATCGCGTCGGCGGCGGTGCCTTCCTTCGCGCGAACGCTCGCGCGTTCGTCGGAGAGCGAGTCGAGATAGGGCGTCGTCGCGTTGGCGCCGAGCATCAACCCTTGCGCGAGCAGACGCGGGTCGCCGGCGTCGGTGACGTCGGGCGCGAGCCCGCCCCAGCCGTCGGGGGCTTTCACGCCGGCGTTGCCGATCGCGTTCGCGGGTTTGGCGCCTTTGGGGGCGTCGCCGGAGGAGGCCGTGCCGAGCGGATCCTGACGGCTCTCGAACTCGGCCAGCGCTTCCGTCTCGGCCAAGCCGCTGACCACGTTGATCGTGGCGCGCTGGGCGTTCTGCACGGCGTTGAGCTTGACGCGCAGATCTTCGATCTGCCGTTGCCCATTGGTCTGCACCGCCTTCGGGTCGGGTTTGGGGACGCTCGCCAAGATCGCGTCCACGACTTCGAGATTGTGGGCCATCCGCATCGCGACCTCGCGCATCCGCACGATGTCGAAATCGGCGGCGGCCGAATGATTCGCGTACATGTCGCGGTAGTAGCGCGCGATGACCGGCCCGACGTAGTCGGTCAGCCCATCGTTGAGCATCAACCCCGCGATCGCCGGGCGCGCCTTCTCGCCGAGCATCGAACAGAGCGGGCTCGAGACGACGTGCGAGATCTCTTTGAGCGGGGGTGCGGTCTGGGTCGGCAGCGGCGGCGGTACGATGCCGAGCCCACCCAAGGCCAGCATCGCCATCGCCTCGCGGATCATCGCTACGGCGTCGCCGTCGGAGCTGCAGCCGGTACTGCGGTCGCGGCCGGAACCGGTTTGCCGCCGCCGCAGAGGCGGACGGCATCCATCACGTGCGGAGCCGCGGCGTTCTCGCGCGAACCGGCCTGCGCGATCGTCCACTTCAGTCCGTCGTTGAGGCGCGTGATCGGATTGTAGCCGAGCGAGAGGCCCGGGATGGTCGCCGGATCGATGAAGTGGCTGTCTTGCGGAAGGCCGGCCGCGTTCGGGTCGACCGTCATCGGATTGGGCGTCGCGGTTCCCATCATCTTGCTCTGATCCACGTCGCCGTTGATGGCGCTGACGATGCCTTCGCCTTCGTGCTGGATCTCGCCGAGCTGCGCGGTCGTGACCAGCCCGTTGATGACGTCGAGCGAAGCGTTCTGCATCGCGACCGCATTGAGGATCTCGTCCCGAAGGATCAGCAGGCGCTTCTCGTCGGCCGTGCGTGGCGGGTTGTGGAATACGGACGGGTCTTCGAGCGCCTTCTGGATCGATTTGACGTTGCCGACCAGCGGGCCGACCATGTTCTCCATCTGCAGGAGCGTCATGTCTTTGCGGGCGGTGCCGTTCTCGCCGTTGCCGATCGCCTTATTGTAATCGCTCAACAACTTCGGACCTTGCCGGATGATGTTGTCGTTCTGGAGCAGGGTGCCGATCGCCGGGCCGATATTGTTCCGCAGCGCGGAGCAGAACGGGCGGCTGGTCACGGTGGTGATGGTGGGCGGCGGGGTCGCTAGCTTGGCGGCCGGCTTGGCCGGGTGCTTCGACGCCGGAGACGCGCCGAGGACGACGGCCAGGATAAGGACGGCCGAGAGAGCTTTGTGCATGAGGGCCATTCTACCACCTCAACGCCCAAAGCCCCCTGCTTGTTACGTCCGCCCTCCCAACCTGGGAGCCGACCGGGAGCTACTACGGCAGGCGTGCGCCGTCGAGCGAGGACCGGGTGCCCGCCCGCAGGGTCGCGGCATCGACCGGCGTGCAGGTCTTCTTGCCGCCGTTGCTCTCGCAGAGCAGGACGCCCGCGAAGTTGGCCCCGTGCACGTCGGCACCGCGGAAGTCGCCGCACTCGATCTTGTTCCCGCGCGAGACGATCACGCCGTTGGTGATCGTCGTCGACTCGTCGCGACTGCACAGGTCGACGCCGGAGAAGTCGACGTCGCGCAGGTTCGCGTTGCGGAAGTCCGCCCCCGGGAACGAAAGCCCGTGCAGGCTGCGTCCGTGCAGGTCGACGCCTTGCAGGTCGCAGCCGGCGCAGTCCAAGCCGTCCAGCTTGATGCCGTCGAGCTTGGCGTTGCGGAAGTCCGTTCCGGCCAAACGCGCATTGCGCAGATCCACGCCGCTCAGGTCCGCGTTCGAGAAGTCCGCGCCGGCCAGGTGGGCGCCCGCGAAACTGGCGTTGCGCAGATCGCTGTGCGAGAAGTCCGCGCCGGCGTAGCGAACGCCGGAGAGATCCTTGCCGGAGAGATCCATGTGGGAGAAATCGCAGCCGGCGCACGATCCCGGCATGCTATTGGACGCAGCGAGAGTAAGGACGATCGCAAAGAGATGTGCGAGCATCGGTGGGCCTTCTTTCTAGAGCGAGGTTTGTAGTCGTCTAACGCATGATGGCGTGGGCGAACGAACTGCCGGTCAGGTCGGCGTGCGAGAGATCGACGTTTCGCAGGTCGACGTCGCGGAAATCACAGCCGGTGAACGAGGCGCCGTCGAGCTTGGCTCCGTCCAGACGCGCGCCCGCCAGATCGATACCGGTCAGCTTCGCGTGCGAGAGATCGGCGCCGCGCAGGTCGGCTCCGGAGAGATCCGCCCCCGTCAGCTCGAGCCCTCGCAGGTCGCGGTTGCGCAGATCGGCGCCGTGGAAGCTGCAGCCGACGCAGGCGCGCAGCATCTGGACCGTCTGCGGGGCGGAGAGCTTGGCGATATCGATGGAGCACCCCGTCAGGTCCGCACCGGCGAAGTCGGCACCGTCGAGACGCGCGCCCTTCATGTCGCATCCTTGCAGGTTCGCGCCGGCGAACGAGACGTTGCGCAGATCCGCGTTGCGCAGATCGATCCCGGTGAGCGTCGCGTGCGCGAAGTTCGCGCCGTGCAGATCCGCGCCGCTGAAGTTGGCGCCGGTCAGCGTGGTGCCGTGCAGGTCGCGGCCGGGCCACGAGACGCCGTGCATATCGCACCCGAGGCAGTAGAACGCGGAGATCTTGACCGCGGTCGTCGCGGTAGCCGCGCGCACCGACGCGCTAGCGACCGTCGTGGCGGCACGGGCCGCCGCTTT
>Ga0070691_10000341_pt1 | contig 16555 bp, 18 predicted proteins | sample KBSK1101metaG_FD_64673 | JGI IMG/M metagenome (GOLD analysis project Ga0070691, IMG submission 64673) | Corn, switchgrass and miscanthus rhizosphere microbial communities from Kellogg Biological Station, Michigan, USA - KBS K1-10-1 metaG | ecosystem: Host-associated > Plants > Roots >... | reverse complement strand
TCATCAAGACCGCAACCCTCGGCTACGCCCGCGTCGAAGGGCCGGAATCGTAACATCAGAATAGGCGTCATATGAGACGTTCGATCGCGGGTATGCTGACGGTTCTTTTGGCTATGGCGGCTCCGGGCGGTGCTACCACCGCACCGCCGGCATCGGCGCTGCAGCAACAGCTCGACGCACGTGTAGCCGGGATGTCCGGCGTCGGCGTCGTCGTCGGCGTTATCGATCACGGGAAGCAGTCGATCTACGTCGCGGGGCAGAGCGGCAACGCCGGGCCGCTCGACGCGCATACGCTCTTCGAGATCGGCTCGGATACCAAGACGTTCACCGCGACGGTCCTCGCCGACATGGTGCTGCATGGCCAAGTGCGCTTGAGCGATCCGGTCGCGAACTATCTCCCCGGCGTGCGCGTCGGATCGAAGGACGGCAAGTCCATCACCTTGCTCAACCTCGCCGAACAGCGCTCGGGGCTGCCTCGCTTGCCCACGAACATGGACGACGTCGCGGGAGACGACCCGTACGCCGACTACAGCACCGCCGACCTATACGCATTCCTCAACGGATACTCGCTCACGCGCGCTCCTGGCGCGTCGTACGAATATTCGAATCTCGGCATCGGCGTGCTCGGCCAGGCCCTCGCGAACAAGGCCGGCCTGACGTATCCCGCGCTATTGAAGGCGCGCGTCTTCGATCCGCTGCATATGACCGAGACCTCGGTCGCGACGGTGCCGGCGAACGACCCCGCCCAACTCGCGGTCGGGCACGCCGACGGCGTGCCGGTCGGGTCCTGGCATTTCCAGGCGTTGGCGCCGGCCGGCGGCATCCGCTCGAACGTCATCGATATGCTCAAGTATCTGCGGTGCAACATGGGGCAAGGGCCGCTCGCGCGGGCCTGTCTGTTCGCGCACCAACCGCGCATCGACGGCGCGCCCGGCCACAAGATCGGCTTGGTCTGGTGGACGAATCCGCTCAGCGGGATCGTCAGCCACGGCGGCGACACCGCCGGCTACCACGCGTTCGTCGCGATCTCGAAGGATCGCAAGACCGGCGTCGTGGTGATGAGCAACGGCATCGGCGTCGAGGATATCGCCGAGCACGTGCTCGTGCCGTCGTTCCCGATCGCTTCGTGCGCGACCAAGATCGCGCCGAACGAGGTCGATCCGCGCTCGTATGTGGGCGTGTATTGCAATCGGGCGAACGCGATCAACTTCCACGTCGCCGCCGGAAAGTCGGCGGACGAGTTGATGATCGCGCTCGACCCGCAACCGGCGCTGAGCTACGTGCGCACCGGTCCGGCCACGTTTACGGCGGCCTCGGTCGGCGCGTCGATCTCGTTCGCCCTGCAGAGCGGGAACGTGGTCGGTTTCAACTTCGCGCAGCATGGCGCCGCACTCTCGGCCGTGCGCCTCGGCGCCGGCGGGCAGGCCGTCGTGGCGAGCGTCCCGTCGCAGTTCCCGGCCGAGGTCGCGCTCGATACCGCGACGTTGCAGAGCTACGTCGGCACGTACACCGGCTCGGGCATCTCGTTCGTCGTGACGCTTCGCGGGAATCGGCTCTATGCCCAACTGACCGGCCAGAGCGCCGTGCAGATCTACGCCTCCGCCAAGGACGCGTTCTTCTACAAGATCGTCGACGCCCAGATCACCTTCGGGCGCGACGCCTCGGACCACGTCACCTCCCTGACGCTCCACCAGAACGGCAACGACGTCCTCGCCGCGCGGGTCTCGCCGCTCTAGCCCGGACCCGCTTGAGTAAAGAGTTCGGGAAGGCGGCTTCGGAGGCGGTCGGAGGTGGTAGGATAGGGCCGATGAGTATCAGCTCGGTACCCGGTTTCGATGCGCTCCAGGCCGCGCCGGCCTCCACGGTCTACGTAGGCCAGGACGTGCTCTCGGCGTCCGTCGAGAAGGACCTGGCTCCGGCTCCGGCCACGACCCCGACGGCGACGACGCCGGCGGGTTCGTCCACGGCTCCGGCCGCCACCGAGAACCCCTACCAGAGCGCCTACGACCAGATCATGACGGCCTCGTCCGTCGCGCTGATGCAGTCGCTCAGCGCCGGCGCCGGCTCGTCGACGCCCCAGTTCGAAGACGGTTCCCCCGCCTCGGCGCTCTCCGGCATCTCGAACATGATGGACGCCCTCAAAGCCGGCATGGCCCGGGGCATGTTCACGGGCACGGGCTTCGACATCAACGGGTAGCCGGTTCGCCGGCTAGGCCGGCGCCGTCGCCAGTCGCGCTTTGGTCGCCCGCGTCGTCAGTTCGTCGTAGCTCTTCTTGTCGACGATGAAGAGCATGCTCAAGATGAAGATCGCCATGAATGCCAGCGCGCTTCCGAACGCGGCCGGAAAGCCGTAATTCGTCGCGAGCGCGCCGATGATCAGCGCGTTGAACGCGCCCATCACGTTGAGCACGCCGTTGTAGATGCCGTAGACGAATCCGGTCGAGGCCATGTTCGGCGAGATGTCGATGATGCTCACCGCCCACGCGCCGACGGTCGCGTTCATCGCGAGCTGCGCGAAGCCGATCAGCACGGCGGTGAGCGCGGCGAAGCCGGCTTGACCGCTGTAGACCGAGAGCAGCACGCAGACCATGCCGATCGCCATCGGGACCGCCGTGCCGACCTTGCGCGCGGTCAGGCGATCGTAGCGTCTCGCCAAGCGATCGTTGAGCGGGCCGGAGAGCAGGAATCCCGCAAGCCCGAGCCACGAGCCCAGGCTCGACCAGAGCGCGCTCTTGAGGATGTCGAGATGGAACGTGTCGTACATGTACGTCGGCATCCAATTCAAGAACGTGAACAGGATGTAGCCGAACGTCAGATAGACCAGCAGCATGCCGATGCCGGTACGGCTGAAGATGACGTTGCGCACGCCTATCCAGTCGGGCTTCTCGTCGGGGTGCGCGCGGTTGTCGATGTGCGCGAGTTCTTGGGCGTCGACGCGCGGATCGAGCGCGGGCCGGTCCCGCACGACCGCATACCAGAACGGCACGATCACCAACCCCAAGATGCCGAACGAGATGAACGTCCATTCCCATCCGAACGAGTGCAGGATCAGACCGGCCAGGATCGCTCCGATCGCCGGGCCGACGTACTGTCCGGAACCGGCCAGCGTGTAGAGCGTAGAGCGTTCGCTCGGTGCCGCCCACGTGTTGGCGAGCTTGGCATTGACCGGCCAGATCGGCGCTTCGCCCGCGGCCATCAACCCGCGCACCGCGAACCAGCCGAAGAGGGATTGCGCGAACGGCGTGAGGATCGTGAAGATCGACCACCAGCCGAGCAACAACGGCAGGGCCTTGCGCAAGCCGAGCTTATCGACCAGCAGGCCGCCCGGGAAGTTGAAGAGCGCGTAGATGATGCCCCACGCGAACAGGATCGCCGAGATGTTCCTCAAGTCGAAGCCGAACGCGTGACGGATCGCCGGGATCGAGACCGAGAAGTTCACCCGGTCCATGTAGTTGACGAACACGCTCAGGAACATCAACAGGAAAACCCAGTACCGTTGCTTGGTCACGGCGCGCTCCTACGTCGGCAATCGTAGCGTCACTTCGAGGCCGCCCTCGGGATGGTTGCGCAGGGCGATCGAGCCGCCCAGACGCGTGGCGATGTTGTTCGCAATCGTGAGGCCGATACCCGTGCCGCCGGTCTCGCGGGAGCGCGAGGTCTCGACGCGCACGAACGGCTCGAGCACGGCGTGGAGCCGGTCGTCCGGAACGCCGGGGCCGCCGTCGCGGATACGCACCGCCGCATAGCCGCCCTCGACCGTGCTCTCCACGCGCGCGTACTGCCCGTAGGCGACCGCGTTGTCGAGCAGGTTGGTGACGCAGCGCCGCAACGCGTTCGGTGAGGCCAGCACGGTCGCGCCGGTCGTTCCGCTCGCGGTGACGTCGTGGCCGGCGTCGTGCGCGTCGGCGCACAGGCTCTGGATCAGCGAGTCGAGGTCGACCCGTTGCCGCGGCTCGCGGCCGTCCAGGCTGGTGGCCAGGTCGAGGCCTTCGCGGATCGTCTCGCTCATCGCCGCCAGGTCTGCGACCAACTTCGCGCGCAGGTCGTCGTCCGTCACTTTCTCCAAGCGCAGGCGCAGGCGCGTGACGGGCGTCTGCAGGTCGTGCGTGATCGCCGCCAGCATCGACGTGCGTTCGCGGACGTCGCGGCGGATGCGCGTCTGCATCGCGTTGAACGCGACCGCCGCCTCCCGGACCTCGGTCGGCCCGCGCTCGGGCAGCGGATCGCTCTCGATGTCCGCGCCGAGTCGCGTCGCCGCCGACGCGAGATCGCGCAGCGGCCGCGTCGCCACCCGCGAGACGAAGAACGCCAGCGCGAGCAAGCACACGAAATAGACCAGCATGATGATCGGATGATGCACGCGGGAGAACGCGAAGCCGAATGCGATGACGATCGTGAGGATGGTGCCGGCCGTGAGGAAGAGCAGAAGCCGCCCGGCCATCGAGTCGAAGAACGCGATCATGGGGTCGCGCGGACCGCGGTCGCCAGGATGTAGCCTTCGCTACGAACGGTCTTGATGAGCTCCGGCGTACGCGCGTCCTCACCGAGACGCTGACGCAAACGGCTGACCTGCAGGTCGATCGACCGGTCGAACGCGTCGATCTCGCGGCCCTTCGTCAGATCGAGCAGACGATCGCGCGAGAGCACCTGATTCGGATTGTCGAGAAAGACCTTCAACAGCCGGAACTCCGCGCCCGAGATGGCCACGATCACGCCGGCCGCATCGACGAGATGTCGCGCCGTCAGATCGAGCATCCAGCTGCCGAACCGGAGAGCGCGCGCGTCGGCCGGCCTCCCGGGCTGCTGCGCGCGACGCAACACGCTACGGATGCGCGCGAGCAGTTCGCGCGGTTCGAACGGCTTGGGCAGATAGTCGTCGGCGCCCATCTCCAGGCCGAGGATGCGGTCCAACGGCGCGCCGCGGGCCGTGAGCATGATGACCGGCATATCGGATTCGGCTCGAAGCCGTCGACAGATCGAGAGACCGTCCTCGCCCGGCAGCGAGAGATCCAGCACGATCAGATCGACGGGCCGTAATGCCAACGCATCGCGCATGCTCGCCCCGTCCGGCACGCCCTGCGTGTCGAATCCGTTCGCGTTCAAATACTCGGCGAGCAGGGTGCGGATCTCGCGATCGTCGTCGACCACCAGGATCCGAGGGGTGGAGTCCATGCGCGTATCTTAGCACGCGAGGGCGAGCGGACACAGTTCGACACATCGCGACACACGGGCGATACAGCCACCCGGCATACTCGGGCCATGAAGAAGAACATCCTCGCCCTCCCCCTGATCGCGCTCGCCGCCCTGATCGCGATCGCACCGGTCGCCGGCTCGGCCGCGCCCGCTCCCCGCAATGCCGAGCAGATGAAGGCCCTCGACTATCTGATCGGCACCTGGAACTGCTCGTTCTCCGCGGGCGGACAGAGCGGCACCAACGTCTCGACCTTCACCCCCGTCATGGACGGCGCGTGGCTTCAAGAGACGGAAGCCGTCCGCACGAAGTCCGGCGGGCTCTACGTCACGACCATGCACTACACCGGTTACGACCCCGACGAAAAGCGCTACATGCACGTCGGTCCGGATGCGAACGGCGGCTACGAGGTCGCGTACACGACCGACTTCCAGACCTTCCACACGCTGCTGCCGGCCGGTCAAGAAGACGCGACGTTCACCAAGGTCTCCGACACCGAGTTCTCGTTGCGCGAACCGTTCACGCAGGACGGCCGGCACATGGTCTATCTCAACACGTGCAAGAAGGCGCCGTGAACGGCGCCTAGGTCGAGTAGGACGCGATGATCTCCGCGTAGCGCTGCGCGGAGGGAGTCGCGACGCGGGCAAGATCCGGGTCTGTGTCGAGCGCGACGTGATAGATGCCGAAATCGCTGCTGTCGTTGAACGGAAGGCCCCATTCGCGGTTGCTGGTGATGCTCCAACACAGGTAGGCGACGATCGGGAGCCCCGCCTTCCGTGCGTCCATCACTTCGCGGACGTGTTCGGCGATATAGTCGGCGCGCGCGATGCCGCCCGCGCTCGTGACGCTGCCGTTCTCGACCACGATGATAGGCTTGTCGGGGAACTGCGCGTGGGCCTCGCGCAGGATCGAGCCCAGGCCGCCCGGCCAGACCGGTGCGTCGCCGTAGTTCGTCGACATCGCCGCGATCAACCGGTGCAGCTGCTTCGGCGCGAACGACGAGACGCCCCAATAGTAGTCGAGCCCGACGTAGTCGAGCGTGCCGACGCACGCCGCCGGACACAGGAACTCGGGCAGTTGCCCGGCCATGCCGAGATTCCACCAGTTCGTGCCGAGCAGGGTGCCGAAGAGCGCGACCGATTTACGCGCCCAATCGAGCCAGGCGAAACGCGATCGGGTGGCGCGCACGCGTTCCTCGCCTTCGAGCGGGACGAACATCACCTTCGCCGGATCGCCCAGGATCTGATCCGCGATGCGTCGCGCGATGTCGGGCTCGATGCCGCTGTAGTTCCCGTGCGCGTCCACCCGGCAGAGCCGATCGACGCCGGGGCGTACCCCGACGCGGAGCACGCCACGTTTGCGGATCGTGTCGAGCGACCAGTCCAGGTCCGGTACGTCGTCGGCTTCGCTCAAGTACGCCTCGCGCCCGATGTGCGCGCAGGTCTTGCGGTTGGTCGTCAGCGGCGCGCTCGGAGTCGCTTTCTTGTACGCGCGGATCGCGCGATCGACGGCGTTGAGAAGCGCGCGGTTGCCGAGCGCGATCGCGACCGCCAACGACGTGCCGTTGGTCGCGAGTTCGTACGGCTCGGAGAAGAGCACCTGGGTGGCGCGCTCGCGGGTGACCGCGATCTGCGCGATCGAGACGTCGACCTGACCGCTCTCCAGAAAGCGCCACTGCGAGAGCAGCTCGGCCTGCTTGCGCATCTGGCCGGGCGACTTGGCCTTGGTCGCGCTGCGGTCGGCGAGCTTGCGCAGCCAACCGGGCAGGCCGAAGATGTTCGGATTCGCGCCGACCATCGCGTTCGGGTGTTCTTTCTTGATGGCGTCGCGCGCGAACGCGTGCGCGCGGAAGAGGTTCGGGACGAGCGTGAGGACGGCGTCCATCTGCTCTTCGGAGGTCGAGAACGGCGCGAGGCCCGGCGGCATCGTGTACGCCGGCATCCAGAACGCCTTCACGAATCCATAGAGAAGTTGGTTCGGCTCGTTGATGGTAACCCAGTGATCGATCACGTCGCCGAGCCGTTTGGCGACCTGCTCGGCGTAGGCGGCGAAGCGTCCCGGGAAGCCGGCATCCAACATTCCGGCGCCGTCGCCGGCGGCTTGGACGTGCACCGGCCAGGTGTTGTGATGCAAGGTCACCAGCGTGTGCATGCCGGCGTCGCGCAGATACTGCAGCAGCTCGCGATAGTGCGCGAACGCGTCGTCGCTCCACGTGCCCGCTTCCGGCTCTAGCCGCGCCCAGGAGAGCGAGATGCGGAAGATCCGGCAGCCGAGGCCCTTGGCGAGGTCGGCGTCCTCGCGATAGCGGTTCCAGAAGTCGGTCGCTCGTCCGCGCGGGACGACGCCGCGGACGCGGGCCCAGACGTCGCGGATGTCGTCCTGCCCGTTGTACGCCTCGCATTGATGATCCGCCGTGGCAACGCCGAAGCGAAAGTCGTCCATTACGGCGCGGCTTCGGTACGTGCGAGGCGCTTCCTGGACGGCGTTGAACAGGGAAGGCATGCTACGCAACGAGAGCCTCCGTTGGGCTCAAGTCCTTTCAGCCCTCAAGACGTGCTCCGGCGAACGCGTGCGGATCCGCGACGGGAGCGAGTTCGCACCCGCCGGCGAGATCACGACGCGACCGACCGCCAAGGGCTCGGCCTTCGGGCTGATCGAGGCGGAGACGGCGACGACGCGGGTCTCGCTGGTCGATCGCCTTGAAGCTCTCGCGAAGAACTCGGCCGCGCGTTTCCGCGCCTCCGCGAGCGCGCGCGCCGATGGCGCGCATCTCCCGATCGAGGCGGTTCGCGACGAGACCGACGAAGGCGGGACGGTCTGGGCCACGATAGAGACGCGGCGCCCGAAGCTGGCCTATAACGCCAGCCAATCCACGGTCCGCTTCCCCGGCGGCCGCAGCAAACAAGTCAAGCGCTAGCGCCGCGCGCGACTAGTTCCAGGTGTCGACGATCGTCTTGGCCATCTTGCCGATGAGCAGGGCGCCGGCGTTGTCGGGCGTCCAGCTCTGGTCGACGTTCGCGTAGGTGAAGGCGGAGATCACGATCGGACCGTTCTTCGCGTAGACGATCGCGACATCGTTGCGAACGTCGTCGAGCGAGCCGGTCTTGTTCGCGACGGCGACGCCGGTCAGGTAGCGCGGGACGCTGTTGCCGTCGGTCTGATGCTTGAGCATGTCCACGGCGACGTCGCACAACGCGCGATCGTCCGCGCTCGGCGGCGACGGTGCGGTCGACCCGGGCGCGTTCAGGTTGCAGGTAGCGAATCGCGTCATGATCGCCGCCATCTCGCGCGCGGTCGTCTTGCCGAGGCCGAACTGCTTCTGATCGGCCGGCATCGGTCCGACCGGCGGCATGAACACCTTCTTGTAGAGCCACGTATCCTTGAGGCCCATCCAGGTGATGCGGCTGTCCACGTCCGCGATGCCGAGGTGGTCGATGACCAGATTCGTGCCGGTGTTGTCGCTGGTCGCGATCATCATCGTGAGCGCGTCTTTGAGCGTCAGCCGCATCGGCGTATCGAAGAGCGAGAGCACGCCCGAGCCCGCGACCTGATCGGGCTTCGTCATCGTGAGCACGTCGGTGAAGTGGACGCGACCCTCTTGCACTTGCTTGAGCGCCTCGAACAGGATCGCGAGCTTGATCACCGACGCGGTCGGCACCGGGGTATCGGCGTTGAGCGCGACCTCGCGACCGCTGGTAAGATCGGTCGCGTAGACGGCGACCTTTCCCTGATACGGGGTGGAGAGCGCGACGAGCGCGGCGAGCAGACCGGATGCGACGTCCATGCGGGCGTCTTCTAGCCGCCGGCCATCGCACCTACGACGAGCAGCGGCTGGTCGCCGTTCGCGACCGCGGCCGGGAGCGGCGCGTCGTGCGGATCGTGCGAGAGATCGCGCTCGCAGGCGAAGAACCGGACGAACGGCCGGCGCTTGCCGGTCGCGGGATCGCGGATCGTGCCGCGCAGCATCGGATGGCGCGTCTCGATCGCGTCGAGGACCGCGGCGATGGTCACCGGCCCGCCGATCTCGAACCGTTGCTCGCCCTCGACCCGCGCCAGCGTGCGCAGATGCGCGGGTAGGACGACGCGGATCACGGCAGCGTCTGGACTTCGACCGAGAGCACGGCGGGCAGGTCGCGCACGATCGGATTCCAGCTGTCGCCGGCGTCATTGGACGCATAGACCTGACCGCCGGTGGTGCCGAAGTAGATGCCGCACGCGTCGAGCGAGTCGACCGCCATCGCGTCGCGCAAGACGTTCACGTAGCAGTTCGCCTGCGGCAGACCCTTGGTGAGGGCCTCCCATTCGTTCCCGCCGGTGCGGCTGCGGTAGACCTGCAGCTTGCCGTCGATCGGGAAGTGCTCGGAGTCGCTCTTGATCGGCACCACGTAGACGGTCTCCGGCTCGTGCGCGTGCACGTCGATCGGAAAGCCGAAGTCGGTCGGCAAGTCGCCGCTGACCTCGCGCCAGTTCTCGCCGGCGTCGTCGCTGCGCATCACGTCCCAATGCTTCTGCATGAAGAGCGTCGACGGACGCGACGGATGCATCGCGAGATTGTGCACGCAGTGTCCGACCTCGGCGTCTTCGTCGGGGAGTTGGGCGGAGCGCAGTCCCTTGTTGATCGGCTTCCAGGTCGCGCCGGCGTCGTCGGAGCGGAAGGCTCCGGCTGCGGAGATCGCGACGAAGATGCGCTCGGGATCCTTCGGATCGAGGATGATGGTGTGCAGGCACATGCCGCCCGCGCCCGGTTGCCAGTGCGGTCCGCTGCCGTGCTTGCGCAGACCGGAGAGTTCGTTCCAACTCGTCCCGCCGTCGGTCGTCTTGAAGAGCGCCGCATCTTCGACGCCGGCGTAGACCGTGTCGGGATCGGTGAGCGACGGCTCGAGATGCCAGACGCGCGCGAACTCCCACGGATGCGGCGTGCCGTCGTACCACTGATGCGTTCCGGGGACGCCGTCGTAGGCGAACGTGTTGCCGACCGGATTCCACGTCACGCCGCCGTCTTCGGAGCGCTGCATCACCTGTCCGAACCAGCCGCTGGTCTGCGAGGCGTAGATGCGGTCGGGGTCGGCGGGCGATCCCTTGACGTGGTAGATCTCCCAACCCGCGAAGTGCGGACCGCTGACGTCCCACTTCTCGCGCTTGCCGTCCGACGAGAGCACGAACGCGCCTTTGCGCGTGCCGACCAGAACGCGAACTCGACTCATGGTCACCTCCGACGATGAGTGGCTACGCGACGACGGGCGACGAAGCCTCCGCGCTCGCGTCCAGACGTTCGGGCTGGAGCACGGTCGCCGCGACGATACCGCCGAGTGCCATCAGGACGGCCGCCGCGCCGAACGCGATGTGCGCGTCGGGAATGGTCGCGAGGATCGCCAGGCCGAAGGCGCCGCCGACGTTCGAGGTGGTGTTGACGACGCCGGACGTGACGCCCGAATCGCTCGACGTGGCACCGCTCATGGCGAACATCATGATCGACGGGAACGAGGCGCCCATCCCCGCGCCGATCATGACCATCGCGGGAAAGACGGTCGCCAGATAGGCACCGCTCGGCGCGAACGCGCAGATCGCGAGTCCCACGACGGTGATCCCGATGCCGCCTAGGATGACGTTGCGCGGTCCGAAATGCTCGGCCAGGCGCGCGGACCAGCCGAGCGAGAGCGCGCCGATCGCGACCGTCACCGGCAGGAACGCCAGACCGGTCTGCACGGCGCTGTAGCCCAGCGCGCGGCGCAAGTAGAGCGAATCGAGGAAGAAGAACCCGAACATCGCCGCCACGAGGAGCGCCTGCAAGACGTTGCTCCCGCTCAGGTTGCGCGATCGGAACAGGCCGAGCGGAAGCAACGGCGTCGGCGCCGTGGCTTGGCGCGCGAGAAATCCCGCGAAGAGCGCGAGCGCGATCGAACCGAGGGTCCAGGTGCGCGCGGCGGCCTGGTTTGGGCTGTCGACGACCGTGTAGACCGCGAGCATCAACGACGCGGTGATCAGCAGAGCGCCGGCGACGTCCGCTCCTGCGCGCAGGCCGATGCCACCGCCGCCCTTGACGTATGTTCGCGCGAGGAACAACGCCGCGATGCCGATGGGGACGTTGACCAAGAACGCCCAATGCCAGCTCGCCGCCTGGGTGATCGCGCCCCCGACCAGCAGGCCGATCGATCCGCCCGCCGCCGCGACGAAACTGAACACGCCGAGGGCTCGCGCCCGGTCGTGGGCGTTCTCGAACGTCGTCACGATCATCGCCAGGATGACCGACGACGCCATCGCGCCGCCGACGCCTTGCACGAAGCGGGCGGCGACCAGCACGTCGGCCCGCCACGCGAGCCCGCAGATGGCCGATGCGATCGTGAAGATGACGAGTCCGACGACGAAGACGCGGCGACTGCCGATCAGATCGCCCAACCGGCCGGCGAGCAGCAGCAGACCGCCGAACGCGATCATGTAGGCGTTCACCACCCAGGCGAGGCCGGCGTGGGTGAAGCCGAGATCGGATTGGATCGACGGCAGCGCGACGTTCACGACCGTATTGTCGAGAACGATCATGAGCATCCCCACGCAGAGAACGCCCAGAGCCAGCCAGCGAGAGTCGCGCATCAGGTCCGGAATTAGCACAAAAAAGAGGCCCGCGCAAGCGCGGGCCTCAGGTCATCGCACGTCCTTCAGACTACTGCCGGTAGATGCAGCGCAGTTGGCCGTTCAGGTTGCCGATGTCGTCGCTCGAGCGGCACTGGGTGACGTCCAGGAACGACGTCATGTAGGCTCCCGAGTTGTTGCGGCAGTTGGCGCTGAGCGTGCTGCCCTGCATGCGGGCGTTGTTGCACGACGCCTGATAGGATCCGGCCGGCAGCGCGCCGTTGTTGTAGCCGTTGCCGAAGCGTCCGCCGCGGCGGTTGCCGTAGCGGCCGAGCCCGCGGCCGTAGCCGTTGCCCGAGCGGACGCAGCTGAGCTGGCCGTTGATGTTGCCGATATCGGCACCCCGGCACGATTGATAGGCGAGCGACGAGCGGACTTGCTGACCGTTGTCGTTGGTGCAGTTCGCCATCAGCAAGCCGTTGCCGCGAACGCGGATATTGCTGCAGCTCTGCTGATACGATCCGGCCGGCGCGGCGCCGTACATCTGGGCGAGGGCCGTGCCGCCGGCCAAGGTCGACATGACGAGGGCGGCGCTGAGCGCGATCGGGATTGCGAGACGATTCATTCCGTTCTTATCCTCCGACTTTTTTTGTAAGACTCTAGGGTCTTTCCCACAAATTCAAACGCTACGCCGCGCCGGCGAGTTCCGAGCCGGACCGACGGGCCTCCGGGCTCGCTTGGTTTTCGGATCTAAGCAGGCGTGCCCGGTCTCGCGGCGCTCGCTTCCCGAGCGAAGACGAAGAACAGTTGATGTTGTTCGCCGAGGAGGCCCGGGGCCTCGACGGTCGTCGTAGTCACGAGTTCCCAACCGTTGGCTGCCTCGTCGTTGAGGGTCTGCTCGAACGTGTCGGCGTCGAGCGCGCCGCCCCAAAAGACCGTATCTTGAGCGGTGACGACGCGATAGGTTTTCATGCTGCGACATTTCGCGCAGTCACACACCGGATACTCCCAGACGTTGTGAGGATAATGGGCGAGCAACGAAACCATCTACCAGGAGAAGTCATGCGTATCCGATCCATCTTCGCACTCGCCGCCGCACTGGCCATGCTCGCGCCGGCAATCGCGTCGGCGGAGCAGAACACCACCGTGAACATCGATTCGTCGATCTCGCGCCAAGCCGTCAGCGATCATCTCAACCAAACTGCCCAACTTCTGCAAGAAGCGTCGTCGCCGGACGCGACCAACGCCCGGCTCATCGTCTCCGCGCAGCGCGCGTACGACATGGCGCTCAAGGCGTGGCTCCGCAACGACTACGTTCCCGCCGAGGACTACGCCAGAGCCTCCGATGCGCTGCTCGCGGCTGCGACCGCGATCGGTCACGGCACCTCGGATGTCGCCTACGACGCGACCGGCAAGTTGATCTCGAACCTCAACCCCGGCAGCGCCCTCTGGCTCAACAGCTTCGCCACGGATCTCTACGCTCGCGCCCTGCGCGCCCGTTCGAGCGATCCGGATTCGGCGGCGCTCGATCTGGTCCGGGCCGCGCAGGTAGCCCGTGCGTCGCAGTTCGCGACCGCGGCCGTCAGCGGTACTCCCGTCGACGAGCCGAAGCTCAGCGCGATCTAGCTAGCGCGTAACGCGCAACGCATCGAGGATGCGTTCTTGACCGGCGGCGATGCGCTCGAGCAACGCGACGTACTCGCCGCCGCCACGAAGGATCAGCAGCGCTTCCGCGACGCCACCGGCGATCGCGGCCAGCGCTGCGATCTCGTCGGGGGCGTACCCGTCGCCCTCGGTCTTCGCCCCGCACACCAGCGCCCCGAGAAACGTCGCGCCCGCGGACATCGGCAGCGCCAGGTCGCCGTCGAGGGCGCTCTTCAGCGCGGACGGATCGACCGGTACGCGCCGCGCGCGTAGCGCGACCATGGCGGGATCGTTCTCTTCGGGTCCTCCGTCCGGCACGACCGCGGCGCTCGATGCATCGGTATGCGCGCGGACGGTCGCGACCGTGCGCGCGATCAAGACCTCGCGGTTGGTGATGAACGGGGCTTCTTGGGCGAACGACCGTAGGGCCGCCAGATCCGCGTTGCGCTTGCGGAAGATGACCTTGTCGATCACGTGGTCGACGCGGTGGTGGATCAGGCGCGTCGAGATGCCGAGCACCAGCGCGAACCCGAGACTGAGCACCAGGTCGGCATCGTGCCCGATCGGCTTCACCCATTCGGCCAGGAACCATTCGAACGCGACGAAGAGCACGAGCACGATCGCCGAGACGATGGTGAAGACGGCCGCGCGATTGACCGCGAAGGCGACGTCGAGCAGTTTCCCGCGCAGGGCGGCGTAGGCGAGCCCGATCGGCCAGAGCAGCAACGCGACGTTGCCGATCTCGTCCGGCACGCCCGGCCAACCGGCGAAGACGGACGCGACGATGTACGGCGCGCTCGCGATGGTCGCCCAGAGGATGCGTTGACGGTCGTCGCCGTGGCTCGCCCGGATCGCGAGGATGCTCGCGACGAAAGCGACCAGGAATTGCAGGTCGAGCGCGGGGTTGGTCACCGCCGCCTCGAGCGCGAACCCCGGTGCGATCGAATGCCAGAGCCTGGCCACGATCGGCGCGAGCGCGACCAGCACCGACGGCACCGCGAGGGCATACTGCGCGGTGACGAAGCGACGTCGGAGCGGCGTGTCCGTGCCGAACGTGTCGGCATAGTAGGTGAAGAAGAGCGGCGCGAGCGGAGCGATCAGCGCCGCCGACGCCCACGCCGCGAGTTGCAGCGTCTCGCCGCCGCGCAAGAAGTTCCAGGGCGCGAGCGCGACCGCGAAGACGCTCGCGATCAGGACGAGGCAGAGCAGACGCGCGCCGCGCGATTCGGGACGTTGCCAGCCGATGACGCCGGCGAAGAGCGCCAGCAGGATCGATCCCACGAAGCCGAGCCAGAAATCGAACGTGACCGGATGGGACGGCGGCAGCTGCAGCCCCATCAGGAGCAGGCCGCCGGCCAACGCGACGACCAGGAAGGCGCGCCAGCTACGCAATCGCACGTTCGATGGCGGCGCGCAGACCGGCGTCGTCGGGCTTGGTCTTCGGATCGAAGCGCGCGACGATCGAGCCGTCGCGACCGATCAGGAACTTCTCGAAGTTCCACGAGATATCGGGTCCGGTCCCGATCAGCGCGGCGTAGAGCGGGTGCCGCCCCTCGCCGTTGACGTCGATCTTATCGAAGAGCGGGAACGAGACGCCGTAATTGGTCTCGCAGAACTGCGCGATCTCCGCGTTCGTCCCCGGCTCTTGTCCGCCGAACTGATTGCACGGGAAGCCGAGCACGTGGAAGCCGCTCCCGCCGAACTCTTGCTCGAGCCCCTCGAGCCCGCCGTACTGCGGCGTCAGCCCGCATTGCGAGGCGACGTTGACGATCAGAAGCGCGTCGCCCGCATACTCGCGCAGGCTCGCATCGGTGCCGTCGTTGCGGCGGACCGGGATGTCGTACAGTTCTTGACTCATCCCATCGGCTTACGTAGCAGAGGGAACGGTTCCCCCCGGCGGATTGAAGAGCGGGATGCGGACGTTGGGTCGGCTGACGTAGCCGACCGGGCGGCGTAGCGGAACGCCGTCGGCCAAGATGCGCCGGATCGCCATCTCGGCGATGCGCGTCGCGATCGCGTCGCCCGGGCAGGCGTGCGCGCCGGCGCCGAACGTCATCGTGACGAGGACCAGCAGCACCATATCGCCCGCGCGCAGCGCGGTGCCCGCGACCTGCGCATCGGCGGCCATCTTGCGACGCGTGTTGTGGACCGGCGGATCGTGCCGCAACGCGTGCGCGACCGCAGCCTCCGCGCCGAGAGCCGGGTCGGCGGCGATGGCGGCCAGCGCGTTGCCGATCAGGCCGCGGGTGGCGTCGTAGCTCTGGAAGAGCAGATCGCCCTTGACCATCGATCGCAGATCGCGTGCCATCGCATAGAGCGCGAAGCGTTCCACGAACGCGTCCAGGTCGGCGGTCGCGATCGGCGGCTCGTCGAGTTGCACGCCGGCGATGCGTTCGACCACCTCGGCGCGCAGAGCCGCGTGGCGTTCGCCTTCGTTGAAGCGCGCGTAGTCGGAAAAGCCGGCCGGCGCGTCCGGCGGCGCGACCACGTGCGCGTCGGGATGCCGCAAGATCTCGAGGACGTGGGCCGGATTCGCGGCGACCCAGAGCTGGAGCCCCTCGTGCCAGACCGGCCGCTCCGCCCGCGCGAGTTCGGCGTAGTACGGATACGGGTCGGGATGGGTCACGGCCGCGATCGCGTCCGCCGGCGGTGCTGCGTTCATAGCCCTAGTATAGCGCGCCTCCGCAGGCGGCGCCTGGTCGCTAGAGAAACGGCCGGAACGCGCTCTTTGAACTGGAGGGCCCCTTTGTGTTCGCTTCGCTGATCCTCGGTCTCTTGGCCTCGCAGGGCATCGCCTACAACGCAACCTACGACTGCGGCCCGAACTACGCGACGTTCAAAGTGATGAGCTGCTCGGCCGGCGTCTGCGACGTGTACTACACGAACCCGCGTCAGGCCACGCGCCACATCCGCATGTACCAGTCGCAGATAACCACAGCCATCTCCCGCGGGTGCCATTCCGGGAAGACCGCGCAAGAGTACCGTAACGAGGCCGCGGCGGACGAGGCTCGTGCGAACGCGCTGCTGCACCCGAATCCGGCCGTGCGGCGACCGGTTCCGCTCCGCCCGGCGATGCACCCGGCCGCTCCGGCCGGCGGTGGGCTGGTCCTCGGGAGATACGAGTGCTATGCGCTTTCGGGCGGCGAGTTGGAA
>Ga0070691_10000330_pt1 | contig 16763 bp, 15 predicted proteins | sample KBSK1101metaG_FD_64673 | JGI IMG/M metagenome (GOLD analysis project Ga0070691, IMG submission 64673) | Corn, switchgrass and miscanthus rhizosphere microbial communities from Kellogg Biological Station, Michigan, USA - KBS K1-10-1 metaG | ecosystem: Host-associated > Plants > Roots >... | reverse complement strand
ATCGATGTACCGACTCTCGTCGTCGATCCGAAGGTCGACCTCCAGGTCCGTCCAATCGGGCGGCAGGGAGTCGAGCACCTGCCTGAAGTCAGCGGCCAAGCTCATGCATGCAGCGTATCCCCTGCTACGGATTCAGCAGGAAGGCGGCGTCGACGTCGAGCGGGCGTTGGAGGAGGCCGTGGTCGAGGTTCCAGGCCGCCCATTCCCGCAGCACGGCGGGATCGAATGGGGCGGGGTGGAGGTCGGGGCCTAGGACGCGCAGTTGCGCTGCTTGTTCGGCGCGGTCGAGGCTGGGGACCTCGGCGAGCAGGGCGTCGAGGCCCTTGGCGGGGTTCTCGGTGACGAATTCGTAGCCGCGGGTCGTCGCGGCGACCATCGAGTCGACCAGGCCGGGGTCGTCTTCGATCGTCCGTTCGGACGCGGTAAGGATCAGCTCGGGGTAGGGCGGGGCGCCGTATTCGTTCACCTTGAAGATCCGCACGGGGATGCCCTGGCGCCGCAGCGCCACTCCCTCGGCGTTCCAGAACCCGGTTACCGCTTCGACTCGGTCCGCCGCCATGGAGGGGACGGCGTTGAAGCCGATCGTCACCCGGTCGACCTCGGCGGGGTCGCCGCCGTCGGCCGCAACCTCGGAGTCGACGACCGCTTCGTCGGAGGGCAGGCCGGTGACGCCGACCGTGTGGCCTTCGAGCTCGCGTGGGCGGCGCACCGGCCCTTCGCCGCGCGCGATCACGGCGGCGAGCGGGCGCTGGACGATCGGCATCGTCCCGACCACCGCGAGGCCGCGCTCGCGGGCGATCCCGAGGTCGTGGATGTCGAGAATCGCGAAGTCGGCACGTCCCGCGGCGAGCAGCTTCGGAGCATCGGTCGATTCGCCCGGCTGGCGGATCGTCAGGTCGATCCCCTCGTCGCCGTAGTAGCCCTCGCGCCGGCCGGCGTAGATGCCGGAGTGGACGGCGTTGGGCACGAAATCGAGCACGAGCGTCACGCCTTGCGGCGCGCCCGGTTCAGCACCGCTCCCGCCGCAGCCGGCGATGCCGGCAAGCAGCAGGACGGCCGCCAGCAGCGCGACAGCTCGTCTCATTCGAAAGGGAAAACTATTCAATCCTCGTTCCGGATACACTCCCGCCCCGAAATCGAGGGACTTACGGGACTAGAGGAGGCGTAACCAGTGCAGCAACGTGGACTTGCGGCATATCTCGCCGAGTTGATCGGCACTTTCCTGCTGGTGTTCTTCGTCGTCAGCGTAGTCGTGCTGTTCGCGGCGACCGGCAACAACCCCCAGTTCGGCTCGGACTTCGCCGTAATCGGCCTCGTTCACGCCTTCTTGCTGTTCGGGCTGATCGTGATGTTCGGCGTCGTCAGCGGCGGCCACTTCAATCCCGCCGTCACGCTCGCCGCGACGGCGATCAAACGGATCGCCCCGGTCGACGCCTTGATCTACATGCTCGCCCAGCTCTCCGGCGGCGTGCTCGGCGCGCTGCTCGCCAAGAGCCTGCTGCTGGACGAGGGTCGCGCCACCAACTATGGAGCCGTCCAGGTCAGCAGCATGCTCGGAGGCGACTTCCAGGGCATGATCATCGAGGCGATCGGCACCTTCTGCCTCGTCCTCGTCATCCTCGCCGCCGTCTACTCGAAGAAGAGCGTCAAGGACTGGGCGCCGCTGGCGATCGGCACGACGCTGGGTTTCATCGTGATGGTCGGCGGTCCGCTCACCGGCGGCGCCTTCAACCCGGCCCGTTGGTTCGGCCCGGCGCTCGTCGCCAACGAGTGGGGCGGTGTCTGGCCCTACCTGCTCGGCCCGATCGTCGGCGCGCTGCTCGCCGCGGTCGTCTACAAGCTGGTGCTCGAGCCGGGCGGCCCCGCGCCGACCGAACCGCCCGAGCGGGTCAAGTCGCCCGTCGCGCCGAAGCCCGGCGCCGGCTCCACCGCCTGAGCGCGGTCCTCCTCTAGTCGTTCAGCCGCCGGGCCACCACGGCCCGGCGGCGGCATGCCTGCGGTAGCTTGGGCGTCGTGCGCCGAGTCACCTTCTCGCGGAACTACACGCTCTCGCTCTCACGCACCTGCCAGTGCTACTGCAAGTACTGCGCCTTCGCGACCCGCAAAGCGCACATCTATTCGCCCGAGGACGTCGAAGCTCGCCTCGACGAGGCGGAGAAACGCAATGCCAAGGAGCTATTGGTGCTCACGGGAGAGCGGCCGGAGGTAAACCCCATCGTCGCCGCCAAGCTCGCCGAGTGGGGCCACGACGACTTCACGTCCTACGTCGTCTGGGCCTGTGAGCGCGCCCTGGAGCGCGGCATCCTGCCCCACACCAACATCGGCGTGCTCGACCGGGAGGACCTGGCTCGCCTCCGGGAGGTCACGGCATCCCAGGGCTTGATGCTGGAGTCCATCTCCCAGCGCCTGATGGACACGGTCCATGCCGGCTCTCCCACCAAGCACCCCGCCAAGCGTCTCGCGACCATCCAAGCAGCGGGCGAGCTGAAGATTCCCTTCACCAGCGGCATCTTGGTCGGCATCGGCGAGACGCCCGACGAGCAGGTCAAGTCGCTGGAAGCTCTAGCCGAGCTTCACGCGGAATACGGCCACCTTCAAGAGGTCATCCTCCAGAACTTCGTGCCGCATCCGCGCTACTACGGCAGAGAGGTGGCTGAGATTGCGGATCGTGCATCTCTCGAAAGGTGGGGGGCCAGTGGGGATCGCCCCGCTGGAGACCCCAACAAAAAGTCTCCATCGGGACGATCCCCACTGTCCCTCGACGATTCGAGAGTTCCTCAGGAGCTTGTCGATTCGAGAGAGACCGGTGGGGGTGTCTCTGATGGAGACTTTTTGTTGGGGTCTCCAGCAGAGGCACCCCCACCGGTCACCCCCGCTTGGGCAAATCCGGTCTCGGTTGCAGACATCACGAAGCTGATTCGGGAGTGCAAGCGGTTGATGCCGGATGTGGGGGTGCAGGTGCCGCCGAATCTTTCTGATGCTTGGGCTGAGTTGGTTGAAGCTGGGGCGACTGACTTAGGGGGGCTGTCGGCGAATGGGGACCACATCTCGCCTGAGCATGCGTTTCCGAGTCCGCATGAGGTGCGGAAGCGGTTGGCACCGAAGGGGTACGCGCTTACGGAGCGGCTGTGCGTCTATCCGCAGTACATGGACGTCGAGTGGATGGAGCAGGGAGTGCTGGACGTGATCAAGCTGAAGTATTGGAGCTTCATTCCGCGGAAAGGCTCGGGGCGTCGAAGCGAAGAGGTCATCGATTCGAAGCTGGCGCCGCGGGCGATCGAGAAGGGGCGAGAGGGGGTCGAGCTGACGGAGGACGAGCTGACGGCGCTGTTTACCGAGACGCGGCCGGAGGTGGTCGAGGAGATGCGGAGCGCCGCGGATGAGCTGCGGGAGGAGCTGGCGGGGGAGCGGGTCACGTTCGTCGTCAACCGGAACATCAACTTCACCAACGTCTGCGTCGTCGGCTGCGCCTTCTGCGGGTTCGGCCAGGGGCGGCGCTCGCCCGATGCGTATGAAGTCAGCGAGGAGGAGTTCGCCAATCGGATTCGGGAAGCGGTCGAGTTCGGGGCGACGGAGATCTGCATGCAGGGCGGAATCCATCCGGACCTGACCCTGGAGGAGTACGGCAAGTGGCTGAAGTTGGCGAAGCAGGTGGCGCCGGAGCTGCATTTGCACGCCTACTCGCCGATGGAGGTCCACTACATGTGCGAGCGCTCTGGCAAGGAGCCCGACGAGGTCTTCGAGTACCTGCTCGAGTGCGGGCTGGGGTCGACTCCCGGAACCGCCGCCGAGGTGCTCGACGACGGGGTGCGGCAGCGGATATCGCCCAACAAGCTCCCGGTCGACCGCTGGGTCGAGATCGTCGAAGCCTCGCACCGCGCCGGTCTGCGCTCGACCTCGACGGTGATGTTCGGCCACATCGAGGAGCCGCGCGAGCTGGCCCGGCACATGCGCCTGGTGCGGGCGTTGCAGGAGCGGACCGGCGGGATCACCGAGTTCGTCCCGCTCAGCTTCATCCCCTTCAACACGATGCTCGGCCGCACCCACGGGATCGAAGAGATCTCGGCTGGCGAGAACCTCAAGCACACGGCGGCCTTCCGGCTGGCGCTGGGGCGGACGATCCCCAATCTGCAGGCGAGCTGGGTGAAGATGGGCCTCGACGCCGCCACCGAGGCGCTGCGCTGGGGCGTCAACGACCTCGGCGGCACGCTGATGGAGGAGAACATCTCCCGCATGGCGGGCTCGCAGCACGGGGTGAGGCTGGAGCCCGAGCAGCTGATCGCCGCCGCCCGCGCCGCGGGCCGCGAACCGGCCCAGCGGACGACGCTCTACGAGATCGTCGAGACCTATTGAATACCTCCGCCGACCCACAGGGCGCGCTATCTTGAATCGATCATTCGTCCGTTTACGCCAGTCACGGGTCGACTGCTGAGGCGCGTCTCTCTTGCGGGCGTGGCGATTCTCCTGGCCGGCGCTGCTTTCGTCGCCGCCAACCCCCCCTCGCTCGCACCCTCGTCGCGCGTGCCGGGCCAGATCCGCGCCGGGCTGTTCGGCGCCGCACGCTCCGACGGAGCCATCGCGCTGGCGCAGGCCCACCGGGCATACGTGAGGCGTCCGGCCTCCATCCGCGGGCAGCGGCCGGCCGGCGGCGCGCTTCCGCCGCCGAACATCCAGGGCCCGCTGCCACCCGCCGGCGCCCCCCAGCCGGCACCGGCGAGTCCGGCCGGCGCGATTCCGGTTTCGGTGCCGGTGAGCACTCCGCCCGCGCCGCCGCCGCCGCCCGAGCCCACTCCGCCGCCCGGTGAACCGCCCCCTGTCCCGGAACCCCCGCCATCCCCGCCTCCCCCCGCGCCGAGTCCCGAACCGGAACCAGAACCCGAACCGGCTCCCGCCCCGATCCTTCAGGCGGGGTTCGAGAGCGGACTGGTCGGCTGGAGCACGGCCGGCGTGGGGGAAGCAGTGCCCCAAGTGACCGACGACATCGTCCGCGACGGGGAGCAGTCGAGCGCGGTCGTTCTCACCGGCGATCAGGATCGCTCCGAGCTGATCCTGGGCGGCAACGGCACCGGCAGCACGGCGGGCATGGTCAGATTCGCGGAGGGCGACGAATACTTCTACGGCTTCTCCTTCTACATCGAGCAGATGGTCTACGGAGAACCCGGCGCCCACAACCTGATCATGCAGTTCAAGGGCAACGACTCGGGCAGCCCGAACTTCGGCCTGCAGCTCTGGGACTACGTCGGCGACAACGGCGAATACGCAGCCAACCCGAAAGGCCTCTGGAGCCACGGGCCCTCGATGGGAGGGGACCGCTTCCTTGCGCCCGTGCCGGAGCAGACCTGGCACGACATCGTCATCCACTTCAAGGCCTCCAGCGTCGGCGCCGGTTTCTACGAAGTCTTCCTCGACGGCGTCCCGATCGACTCTCGCAGCGGCGTCAGCATGATCGCGCCGGGCGCCACCTATGCCTACATCAAGGACGGTCTCTACCGCAACGGCGAAGAGATTCCCGGCACCTCCGAGATTCGTCTCGACGCCGCCAAGCTCGGCGACACCTTCGCGTCCGTCCTTCCCTGAGCCGGGACCGATGCGGGCGATGGTCCTGGAGGGGCAGCGCGAGCCGTTGCGGCTCGCCGAGCTGCCCGAGCCCGATCCGGGGCCGGGTCATGTGCTGCTCGCGGTACGGGTCTGCGGCGTCTGCCGCACCGACCTGCATATCGTCGACGGCGAGCTGAGCGAGCCGAAGCTGCCTCTGGTCCTCGGGCACCAGATCGTCGGCACCGTGGTGGGCGCCGGCGAAGGGGCGGAGCGCTTCGCGCCGGGCGAACGCGTCGGCGTGCCGTGGCTGGGTTGGACCTGCGGCGAGTGTCGTTACTGCCTGAGCGAACGCGAGAACCTCTGCGACCGTGCCCGCTTCACCGGCTACGACCTCGACGGTGGATACGCCGAGCTCGCCGTCGCCGACGAGCGCTTCTGCTTCCCTCTCCCCGGGAGATACCCGGATGAGCAAGCCGCACCGCTGCTCTGCGCGGGCTTGATCGGCTACCGAGCGCTGCGCCTGGTCGGCGACGCCGAGCGGCTCGGCTTCTACGGCTTCGGCGCCTCAGCCCACATCCTCTGCCAGCTCGCGGTGCACCAGGGGCGGCGGGTATTCGCCTTCACCCGCGAGGGCGACGAGGAGGGGCAGACGTTCGCCCGCGCGCTCGGCGCCGAGTGGGCAGGGGCCTCGGGAGAGGCACCGCCGGAGCAGCTCGACGGCGCGATCGTCTTCGCCCCGGTCGGCGCGCTGATGACCGAGGCGCTGCGGGTCAGCGCCAAGGGTGCGCGGATCGTCAGCGCCGGCATCCACATGAGCGACATCCCCTCGTTCCCTTACGGGCAGCTCTGGGGGGAGCGGTCGCTGGGCTCGGTCGCCAACCTGACGCGCCGCGACGGCGAGGAGTTCCTCGAGCTGGCGCCGCAGGTGCCGATCCGGACCGAGGTCGAGGTTCACCCGCTCGAGGCGGCCAACGAGGCGATCGACTCGATCCGCGACGGCAGCCTGCGGGGCGCGGCCGTGCTTCGTGTGTGACTCGGACGGGGTGTCGGGGGTATCCCCGCTGGAGGCCCCAACTGCCAGCCTCCATCGGGGATACCCCCGACACCCTTCACAGGCGCCGGCGATCAGCGGAACAGGTCTTCGCTGCGGGGACGCCGCAGAGCCGCGGCGCCGGGGCCGTCCCCTTCGGTGACGTAGCGGTCGAGGCCGCGGACGATTGCTGCTGGGATGCGGCTCGTCTTGTTGCGGACTAGGTCTGCGGCTGCGGCTGCTTGATCCGCGATCGCGATCAGGGTCGCTTCGAGCTCGCGACCCTCGGTGTCGGTACGGCCGCGCCAGTCGTCTAGCGGGCTGATGCCGGCGCAGCCGATCGCCACCTCGGCCTGGCCTAGGCGCCAGGCGCGACCGAAGCTGTCGGAGACGATCACGGCGGGAGAGGCGTCGCTTGCGTTGCGGATCTCCTCGCGGATGCGCCGGGCCGAGGCGTCGGGGTCCTCTGGCAGCAGGGAGACCGTGCCCTCCTCTGGCAGGTTGGAGGTGTCGATGCCGGCGTTGGCGCAGACGAAGCCATGGTGCGTTTCGACGATCAGCACGCCGCGCTCGGCCCGGAGGATCTCGGCGCTCTCTTCCAGGATCAGCTCGACCAGCGCCGGGTCTTTGCCCAGCACCGCCGCCAAGCGCCTGGCCTCGCCACCCGGAATCGCACTCGACAGCCGGCGCACCCCTCCCTCGGCCTTGGAAACGATCTTCTGCGAAACGACGACGACATCTCCCGCTTGCAGCTCCACCCGGGCGGCGATCTCCTTGCCCACATTCATGCCTTGCCCGATCTCGGGCATTCCCCTAACAGGGACGATGTGCAGCTCGCTGGCGCTCATAGGCGACGGGGGTCGCCCCGATGGAGGCTGGCAGTTGGGGCCTCCAGCGGGGCGACCCCCGTCGCCTCTGGTGACCGCATGTTCATATCCCAAGCGCCTTGGCGGTGCAGGGGGCCGGCCCCGGTCGCTTGTCGAGGGCCCGGGTCAGCGCCACCACGTCGGCCGGGGTGTCGAGGTCGAGGGCGAGGGAGGGCAGCTCCTCGACCGCGTGAGGCACGCCGGCCTCGCGTGCGGCGGCTACGTGGCGGGCGCAGCTGCCCTCGCCGAAAGCCGGTTCGATCGCGTTGGGCGGGGAGAGGACCAGGGCGTTGGTGCCGGTGCCGTGGCGGTCGGGGACGATCGCGACGTAGCTCGACGGCACGCCGGTGAGCAGGCGGTCGAGCTCCTTCGGGTCGAGCAGGGGGCAGTCGCCGGGGAGGAGGACGACGCACTCGGCGTCGTCGACCTCGGCGCGGGCGATGCCGGCCAGGGCCGCGGTCACGTGTCCCTCGTCGGCGGGATCGGGTAGCACCTCGACCCCGGCCTCCGCGGCGATCTCCTGGGCGTGCGGGTCGCCGCTGACGACTACGGTCCGCTCGATCGAGCGCGCCCCCACGATCGCCGCGAGCGTGTCTTTGAGCATCGCCGCGACCAGTGCCTCGCGCCGCTCGTCGTCGATCCCCCCGGCGAGGCGGCGCTTGGCGTCGGCGAAGCGCTTGACGGGGACGATCGCGGTGGCCTTCACGGGGCCAAGCTAGCCCAGCCGCCTAGGCGGCGTCCGGCCCGGCGAGGTCGCTCGCGTAGTCGAGCACGATTCGCGCCAGGCGGGCGCGGCCGGCGGCGCCCTCCATCAGCGCCGCCGTGGCCAGGGTCGGGATCTCCTCCGGCGGCGGGTCGGGGTCGCCCTCGTCGACGATCATCGCGTCGATCAGGCCGGCGTAGAGCGAGGCGACGCCGGCCGCCGTCGAGGGGCGGCCGACAGCGGCCATGAAGCGCTCGGTCGGGCCCTTGACGACCTCGCCGGCGACGTAGGGGCTGACCGCGACCACCGGGACCCCGGACTCGGCGATCGCCTCGCGCATGCCGGGCAGGGCGAGGATCGGGCCGATGCTGATCACCGGATTGGAGGGGCCGATTACGATCGCCTCGGCGTCGGCGATCGCGGCGAGCACCTCCGGGGTCGGCTCCGCCTCCGCGATCCCCTCCAGCTCGACGCCCTGGACCTCCGCGGCTCCGCCGTCGACGATCAGGTACTCCTGCAGGTCGCGCCTGCCCGCGGCGGTCTGCACCTTGGTCCGCACCGGCGCGTCGCTCATCGGCAGCACTCTCGCGTCGACTCCCAGGCCACGGGCGATCTGGGCCTGCGCATCGGTAAGGCGGCCGCCATCGTCGAGGAACTGGCGGCGGTAGAGGCAGGCGGCGAGGTCGCGGTCGGAGAGGCTGAACCAGTCCGGCGCGCCGAGACGCGAGAGTCGCTCGAAGACCGTAAAGGTGTCGTCTTCGATTCCCCAGCCGCGCTCGGCATCGATTTCGCCGCTCAGCCAGTAGGTGACGAGGTCCGGATCGGGGGAGACGTGGACGCCCAGCAGCTCGACGTCGTCGGCGGTGTTGGCGATCACGGCGAGATCGCTGCCGATCTCCTCTTGCATCCCGGCGGCGAGCTTGGCCCCGCCGGTGCCGCCGGCGAGCAGGGCGACCCTCATCGCGTCGCCTCGCTCACTCCCAATGGTCGCCGGCAGGGAGGTTGGTGAGCTTGATCCCGGCGTGGGTCTTGTAGCGGATGTTGACCGAGATCAGCAGCGGGGTGATCTGCTCGACTATCCGCGCCGTCTCCAGCGGGCCCGCGTTGACCGGGCGCAGGCCGGGGATCAGCTCGATCAGTCGGGCGACGCGGGCCTTGTCGGCCTTGCGGTCGCCGCAGACGAGCACGTCCTCGTCGAGCTCGACCTCGGGGTCGCCGAGGCTCGGGGCACCGACCGAGTGCAGCGCGGCGACCACGGTGACGCCGTCGGGCACCATCTCCTGCGCCTGCTGGGCCGCCGAGCCCTGCCAGACGCCGAGCGTACGCGTCGCCTTGCCGCTCACCGCGGCGGCGAGCGGCACGGTGCAGTCGACCAGGATCTGGCCCGGTCGCAGCGCCTCGCGCAAGTTGTTCAGGTTCTCCGACTGGGCGCGGAAGGGGACGGTGAGGAAGACGACCTCGGCGCGCTTCGCGGCCTCCTCGTTGAGCAGGCCCTCGACTGCGGCGTCGGGCACGGCTTCGCGCAGCTTCGCGGCCGCCTCCTCGGCGCGCTCGGGCGAGCGGGAGCCGATCGCGATTGGCATGCCGGCCGTGGCCCAGCGCAGCGCCAGGCCGGCGCCGAGGGCGCCGGTGCCGCCGACGATCGGAATCGGTTCGTGCTCCGCCAAGGGCGGCCAGTCTATGCTCCCGCCCGATGAGGCTGGAGGGACGAAACGCGCTGGTTACCGGCGGCGGCAGCGGGATCGGCGCCGCGATCGCGGCGCGGCTGGCCGCCGAGGGCGCCGAGGTCTGGGTCGGCGACATCGACACGGAGAGCGCCGAGCGGGTCGCGGGCGAGGTCAACGGCCACGCGCTGACCCTCGACGTGACCGATTCCGAGTCGGCCAAAGCCGCGGTCGAGGCGACGGGGACGCTCGACGTTCTCGTCAACAACGCCGGCACCGACGAGTTCGGCTTCTTCGTCTACACGACCCCCGAGCAGTGGCAGCGGATCCTCGCGGTCAACCTCGGCGGTGTGCTCAACTGCACCCACGCGGCGCTGCCCGGCATGCAGCAGGCGGGCTACGGCCGCATCGTCAACATCTCCTCCGAGGCGGGCCGGCTCGGCTCCAAGGGCTCGGCCGTCTACTCGGCCGCCAAGGGGGGCATCCTCGGCTTCACCAAGGCGATCGCCCGCGAGGGCGCCCGCTACGGCGTGACCGCCAACGCAATCGCCCCCGGCCCGATCGAGACGCCGCTCTTGATGGGAGCCAAGGAGTTCGGCGAGATCGGCGAGAAGGTGATCGAGACGATGAAAGAGGGCACCCAGCTGAAGCGCCTCGGCCGGCCCGACGAGGTCGCGGCCGCCGTCGCCTTCCTCGCCTCCGACGACGCCACCTACGTCACCGGGGAGACCCTGGGCGTAAGCGGCGGCCTCGGCATGGTCTGAGCCTAAGCTCTGCTCATGGAGACCCTGCCCAGCAGCGTGCGGATCCGCGAGGTCGGGCCGCGCGACGGGTTCCAGAACGAGCCGGAGACGATCCCAACCGCGGAGAAGGTGCGGCTGATCGATCTGCTCTCGGCGAGCGGGCTGGAGCGGCTCGAGGTGACCTCGTTCGTGCGGCCGGACGTGATCCCGCAGCTCTCCGACGCGGAGGAGGTGCTCGGCGCCGTGCAGCGGCGCGACGGGGTGTCCTTCTCGGTGCTTATCCCCAACGAGCGCGGCTTGGAGCGGGCGCTGGGGTTGCGCGAGCGCTTCGACGAGATCAACGTCTTCGTCTCTGCCTCGGAGACGCACAACCTCGAGAACGTCAACCGCTCGATCGAGGAGTCGCTGACGGGGCTGGAGCGGACGCTGGCGACCGCGCGCGAGGCCGGGCTGCGCTGCGAGGGGGTGATCTCGACCTCGTTCGGCTGTCCGTACGAGGGCGAGGTGCCTCCGGAGCGCGTTTTCGCGATCGCCGAGCGGCTCGCTGCCGCCGGCTGCGCCGAGGTCGGTTTCGGCGACACGACCGGGATGGCCAACCCGCGTCAGATCGGCGAGTTCTTCGCCGCGGCGCGCGAGCGGCTCGGCGGGGTCGAGCTGACCGCCCACTTCCACAACACCCGCGGCCAGGGGCTGGCCAACGTGCTGGCTGCGCTGGAGCAGGGAGTCGAGTCCTTCGAGTCGAGCTTCGGCGAGCTGGGCGGCTGCCCGGTGCCGCCGGGGGCGACGGGCAACGTGGCGACCGAGGACGTGGTCTCGATGCTGCACGAGATGGGGGTCGAGACCGGGGTGGACCTGTCGCGCCTGATCGAGGCCTCGCGCGCTGCGCAGGGGGTGTTGGGACGGCCGCTCGGGGCGCACGTGCTGACGGCCGGTCCGGTCGACTGGCTCGGTGGCCAGGCAGCCGAATAGTCTCCCTGCGGTGAGCGACTTCGCCAAGGCACTGGAGGCGGCGCTGGCCGGGGGGCCGCAGCGCCATCACGAGAAGACCGCAGAGCAGGGCAAGCTCCCCGTGCGCGAGCGGGTCGAGCGCCTCCTCGACGCGGGCTCCTTCGCCGAGGAAGCGCTGCTGGCCAACTGGAACGAGGAGGGGCTCGGCGCCGACGGCGTCGTCACCGGCCTGGCGACGATCGACGGCCGTCGCGTCGCCCTGATGGCCAACGACCCGACCGTCAAGGCGGGCTCGTGGGGGCCGAAGACGGTCGAGAAGATCCTCCGCATCCAGGAGCGGGCGCTCTCGCTGCAGGTGCCGATGGTCTACCTGGTCGACTCGGCCGGGGCGCGGATCACCGACCAGGTGCAGATGTTCCCCGGGCGGCGCGGTGCCGGGCGCATCTTTCACAACGAGGTGCGGCTCTCCGGTCAGGTGCCGCAGATCTGCCTGCTGTTCGGGCCGAGCGCCGCCGGTGGCGCCTACATCCCCGCCTTCTGCGACGTCGTGATCATGCGCGAGGGCAATGCCTCGATGTACCTGGGCTCGCCGCGGATGGCCGAGATGGTGATCGGCGAGAAGGTGACCCTGGACGAGATGGGTGGGGCGAAGATGCACACCGGCGTCTCCGGCTGTGGTCACTTCCTCGTCAAGAGCGACGAGGAGGCGATCGACCTCGCCAAGCGCTACCTCTCCTACATGCCGGGCAACTGGCGGGAGGGGCCGCCCGCGGTCGATCCCGTGGTGCCCGCCTCCGACGCTGCGATCGCGGCGATCGTCCCCGCCGACGAGAACCAGCCCTTCGACATGCGCGAGCTGCTCGACACGCTGCTCGACGCGGACTCCTTCCTCGAAGTCCACAAGCGCTGGGCCAAAGAGCTGATCGTCGGCTACGGCCGGCTCGACGGCCGGGTCGTCGGCGTCGTCGCCAACCAGCCGCGCCAGAAAGGCGGCGTGCTGTTCGTCGACTCGGCCGACAAGGCGGCGCGCTTCATCCAGACCTGCAACGCCTTCAACGTGCCACTGCTCTTCCTCGCCGACGTGCCGGGCTTCATGATCGGCACCGCGGTCGAGCGCCAGGGGATCATCCGCCACGGCGCGAAGATGATCAGCGCCGTCTCCGAAGCGACCGTGCCGAAGCTCTCGGTGGTGGTCCGCAAGGCCTACGGCGCCGGTCTCTACGCGATGGCCGGCCCCGCCTTCGAGCCCGACTGCTGCATCGCCCTGCCGAGCGCCTCGATCGCCGTGATGGGCCCCGAGGCGGCGATCAACGCCGTCTTCTACAACCAGATCCAGGCGATCTCCGACGAGGCGGAGCGGGCCGAGTTCGTCGAGCGAAAACGCGAGGAGTACGCGGCCGACATCGACATCCTCCACCTCGCCTCGGAGATGGTCGTCGACGCGGTCGTCCAGCCGGAGGACCTGCGCGCCGAGGTCGTCCGGCGCTTCGCGATGGCGGCGAGCAAGGACCGCTCCTTCGCCGAGCGCCGCAATCCGGTCACGCCCGCCTAGTCGCGCGGTCGATTGCACCCCCTATGGGGTGTACGAGCGACCGCGCGACTAGAGGGTTGAGGCGAGCTCGACGAAGTAGTCCAACGCCGCCGGGTTGGCGAGCGAGCCGCGGCTGGCGGCCTTTCTGGGATCGGTTCCCATCAGGATCCGCTTGACGGGCACCTCGAGCACCTTGCCGCTGAGCGTGCGCGGCACCTCGGCAATAGCGAATACCTCGTCGGGGACGTGGCGCGGCGAGCAGTGCTCGCGCACCCGCTTGGCGATCTCGCGGCGCAGCCCGTCGTCCAGCTTGGCGCCCTCGCGGAGGACGACGAAGAGCGGCATCCAGCCCTCGGTGCCGGGACGGGGGACGTCGACGACCAGGGCATCGACGATCGCGTCGATGCCGAGCACGGCGCGGTAGATCTCGCTGGTGCCCATGCGGATGCCGGAGCGGTTGATCGTCGAGTCCGAGCGGCCGTAGATCGCGGCGGTGCCGCGCGAGGTGATCTCGATCCAGTCGCCGTGGCGCCAAACGCCGGGGAACATCTCGAAGTAGGCGGCCCGGTAGCGGCTGCCGTCGTCGTCGCCCCAGAAGAAGACCGGCATCGAGGGCATCGGCTCGGTGACGACCAGCTCGCCGACCTCGTCGATCACCGAGTTGCCGCCTTCGTCCCAGGCCTCGACGGCGGCGCCGAGCGCGCGCGCCTGCAGCTCGCCGCGGTAGACCGGGAGCAGGGGAGTGCCGCCGACGAAGGCGGTGCAGAGGTCGGTGCCGCCGCTGGTCGAGAAGAGCCAGGTGTCGGCCCCGATCTGCTTGTAGATCCAGTCGAAGCCCTCGGGCGAGAGCGGCGAGCCGGTCGAGCCGACGGCCTTCAGGCGTGAGAGGTCGCGGCCCACGCCGGGCTCGACCCCGGCCTTCATGCAGGCGGCGATATAGGAGGCGCTGGTGCCGAACATCGTCACGCCGGCGCGCGCGGCGAGGTCCCAGAGGACGCTCATGTCGGGGTGGCCCGGGTTGCCGTCGTAGAGGACGATCGCGGCGCGGGTCAGCAGGCCGGAGACGAGGAAGTTCCACATCATCCAGCCGGTCGTCGTGAACCAGAAGAGGCGGTCGCCCGGGTGGGCGTCGACGTGGAGGTGGAGCTTCTTCAGGTGCTCGAGCAGGATCCCGCCCTGGCCCTGGACGATCGCCTTCGGCAGCCCGGTGGTGCCGGAGGAGTAGAGGACCCAGAGCGGGTGGTCGAAGGGGACGCGCTCGAAGGCGAGCTCGGCGCCCTCGCCGCCGGCGAGCAGCTCGTCCCAGCGGGTCGCATCCGCCACTGCGGAGAGGTCGGGATCCGGATCGAGGTAGGGGAGGACGACGGTGCGGACCAGGCTCGGCATCGCCGCTTGCAGCTTGGCAAGCACCTCGCGGCGGTCGAAGTCCTTGCCGCCGTAGCGGTAGCCGTCGACCGCGAAGAGGACCTTGGGCTCGATTTGAGCGAAGCGGTCGATCACGCTCGCAGGGCCGAAGTCGGGCGAGCAGCTCGACCAGACGGCGCCGATCGAGGCGGTGGCGAGGAAGGCGACGATCGCCTCGGGGATGTTCGGCATATACGCGACGACGCGGTCGCCGGGCTCGACGCCGAGCTCGCGCAGCCCGGCGGCGACGGCGGCGACCTGGGCGCGCAGCTCACCCCAGCTCAGCTCGTCCAGCCCGCGCAGCTCGGAGGCGTGCAGGACCGCTGGCTCGGCGTCGTCCTTTCCGGCGAAGACGTGCTCGGCGTAGTTGAGGCTGGTTCCGGCGAACCACTCGGCGCCGGGCATCGCGCGGCCCGCGAGCACGCGGTCGTAGCCACCGTCGGCCTGGACCTCGAAGAAGTCCCAGATCGAGGCCCAGAATGCCTCCAGGTCTGTCACCGACCAGCGCCAGAGCTTCTCGTAGCCGGAGAAGCGCAGACCGCGCTCGGTCTCGAGCCAGCGCATGAACTCGGTCAGTCGCGAGCGCTCGACCAGCTCGGCCGGTGGATCCCAGAGCTTCTCCGGTGCCGTGGCGGTCACTCTGTCGCTGCGGCTGCGGCGATCGCCCGCGCCTGCTCGCGCTCGAGCTCGTGCGGGTCGTGCGAGCAGAGCAGCGTGACCTCTTCGCCGTGGCGCGCGGCGAGCTCGCGCAGGCGCTCCTGGTTGGCCTTGCGGGCCTTGTTGTCGGCGGCGTTGAGGTTCTGGAAGAAGCGCAATCCCGGCGGGCAGCTCGGCGGGGTCCGCATCTCGCCGTGGTTGAAGTACGAGTCGCCACAGTGCAGCAGCCAGCCCTCGCCGGTGCGCAGCGCCACGCCGGTGTGGCCACGCGAGTGGCCGGCGAGGGGGATCAGCAGCAGCTCGGCGTCGAGGCCGGGCAGGATGCGGACGCTCTCGAAGCCGAACCAATCGTCGCCTTCGGGATCGTGGCCGACCCAGCGCGGCCCGTGCTTCCAATGGGCGCCGATGTAGCGGGGCCTGTCCTTGAGGACTGGGTGGAGCGCCGCGTCGAGCTCGGTCGAGAGGAGGTGGACCTCGGCGTCGGGAAAGTCGGGCAGGCCGCCGGAGTGGTCGGGGTCGAGGTGGGTGGCGACGATCCGGCGCACGTCGCTTGCGGCGAAGCCGAGCGCTTCGAGCTGCGCGAGCGCGGTCGTCTCGATTTTCGGCTCGGCGTTCATCAGGCCGAACACGGGGCCGAGCTGTCGCGGCTTGCGGGCGTCCTCCATACCGAAGCCGGTGTCGACCAGGACGAGCCCATCGCCGCTCTCGATCGCCAGGCAGTGGCAGACGATCTGGCCCTTCTCCAGCCAGCCCCCGTCGCCGTTGATCATCCGCCTCCCGTGAGGGCAGAGCGACCCGCAGTTGAGGTGGTGAACCCTCATCCCGCGGCGCAGTGTAGTGCGGCGGGTGGGACTCGAACCCACAAGCCCTTGCGGGCAGCGGCTTTTGAGACCGCCTCCTTTGCCAGTTTGGACACCGCCGCGAACTGGACAGAGTCTAGGCGGGCTGCGGGGCCCCGGCGCCGTAGTCCTCGCCAGAGCCGATCGGGCGTTCCTCCTCGACGTGCCAGTCCTGGCTGAAGCCGTAGAAGCAGGCGACGACGAGGACGATCTGCAGCAGCAGCATGACGATGACGAGCAGGCCGATCAGCGAGCTCGGCAGCAGCGCCTCGTCGAAGCCCGCCTTGTCGCGGGCGAACCAGCTGTTGGCGCCGACCGCGCAGAAGATCGCCAGGATCGTCGAGAGCGAGGCTGCGACGGGCAGGATGCCGCGGCTCCAGCGCGCGACGAGGAAGGCGAAGAGCGCGTAGAGCAGGGCGAAGATGAAGCAGACGATGCCCATGCCGCCCCCGCCGCTGAGCAGTGAGAAGCCGCCGATCGTGATCAGGAAGGCGATCACGGCCGTGGCCAGCATCAGGAAGGCGATCACGAACTTGGTCGTGATCACATCGGCCTTCTCCCGATTCGGGTGCCAGAACTCGTAGCCCGGGGTTACCTCTCCTACCGCCACGCCATCGATCATAGAATCTATGCGCGACGCAGCGGCATTGGCCGCTCGTTAAGCGCTCGTGCGGGCGTGGCGGAATTGGCATACGCGCCAGGTTTAGGTCCTGGTGGGCTTCGGCCCGTGGGGGTTCAAGTCCCTCCGCCCGCATAGAATTCGCTTCCTCGGGGCAGTGGCCCAACTGGCTAAGGCACCGGTCTCCAAAACCGGCGATTCCAGGTTCGAGTCCTGGCTGC
>Ga0070691_10000323_pt1 | contig 16930 bp, 15 predicted proteins | sample KBSK1101metaG_FD_64673 | JGI IMG/M metagenome (GOLD analysis project Ga0070691, IMG submission 64673) | Corn, switchgrass and miscanthus rhizosphere microbial communities from Kellogg Biological Station, Michigan, USA - KBS K1-10-1 metaG | ecosystem: Host-associated > Plants > Roots >... | reverse complement strand
TTCGGCCTCCCCCCGCCGCCCGACCCGCCGGCGGCCAGCTTCTCGATCAGCTCGGCGCGGGAGAGCATTCGGTAGCGCTCGACGCCGGCGTCGGCGGCGAGCTCATGCAGCTCGGCGATGTGCTTGGACTCGAGTTCGGCTTTGGTCATCGTGGCGGCAGACTATTGAAGGGCCTAGACGCGCGCCGCGGCCGCGGGGTCGACACCCGCCTCGGCGACCGCCACCGGCCAAGCCTCGGCCTCGCGCTTGACCCGCCGCCGCGACCAACCGAGCTCCTCGCCCAGCACCTGGGCGACCGTCCGCACCGCGTCGGCGCCGCGCAGCCGCGGGGCCGCGAGCAGGCCGAGGCGGGTGCGGCGCAACAGCACGTCGGCGACGCTCCGCGCCTGCTCCAGACGAGCCGCGATCGCCACCTCGGCGAGCAGATCGGGGCGGCCGGGAACGATCGGCTCGGCCAGCTTCGGCCGCTCGGCGGCGAGCTTGAGCACGTTGCGGGCGGCGTATCCGTAGCGGAAGGCGAGCTGGGCGACGGCCTCCTCCCCCACCCCGGCCGGCGCCTCGAGCTCCTCGGGGTGCGCCTCGCGGCCCAGCGGGATCTCAGCCGTGTGACAGGGGGCGTCGCGGCCCTCGCGCTCGACCAACCGGTCGACGGTCTGCTTCGCCATCCGCCGCCAGGTGGTCAGCTTGCCGCCGGTGATGGTGAGCATCCCCGACGAGGTCTCGTACAACTCGGCTTTGCGCGAGATGTCGACCGACTTCTTCGGGTCGCCGGTGGAGATCAGCGGCCGCACGCCGGCGTAGGCGCCGACCAGGTCGCCCTCGCCCAGCCTGGTGCCGAAGAAGGCGTTGACCGCGTCGAGCAGGTACTCGACTTCGGCCTCGCCTGGGTGCGGATGGTCGATGTCGCCCTCGAAGTCGTTGTCGGTGGTGCCGACCAGGGTGCGCCCGTACCAGGGCAGGGCGAAGATCGCGCGATCCTCGCCGGCCGGGACGATGCAGGCGGCGCTGCCGGTCGAGAGGTCGTCGCGGTCGAGCAGGACGTGGGTGCCGCGGCTGGGCTTGATCCGCGGCACGTCCTCCTCGGCAGCCACCTCGGGCCCGATCCGGTCAGCCCAGACGCCGGTCGCGTTGACGACGTTCTCGGCCTCGACCTCGAAGCGCTCGCCCGACTCGGCCTCGAGCGCGGCGACGCCGACGGCGCGCCCGTCACGAGAGAGCACCTCGGTCACCTCGGCGCCGTTCAACATCACGGCGCCGAAGCGCTCGGCCTCGCCGAGGATCGTCAGGGTGAGGCGCACGTCGTCGGTCTGGCAGTCGTAGAAGAGGTAGGCGTCGCCCGGGTCGCGCGGCTCCAGCGCGGGGACCAGCTCGAGCAGCTCCTCGCGGTCGATCGTGCGGTGGCGGTCGGGAGACCAGTAGAAGTCCTCGTCGCCCTCCTTGGCGGAGCGCATCTCGCGGCGGCTGCGACCGACCCGCGTCGTCGCCATCACGTCGTACATGTTGAGGCCGATGCCGAGCCCGCGCGGGCGCCGCTCCTCGGGGAAGGCGGGGACGACGAAGGGCGTCGGGTAGACCAGGTGCGGCGCCAGCTGGACCAGCAACTGGCGCTCGAGCAGCGCCTCGCGGACGAGGCCGAGGTCGAGGTTCTGCAGGTAGCGCAGGCCGCCATGGACCATCTTCGAGGAGCGGCTGGAGGTGCCGATCGCGTAGTCGCCGCGCTCGAGCAGGGCGACCGAGTAGCCGCGCGAGGCGGCGTCGAGGGCGACCCCGGCACCGGTGATGCCGCCACCGATCACGACCACCTCGAAGCGCCGGCCGGCAATCTCCTCCAGGGCTGCGGCGCGGGTCAGCATCGGCGGGTCCGCATCAGTAGACCTGCATCAATCAAGGTAGGTCGTGGCCTGCTCGACGGCGGGGCGCTCGGGCGGCTCCTTCTCCTGGCGCGGGCGGCCGAGGTGGAGCAGGCCGACGAAGCGCTCGCCGTCGGGGAGGTCGACTGCGGCGCGGCCCTCGGGCGTGCGCAGCAGCCCCGGCGTGCGCCAGTAGCCGGCGAGGCCGCGAGCGTGGGCGGCGAGCAGGACGATGTAGGAAGCGACGGCGGTCGCGTGCAGGTCCTCCTCGCTCTGCACGGGGTCGTCGGCGACGAGCGCGCAGGAGACGACGATCAGGGTCGGGGCGCGGTCGAGCTTGACGGCGCCCTCGGGTCCGGCGACCTGCTTGAGCCGCTGCAGCGCCCGCGGTCCAACGACCCGGAAGCGCCAGGGCGCGGTCAGGTTGTGGTTCGGCGCCCAACGCGCCAGCTCGAGCAACTCCCCGATCTCCTCCCGCGAGAGCGGCTCCGGCCCGAACGCCTTGTGCGTGCGGCGAGTGCGGATCGCGGTCTCGACATCCATGGCGAGGAACATAGCTCGCAAGCGGCTAGAGCCGATGCCACCGCGCCCCGGGGCCCGCGCCTTCCGGCCTGATCGCGCCTTTGTCGCGAAGGTCGTTCAAGACGAGTCGGATCGTCGCCGAGCTGATGCCCGGCAGCGCGCGTTCGATGTCGCGGCGGCGAAACTCGGCCGGCGCCTGACTCCGGATGTAGTCGCGAACCCTGTCCTGCTTGCTCCCGGCGCTGGACCCCGCGGCGGCGACGCGTTGCTCGAAATCGTCATAGGCGTCGGCGACCACCCGCGAGAGGTAGGAGACCCACGGCCAGATGTCGTGCCTGCCCTCATGCCAGTTTCGCTGCGAGTCGTAGAGGCTGGCGTAGTAGCTGTTCTTCGACTCGAATACGCGCTGCTCGATGCTGACGTAACGCGCGACCCCATAGCCCCCGCCGAGAAGCTCGTGCATGGTCAGGAGGCGGGCAAGGCGGCCGTTGCCGTCGGCGACTGGGTGGATCGCGAGAAAGTCGAGGATCATCGCCCCGATCAGAACGAGGGGGTGGGTACCCCCTTCTCGCTTGGCGTCGTCATAGCGGACGAACAGCTCGGCGAGGAGGAACTCGGTTTCCTCGGGCGAGGGTGGGGTGAAGACGACCTCCCGCCAGCCGCGCTCGTAGGAGACGATCAGGTTCTTGTCTGACTTCAGATGACCGCCATTTCCGTTGCTGTGTTGGAAAAGCAGACGATGCAGGTGCAAAACGAAGGGAACGGTGGGCGGCTCGTACCGATCGGAGCGCATCAGCATGTCGGTTGCGTCCCTGTAGCCGGCGAACTCACGCTCGTTGCGATTCCGATAGCGACGACCACCCTCGGCGATGCGAGCTGCCTGCTCGTCCCCGACCGTGACGCCCTCGATCGCATTCGACGCCGTAATCGAAGCGACGCGCGCGTGCTCGGAGAGCTGTCTCAGCAGTTCAGGCGCCTGATCCTCGAAGAGGCGCTCACTGCCCCTGCCGGTATCGATGCGAGCCAGGGTCGCGCCAAGCCCACGAGGCTGGCCGGCAAAGGTCCGATCCAGGTCGACAAAGCTCTGCATCGTGCTAATGATGCCATAGTTGAGCTAACTTAGCGCTTAATTAGCTCAACTAATGGCAGATTAGCTCTATTTTGGGCGCTGGCTACCAGCTGAAGCGGCGGCCGAGGAGGAGGACGCTGCCGAGGGCGAGGCCCGCGGTGGCGAGGCCGACGCCGATCGGGATCCAGGGCTCGGGGGCGGAGTCGTCGCTCGCTTCGAAGGCCGGGATGTCCGATCCCTCGGCCGGGGGAGATTCGGCTTCGTCGCCCTCGGGCGAGGTCGTCGGCGGCACTTCGGGGATCGCGCCGGCGCCGGCGCCGCCGGTCGAAGGGGCGCTGGGAGCGAGCCCCGTTCCGCCCGAGCTGCCGGGAGCGAGCGATTCGGGTAGTTCCGGCGACGTGCCGCTCCCGGTCGAGGCGGGCGGGGCCACCGTCGTGCCCGAGCCGAGCGCCGTTTCGGGAGCCTCCTCGGCCGGCTTGGGCTCACGCGGGACCGCCTGCACCGGGAAGGACTCCCCCGCGACAGCGGTGAGGACCTGGCCGGTGACCCAGACCGGCGTCTGGTCGCTCGAGTCCGAGTAGCGATAGTGGCCGTCGGGCTCCTGGCGAGCAGCAAGGTAGTCGAGCGGACTCTTGCCGCCCTCCGTCACCGATGCGGGGTCCGTCCCCACCGCGAGCATCCCCTGCACCGCCCAGGCGGTCGACTGCGAGTTGACCGAGCCGTTGCCGCCCAGCGGAAAGCCGCCGTTAGGGCGCTGGATGTTGCGCAGGAAACCCATGCCATGGCGAGCGGCCTCCGTGTCGGGGATCGCCTGCATCGCCGCCCCGGTGCCGTCGGCGGTGCTCGGCGGCTTCGGCAGATCGCCCCAGCCGCCGTCGCCGTTCTGCGCCTTGGCAAGCCAGGAGGTCGTCTGGTCCAGCCCGCCGGTCGCGCCGGCGGAGCGCAGCGCGATCGTCGCGAACGAGGTCGACCCCGGCCAGCCTTCGTAGGAGCCGTTGTCGCGGCGGCGCTTGAGCAGCGCGGTGACGAGATCGTGGCCACCGAAGTCGCGCGGGTCGACCCCGGCGCCCTCGAGGGCGAGGATCGTGCGGGCGAAGTCGCCGGGGCTGCCCAGCTCGTTGACGCGGGCGCGCAGGAAGTCGACGGGGGTGTGGCCGCCGCGCGCGACGTCAAGCGGGTTGCGGCCCGCCGCCTCCAAGCCGAGCATCACCCAGGCCGTCGTCGAGGTGCTCGAGTAGCTGTCGAGGGAGGTACCCCAGCCGCCGTCGTCGTTCTGCGCGGCAACCAGCCAAGCGGTGGCGCGACTCGTGTCGGCGGCCTGGGCGCGGGCAGGCAGGACGCTGGCCAGGGCGAGCGCCAAGAGGAGGACCGAGGCGACGGCCGGAGTGCGCCACTCGAAGCGCTCGCGGAAGCGGGCGAGCATGCGGATCATCGCCGGGCCGGCGATCAGGGCGAGGGTGGCGTTGCCGATCGCGTGGGCGGCGTCGAAAGGCACCGCGCGGGACTCCAGCGCGAGGAAGCGCTGCAGCGAAAGGTCGCCTCCGTAGGTCGCCATAAGAGAGAAGTTCAGCAGAGCGCCGTACGCGATGCCCGCAAGGGCGCAGAATGCAGCCAGCGTGACGCGACCGGCGCGGGGGCGGACGACCGCCAAAGCAGCTCCCATCACCCCACAGAGCCCCCAGCCCACCATCTGCCAAGGCGTCCACGGACCCTGGCCGAACCAGAAGTTGGAGACCAGCGCGGTGAGGCCGCCGACGACGAAGCCCGGCGCCGGGCCGAGCGCGAAGCCGGCGAAGACGACGATGTCGGTGGTCGGCTTGACGTTGGGAAAGGCGGCGAAAGCGATCCGGCCGGCGATCGCCAGGGCGGCGAGGGCAGCGACGAGGGCGACGACCTGGGAGGTCGGGCGCGAACGCTCGTACCAAGCGAAGCCGGCGAGCAGGGTGGCGCCGAGGACGAGGAAGCTGGCCAGCTCCCAGCTCACGCTTCACCCTCTTGTGAGAGTGCGGCTGCTCCCTGCTCGGGGACGATCACGCCGGGCAGGTCGAGGATCCGCGCGACCTCGGTGGCGAAGTACCAGCCGCCGGAGAGGATCTCGCCCGCGGGGCCGTCGGCGATCACGACGCCGTCGCCGAGCAGCACGACCCGCTCGGCGAACTCGGCGGCGAACTCGACGTCGTGGGTGGCGACGAGGACACCGGCGCCGCGGCCCGCCAGGCCTTCGATCAGCTCGGTCAGCGCGTGCTTGTGGGCGCGGTCCATGCCACGGGTCGGCTCGTCGAGCGCGACGAGGCCGGGCAACCGCTCGCCGTCCATGCGGCCGGCCAGCACTATCGCCAGGGCGAGGCGCTGGCGCTCGCCGCCGGAGAGGTCGCGGGGGTCGGCGTCGAGGGCGTGCTCGAGACCGACGGTGCGGAGGGCGGCGAGACCCGCCTCACCCGGCAGCTCGTCGCCGACCCGCTCGCGGACGAGGTAGTCGCCCGGGTTCTGGGTCAACAGGGCGATGCCGGCCGGGGTCTCGGTCCTGCCGCGTGCCGGGTCGATCAGGCCGGCGAGGGTGCGCAGGAGGGTGCTCTTGCCGGCGCCGTTGCGGCCCATGAGAGCGACGCGCTCGCCCGGGTGGAGCTCGAGGTCGATTCCCCGGAGGACGTCGCGCACGGCCTCTCCATCGGTCAACTCGACCCAGAGATCACGGATGGTCGCGGCGGGCGGGTCCTGTCGGAGGGCAGGGGGGGTCCGGTCGGTCGCTGGGTTTTTCGTCCGCGGCGCGGCGGCGCTCGTTGAGTCGGGGGGCGAAAAACTAACGCCGCGTCCGTCCGGACACCCCCACCCTCCCGCCACCCGCCCGAGCTGCGTTCGCGCATCGCGTACGCCTACCGGCAGGGGTTCGATTCCGGCTAAAGAGAACATGCGGGCGGCGGGCGTCTCCAGCGCAGTGTCGGCTTGTTGGGCCCAGGCGAGGAAGTCTCTTGGGGAGCCGTCGAAGGGGATGGAGGCTGAGTCCATGGCAATTACTCGATCGGCGGCGGCCAGGCAACGCTCGAGGCGGTGCTCGGCCAGGAAGATCGTTATGCCCCACTCCTCGTTGAGTCTTCTCAGCAGCCAGATCAGCTCGTCGCCGGCTACGGGGTCCAGCTGGGAGGTGGGCTCGTCTAAGAGGACTAGTCGGGGGCGGGTGACCAGGGCTGCTGCGAGGGCTACGCGTTGGAGCTCGCCGCCGGAGAGGGTGTCTACGGTGCGGTCCAGTAGGTGCGGGATCGCGAGAGCCAGAGCAACCTCCTCGACGGCACGGGCGCGGGCGGGCGGCGGATCTCCGCGCATCTCTAGCGGCAGCGCGATCTCAGCGCTCACCGTGGTGGAGACGACCTGGGCCTCGGGGTCTTGGGCCACGTAGCCGACCACGGCGGCGAGGTCGCCGGGGCCGCTCGCTATGGCGTCGATGCCGGCTACGTGGACGCTGCCCTCGATCTCGCCGCCGTGGAAATGAGGGACGAGGCCGCAGGCGGCGCGGAGAAGGGTCGTCTTGCCGCAGGCCGAGCGGCCGGCGAGCAGGACGAACTCACCCGGCGCCAGGGTCAGCGAGACGTCGCGAAGCGCCCAGCCGACATCCACCCCTCTCTGGTGTGGTGAATGTCGGCTGGGCGCGGCAGGGGTGGGATAGGCGTAGGTGAGGCCTTCGATCGCGAGTGCGGGTGCGGCGCGAGGCGGGTTGGCCAGCTCAGGCATGACGCCTCCACGGTGCCAGGCCGGCGAGGACGATCAGCGCCGAGAGGGCGAGCGTTGCCGGCTCGATCCCGAGCTCGATCGTCGGATAGGCGTCGAAGCCATCCGCACCGAGCGACTTAGCGACGACCGCCGAGACGAGGACGATCCCGCCGGCGGCGTAGAAGCGCCCGTCGAACCGCGATGCTCCGTTGAAGCTTTTTCCCCACCGGGGTGGGGAAAATCGCTCAACAAGCTGGCGAGGGCGCGGCGGCTCGAGGGAATAGCCGCGGAGCTCCAGGGTCGCCGCCGCGTCCACGGCGCGGTCGAGCGAACCGGCAAGGAGGCGACGTAGGAGCGCGGCGCGGCCGAGCGGGGCTGCTGCCGGGCCGCGCAAGCGACCGGCGTCGCGCAGGCGGCCGGCGTCGGCGGCGGTGACGGGGACGAGGCGGGAGACGAGGGTCGCGGTGAGGGCCGAGCGGCCGGCTATGGGACGTAGGGCGCGCAGGACCCGGTCGGGGTCGACGCAGGCGGAGTAGACGCCGAAGGCGATCATCACGACCACGGCGCGCAGGCCGAAGACGGCGCCGTCGGCGATCGCCTCGGCGGTCACGTTGACCTGGCCGAACAGCGGCCACTCGCCGAGCCGTGCCAGCACCGTCGCGCCGCGATCGACGACCAAGGCGTTGACGACGACGATCGGCAGCGCGATCGCGAGACCGAGCCAAAGGGCCGCGCGGACGGCCCGTCCCGCACCCGCGAGATACCCGGCGAGCGTACCCGCCGCGCCCACCGCGATCAGGACCAGCGGGGTCGAGTAGAGGAAGGCGACGGCGACGAGCGCGCCAAGGTAGACCACGGCGGCACCGGGCGAAGCGGCCTGCAGCGCGCCTCGGCGCGGCGTGTAAGCGAACGCAGATCTCATCGCACCGGCAGCGGCGTCTCCTCGCCACCCTCGGTCGCGACCGCATAGCGGTCGCGAAGGTCCGCCCGATCGAGCAACCCGGCTGCCGCTTCGACGCCGGCCTGGTCGACACCGGTGACCAGCCAGGTGGGCGGCGCGTCGTAGCGGCGGGTCGCCGCGACGAGGCCGGCGCCCGGGCCAAACGTCAGAGCAGGCTTGCCGTCGACGCCGAGGCCGACGAGCCGGGCTCCCGCTCCATTGCCCTCGAAGTCCGCGAACACCCCGCTCGCCTGCGGCCCGTTCTCGATCTGCGCCGCTGCCGAGTCCCGGCGCAACTGCGCCCACGGGCCGACGAGTACCCGGATCGCGCCCTGCGCCGAGTTGGACACGGCATCCACTCCGGACTCGGGCTCGACGTCCGCCCCCGCCCTGGCCAGCGTGCCGCGCACCGCTCCGCAGGCCGCACCCCCGCCCAGGCACTCGACCGCAACCGACCGTCGCCTGCCGTCGTAGCCGTGCAGAAACGGCTCCGGCCAGGAACCGACGACGGCGGGCACTCGCATCGCTGCCGACCAGTCGCGGTAGTCCCACCAGATCGCCTCGCCGCCGTGCAACGGGTAGTCGGCCGCGCCAACCGTCGACTCGACCCCGTCGACGTAGAAGAACCAGTCGAAGGAGCGGCCGAAGCGCTCGTCGGCTTCGAGGCCGTCGATCGACTGCACAAAGCCGCCGCCGTAGCGGGTGGCGATCTCGGCGTCGCGTTCGAGCACCCGCATCACCGTGTCCGATTCGGACACCTCGTCGGCGAGCGGCGCCAACACCGGCTCGGCGCCGTAGTCCCGGGTGACCGTCAGCGAGACCTCGCCGACATCCTCACCCGGGCCGAGGCCGCAGCCGGCGGTCGCGAGCGCCGCTGCGAACAGCGCGATCGCGACCGCCATGCTGCGGCAGCGCATCGGAGGATCAGCCCCCTGGGCACGCCCCGCCAACGCAGACATCCACCTGGTTGGACGGGATGTCCTTGCCGTGGGTCGCGGTCAGGGTCGACGGGCCGGCGAGGGTCACGGTGGCGTGCCCCGCGGCGTCGGTCGGGCCGGACGCTCCGCTCACGGTCACTCCCGCGGCCGGCTTGCGCTTGCCCTTGTCGTCGTAGGAGAAGACGCTCACTTCGAACGGCACGTTGGCGCTTGCCTCGCTCGGCGCGACCAGCGAGAGCTCGTTCGGATATGGGTACTTGGCCAGCGCCCAGAGGACTTCGTCGCCCGGCTTCAGCTTGACCAGTTCGCCGCCGAGGTTCGGGTTCTTGTGGTTGACCTTGAGGTACCACGAGGCGCCGCCCTTGCCGACGAAGCCACCCACCCCGCACAGGCCGAGGCCGAATTCGGAGAGGAAGTAATCGGTGACCGTCAGCGGCCGCAGCGCGGAGTTCGACTTCGCCGCCTGCGCCAGCAGCCCCAGCGCGGTCGCGCCTTTGACCTTGACGCCTTTGCCGCTGCCGCCGGTCCCTTTGCCGAGGCAGGTCGCCTTCGGGCTGGTCGGGACCGTCGTCGTGCCGGTCTTCAGGGTCTCTTCGGCGAGCGACTTGCCGGCTGCGTTGACGACGCGCAGCTCGGCGCGGGTGCCCTTGGCGACCGCGAGCGCGGTGGTCGAGAGCACCAGGATCAAAGCCAGCGCGCACGCGGCGGCCAGCCGGAATGGAATGAGTCTTGGCATTTAAGCCACCCTTTCCTCGAGGGTTGTCATGGCTGGCCGGGGACAGGTCTCCTGGCTCCCGGGAATCGGTCGGCCGCACCTTCCCGGAGGCTCGGTGTCCCCTCCAGTGGCCGGCGCCCTACGGCGCCAGCGGCTTCCTTCGCCCCGGTCACAGTGGCGGGACCGCGCCGGCTTCGAACCGGACTTCCCTTGACCACCGACCGTATTTACGCCGCCGAGTCTATCCCCCGCCCGGGCCCCGAGCCCTCCACCTCACTTCGTCGACGCGGTAGACGCTCGTTTGGTTGCAACATTCGAAGTGAAATCGATGGTCAGCATTCCTACACTGCTTTCAGGCTCCGAAATGATCCTGGCCGTCTCTCATCCGTTGCGGCGACGCATGCTGCGAGTGCTGGTCGATGCCGACGAGCCGCTCAGCCTGGACCGGCTGACTCGAGAGTTCGATCTGCCGATCGGCACAGCCCGCTACCACGCCAACGTGCTCTGCGGCTTCGGGGCCGCCGAGCCGACCCGTCCCGACACAGGCGACGATCGTGGCGAGTACCTCTACGACGCGACAATCGACGGAAATCCGGAGGTCGAGGCGCTGTTGGAAGAGACACGCGAGGCCGACGAAACGGGAATTGGCCGGATCGACGCTGACGATCGCTAGCTCAACGGCACGGCCCCCAGTTGCGTCGATTCACTGGTGGTATTTCATCCAGTATTGCTTCGAGAGGAGTGACTGTCTGGATAAAGTGTCAATGTTGCTTTTCCGTGTCCTTTGGAGACTCGAAGGCGGCCAGGGCCACGGTCATCGGGATCGGCTCCTCGCCGGTCTCGGCCATGCGGAGGTTTGCTCTCTCCTGCTCTTCGAAGAGGAAGTAGAAGATCTCTAAAAGTCTGCTGGCCACCGTTTCCCAGCCCTCCTGATCGAGACGAAGCGGCGTCCAGGTGAAATGGTGATCCTCGCGAGCATCCATCGTGCCAGCCTCCATCGCCTCTTTGACCTGCTGGACGAAGGTTTCGAGAACTCGCCAGGTGGTGTGCTCCCTCGTCCCCTTCGGCAGCTCTTTCCAGATGGCCTCGTCGAACACGGCCGGTTCCGTCGCCCGATAGAAATGCTCGACTCCCCCACGTCGCTTTCCGCCCGATTCGGTTTTCGTCAGGTAAAGCCAGTCGTACTCGACAAGCGCAGCGAAAGCACGAGAGACTCGGGGAAGAGAGCCGCCACCAAACTCCTTGTAGAAGAGCTTTGGGCTCATCTCGCGCATGTTGCACTCGGCCAAAATCTTCATCCGCAGCGGATCGGCAAAGACCTTGGACAACCGCACGATAAGCGGAAACTTTGACTTGATCTGCGCTTTCAGACTAGCCGACACTCAATCCTCCAATGCTTTTTGTTTGGCTGATTGACGGGCGAGCATAGACGGCGCTGTAACGGAAACTCAGGAGTGCCGGTCCGGGGCGGGTAAAAGATATTGCTCTAAATTTTTTGAGCAATAACACGCCGAAAGGAGGTGAGCCGATGAAGCTCGCAAATGCCGAGACCCCGATGCCGGTGTACTCGATCCAAAAGGGGGGCTGACCCAGGTGCCCCGAGCCGCCTACGCTTCTTGCGGTTCGGGGTCTCTTTTGCTCGGAAATTCGAAGTGATCTCCATGCTCAGCATTCCTACACTGCTGTTTGAATCCTTAATGCCATGCGGTTTATGGCTGTTCAGCGAAAGAGGAGAGATGGCAGAAGCGGGCGACGAGCACAGTCGACGGCGGGCAGCTCAGATCAAGGCAATCGATCACCCTCTGCGTCGATGCATCCTGAGAGCCTTCTTGAACGACGGCGGAGGGCTGAGCCCGGTTCAGATATCCCGGAGACTGACGACTAGAGGGCTTACGGCACATCTGGGAAGCGTCGCCTACCAAGTCAGGGTCCTCCATCGTCTCTTCGCGCTCAAACCGGCGGGCAAGAAGCAAGTACGCGGCGCGGTCCAGCGCTTCTACGAATCGACCATTGAGAACGATCCGCCCATCGAAGCGCTGCTAGGGGAAACACGGGAGGCGGACGAGGCGGCGCTGAAGATTCGAGAGGACGGTTAGTCGAGCGGTTCTGAACGTTCGTCCAAGGTGCTTGGGGGTGGGAGTCGGGCGGCTTAGGGTCAGCGGGCATCTGGGAACTTGAACGTTTATGGAGGTTTAAGCATGAGGCAGGGGAATTGGCGGGGGGCATCGGCGCTGGGGGTCGCGGTGCTTGCGTTGTTCGTGGCGCTCGGGGGCAGCGTCTATGCGGCGAAGAAGGCGAGGATCGACGGGCGGGCGATCAGGACGAAGTCGATTCCCGGCAACCGGCTGAAGCCGCGCTCGATCGCGGCCAACCGGTTGAAGCCGGGGGTGCTGAGGGCCGCTTTCCCCACTCCCCTGACCGGCGTCGACATCAACGAGCTGACCCTGGGTCAGGTGCCGTACGCGGCGCATGCGGACACGGCCGACACGGCGCAGAGCGCGGTCGACGCGCAGACCGCCCTGAATGCGGTCAACGCCGTCGACGCACAGACGGTCAACGGCCACAGCGTCGGCTGCCTGCCCGGCACCCGCGAATTCGCCGGGGCGTGTTGGGAAGCGTCGCCAAGCGAAAGCGCTGTCGACGCCCCGACCGCGGCGCGCAAATGCGCGGCCAAAGACGGGACCTTGCCGGGGGCGCTTGAATTGGCGGCGTTTGCCGAAGAACCCGGCATCAACCTCGCTCCGGGGGATGAGTGGACGAGTGACGTAACGAACGTCTCCGGCCTGAACGCCTACAGCGTGGTTACAGTCTCGGCCGCAAGCAAAATTGACTTTCTGCTTTCCACCAGCACACGTGCCTACCGCTGTGTAATCCCCCTCGTCACCTAGCCACGCCTGTTACCCCACCCCATTTCTGTCGGGCTCTATCCTCAGCACGATGCGAATGGGCCCGCACAGCGCTTGGCCTCGCGGCGCGGGCGCGTTCGCCGCGCTCGCGGTGCTTGCTGCGCTGCTGCTCGCGCCCGCCAGCGCCGGCGCCTCGGCGCGCCTCCACCCCGCCACCGTGAGCAAGGGCGAGGCGGCGCGAACGGCCGCCTACTGGACGGCGGCGCGGATGCGCTCGACTCCACCGCTCGACGGCCCCCAGGCGAGCAGCTTCGAAGCGCTCGCCAGCTTCGCCCCCGTCGCCGAACCGAGCGTCCTCCCCTACGCCGTCAACGGCCGCCTCTTCGTCCGCCAGGGGAAACAGAGCGGCTTCTGCTCGGCGACGGCGATCGACACGCCGAGCCGGCGGCTGATCCTCACCGCCGGCCACTGCGTCAACTCCGGCCCACTCGGCCGGCGCGGCGGCAGCGCCTGGTCGCACTTCCTCGAGTTCGTCCCCGCCTACAGCAACGGCACGGCGCCGTTCGGCGCCTTCATTGCCCACCGCAAGTCGGTCTTCGCGCTGAAGCAGTGGGTCAAGACCGGCAACCCCAACTTCGACGTCGGCGCGATCCTGCTCGGCCCCAACGCCGAAGGGCTCTACGTCGCCGACGCGGTCGGCGGCGGCGCCGCGATCGCCACCGACCTCAGCCGCCGCCAGGAATTCCAGACCTTCGGCTACCCGGGCGAATCGCGCACGATGCAGGGCTGCCAGTCCCCTTATGTGGGGGACGACGTGCTCACCTACCGGATCCCCGGCCCGCCGACGCTGGCGATCCGCTGCCACTGGGCGCCCGGCGCCAGCGGCGGCGGCTGGTTGATCGAAGAAGGCAAGACGATCGACGGGCTGACCAGCTACGGCAAACAGAGCGACCGCACCCACACCTTCGGGCCCTACTTCAGCGCTCGCAACGTCGGCAGGCTAACCGCAGGCCTCTAAGCCCCTCAATCAGACGCCAAGCAGCTCGCGGTAGAAGCGGTAGTCGCGCCGCTCAGGGCGCAGGTTGGCGGCCAGCGCCAAGTGGTGACGGGCGCGCTCGGTCTGGCCCGTCTTGGCCAGGGCGCGGCCGAGGCAGAAGTGGGCGAAGTCGTTGACCTGGTGGGTGTCGACGACGGCCTCGAACTCGGCGACGGCGGCCGAGAAGCGGCCGCAGCGGAAGTAGGCGCGGCCGAGCGCCTCGCGCACCGAGGACTTCTCCGGCGCCCGCCGCGCCGCCGCCTCCAGCGGCCCGGTCGCCTGCTCGAAATCAGCCTCCTCGAGCAGCTCGATCCCACGCCTGTAGAGGGTGAAGGTCGAGTCGCTCTCAGAAATCACGTCATCGAGTTTAGGGACCCGCTCTAGCCCGCCCGCACCGCGGCGATCGTTTCGCGCAACGTCTGGCGAGCGTCGTGGTGGGGCATCCAGTGCAGCTTGCGGCGCGCCCGTGCGGTGTCCATCAGGACCGGGCGGCGCACCGTCTCGATCCAGGCCGCCTCGGCCGGCAGGAAGGGCAGGAACGGCGCCACGGCCTCGGCCGCGACGCCGACGGCGAGCTGCGGCGCCGGCACCGAGTGCCAGCCGAGCTCGTCGGCGAGGTCGGCGACGGTCAGCTCGCCGGGGCCGGCGAGGTTGTAGACGCCGGGATCGCCGTGGCCGAGCACCGCCGCGCAGAGGGCGGCGGCGACGTCGTCGTGGTGGACGAGCTGGAAGGGGACGCCGGGATCGGGCAGCACCGGGCGCAGCGAGGGCGCCCGGCCGAGCGCCCAGCGCACCGGCCCGGGCAGCTTCTGCCCAAGCGCCAGCAGCGGCACCATCTCCAACAGCAGCGGCGCCTGTGGGCCCGCGACGATGCAGGGACGGAAGACGTAGGCATCGGTGTCCGAGCCCGCGAGCGCCTCGCGCAGCTCCGCCTCGACCTCGGCCTTGTCGGCGGAGTAGGGGTGGCGGGCGGTGCCGCGCGCCGGCTCGTCCTCGGCGATCAGCTCGGGCAGGCTGCGGTGGAATCCGTAGGCGGCGACCGAGGAGGTGTAGACGAGCCGCCTGGCGCCCGCGGCCGCGGCGGCCTCGAAGACGTTGCGCGAGCCGGTCAGGTTGATCTCGCGGCTCTCGCCCCGTCCGGCGACGATCACGAAGGCGAGGTGGACGACGACGTCGGCCTCCGCGACCAGGCCGTCGACGGCCTCGCGGTCGAGGATGTCGCCGCGCCGATATTCGGTCTTCTCCCAGCCCTGCGCACCCAGGTCGAAGGGCCGCCGGGCCATGCCGATCACCCGCTCCACCTCGGGCACCCGCTCCAGGGCGGAGATGAAGGACTTGCCGATCTCGCCCGTGGGACCGGTGACCGCAACAGTCTGCATGCGAGCAATTCTCCCGAAAGTGCGGGGTCGAATGCGGCCAGACGGACCTCAGGTACCGCTTTGACCTGCAAAGTCCGTCCGATTGAGCAAAGATGCTCAATTCCAGCAGTTCAGTCAGCACATTCAGCATTCAGAGGAGAAACTCGTGCCAACCCAGGAGATGAGAGCGCTTTTCCACCCGACCCGCGCCCGGATACTCGAGCTGCTCAGGAGCGGGCCCTCCGCCCGCACGAGCCTCGTCGACTCCGCCGGCGCCCCCTTCGCCGCGGTCGCCTACCACTGCCGCGCCCTGACCCGCTCCCGCTGCATCCGCTTCGCCCCCGGCTCCAACGTGGAATCCGAAAACCCGGTCTTCGAAATCGCCTCCTAGGACCGGCCCCCGAACGCGCCCGGCCTCCGGCTGGACATGACTCGCGTTCCGTTGTTACACTCCGAAATTATTGAATGGTTACTTTGACTGTTCAATAAAAATACGCACCAGTACCTCAATCGGTTAGAGGATCGGGTTTGTAAGCCGAGGATCCGGGTTCGAGCCCCGGCTGGTGCATCGGCGCTGGGTTGCGTCGGAGCTATGGACATCAATCTCTTCGACTACTTCGACGAAGCGGGAGACGGGGACGGGACCCAGTCGCGCTGGACCCTGCGAGCTCCCTACCAACCGAACGAGCGCTTCGACCTGATGGTCGTGCCCCGGGTGGAGGGCTGGCGCGAGGACAGCGCCTCGCTCGCCGCCCTGGAGGGGATCGAGAAACTGCCCTGGGTCGCCGCCGTCGAGCGCGGCGAACGGCAGATCTGGCTCCGCCTCGACGACGAGTGGGTGGCGAAGCGGGGGGCCGAGCTGGAGCAGGGCGAAGAGGCGGTCGCGGGGTGCGGGGAGCCCGCCGCCGGCCGCCGCTTCGCGCTCAACTTCTGGGACGCCAACTCGACCAAGGCGTTGCACATCGGCCATCTGCGCAACCTCGCCCTCGGCAACGCGCTGGGCAACGCCCTGGCCGAGGCGGGCGGCGAGATCGAGCGCCGCAGCATCATCTGCGACATCGGCCGCAGCATGGGCGAGGCGATGGCCGGCGTCGTGCGCAGCGGCAAGTACCCGCAGGGCTCGGGCGAGGGCAGCGGGGTGAAGAGCGACCACTTCGTCGGCTACTGCTACGCCGACTACGTCAAAAATGGCGCCAACGGGGCAGCCCTCGGCCTCGCCCAGGACCACCCGGCCGACTCGCTCACGCGCGAGGTCGACGTGCAGGACGACAGCGCCGACGAGCTGCTGCAGCGGGTGCTGAACGGCGATCAGACGGCGCTGGAGCTGTGGTCGCAGACGCGCGCCTGGGTGATCTCCGGCCAGCGCAAGACGCTGGCCCGGCTCGGCATCCACTTCGACCGCGTCTTCTTCGAGTCCGACTTCTTGCCCGAGGTCGCCGAGCTGACCGAGCTCGGCCTCAACGAGGGCACGCTGGAGAAGCGCGTCGACGGCACGGTGATCTACATGACCGACCGCGAGGAGCTCGAGGAAATGCCGCTGGTGCGCTCCGACGGCGTACCGACCCAGCACATGCGCGCGCTCGCCTACTGGCTCGCCGACACCGGCCTCGACGGCACCACCTCGGTCCAGGTCTGCGGCCAGGAGTGGTACGCGCACGTGACATGCCGACGGCAGCTGATGGCCGAGCTGGTCCACACCGACAGCGGCAACGGCTTCCACCCCTACCACGACATCTTCCACGGCATGGTCGCGCGGGAACGAGAAAAGATCGCCTCCTCGAAGAAAGACGCGCTCTTGATCGACCACCTGGTCGAGTGGATCGACGAGCAGCTCGAGGCCGATCCAGCGCGCGAGGCGGTGCGCCGCGGCAACCCCAACCCCGACCGGGTCGCCGCGCAGGTCGCGCTCGGCTTCTTCCTCCTGCACGGCGCGACCAAACGGGTCGACTTC
>Ga0070691_10000319_pt1 | contig 17019 bp, 17 predicted proteins | sample KBSK1101metaG_FD_64673 | JGI IMG/M metagenome (GOLD analysis project Ga0070691, IMG submission 64673) | Corn, switchgrass and miscanthus rhizosphere microbial communities from Kellogg Biological Station, Michigan, USA - KBS K1-10-1 metaG | ecosystem: Host-associated > Plants > Roots >... | reverse complement strand
GATGCGCTTGATCGGGTCGCGCACCATGTAGAGCAGGCGGGCGTCGGGGCAGTGCTCGTGGATGCGGGCGGCGACGCCCTCGAAGCGCGGCAGGTTCGTGTAGTGCGGAGATGACTCGCCGCGCACCTCGAAGCGGTCGTCGAAGCGGCTCGCGTACCAGTCGAGGCCGAGGTCCCAGTTCAGCTCCTCGACGAAGAAGTTGAGCTCCTTCGGCTTCGACATCTGGATTTCCGGATGCAGGCCGAGGTAGTGGTGGATGCTCGTCGTCCCGCACTTGAGGCCGCCGACGATGATCAGGTTCGGCAGCTGCGCGTGCTGTTTGCGGCGACGCCGGAGGCGGCTCTTGCGGTCGGCCGCGTAGCGCTCGCGGGCACGCGCGCACATCGCCTCGTCGGCGGGGTCATCGGGGAGATTCCGGGGCGGCATATGCGTGTCGGTGTCCGGCACGAGCGGGCTAGTGTAGCTGCGATGCGGCTTGCCGATCTCGGATCCAGCTTCGACTTCTTCTTCAACAGCGCGGCGGAATTCTTCCGCCACCTCTCGGAAGTCGATTGGACGGCGTTCATGGTCGCCCTGGTCTGCCTGCTGGCGATGCAGCTGGCCCGTGCCTGGGCCTGGCGCAACGTCCTGCGCGCCGCCTACCCGCAGCGCCCGATCCCCTTCCTGCCGCTCGCCGCCGCCTACCTCGCCGGGGCCGGGATCAACGCGATCGTGCCGGCTCACGCCGGCGACGTGACCAAAGTCTTCCTGGTCAAGCGCCAGATCCCCGGCTCCTCCTATCCCGCCGTGACCTCCTCCTTCCTGGTGCAGACGGTCTTCGACACCAGCGTCGGCGTCCTCGTCCTCTTCTACGCGATCAGCCGCGGCCTGCTGCCGCCGCTGCCGCGGATCCCCGACCTGCCGGCCTTCGAGATCGCCTTCTGGGCCGACCACCCGAAAGCGTTCCTGATCGCGACCGCGGCGCTGCTGCTGGCGATCGCGATCGGCATCTACCTCCTCGCCCACCGCGTGCGGCGCTTCTGGGCGCGGGTGCGCCAGGGCCTGGTCATCCTCACCGAGCCGCGGCGCTACCTGCGCGAGGTCGCCGCCTGGCAGGGCATCGGCTGGCTCCTCCGCTTCGCCGCCTTCTGGTTCTTCCTCGAGGCCTTCGGGATCGGCGGCACGGTCGGCAACGTGATGCTGGTGATGAGCGTGCAGGCGATCGCCAACATCGTCCCCTTCACGCCCGGCGGCGCCGGCGCCCAGCAGGCGCTGCTGGTGGCGACCCTGACCGGCCCCTCGCGCACCGCCGTCCTCTCCTTCTCGGTCGGCACCCAGATCGCGATGGCGGCCTGGTCGGTGGTCCTCGGCTTCACCGCGATCCTGCTCGTCTTCCGCACCACCGACTGGCGCGGGCTGATCCGCCAAGCCCAGGACGAGGCGGCCTCAGCTTGACCAGCCCGGATAGAGGCCCGATACGCGCCACTGCCAGGGCGGGCGCTCGCCGGGCGGGAACTCGTAGTGGTCGCGGCCCGGGAGGGTCTCCAGCGGGACCAGGGCTGGGTCGTCCCTGACGAGGACCGGCGTGCCGGCGGCGGCGTCGACGTCGGCCCGGGTGGCGCGGCGGCGGAGCGCTTCCCAGCCGAGGCCGGGTCGGTAGAGCCAGTAGACGAGTTCGACCCAGCCGAGCGAGCGGCGGCGGTCGACCAGCTCGGTGAAGGCGGTGACGCGCCGGTTCGAGGCGGTGAGGTGGGAGCCGGCGGCGACGGCGCAGCTCTCGCGGCGGCAGCGGCGGAAGTCGACCGGGACGAGGGGCAGGCCGGAGGGGCCGGGGAGGGCGACCGGGGCCGGGGCGAGGGCTCGCGCCAGCCGCGCCAGCGGCCAGCCGTAGGCGGGCACCAGCGGGTGGTGGCGGCAGCCGTCCGGCAGCCGCGGCGCGCAGCCGAGGCGCTTCCCGATCGCCCTCGCGAGACCGCGGCCGGCATCGACCTCGCCGCCCGCGGCGACGGCGCTTATGGCGGCGACCAGCAGCAGCGCCACCAGGGCGACCAGCCCGGCCTGCTCGACGCTGGCCGAGCCCCGCTCGCGATCTCGCTCTGCTCGCACTTGGCCGAAGCTAGTCGCCCATGGCGCACGGGTGGCGCGCCAATGGTGGAGATCGAGGGTCGGCGCCGTCTCCGGTCTGCTTACATTGAGGCATGGAGGGCAGCCCCTTCAATCTCTTCGGCGACCCCGACGAGTTCCGCCAGCGGATGGAGGAGCTCTCGGAGCAGATGCAGTCCTCCCAGCGGGTGGCCTGGGCCGACAACGCGATCAAGCTGGCGGTCGAGATGACCGTCGCCTCGATCGGCCGCCTCGACCTCGACGGCAGCGCCGACGAGCAGGCGATGCAGGTCCGCGGCGCCATCCGCGTCCTCTTCCCCGAGGCCGTGACGCTGGTCCGCGAGGCCCGCGAAGGCCTCGCCTAGCGACCCACCGGGCGATACCTAAAGCATCGCTACAAAACAGCTTATTAGCGGGTAAATCTCGCTTTCGGGGTGAGATCAAGCGGCTGAAACCCGCTTAACAAGCCGAACTACGGGTATACGCAAAATTGAAATTACGTCTCAAGGAATCAGTGGAATAGCCGAAACATGGTCTACACTGGCACGGCGTGACCGACCAAGGAGAGAGCAGATGGCTTCCACCACGACGGTCAGGATCTCGAAAGATCTAAGCAGCGAAGTCGCACAGATCGCAGCCCTGAGAGGCCAAACGTCAGGCGACCTGCTGGCAAAGGCATGGAAAGAGTTTCTGGCAAGGAATAAGGACGCTTTCGCAAAGGACATGGAAGAGGCAGCAAAGATCATTAGGGCCGGGACCACGAAGGACCTGGCCGCCTTTCTTTCCGTTGACGTAGCCGTCCAGGCAGAGGCAGCGGCGCAGCAGGCACAGCAAGCGCAGAGTTAGCTGCTGCCGGCTGCCCTTGCGCAGCCGGTTCTTATAAAGGTTCCCTCCCGTACCATTCCGTCGCGTGTCTACGCGGCAGGGGGAGAAAACCGAGTTCTTTGCCGGGCTGTCGCTCGTGCTCCCAGATTGGGAGCTACGAGTGACCCGGCGATGCCTCATTGAGGATCTTGGAGGACGCAAGGACTCTGCCCTCGAGGACGTTTCGGGCCATCCCATCGTCCGGGCATTTCTCCGGGAGCGGAGGACGAAAACTACGGGCACTCGGACAGTCGGTCAGCTTCGTTCAGGACACGACGTTTGGGTTCTTACCCAGGCCCAGCGAGACAGGGGAGGCACCTGGTTCGAGGTCGAGCGGGACATTGTCTGGCTCGTTGCCGCTGGTCATCATGAATCCGGTTCAGAGGACGACTTCTTCCCCTATTGCCGCCAACTCGACAGGGAACGACGTCTCGCCCCGTCCAAGGATGACTACACGGCACTTTTCTTGGACCAGAGAAAGCGTCTCGCAGCCCGCATTCTCATAGATGCTCCTGTGCTTCGGAAACGTGCGCGAGAAACCGAGGGGGAGGTTTCGGGTCAAATCGGCGGAAAATTTGGGGTCAAGGTTGCAATTGAAGTAGCTGATGAGATCGAAGAGATCACCATCGCCTTCGATCTGCGAACTCTGGAAGGAACCCGATACATCCCAGCCATTCTCGCCGCCTTGGAGGCCGATGATGGTTGGGAGCCGGCGGACTCGATGCCGTCGCGCCCCTTGGAGCACTATGAGTCGGCGTTCAGTCACATGGGCGTCAGTGAATGACCAAGCATTTTGAGATCAAGAACCTGATCGCTATCAGAGTTGGGATTGATCGCCACAACGCAGAATGCCCTGTCCCCCCCGAAGCAATCCTGATGAACCCGATCGACTGCAAGCTGATGAATCATCCGAGACTTTGGGGGATTCCCGTAACGCCCGATCCATCTGTGCCAACTAAACGCTGTCGGATTCAGTGTGAAGGCTCAGCCGAGGAAATCGAGGGCGAGCTCGCGCTCTACGAAGAAGAGATCTAGTTAGAGCAGCTCGAAGCGCAGCGAGACGACGGCGCCGCGGCCGCTGAGGCCGCCGGCGAGCTCGACCGGAAGCGCGATCGCCAGCGCCGGGATCGCCAGCACGACGCTGGCCAGGGCGTCGATCCGCCGCTGCCAGGGCCGGGGCGCCTTGGCGGCCTCGCCCCGGCCGAGCGCCGCGAGGGCGACGTTGTGGCCGAAGGTGACGCTGTTCAGCAGGGTCTGCCAGGTCGCCCCCAGCGACGCGGCCGGCGCCCAGCGGCCCGACCTCACGACCTGGTCGCGGCGGGCGACCAGGCGCCGCACCGACTCGACCGTGAACAGGTAGCGGGAGCCCGGCCCCAGCCCGGCCCAGCCGGCGTTGCCGAGCGAGGCCGCGAAGGCGGCGCGATTGACGATCCGCGGCCCGCCCCCGGCGTCGAGGCGGTCGAGCTCGCGCAGCGCCTCCGCCGGCTCGCCGCCGTCGCCGACGACCCCGAGGCCGCAGCTCTCGCAGCGGCTGACGGCGGGGCCGAGCCCGGGTCGCGGCGCCAGCCAGCCGAACAGCGGCTCGCCGCAGGCGGGGCAGGGGGGGTTCTCGGGCCCGGCGCCGGACTCGAGCGCGACGACGGGGGTGCGCTGCGGGCTGCTCATGCAGGTAGCGTACGGGCCCCGTGCGCGGCCGCAGCGAGATCTTGGAGTGGGAGGACCGCTGGCTGCTGCCGGCGGGCCTCGCCACCTTCGGCGCGGTGGCGCTGATCGTCGCCTCGGCCTTCGCGATCGGCGGTATCGGCGGCGAAGGCGACGCCGAGGTGCTGCGCTCGGTCCACGAGCACAGCTCCTCGCTGACCCTCTCCAGCATTCTCCAGGCGGGTGGCTTCATCCTCCTGGTCGCGCCGCTGGTGGTGCTCTTCCGCGCCGCCGCCGCCCGCAGCGACCGCATGCGCTATCAGCTGATCGGCCTCGTCGTCGCGGCCCCGCTCTTCCTCGCGATCGCCGGCGTGCTGACCGGCATCGCCACCAACGACGCCGCCTCCTCCTTCGTCGCCGGCGAAGCCAAGCCCGGGATCACTGCCGCGGAAGCGGCAAAGGAATGCCGCACGGAACGGGAGGACCTGGGGGTGAAGGAGTTCGGCGAAGAATTCGGCGGCGGGTCGGGCGACGCGGCGCTGAAGCAGTGCGCCCAGACCAAGTACGCCGACGAGGAAGCGAGCAACGCGATCGGCGAATCGCCGCTCCACGGGGCCGCTATCGGGTTCGGCCTCGGCGGCCGGCTCGGCCTCGCGGTCGCCCTCCTCTATTCCTGCCTGTTCGCGATGCGGGTCGGTCTGCTGACCCGCTTCTGGGGCTCGCTGGGAATGGCGCTCGGCGTCGCCGCCCTGCTGCTGCGGGTCGAGTTCACGACGATCTGGTTCATCTACTTCGGCCTGCTGCTGATCGGCCGCCTGCCCGGTGGGAGGCCGCCGGCCTGGGAGGCCGGGGAAGCGGTCCCCTGGCCCACTCCCGGCGAGAAAGCGGCCGCCAGCCTCGAAGCGTCCGAGTCGCCGGAGCCAGATCCCGCCGAGGTCGGCGAGGGGGCCGGCGAACGCCGCAAGCGCAAGCAGCGCGACTACTAGCCCAGTGGGTTCAGGCCCGGCGGCGCCTCGGTCTGCTCGGCCGCGTGCGCCCGCTTGCGATGGGTGCGGATCTCGCTCATGATCCGCTCCAGCCGCGGCTCGGCCGAGGTGTCGACGTGGCTCATGGTCGCCGCCACGCCGGGATGGATCGCGGCGATTCGTTCGTGCATCGCCTGGGCGACGGCGCGGTAGCCGGGATGCCCCTCACGGCCAGAGCGCAGCTCGATCAGGTGCATCGCCTCGCGGGCGTTGAGGTCGAGCGTGTAGCGGATCCGGTAGGCGAGGCTGAGCGCGTAGGGAGCCTGCTCGCGCAGACCGGCGGCGAGCAGCCGCTCGTACTCGGCGCGGGAGATCTCGAGCGCCCGCTCGAACTCGCCGCCCGCGCCCGCTTCCCGCACCTCGTCGGGCACGCCGGCGCCGAGGTCGGGGGTCAGCCGCTGCCACTGACAGGTCAGCATCCGGTGGCGCTGGAGGTCGCGGAAGGCGCCGTAGTCGGAGACGATCTCGAAGCGGTAGCGGAGCGCCTCGAAGCCGCGCCCGGGCCGGTGGCGGCGGTTGGCGCGGTCTCCGACCAGGGCCGCCAGCAGCTCCGCCCGCTCGGCCCTGTCGAGGACGTCGATGCGGGCGAGCACCTCGGTCTCGGAGGCGCTGGCGGCCTCGAGCAGGCAGGAGGCGAGCAGGTTCTCTTCGGAGCCGTCGACGTGGATCAGCTCGACCGAGGGGGAGCCGCCGCCGGCGTCGCGGCGGTCGAGCCCGAGCCGGGCGACCCAGGCCTCGGTCCGCTCGCGGCGGCGCTGCAGGTAGGAGACCCACTCGCCGCCGCGGTCGGGCCGGTCGACCCGGGAGACGAAGCTCGGCATCACCTGCTTCAGCTCGGCGAGGATCATCGCCCCGAACTCGCGCGCCTCCGGCAGCGGCGATGCCATCAGGCGCAGGATCAGCTGCTCGTAGGCCTGGCCGGAGGCGTAGATGCCGACGTGGCTGAGCGTCGCCGCCGGCAGCAGCCCACGCAGCAGGTCGAGGGCCTTGGCCCGGATCGAGCGCTGCCACGCTCCCTCCGGCTCCCCGTCGCCGCGCGGCCAGCGCGCGGCCGCCCAGGCCTCGACCTGGGTCAGCGAGCGCGAGTAGATCGCGAAGACCTCGTCCATCGCGGCGGCGAACTCGGGCCCCAGCTCCTGGTCGCGGTAGAAGCGGTAGCCGCCGTCGCCGGGCAGCGGCTTGTCGTAGGGGATGTAGCGGGTCGACTGCTCGAGGTAGGCGGCGAGGCGGCCGCGCTGCAGGAGCTTGGTGAGGATGTTCGAGACCCACTCGCAGGCGACGTGGGCGCCGCCGACCTGGGCGATCGAGTCGTCGCCGTAGCCGACGAACACGCGCTCGTAGAGCTGCGCGGCCCGCGCTCCCTCCTCCTCGTCGAAGGGGCGGCCGGACTCCGGGCTGTCGGGGGCGAACTCCTCCAGGTAGAGGCGGCGCACCGTCCCCGAATAGCGCGAATAGCGGGCAAAAAGCGCACCCTTCACGGTCTCCGGCAGGTTTACGAGGGCGAAAACGGGTCGGTCGAGGTTGGTGAAGTGGGGAGCGAGGATCGCCCTCTCCTCCGCGGTGAACTGCTCGACCGGATAGCGCACCGGGGCATCGTAGTGGCGACCGGAGACGGGCTGGGCTTACCCGCATATCCTGCGGGTACCAGCGGGAGCGTTACTCACTTTTGCTAATGAGCCGAGGCCAGCCAAACAAGCCCGACGGACCCAGCTCGGTCGGCGCCGGCTTTCTGGTCGCGGCCCTGATCGCGACCGCGGCCGGCCTGCTGCTGCCGCTCCTGCTCGGCTCTTTCTCGCGGCGCCAGACGCTGATCCTCGCCGTCGTCGAGGCGCTCTGCCTGACCGCGGTGGCGGCCGGGGTGCTGCTGCTGGCACGGCGGCTGCGGGCCAGCTACGACGCGCTCTGGGCCCTCGCCCGGCGCGACGAGCTGACCGGGGTCGGCAACTACCGTGGCCTGCACGAGCGCCTCGAGGAGGAGATCGCCCGCCATCGCCGGCACTCGCGCGAGTTCGCCCTGGTCCTGCTCGACCTCGACGGCTTCAAGGCGATCAACGAGCGCTTCGGTCATCCGCAGGGGGACCGGCTGCTGGCGGAGATCGGGACGGCGCTGAGCGAAACGGTGCGGGCCGAGGACTCCGTCTTCCGTCAGGGCGGCGACGAGTTCGCGGTGATCGTGCCCGAGGCCCACGCCGAAGAGGCAGAGGAAATCGCCTCCCGCCTGCGCGCCCGGGTGGCGCGCCGGGGCCTCGGCACCGACGACCGCTTCCCGGTCTCGGGGGCGACGGGGCTGGCGATGTTCCCCGCCGACGGCACCAGCGTCGACGGGCTGCTCGGGGTCGCCGACGCCGACCTCTTCGCCGCCAAGCGCGCCGGCCGCGCGGTCTGAGCCGAGCGATCGGCAAAAGACGTCACTCGATCGGCACCGAGATGGGACATTCGCCGCATCTCTCGTAGAAACTCTTTGTCTACGGTGTCATCATCATGGCGGCGATGAGGGAAGCGTGGACGGACGAGCGGCTGAACGACCTCAGCCGGCGGATGGATCGCGGCTTCGACCGTGTGGACGCCGACCTGCGGGCGCTGAACGCGCGGCTCGATGGCGGGCTCGATTCCGTGCAGTGGCGGATCGATGGGCTGCAGGGCCGGATCGATGGGCTGCAGGGGACGATGGACAGTCTGCAGCGGACGATGTTGCAGGTCGGGGTCGGGCTGATCGCGGCGTTGGTCGGCGTCATCGCCAGCGTTGTCGTGCTCGTGTTCGCCGCCACGGCAGATGCCAGTCCAGGTTCGGGGCCGCCCGCGATCGTCGCGATGGGGGACAGCTTCATCTCCGGCGAGGGCGGGCGCTGGCTGGGGAACGGTTCGGAATCGGGGGAAACGAGGTCGGGGACGGATCGCGCCGCCTTCGGCTGCGGCGCTCGGGGCTGCGAGTACGAGCCGGCGCTGGTCTACGGGGACTCGGAGGCGAACCGCTGCCACCGCTCCGACGTGGCGCCGGTCCGCAGTGCCCCGGTGGCCGTCGCAGCGAAGGTCAACCTCGCCTGCTCGGGGGCGCGGCTGGAGAACTTGTGGCCGTCGGCGCTCGGCGGGCGCGAGCATTTCGGTGAGCCGCCGCAGGTCGACCAGCTGGCTGCGGTGGCGCGGCGGGACGACGTCCGCATGGTCGTGCTCACCGCCGGCGCCAACGACGTCGGCTTTGGCCGGCTGGTCGCGGACTGCGCGCTCGACTGGGCGCGCAGCTCCGAGCGGCGGCCGGCGTACTGCCGGGAGAGCGCCCAGGCCGAGGTCGAGGCGGCGCTGCCGGCGATGGAGCGGGGGCTGGAGAAGACCCTGCGGTCGGTGCGCGCGGCGCTGGCCGCCACCGGCTACGACGCGGACGACTACCGGCTGGTGACGATGGGCTACGCGTCGCCGTTCCCGGCCGGGCGCTGGGTCCGCTACCCGGAGGCCGGCTGGAGCCGGCTCAACCAGGGCGGCTGCCCGGTCTGGAACGCCGATGCCGACTGGGCGGCGGGAGTGGGCATCGACTCGATTGTCGCGGCGATGCGCCGCGCCGCCGCCGCGAGCGATGCGGATTTCCTCGACCTGCGGCACGCGCTCGACGGCCACCAAGTCTGCGACCGCCGCGCCCGCCGGGTCGGTCTCGAGGGCCCGTCGCCGGAGACCGCCGAGTGGGTCCGTCGGCTCGCCTTCGTCCAGGGCTCCAGCCGCGAATCGCTGCACCCAAACGCCTACGGCCAGCGGGCGATCGGCGCCTGCGTCGGCCTCCTCTTCGTCAGGCCCCGCGGCGACTACGCCTGCCGGGCGACTCCGGGTCGAAGCTATGTCGACGGCGTCGACCTCGAGTCGCTCGACTGAGGCGCCGCCGCCATCAGCTCGACCCGGTGACCGCCCGGGGCAACCGCATGAGCGCGAGCGGCGCCCCAATGTTCGCGGCCCGGGCGCGTTTGGAAGCCGCGGTCGTGCAGGCGCTCTAGCGTCTCCTCGAGGTTTGCGACGACGACGGCGAGGTGGCCGCGCTCGGGCACGGTCGGCTGCTCGGTGTGCATCAGGTGGATCTGGGTCCCCTCGCGCTCGAGCCAGGTGAAGCCCTCGGCGAGGGCGGGCGGCGGCTCGACCTGCTCGAACCCGAGCAGGGTGAAGAACTCGACGGCGCGGCCGAGATCGGGGGGCCGGATCTCTATCCCGACGTGATGGAGCATCAGAACAAGAGTGAGATTAGAGACGCGAGGACGACGATCGCCGTCGACCAGGTGACCGCCTCGGCGGTGATCTCCATGTCGAGACCGTAGGCGTGGGCGATGACCAGGGAGTTGAGGCCAGAGGGCATCGCCGAGAGCAGCCGGTAGGCGGCGGGGAGGTCGATCAGCGGTGCCGCCAGCAGCATCAGCAGCGCCGGCACCACCGCCAGGCGGGTTCCGATCGCCAGCGCCACCGGCTTGGTCAGCGGCGGCGGGATCGGCAGCTCGCCGTGCTCGGCGTTCTCGGCCAGGGTGGCGCCGACGGCGAAGAAGCCAATCGGGAGGATGGCGACGATCAGCGCCTGCGAGAGGTCGACGAGGACGTCGGGGGCGAGCGCGCTCGGGGCGAGGATCCCGGCGATCGCCGCGTACAGCGGCGGGTTGCGGGTGAAGAAGGCCCCGACCCGCTGGCGCGGCGTTTCCCCGGCCTTGGTCCCGAAGGCGGCGCCGACCGCGAAGGCGCCGAGCAGCAGGCAGGGGCCGGTGACGAGGACGTCGTAGAGGACCGCGGTGGAGAGCTGGTCGCGGCCCAGCAGCGCCACCGCCAGCGGGTAGCCGAGGTAGCCGGTGTTGACGCTGAGCACGGTGCAGACGACGGCGCCGGTCTGCGGGCGGGTCAGCTTCAGCACCCGGCTGGCGCCGAACCAGGCGAGCAGCGCCCCGAGCGAGGAGGCGACGATGCCGAGCACCAGCCCGACCCCATGGCTGAGGTCGATCTCGCTGGCGGCGATGTTGAAGAAGATCACCGGCGGCAGCAGCACGTAGAGCAGCAGCACCAGCGCTTTGCGGGCGGCGTTCGCCGCCCCGGCCGGCCAGCGTCCCTCCGACCAGACGCCGACGGCGACGGCGGCGACGATCGCGCCAGTGGTTAGTAGAACGCCGATAGCGGAAGCCTCAGTCGAACTGCATCAAATTTCCGGTCCAGCAGCCCTGAAACTTGATGCAGTTCGGTCAGGAGAAGAGTGAGGCGCCGGCGTGGGCGGCAAATTCGACCAGGGGCTGGGGGACGATCCCGAAGAAGACGCTCGCCGCGGCGGCCAGCAGGGCCGGGCCGACCAGGTACCAGCGGCGCCCGGCCTCGGGGTCGATCGGGTCGGCCTCGGGCGCGGCGCCGGCGATCGCCGGGGTGCCGCCGACCGCCTCCGTCTCGGGCCGCATCCACATCGCCGCCACCGCCCGCAGGTAGTAGCCGAGCGAGATCATCGTCCCGATCGCGATGAAGACCGCCAGCCAGGTGTAGTCGCCTTCGACCAGGGCCTCGATCAGGTAGAGCTTGCCGATGAAGCCGACCGTCGCCGGCAGCCCGGCCAGGGCCAGCATCGAGATCGTCAGCGGCCAGGCCAGCAGCGGCCGCTCGGCGCCGAGGCCCTGGACGCCGCGGATCGAGTCGCCGAACGGCGTTTCGCGCTCGCGGGCGACGACGACGGCGAAGGCGGCGAGGTTCATGAAGGCGTAGCCGGCGAGGTAGAAGACGAGCGAGCTGACCCCGGCCTCGGAGGCGACGACGACCCCGCCCAGCATGTAGCCGGCCTGGGCCACGCCGGAGTATCCGAGCATCCGCTTCAGCGAGTCCTGGCCGAGGGCGCCGACGTTGCCGACGACGATCGAGACGGCGGCGAGGACGGCCAGCGCCGGTTGCCACTCTTCGACCTGGGGGCCGAGGGCGACGTCGAAGAAGCGGAGGAAGACGGCGAAGGCGGCGGCCTTGGTCGCCACCGCCATGAAGCCAGTGATCGGGGTCGGCGCCCCCTGGTAGACGTCCGGCGTCCACTGGTGGAAGGGGGCGATCGAGGTCTTGAAGGCGAGCCCGACCGCGCACATCGCGATCCCGATCAGGATCAGCGGGTCGCCGAGGACGCCGTTGTGGGCGATCCCGATCGCGATCCCCTCGAACCCGGTCGAGCCGGTGCCGCCGTAGAGGAAGGCCATCCCGTAGAGCAGCGTCGCCGAGCCGACCGAGCCGACGATCAGGTACTTGAGCCCGGACTCGAGCGAGCCCTCGCGGCGCAGGTTGGTCGCGCAGAGGATGTAGAGGGGGATCGAGAGGGTCTCGATCGCGACGAAGAAGGTGACCAGGTTCTGCGCCTGGGCCAGCAGCACCATCCCCAGCACCGAGCCGAGCAGGAGCGCGTGGTACTCGCCGCTGCCGGCTTCCTCGGTCGCCGGCTCGCGGGTCGAGACGACCACGCAGAAGGCAGCCGTGAGGATCGCGATCAGCGAGATCGAGATCGCCAGGTCGTCGAGCCGCAGCGCCCCGGTGATCAGGTCCTTGCTCTCGCCCCACTGCCAGATCAGCAGCCCGGCGGCGACCGCCAGGTCGAGCAGGGTCAGCGCCGGCGCGGTCCGCCGCAGCGGCTTGAAGACCGCCGAGAGCAGGACGACGCAAATCCCCACCGTCAGCGCGATGACGGCCGAGATCCCCCCGTAGTCGATGACAGGCTCGTGAAAGTTCACGGTCCCCCCCGGCCGACGGGCCGATAAGTCGACTCAGGGCCGACATTTCGGCCCGTCGGCCCGCTGTTTGAGGCCAGCTGGGCTTCGGGGGCCGGGCCGCCGGTGACGCCGGCGACGGTCTGGTCGACGGTCGGGGCGGTGCGGTGGAGGATCAGCTGCGGATAGAGGGCGAGGCCGAGGATGCAGAGCACCAGCGGCGCCAGCACGATCCCGTCGCGCCAGCCGATCTCACGCGAGGCGACGCCGTTGCCCTGTTGCGATGCTGGTCGGTTGTGCATCGCGTGCTGGTAGAGGCGCAGGGCGTAGTAGGCCGACATCGCGACGCCGCTGATGGCGATGAAGGCGAAGACGATCTTCGCCTGGAAGAGGCCGTTGAGGATGTAGAACTCGCCGATGAAGTTGGCCGACCCGGGCATCGCCAGGGTGGCCAGGGCGACGATCAGGAACAGCGCCGCCAGCACCGGCGCCCGCAGCGCCAGCCCGCCCATCTGGCGGATGTCCTCGGTGCCGGTGCGCTCGACCAGGATCGCGACGATGACGAAGATCGGCGCCACCACCAGGCCGTGGTTGACCATCTGCAGGATCGCCCCGTCGGCGCCGTCGGCGCGCAGGGCGAAGATGCCGGCGGTGACGAAGCCGAGCTGGGCGACCGAGGAGTAGCCGGCGATCAGCCGCACGTTGGTCTGGGTGAAGGCCATCACCGAGCCGTAGAGGATCGAGGCCAGGGCGATGACCAGGATCACCTCCTGGAACTCGATCGCGGCGTCGGGGAAGAGCGGCAGCACCACCCGCAGGAAGCCGTAGGCGCCGACCTTCGCCAGCACCCCGGAGAAGACGACCAGCACCGGCAGCGGCGCCGCCCGGTAGGCGTCCGGCATCCAGCCGTGCAGGAGGAAGGCGGGCATCTTGACCAGGAAGGCGGCGGCGAAGAACCAGAAGATCCAGCGCTGGCTGCCGACGTCCAGCCCCTGCTGCTGCAGGGCCGCGATCGAGAAGGTGAGGTGGCCGCCGTCGGCGGAGAGGATCGCCGCGGCGATCGCCCCGACCAGCATCAGCAGCGAGCCGATCAGGGTGAAGATCATCATCTTCAGGGTCGCCGCCGCGGCGCTGGGGCCCCCCTCGCGGTCGCTCCCCCAAGAGCCGAAGAGGAAGTAGAACGGGACCAGCATGAGGTCGAAGAAGAGGACGAAGAGCAGCAGGTCCTGAGCCAGGAAGGCGCCCAGCGTCGCCGTCTCGGCGACCAGCATCAGGAAGAAGAAGAGCTGCGGGCGCTCCTGCGGGCGGAAGGCGGCGAAGGCGGTGCCGCCGACCCAGAGCAGCGCCGTCAGCACGACCAGGAAGAGGTTGAGGCCGTCGATGCCGAGGCTGTAGTCGACGCCGAGGCCGGAGATCCAGGCGACGTCGACCGTGTTCTGCAGGCCGGAATTGCCGGAGTCGAAGCCGGCGACCATCGAGATCGCGATCGCCAGGGTGACGACCGTGCCCAGCACGGCCCACCAGCCGGTCGCCCGCTTCGGCAGGAAGAGGCCGACGATGCCGAAGGCCAGTGGGGTCCAGAGCAGCGAGTTGATCATGAGCTGCTCAGCAGGAAGTAGAGGGCGAGCCCGGCGAAGCCGGCGATCAGCAGCAGCGCGTAGCTGCGGACGAAGCCGTTCTGGACGGCGCGGACGACGCCGCCGGCGCCGCGCACCGTGCCTTCGGTGCCGCTGACCAGGCCGTCGACGACGACGCGCTCGAAGACGCGGTTGGCGAAGCGGCCGACAGCCAGCGCCGGCCGCACGATCAGCAGCGAGATCGCCTCGTCGAAGTACCACTTGTTGGCGAACAGGGTGTAGAGCGGCTTGAGGCGGCGCTGCAGGATCGCCGGCGCGGTCGGCTGGGCGATGTAGAGCCACCAGGCGACGGCGATGCCGACGACCGAGATCGCGGCGCCGACGCCGAGGCCCTCCCAGTCGGCTAGGGTCGAGGGCTCGATCGCGATCAGCGGCGAGCCCGCGAAGACCGGGTCGAGGAACTTGGTCACGGCGTCGTCGAGGCCGGGCACCTGGATCAGGCCGCCGAACAGCGCCAGGAAGGCGAGCACGCCCATCGCGATCTTCATCGGCGGCGACCCCTCGGCGATGTGGTGCTCGGAGCCGGGGAAGCCGACGTCGGTGTCCTCCTCCTCGCCCGTGGCCGGGTTGAACGGATGGGCGTGGTGGACGTGCCCGGTGTCGATCAGCTCCTGTGCCTCGGGGCAGGGGCGCCCGGGGAGCACCCGGAAGATCAGCCGGAAGGTGTAGACGGCGGTGAGGAAGGCGCCGAGGTAGCCGAGCACGGTGAAGATCACGTACATCCCCCCGCGGGCGTCGGCGTAGGCGAGGATCTCGTCCTTGGAGAAGAACCCCGAGGTGCCGGGGAAGGCGGCGAGCGCGAGGCCGCCGCAGACCATCGCGATCGAGGTGAAGCGCATCGCCTTGCCGAAGCCGGACATCTTGTCGATGTTCTGCTCGTTGGCCATGGCGGCGATGATCGAGCCGGCGGCCATGAATAGCAGCGCCTTGAAGAAGGCGTGGGTCATCAGGTGGAACATGCCGGCGCTGTAGGCGCCGATCGAGACGCCGACGACCATGTAGCCGATCTGGCTCATCGTCGAGTAGGCGATCGCCCGCTTCAGATCGGTCATCACCAGGGCGATCGTGCCGGCGACCAGCAGCGTCGCCAGGCCGACGAAGGCGGAGATGTCGGCGGCGGTCGGGGCCAGTTCGAAGAGGACGTGGGTGCGGGCGATCAGGTAGACGCCGGCAGTGACCATGGTCGCCGCGTGGATCAGCGAGGAGACCGGGGTCGGGCCCTCCATCGCGTCCGGCAGCCAGGTGTGGAACGGCAGCTGCGCCGACTTGGCGAAGGCGCCGACCAGGAGCAGCAGGCAGATCGCGGTGATCGTCCACTCGTTGGTGTGGAAGACGGTCGGCGCCTTCGCGAAGACCTCGCCGTAATCGAAGCTGCCGAGTTCGCGGAAGATCAGGAAGGCGGCGAGGGTGAGGCCGATGTCGCCGACGACGTTGATCACGAAGGCCTTCATCCCGGCCCGGGTCGCGGTCGTGCGCCGGTACCAGAAGCTGATCAGCGCGTAGGAGGCGAAGCCGACGAAGGCCCAGCCGACGATCAGCAGCACGAAGTTGCCGGCGAGGACCAGCAGCAGCATCGAGAAGACGAAGAAGTTGAGGTAGCTGAAGAAGCGGTGGTAGCCCTGGTCGGACTGCATGTAGCCGTAGGAGTAGAGGTGGATCAGGGTCGAGACGCCGGTGACGACGAGGACCATGAAGACCGAGAGCGGATCGACGAAGATGCCGAGCTTGACGTCGAGCCCGGCGGCGCTGGCGTAGGTCCACAGCGAGGAGGCGTGGTGGCGCGCCTCGGGGTCTTCGCCGAGCAGGCAGAGCAGGGCGCCGACGCCGCAGGCGAAGGCGAGGCCGATCGCGACCGTGCCGACGACGCCGGCGACCTTCGCCGGCAGGACCCTGAAGCCGAGCCCGATGACGATCGAGCCGAGCAGCGGCAAGAGCAGGACCAGCCAGGCCCAGGCGGTGGCGGTCATCCGCGCAGCTCCCGCAGGTCGTCGACGTTGAGCGGCAGCCGGCGGCGGAAGATGGCGACGATCAGGCCGAGGCCGACGACGACCTCGCAGGCGGCGATCACCATCACCACGATCGCGAAGACCTGACCCTGGCCGTTGCCGACCATGCGGCTGAAGGCGACCAGCGCCAGGTTGCCGGCGTTCAGCATCAGCTCCAGACAGAGCAGGATCACCATCGGGCTGCGGCGGACGAGGATGCCTATGGCTCCGGTGGCGAAGAGCAGGGCGGAGAGGACGATGTACCACTCGACGTTCATGGCGTCACTCCGGTGGGGGAGGGGGCCGGTGGGGCCTCCTCACTCGCACTTCGGCGCTGGGGAGTCGGGTTGCTGTCGCCGCTTGGCCCGTTCGCCTCATGCGCAAAACGTTCGGAGGCCCCACCAGCCCCCTCCTCGCGCCGGCGGCCGGCTAGGACGATTGCTCCCACCGCCGCGATCAGGAGCAGGATCGAGGACGCCTCGAAGGGCAGCAGGAACTTTTCCAGCAGGAGGCGGCCGATCGCGGCCGGGTCGCCGAAGCCGGCGGGGACGTCGGGGCCGTGGGTGCCGAGGGCGAGCAGGGCGGAGGAGAGGACGGCGACGGAGAGCTCGACGAAGAGGGCGATGCCGAGCAGCGGGGCGAGGAAGCGCTGGCCGGGGATCGGCTCCCAGGCCGACTCGCCGCCACCGCCGACGTAGGCGACGACGAAGACGTAGAGGACCATCACCGCGCCGGCGTAGACGACCACCTGGGCGGCGGCGACGAAGGCCGAGGTGAGCAGCAGGAACAGCACCGCCAGCGAGAAGAGGTGGACGATCAGCGCCAGCACCGAGTAGAACGGGTTGCGCATCGCGATCACCCCGACGGCGCCGCCGAGCGCGCCGATGGCGGCGAGGAAGAACAGCACCGCTTCCATCTATTCGCCCTCGCTTTTCAGCGGCGTGCGCTCGATCGGCTCGGCCAGCAGCATCTCTTTGGTGAAGATCAGGTCGCTGCGGTCGTAGTCGGCCATCTCGTAGTCGTGGCCCATCGTGATCGCGTCGAAGGGGCAGGCGATCTCGCAGTAGCCGCAGAAGATGCAGCGCGAGAGGTTGATCTCGTAGACGGCGGCGTA